>SESE01000837.1_pt1 | contig 12687 bp, 4 predicted proteins | sample 3171371 | NCBI WGS metagenome assembly SESE01 (sample SAMN06051881, study PRJNA518727) | freshwater metagenome | biome: subpolar coniferous forest; feature: holomictic lake; material: water; isolation source: holomictic Lake 442, 13 m depth | place: Canada: near Kenora, Ontario | collected... | reverse complement strand
ATCATGCAAGCTTGCCATCACCAAAGCTCGCCGTACCAAAGATTGGGATACGGCAACATTTTCGGCAACCCCAAGGATGGCTTCCATGAAAGCAATTTCTGTTGTCTTGCCGTAATACCCTGGCTTGGGCAACACCTCCAACCGCACGAAATCGCTCGTCACAAATATCCGGTTCGGATCATCCGGCACGGCCCTCGCCCACTGCCGTGTTTGTCCGTCACCGCTCCATGCTGCAATCAATATGTTAGCATCAAGATAGGTTCGCCGCTTAGCCATCATGTTCCCCGCGTCGCCGATGTACTTCATCAAGAATGGCGTCCCAAGACATGGGGCGCGGGAGATCGCCACATTGCCGTGCTTCGGCGCGAAGTGCCTCTAAGCGTTGCCAAAGCTCGGTACGGGGGGGAATATCGTCATAGACGGGAGAAAGCCTATTTTTTTTATCCATATCATCAGCCAAGTCAACCACCAACTCTATACGATGTTGGCCGGGTGGCACGCTCTTCGGCAGTTGCAGTACCACGGTGTGGTTGTCGCTCACATCACAATTTAGCGTCATCGTCAGCATTGTAACCTCCTCCACTGCTCGTCTGAATTTAACCCAATCATCATCCAATCTTAATCCAAACCCGAGGTTTCCCCTCATCTTGCTCCTGTAAGCTTTGCCCCTAAGCGTCGCGGCCTGTTGCACTGCACACCGCGCCGATTTTTGGATGGACGGCTTTTGGCCGGCATCATCATGGGTGAATACAAAACATAGTCTTGGCCCCACTAGGAAGCATTCTTCCCGTCCCCGACCGGCAATACGACATTGATGGTTTCGACCCGCCCCGCGTCATAGTTGACCGCCTGTTCGGTTGTGTAGCACAGCTTGCCGCCACGGTCGGTGATGTTGAGATAGAGGTCGGGCTTCTTTTCGAACAGGTCGAGGAATTCACAGGCTCGGTAAACCAGGCGGTAATCGCCGTTCTTGTCTGTCTCGGTGGTGCCTAGACGGTCGTCGAACAGGAGTTCCTTGTCATACACGTTGACGACCATGCCGGGTAGCCCTTCGCCTTTGGCATTGCTGATGCGCCCTTGCACGATCCAGGCATCGCCGTCATCGGTTTCCGGTTTTGGCGGGCAAGGCGGGTATGGTGGATTCGGCGGGTAAGGCGGGTAAGGCGGATTCGGCGGGCAAGGCGGCTCGGCATCAGTCACGACAACTGGCGTAGGCACAACGAATACCGGCACCGTCAGCGTCATTTGGATGTTCGCGTTCGGAGCGATGCTGATGGTGTCTGTGGCGCGGAAGACTTCATTGTTTTGGGCATCGACGACACGCGGATATAGCCCACCGGCTTTGGCCAAGGTGGCTGTCTGCGCCGGATCGAACTGCGCGGCAAAGAACCCCGAAGCGTCGGTGCGGCCTACGCTATAAACCCGCGCCCCCTTGCCGTCCAGCAGTTCGACGGTATACCCCGGCTGTCCTTGACTGCGGTCATTGGCAAATCGCCCGCTGACGGCTGCACCGCCGGTGACGGGTGCGGGGGCTTGCAAGCCGACCGCCTCGGCACTGGCGGACAACACTTGCACCATTTGGGCACCGCCGTCGGCTTGCGCTTGCAAGTCCAAGACCCGTGGATGGTCAGCCCCTAGCTTGACCGACAAGCGCCTCGCCTCATATTGATAAGCGCGGTTGACGGCAACCTGATTTGCGGAGACGGCGACCATGGATTTCGCTGCGTAGCCGCGTGAGCGCGTCGCGACCTCCGCCGGGGTGAATGCGTCTTGCGGAAGCGTGCCGCCCAGTTCATTGGCATTCGCGGAAAGTGACTGGACAAAGAAATTTGTCGTACCCTCGGTCATGCCCAGCGCCTCGCAAAGCTTCGAATCCAACACCTGATTGGGTTGATCGACGGTGGGAAGCGGATTGCCGGAGCCAGAACGCGGCGGCAGCACGATGATGCAATGGTCGGCCTGGTTGAGGGCGGTGGTGTTCACGCGGAACGCACCGCTCAATAGCGAGATCGTCTGATTCGCATCCTCGCGGAAGCGCGACGAGGTGGCGCGCACCGTGTCGGCGAACAACGCCGCGTTGGCAATGAACGGGTCGCCCCGGAATGAGGATGCGGTGTTTGATGCGTAACCCAGATCGTCAAACGCAATCATCAGTTGCGAGATCAGCGAGCGGTTGACGGTACCCAATCGCACATAGTTGTCGTCGAAGAGGGTCTCGCCCCCCGGCAGCGATGTCTCGGCGGCCAAGGCAAAAGAACGGTCGCTGCCGCCCTTGGTGAAAATAGTGCTATTTTTCAGGTAGGGTCTGAAAAGCCGTGCCAGCACACGGTGAATGCCGCCTAGGTTAAAGATCAACACCCCTCCAACGATCTGATCGATTAGGCCAAAGCGCCCGGTGAACTCGCTGTTCAAATGGTTGTTGACGACCGAGACCGGGCCGAAGGCGAAGGCCGTCAAGGCGCGGCCCACCGACTGGTCTACCCGGTTGTCATGCACCCTCAACGCCGGCTTTCGGCCCGTGGAGGTGGAAAAATGGGTCGTCAAAGCCCCTGCAAAGCGAATGTAGAAACCGCCACGCAAACCGGCGGACAGTTGATTCTTCCGATTGTTGCCCGATGCCACACCGTTGGTGGCCAGCACATTGCCGGTGATTTCCAAATCGTTGCCATAACCGATGAAGACACCGCAAACCGGATCCCCGGCTTGCAGGCCGTTTTCGTAGACATGATTGCCCGAAATCACCGCCGACTCGACGGCCGCGAGCGAAACACCGCCGAACCCGATGGACTGTGCCAGGGATAGCAGGGCTTCCGTGAACGGGTTGCGTAGATTGTGGTGGATGCGGTTATTCAAAATCGCCAAATCCCGCACCGGGTCGGTGGCCAGCAACAACGGGGTGAGTGCGATTGTGAGGACAAAATCATCAATGTAGCCTAGCAACGTGGCTTTCGGGTCATTGGTTTGGCTTACCGCCGCCCTTTTCAGCAGGGCGTAGCTGCGCAGTGCGAAGCCTATCCCCGACAGCCCCATCATTGAGATGTCGTTGAACTCGACGCTTATCTCGTGCAGGAAGCCACGGCCATAGACCGCATCGGTTTGTGCGGCGACGGTCAGCACGGTGACGGAAACACCTTCTTGGGTTGATTCGGCGACATTCACGATCCGATAAGCAGGTGAAACGTCCAGGGTATAGTCGCCGGGCGCGGTCTTGATGCTGACATAGCCCTGTGCGTCGCTGCGGTCAGTCGCCGTGGTGTCGGCTTGCAGATAGACATCGACATCCGTCACCGGTTGCTTTTGGCTGTCCAGTACCCGTGCGAGAAATTGCCCGCTGGATTTGACCGTCACCGCCACCGTTGATGCCGTGCCGGTCCCGGCGGTCTCGCCCGTGCCGGCGACAGACGCACGGACGGCAGGCGCGGGCGAGTCGGGAGGATCGATATCGCCCCCCAGCGTGATCCCATTGCCCGCCCCGCCGACGATGGCATTCTCCAAGATTCGCACCCGCTCTGAACCAGCGCGTACATGGATGCCGCCCATTGCCCGATAGGGTTGTTTGGGTACAAGCAGGGCGATTACATAGGCCCATGCCTTCACGGCGTATGCCATCACCAGTAATGGGTATTGGTACAGCACCTCAGGTTTGGAGCAAGGGTCTGCCGGGTCTGGGTTTTCCGTTCCTGGCGTTTGCCCGGGGGGCACTTCGACAAAAGGCAGCAACACCAACGTATTGCGCTCGATTATTACATTGTCGGCATGGATCGAAACGGTCGCGAGGCCATCAACGGTGTCGAGCAGGTGCAGGCGATTGTTTGCGATGGACAATCCGGCGGCATTGGTGGCGCGGATCGCGTTACTGCGTGCGATCATGCGATTGTCGTGGATGCTCAGGTCTTGGCAACTGCCTTCCAGCCGCCCTTCGATGGACACCGCCACACCGTCGTAAGTAATCAGATCGAGATGGCTGACTTCAATGCCCTCGCAGTCGATGAAATGCAGGATGGGCTGGGTTCGTGTTTCGGTGCGTGGCAACACCACGGTTCGCCGGGAACACCCGTGAATTTTGATGTTGCGTCCGCCGTCCAGACTTAGGTTGGCACGGTGCAAACCAGGCAACAGGCACAGCTCGCCGCCGCTTGCCGACAGATGGGACGCAGCCTCCTCCAGCGAATTGAAATCGCCGAAACTGGAAACCCCGTCGCCAACCAACAAGGTGCAACATATCTTCTGGTTGGTGAGCGGGCGGAAGCGCCTGCGGCAATCCTCGATGCTGCCTGAGATTGTCGTGTCCTTGCGGGCAGTCCAGTTGATTTCTGCCAAGGGAACGCGGTGATAGGCAATGCCGACGGGCGGGGCATGGTCGACCAACACTGGCAAGTTGGGAATTTCCCCGGCACGGACCGTGAAAGTCCAGTAGTCACGCGGCTGATATTTGCCGGGTGCGGGCGCATCGAATGCCAAACGGATGCCGTCACGCAATACCACCGGATTGACCGCGTTGGTGAAGTCGGCGATGTCGCGCAGCCCGTTCCATAGCCGGATAAACACCGAATCGGCGGTGTTAGGCAAGGCTCCGTAGATTGGCGGCGATGCAAGTTCCAGGTCGTGCCCGGTATTGAGGGTCGCGGTGGCTCCGCACACGACGTTCCACATGCCGTCGAGTTCGTTGTATTGCAGGGCTTCAAGGTAAAATTCCGTCAGCCCGGAGTTGACGATGGCGGCGCGACCGGCATCAATGATGACAATAGCCGGTGTCTGCGTGGCATCGAAGCGGCCACGCCCGACCAGCCCGCCGTTCCATTGGCTCCATTTGAAGCGCGGCGGCGCCGTCGGCGAGCCGTCGGCGATTTCAATGCGGTAGAGATTATGCTCAAAGCCAAGGTAACCGCCGCCACCCACCACCGGGCAATCCCCGGCAATGGCAGTGACCGGCGCCAAGGATACGCTGAGATGCCCCTTGACCGAAGGATCGTCCTTAAGCCGTGGGAGGATGGTGGTGCAGTCCTCGCCTGCGGCCAGACGCAATAAGCGGAAACGCACATTGACGTAGGAGCGTTCCGCCGTGTCCGGCCCGCCCAGCGCCGGCTCGATCAGCCGCTCCGGGTATTGGAACCCGTGCAAGGCTTCTTCGGAGACTTCCAGGATCACCGCGTCCCGCGTCCCGTCGGTTATGGTACCCGGCTCTGGTAGCGGGTCGGCCAGTGGCGGCCCGAAATAGCGGACCCGCCGTTCCACTGGCGCGGACGGGTCAGCGGCAACCCCGGCCAAGCGGGTCAATATGCCATCGACCCAAGCCCGGCCAGGCCGGACAGTAACCCGCACATCGCCGCCGTTGACGGCAGCCGATTCGATGTGAAAGCCTGCCGGCTCGGTGCTGGGAACCGCGCACACGCCGGTGCCGATGATGTCACGGGCGGCCTGACCGTTCCACGCCAGTTCCAGCAGTTCGCCCTCGGTGAGGTCGGCATCGCTCATCACGCGCCCTTGCTGGTGCAGTACGCCATTGACGTTGCGCAACACGCCCAAGGCCGGTGGACTGACGCCCCGCTCTTGCTCGTGGGGGTCGAAGTATAGAACTGAGAAATCGCCTTGCATAAAAATTCCCCTTAAGTGATGGGCAGTAAAAGTGGGCGCACACCGACTGGCATGAACTCGCGCAACCTCACCTGTAGGTTGATCCATTTGTGCGCTTCCAATAGGAAGCCGAAAGCCCCCATGGCATCGTCGTCCGGCCCGAGTGTGCGTATGCGCGGATCAGACTCTCGCGCGATCTGCGCGTAGCCGGGGTCGTTGAACCGCCGGGATGTAAACACCAAGCGGGCGTTGCCTCGATTGAGGCAAAAATGGTTCGGCGGCAGCCGGTCGCCGCCGGTGAACCAACTCCACTTGATGCAGCCATGTTGGTTGTCCAGCACCTTGAAAATCCCGGTGAAGATGCCGCCTAGTCCGCCGACTGCGGAAACCCGCACCGGGCCGAAGCAGGTCAGCCCCGAGAAATCCAGCGGTGCGCCCCAAGCCTTGGCCGGGTTGGTCGCAGCGGCGATGGCGAAGACGCTATCCGGCGCATCCCCGCTGCGCGGCGAGGCATCGACGATGCTGTCCGTGAGACTTAGATGGTAGCGGTCATCTATGGACAGGCTGCCTGTGATCGAGCGCTGGATGATGATGTCCGGTGTCGGCACAAAATCATTAACGTCGTTCGAGTCTGTGAAACCATAGCCATTTGCCAGGTGCATGCCGGCAATCCGGGCAGCCCTAGTGCCGTCGCGCAGGGTGTGACCGCCTGGGCCTAAGGTGCAGCCGATGATTTCCAAGCGCGCCACGGCGGCACGGGCGATGAGGGCATCACCGGCGGGAAACGGAACGGATTCGTCGGGGGCCAGATACAATCCCTGTAGGCGCACGGCGGGGGCCAGCGTGGTCGCGGCGGCAGCGGACACCGGGCGCAAGGCCAGCGGTTGAGCCAGCAAGACGATGGGCCGATGTTCACCGCTTGCGCGGATTGTCAGCGAATGGGCCAGACGCAGGGAAAAGCCGCCGTCCACAGCAGTACCCGCCAATGCCGACAGATCGACGCGGTGTATCTCACTGTCGCCGATTTCGATCACCACCGGGCCAGTCGCGGCATCCAAGCCGTCCAAGGCGGTTTGCAAGGAAACATCCCCGGTGGCAGCACCGACTTTGATCAATTTAAAGCTCGCCTCGTCTGCTGGAAACACCCGCGTCACCGGATGGGCGCCCACCGGCCCGACCGCCGCGTAAGTAAAACTGGTGTAGATGCCTGACGTGAAACCCGCGCCACTGGTTTTGATGAGCAAGTCCCGTTGCGCTTCACTGTCCATGCCGATTAGCACCCGGCCTATGTCAGGGTCGATGATGATCTCGCCATAACGCAGGGGTCGCTGTAGGCCGTTTTCCCAGTCGCACAGATTGTCGCCGCGGAATAGCCAACTCCATTCGGTCTGCGGCGGAAGCGGAATCAGCAGGGCTGCTAAAGTCTGCGGCAGGAAGAGGTGCAAGCCGGCATCGCCCAGACTGAAGCCTGTCGGAGGCATCACCGCATCGTTGTAGAAGCCCACATTTATATAAGCACTGGGATGGCCGGCCGGCGAATCGCTGTTCAGGCGTGCATCCAGCAATGGGCCAGGCACGGCATCGGCTTCGGTCAAGGGCGAGACGATGCCGCCGGAGGTGTCCGGGCGCAGGAAACCGGGATGGCTGGTGTTGAACAGGCGCACCGGCAAATCCAGTGGATGCAGGTCGAAGTGTATCGCAAATCGCGCCAGACCAGGCGGCTGCACACCTAAATCGGTGACGCCCTTGGCTAAGGGCAAGCTCGGTTGCAGCGTATAGGTCGCCAGCCGCCAGAGGAATACCGCCAGATCCGGCAGGTTGATGTGGCGGGTGTCGTCCAGCGCCGGTTTGACATCGGCAGTGTAAGCAAAATTGTCAAACGGCGTACCCAATAACGCCAGTGCCGCCGGGTCGCGCAAGGGAATCGTACCCCCCCGTGGCACGTCGAAACGGGTCAGTTGGGCAGTGCCATAGGGTGGTGCGCCGCCGGCATCGGGCCGCTGATGATTGAGATGCTGCGACCAGCCCAAATTCTCGCGCAATTCCACGCTTCGGCAAGCCCAGTCGGTGAGATCCACTGCCAAGCGTTCAATCGCCCCCAAAGTGCCTTTGCGCCTACGCAAGGCAATGGTGTCGGCCACATCGGCCCGCAAGGTTCGGGCTTCGCCCTTCAGATGGCTGCTGCCCAGTAGGTCGGCCAGATAGGGAATGACCCAGTCGTCGCAGGTGTCAATGAACAGGTCTTCGTAAAGCTGGGCGATGTTATCGTGGAGTGCGCCGTATACCTCCTCCACCGCGCCCAGATAAGCCTGCAACGGGCCGGGGGGCGATTGTTCCGTGTCACGGGTACGGTAAATCTCCGGGAGACGGTCGAATAAGGGTACGGGTGGCTGCTTGGATGAATTGCTCATACACATTCCCTAGCCGGAACTTCGGCTGATGCAGTGATTGTCAGATGCGCCTTGGCGAGTTGCAATAACTCGCGGGCGCTGCAATCCAGTTGGCTTGCCAGCGGCCTAGGCGAGGCTGGCAATACCAAGGTGTTCGGATCGCTGATTGGCGGGCTGCCGACCGCCGGAAGCCCGAACAGGCCAAGCGCGGTAAGCTTGCACCAGACCACCCCGGCGATATTCTGCAAACGGCCTTCGATGCGGCTGGCGTATTCGACATCGCCAAGCCGCCTGGCACGCAAGCCGAACAACCCGCTACGCTCGTGATCCTTGTCGCCGAACAGGCCGAGGGCGGCAAAGATGGCGGCTTCCACATCCTCTTGCCGGTAACTCGGATCGCGTCCATAGGTGAGGTCGAGGAAGGCATGACGCGGCAGGGCTTGCTCCACGACTAGCGCGAAGCGATCCGGGCCACGGCAACGTTGGGCATGGGTGATGGCCTGGCGCACATCGCCAAACTCGGCTTCGCGACCGGCTTCCAACAGCACCCGCAGGATCACCGCCGGCACGCCGGCATGTAAATCCCAAGCGGCGGTCGCGGTGACCACGCCAGGAACTGCCAGCGTCTCGGTCTCGTAATCGGGGAGGCTGACTAGGCGACCCAGGCTTTGCACCTTGCCGGGGGCGGCTTGCCTGGCCTTTTCCAAGTCTTCAGGGTCCGACCCGCCGGAAACAATCCCGGCCAAGGATAATTTGTCGAAGCCCGGTGGCCGTTCACTCGCCGTTGGCGGGGCACCGGGCTTGCCCGCGCCCCGCGCCCCGACCCCGGCTCGGTACACCGCGCTGACATTCTTGATGCCCGATGGCAAGCGGGAACCGCTCTCACCATCGCCAAATTGTACGAAACTGAGGCCAGCGGCATCCTCGCGCACGATGTAGACTTGATCCTTCGGCCCGTTCCCGTAAAACGTATCGACCCTAGTCCATAAACGGCCATTGACCCAGATTTGCAGTTCGGGAACTTGGGGCGGTATTGCTCCGTTGGACAGGAAATAGGTCAAGGGCGCCTTGGGCAAGGGGAAGGTCTGGAAAATTTGCCGGTTATCGCCGTTGCCCAACACCGCTTCGCGCTCGGCCTTGCCTTGGGAGGCATCGGCGAGATTGCCAAACACCGTGACCGTGGGTGCCGATTCATCGAAATCGGCACGGCTGAACGGCGTAGGCGCACGGTTGAAGGACAAGGGCCACATTTTGGGCGCGTCGGGATCGAGTATCGGGAAATCGCCGACCGTGTTGGCACACACCAGATCGACGCTGCGACCGTCGGCATGGGACAAATGCAAGCGTCTTCCCGCCAGCGCTTGCGCTTGGATGGCAGTGCCGTAAAAGCGCAGTGCGTCACCGCCGTCAGCAAAGCCGCTGTCCGAAGGATCGGAAACCGGGCGCAGGGTCAATGGCGGGCTGGTCACTTCGAGTATGCGCCAGTCGCGCACATCGGATAATGGGGCAATGTCTATGTTTATCGGTTGCCTGATGAGCGCCTCGTTTAACGTCAGCAATGTGCTAGGGCCGTTGATGTTGCCAAAGCCTAGCGTAGTCGCACTGATGGCCTTGATGGTGCGGACGACACTGAGATCAAACTTCGGGTCTGTTTCCGTCGCGGCGACGCGGGTTTGGATGATGAGTTGGTTACCGACGACGAGGTCGTTGACTTCCACATTCAGCGGCATCAAAGTCGGTGCCAGCGGAATGGATGCGCTGCTATACCCGCAATCATGGCTGGAGTCTATATGGCGGTAAAACTCAGTCGGAGATTGGCTGGAACCCAAGATATTACCGCTTGCATCAGTGTTTTGAGTGACGATCTGCGGCGGCGCATTCTGGCCGAAATGCTTAAACGAGCGACCGATCCGGTAGGCCGTCACCGGGTTATTCCAAGCCTCGTTCAAGTTTCCTTCAATGTCGATTAGCACCCGGTCAAACAGCCGGGTCACCTTGGCAACTTTGATGACTTGGGGGGCTTTTTGCGCGGTTAACGTCGTGCCGGAACGGGTCCAGCCGGGTTCGTCCGGCAACAGCAGCAAGCGATCCCCTGGCTTCAATGCAAAGGCCGAAAGGCTGATGCCATCCCCGGCCCCGGCAACACTGGCCAGTTCCATGGTAGTCGCCCCGGCGGGCAGGACTGACCGGTAATGCCGTGCCCGGTAAAGATTGAACCGCCCCAGATGCGGAAATGCGGTCAAGTCGGCATCGGTTTGAAAGTCTGCCGGTGTAGGCACATCCGCCAGTTCCACCTTGGCCGGAAAGCCCGCCTTAATCAGCAAGGGGGTCGAGCCGCGAACCTCGACCGCCAGGGTCGCCCGCCCGCCTATGCCCGGTGCCAAACGGTAGCCGGTGAGCCGCACCAGTTCGGCGACACTTTCGCGCCAGGCGGCGGTGCGTAGAAAAGCTTCGTTGGCATAATGCTCTTGGTAAAAGCTTAGGATGTCGCCCAAGATGGCCGCGCCTTCGAGCAGGGCGATGCCGGGATCGTCGGCTTCGCGGTGGGTCCACGCGGCAAGCTCGGGGGCGGCGTCGATGTTGCGTATCATGGCCTCGACAAAATCGTCGTAGCGCCCGATGCGGTAGGCGATGCGCGGCAGCCCTGGCCGGTTCTGTGCGCGGACTGGGAATATAAACGGGTCGGTAATCAAGGGGGTGCAGGCCATGGTAATCTCCTGTTTATTGTCGGCCACCCTGCACGACGAAACGGATCAAACCGCGTTCGAGGTGGCTGGGGTCGTTACTGAGCAGCACCACTTCGTCGAAGCCCATTTCCAAGGCTTCGATGCCGGGAATGCCCGGCGTGGGTGCGTTAAACCGCTTCATGACAATTTCCATGACATGGCGGATGCCGGGGATTTGCTGCAACCGGCCTTCGATGGCGCTGCGATGCAGGGCTTGGCCGAAAGTCCATAGGTCGGCATTGAAGAAGCCAGGCCGCCCGTCGGCAGTCCAGCTATCGGAGAATTCCTGTTCCAGCACGAAGCGCAGATCCTCGCGCCAATAAGCCGGGTCGGCGCAAACGGTGATGCGGATGTCCAAGGGTACGTAATGCGGGGCGCGTAATTCCAAGTCTTCGCCGATCAGCCGCACGGCTTCCAAATGCGCCGCCACCGCCTGACGCAACACATCCTCAAATACGGTCGTGCCTGCCGGATCGATGACCACTCGGACCGTGCGCCAGCTTCCAGTCCAGGCATAGCGTGCCACCGCACGCGAAACCCCCGGCACTTCCTCGGCGCGCTTGACGTAATCGGCCAAAGTCACGGCCCGCAACTGCCTTGCCCGATAGGCTTCGGGTGCGTTGCGGCGTACCTTTTCCGGTGACTCCGGGTCGCGTCCGTCGGTGACATCGAAAGGGTTCCAGGCGGAGGTGATGACGCCGCTCAACGCCCCGGTCAAGGCTTGCGGGAAAGTCAGTTGATCGGCACCCACATTGCCTTGATGCCCGCCGCCGATCTGGTATTCGGCGCGGACGATGGACCCGGCCGGCAGCAGCCTTCCATTGATTCCATTGCCGAAGCGTAAGCTGCTGCGCCTGTTCTCGTCGGTCTCGACCATGAAGCGATTCCCCAGTTTGCCGGAATCCTTGCTATGCACCAAACTCTCGTCCTCGCCCCAAGTTTCACTCGTGCCATCCGGTAATTTGATTTCGACCAGCAGGGTTGAACGGGCGGGTGTCTCGCCATTGTTCGCCGCTCCTGTGGCCGACGACCTATAGGCCAGCGGCCCTTCATCCGGCAGATCCGCCAAAACCCAATCGCCCCGGCTGTCGCCATGGCGGTCCATGCGCCGATAATTCCGGTGCTTCTCTGCGGGAGTGTCGGCGGGGAGGTCCGAGCCGGCTTCGTGGAAATAGGCCGTCATTGGCAGGCCCTCGTAGACCGGCAGCAAATTGCCGAAGAACAGCGAAACGTCTCGGAATGGTGTCCCTTTGCAGAAGGTGGTGAAGCTGTAATCGAAGCGTAGCGCGTCCTCCTCACGCCAGTGCAAGCGCACCAGCCAGGTCGGGGCGACCGGGTCGAAGATTGCCTCGGCGGCACCGTCCCCTGACAGCAAGCGCAATAGTTGGCGTTTTCGCGGGTTGCGGCCGGGCGGTGTGCCGGTCAGCGGATTGAGCCACTCGGCGATGACCAACTCCCGCCATGCGCCCTTGCGGATCCAGTCGCGCATGGACTCGGCGGCGGCTTGGGTAGCCAAGCCCGCGACGGGAACCAAATCAGCGCTCGTGCTGCCGGCCCGCAGGGCGGGCTGCGCCTCGCCCCAGGTGTACAGACGCAGGCGGTTCAGCAAAGGGTCAAAATGTTGACACTCGGCATCGGTCAAATTGACTTGACGGCTGGTAAAGGATACCGCACCCGCCTCAGCCGGGTTTTGGCGGGTGCTGACCACTAACTCTTGGCTTTGCAAGGTGAATGACTTTAGCGCCTCCAGCGCCAGCCAAGTGCTGGCTTGGCTGCCTTCGTCCAGGTGGTAATCGACGAGCCGTGCGAGCCGTGCCAGTGAGACCCGCTTGCGCGTCGTCGCCAGATAGGCTTCAGCCATCACCCGATCCTGATAATCCGACAACTCGTCGGCGGCGGCGGCGAAGAGGTCAATCAGCACCTGGTCATGATCGGCTTCGCTGGTGCTGTTCCAACCCGGCACACGCTGTGCCATGGCCACCATCAAGGTGTGGCGG
>SESE01000836.1_pt1 | contig 12690 bp, 9 predicted proteins | sample 3171371 | NCBI WGS metagenome assembly SESE01 (sample SAMN06051881, study PRJNA518727) | freshwater metagenome | biome: subpolar coniferous forest; feature: holomictic lake; material: water; isolation source: holomictic Lake 442, 13 m depth | place: Canada: near Kenora, Ontario | collected... | reverse complement strand
AATTAAGGCGCGGAAATGCGCTGCCATATATGTCATACGCGCAACTAGGGAGAAGCTTCAATGGGGCCGCACCAATTAAGGCGCGGAAATGAAGGAGACGGTGGCGGGATCGTTGCCGGTCTCTTCAGCTTCAATGGGGCCGCACCAATTAAGGCGCGGAAATCTCCAAGGGGCATGGCCTTGAAGAGCCGACACGCGATGCTTCAATGGGGCCGCACCAATTAAGGCGCGGAAATGACAAAGACGGCAAGGTCATCACCTGGATACCAACGCTTCAATGGGGCCGCACCAATTAAGGCGCGGAAATTCACCACGGCCAAGGGCGGCAGCTTCGCCCTGTGCGCTTCAATGGGGCCGCACCAATTAAGGCGCGGAAATCACCCACAATTTGCCGTTATGGCATGCGCCAACACGCTTCAATGGGGCCGCACCAATTAAGGCGCGGAAATGCGAACGTGCTCGCCGTTTGCGGTATGATCTGCCGGCTTCAATGGGGCCGCACCAATTAAGGCGCGGAAATTTGCGCGTGCAAGCGTGCCGAAAACAGCGATTGATGAGCTTCAATGGGGCCGCACCAATTAAGGCGCGGAAATGGCGCAAACAACACGCACGCATATAGCAACATCTACGGCTTCAATGGGGCCGCACCAATTAAGGCGCGGAAATATAGGGAGGCACAGACATGGCTTCGGCACTCACGGGCTTCAATGGGGCCGCACCAATTAAGGCGCGGAAATGCGGTGGCGTGTACGAATGGTGGATCAAGTCGCCGTGGCTTCAATGGGGCCGCACCAATTAAGGCGCGGAAATTTACGACCTGCGCCCCGAGCACATCAGCAACCGGTGGCTTCAATGGGGCCGCACCAATTAAGGCGCGGAAATTTGGAGAAGAGGGGCATGGCATGGGAATGGATTATGGCTTCAATGGGGCCGCACCAATTAAGGCGCGGAAATCCCAACGGATAGGATAATCTCATCTCATTGAAAGCGGGCTTCAATGGGGCCGCACCAATTAAGGCGCGGAAATTTCGCTGCTATGGCGTGAAGGAATACGCGATTCAGGTGCTTCAATGGGGCCGCACCAATTAAGGCGCGGAAATATCGTGTATGCCGTTGCCGCAGCAAGTGGCGAGCCCGCTTCAATGGGGCCGCACCAATTAAGGCGCGGAAATGTGATGCGTGGCTTCAGTTGGAGTTGATGCGCACCATGCTTCAATGGGGCCGCACCAATTAAGGCGCGGAAATAGGATGCGGAGAAACGCAAGGCGGGCGGGCACACGATGCTTCAATGGGGCCGCACCAATTAAGGCGCGGAAATGGCGGCCCGTTTGACCCCTTCGGCTGCAATGCCTTATGAGCGGTAAAACGAGCGGCTGGGTTATGGTGGCATATACGCTGGTCATTCGTCAATGCGTTTGCAGCAAAAATCTCTTATTGCCACAGCAAATCCGGGGGTTTCGAGCGGGTCCGGCGGTTTTGTCATCACCGAACCGCTCGCAACCGCCGCGCTATACGATTTGGGAGCGGAGTTCCGGTTCCCATTTCCGGCCGACAAAAGATATTTCCGGTTCCGGCCGTTGTCCGTCCACGATACCTGCGTCCAGAAACAGGGTTTGGTCATCCTCGCGGTGCAGTCGCTCGCGCACGGCCTCTTTCAGGGCATGCAGTTCGCGCGGGTTCAGTTGGCAGCAGAAGACGCTGTACTGCACGCGGTCGCCGGTGCCGCGCAGCAGCTTGAAAACACGCGTGCGGCGTTTATCGTCGGCCACATCGTAACTCACCAGATAGAACCGCCGGGCCATGGCTCACCTCGTGGTTATGCCGGTGTATACCGGGATGTCGCCGCGCAACCATTTGGCCAGCAGTCGCGCCTGCAAGCGCACCACCGCGCGCCAGGAGCAACGGTAATCGAAGATGGGGTGCGTGATCAGTTGATCCAGCCGCGCCTCGTAGGCACGAATGAACGCCTTGCGGGCCGTGGGTTTCATGGCGCAGCCACCGGCGCCGCACACGAAGTCGTTCTCCGCCAGCATGCCGGTGTTGACCGCCGAAAGCACGGCGCTGTCCACGATCAGCGGCCGGAACTCCTCCATCAAGTCCAGCGCCAGCGCCGGCCGACCATGCCGCGGACGGTGATAGAGCCCCCACCACGGATCGAGCCCCTCGGCCAGCAGCGCCACCGTGCACTCTTTAGCGAGCAAGGCATAGCCAAAGGAGAGCATGGCATTCACCGGATCGCGCGGCGGCCGGCGGTTGCGCCCGGCCTCGGCAAAAGAGGCCGCAAACGCTGGCGCGGTCAGCATCAGGCTAAACACGCCGAAGTAACTGGCCGCCAGACTGCCTTCGATCCCGAGCAGACTTTCGCAATCGGCAGCCGCCTCCACGTGCGCGAGCTGACGGCGCATGGCCTCGAGCGCGGCGTCGGCCGCGGCACCGGCATTGCGGCGAAGCAAAGTGCGCTGGTTTTGCGCCTTGGCGCTGACCACAGCTTTCGCAAAACGCAAACGCCGGCCGTCATCAGCCGCTGCGGCAAACTGTGCGGCCCGGTCGTAGGCGTTGCGCAACCCCTGTCCCTGGGTGATGCCATAGAACCACCCGCCCATGGAGAGGTGCACAATGGGGACACCATTCTCCACCAGCCAGTGCATGGCTGCCGGAGTCACACTGATGGCGCCGCAGAGCACGATTTGCGAAACGTCTTTGAGCGGAAAGCGCCCCAAGGCCTGACCGCCCTTGGTCACTTCCACGGCTTCGCCAGCCTTGCCCACGCGCGCCCCCTGCTCCTGGACATAGAGCGGCAGGGCATCGTCGCGGGCGGGGTAGAGGCGGCGCACGTCGGTCATCGGCTTGTCCGGATCCCCCAGCACGCGGGTTTCGTCCGGCAGGCAGATGCCGGAGAGCGAGCAGCCATGGCACTTGGGGCTGTCGTCCAACGGCGGCGGGCGATCAATGCGCTGGCTGGCCGCGCGAGCCTCGGACAGGAGGAGGCGGGTGCGGGCTTCGAGTTCAGGAGATAGCACCACCAGCACACGCTGCCGCGTCTGCGCAAAGTAGAGCATGCCATGGTCGCACAGATGCCCATGCTCGCGCAGGAGCAGCCCTTGAGCCATCAGTTGTACCCGCTCCGGTTCATAACTGCGCAGCGGATTGTCTGGTGGCGAACCGCGCTTGGTCTCGACCGGCACGCTCTGCCCACCCTCGATCTCCACCAGATCCAGTTTGGCCGAAAGCCCGAGTGTTTCGCTGCCAAGACTGACACTACGAGCCACAACCGGCGGATCGTCGCCGCCCTCGGCTGGCGGCGCCGGCAGGGCATCGTCTTCCGCATCCACACGCTTGTGCGCGCTGCGGCCTTCGTCCGTATAGAGGTTGTCGTCCCATCGTCCGTCCACATGCATCAGGTGGAATAGCCGCGGGCAGTAGGCATACTCGTTGAGCATGCGTACTGGCAGCGGCTCTGTCGTGTTAGCGGACACGGGACTTTTCCGAAGCTGACGCTCCGGCGGACTCGCTGCGTCCGTCGGACTTTGCATCGTCCGTGCGGACGGCCAGACGGATGAAGGTGGCGAGTTTGTCGCGCAGGATCGTGTCGAGCCGGAGCTTGTCTTCGGGATAGAGAGAAATCAGGCGTTTGCCAGCGTGCATATAGAGATCCTGCTTCAAGTACATGCCGGCCTTATAGCGCGGGGTATCCATCCCCCAGTACTCGATATAGACGTCGTATTCGGGCAGGTAGAAATCCGGGCGGATTTGGAAACCCTCGATGATGCGCAAGCGGGCATCATAGCGGTAAGCGATCCGGTTAGCGGCCAGCCACTCAGCGATCCGGCGTTCGCCATCGGACTGCACCAGCGTGCCATCCAAGGTGCGTATCTGCTTCTGGTCCTCGATCTTTGTCTCGGTGTTGCGCCGCTCGGTGCAGGTTTCGTCGAAACACGGATCGCAGAGCGCGCGCTGAAAGAAGCGCTGGCTGCGGGCATACTCGTCCGGTTCCACCGCACGTCCGCAGCGGCGACAGGTACGGACGGTTTGTCGGGCGGCTATTTCCAGGGCGGTCTTGATGGCGCGTCCGGCAGCCAGCACCGTGCGCTTCACGTAGTCCAGCTCCGCGGGGTTTCGGTGCATATCGCGCAGGGCGGGTATCGTTTTTTCCGCGGCCACGCCGAAAGTGCCGATGGCCTTGGCCGCATACTGCCGCACCTGCGGATGGGCATCGGCCAGCAGCGGCGCCAGCGTATCCACCGCGCGTGCCGCATCCACCACCCCCGCCAGCTTCCCCAGAGCCGAAGCCGCGAGCCGCCGCACCAGCGGCGAAGGCGAGGCACAAAAGCCCGCGAGCTCCGCGAAAGCCCCGGCCTCCGCGCTCTCCCCCAGCGCCTTCACGCGCGCCGCCAGGGTTCGTTCTGTTTCGTAGCGCATACATACCTCCCTTCTGTTTTCAGCGACTCGTTTCGTCGGCCGACTCCACTTCGTCCGTTTCTCCCGACTGAAGGGAGTCCTCCGGACGACCCGGAAGTCACCCCACCTCCTGCACCCCCGCAAACACCCCCAGCCCAAAGTGGCTGGCATACCCCAGGCAGAGCGGACCGGAAACCGGCGCTGCAAAGGTGAGGCGCAGCCCAAAGGGACGGGTCTGTGGTGGGGCATACACTCCCAGCGCCTTGGCGCGCACGACCAAAACTGTTTCTATGCCATTGACCATTTTTGCCATTCTTTGAAGCAAATTTAGTCAGCCCCCCCCCGCAGAGTCGCCCCTGCCTTCTTCAGAATTACACGGAAAGTTGCGCGTTAGCCCATCGCAGCCGCCTCTTGATCTGGGCGGGCGACAAAAATACCGAGGCCGGAATACCGGCCACCGCCAATGCAGATCGGGCCTCTTATCGGCTTTTTGAAGATCAAACGGCAGTGTACGCGACGAAAACGGCGGTGTTGCTCGGCTACGGCGTAATTCGTGGCCAGATCAACACCTTGTAGGAAACCTGATCCGCGCCATTTGATTTGCACGGTATCGACGATTTCCGACGGAAATCCGCATTGCCGCATCGCCTTACGCAGGAGCATGTCGATCCGGCTTTCCAGTTTTTCCACAACAGCCGCCTTTTCCCGAGGCGAAAGGATGGACTCATTAAGTTTACAGCGCAACTTTCCCGGATCGTCATGGCCGGGAAGGATCACAGGCGTGACCGAAACCCATTCACGGGCCTCGGCAAAATACTCCTTGATCGCACCATCATCTCGAGACGCTTTTCGTAGAAAAGCGACAGGCCTTTGTGTCTTCTCATCAATCAACTCTTGTCCCTCAAGTGCGCGGACAATAGAGGAAAACTCCGGCGGAGATATGCTGCCTTTTACAGTCATCAATACTCGTCGGATCGAACCCAACGTCATGCCTTTCGTTTCGCCCCGAAACTCGATGGACGGAAGCGGCGAGAAAACGAGCCGAGATCCAGCAACCGGCACGTGCGCCTCATTGCGAGTTTCCCCGTGGCCAAGCACGAATTCCGCAACGCGCTTCGCATCCCAACCCATCTGAGGCGCAATTCGCGCGGCGCAATAACGAAGCATCCCGCTGAGATGCAAGCCTTTGCGGGCTGTGGCAAAGGTTGCGAAAGCGCTGTCATCCGGCATGCGGAGCGCAAAGACCGCGAAAGGTGCCTCGGCCATTTCGGTAGTCTTGCGGTAGTCGGCGATGGCGTACGTCGAGAGCGGTGGTACGGGCCTGAAAACCGCTTCCTTTTCAAGGCTAATACGGCCAAGAAAAGCATGATACCGCAATCGCAGAGACGCGAGCGTTCCTTCAACCGGAACACGCAGAGAAACTCTGCCGCCGGCTTCAGACGGCAGCCAGAGTTCGCCTGCCAGCACTTGTGCATCCACTTCCGAGATCAGCGAAGCATCTGCCACAACCATATCGGTGCCCCATCCGAAAGCGGAGATCGCGCAGGCCATCCGCTTGCAGTCGGGCAAGTCGAGGGTCACTGATGCGGCCAGCGGCCAGATGAAGTGCACAACCGAGCCTTCTTGCAGGCGCGTGGGGCGGATTTCTTTCGCGGTCCGGTAGTTGGAGATGTCATTTTCTTTCCCGCCAGACCATGATTTAGCCACGAGGTCCCCTACATTGTCGGGAACAAAGCTTTTGAAGCTGTCACGCGGCTGGATGACCGCGGGCGGCGTGGCAATAATGATCGGAGCTGGTTGACGCTCGAGCCATTCGAGAACGCCGGAGGCATTCGCACCATCCTGGCGGGCGGAGGCGTTGACCAGCGCCTGGAAAAGGCGCAGCGGCGAGGGCGGCCATTCGGGGGCGCCCTGATCGCCGCGTCCGTGGAACTCGTCCAGCAGGAAGCGGACAGAGATTGTAAGATATGAAGAGTGCATGGTTTAATCCATCGTTTACGCAGACGGTTCAGAAGAGATCTCGACATCCGACGAAACGCCCTCAGCGGATGGCGAGTCTTTCTTTCCTTTAGCCTTTTTCTTCTCTTCCTTGGTCTCTTTCAGATCGGACTTGGCCTTTTCTTTATTGAATTCCAAGACTTTCTCTTTGCCGACAATGAAACTATTTGCAGCAACTTGCGCGAAAGCAAGCGCGTCTGCATGCGTGATGGCAACATCCGTGCGTTTGCCATCGTTATTGACGGCCTTGAATTCGCGTGAGATGTCGGGCGCGAGCGTGAGAATCGTACCCTGCCGATAGTAAGCAAGTGGGAGCTTGGTGAAGGCAACCAACGCGAGGCCGAGAATATAGCGACGGAGTTTCATGGTGTTTTCGGCCTTATCGGCGTTGAGCAGGCGCAAGGCGGAGAGCGCCAGAACCGCGTCGCGGCGGATTCCGCCATCAGCGATTATGCCTCCGTGCGCACCGATCGCGAGGGCATTGACAAAACCACGTTTCGACAGCGGGTTTTTATCGTCACCTTCGGCCTTCTGTTTTTCCTCTTCCGTGAACACCTTGGCCTCAGCGTAATCGAACGGAGCGATATAGGTCGCCGAACGCGTGAGCTTGCGCACATCATAGGCGCGGACAGTCGATGCAATGAGGCGCGGAAGCTTCGCTTGGGTGTCGCGTGAGTCCCATACACCGAAAACAATAGATGTCGGAGCGATTTTCGCTAGCGGCAGGGCGTTTTGACTCTTCAGAATGGCTTGGAAGGCTGCGTTCAACTCATCTTTTAGCGCGGAGCAACGAGCGATAGCGTCCCCGGCCCGATGTCCCGCGTCCAGCAGATTGATTTCCTTGTCTCCCGCCTTGATCACGATTTGCGGAACAAGGGCGGAATACGGCACATCCTTAAACATCGGCTCCATGCGGTTGGCCTGAGACCCTACACTGTCGATGAGGCAGACGTTACGTCCCGTTCTGTCTTTCTGATTTTCCCAGTCTATATTGTAACCAATATCGGCAAACGTAGCCGGAAAGAACACCGCGTCCGCGCCTTCGGCGGGAATAAGGTGTTCGCGGACGACCAGCGCGGCTGGACCGTCGGCGGCGATAAGGTTGTCGAATTGCGTGATATCGGGTCTGGCGGTTTCGCTCATGGTATCTATCCTTTCGGTTGTTGTTTATGACTTGAGAAGGGTTGCAGGCATAAATGCGCGGTAGTCTTTTGCCCGTTTGGGGTTTGCAAATCGAAATTGATCGCCCTTTGCCGGTAGCAGACCAGCTACAGCAGCGGGAACAAGCGCCACGGGAATAGAGACTCTCCACGTGTGATAATCGTAAAGTCGGTCCTTGCCCTTCTCGTTAACTACAAGCAAAGGACGTGCGCGTTGTAGCCCGATGAGACAAAGTAACTCGGTTGCAGGGCGTACAGAGGGAATAACGTTTACGCCTCCTTTGCCAAGTTTATCTATTGAGAATCCCACGTCCAACGCTTGCGCGTTAACGGCATAGTTTGCGTCGAAATAATATGGTTGCCCTGTGTTATTCTGATTGCATTGAAAGAGCACCTCATTCAACTGGCCCTCTTGTATCCCAATCGCCTGTCGCATGTCGTTTGCTATCCCGCAAACACTCATTTGCCCAGCCCAGGTTTTGAGTTTACCGATGCCGCCGCCTTCATACCGCCACCAGTCTAAGTGCAAATCAAAAATGCTGATGCAGATTGACGTAAGCGGCTTATCATTATCGTCCATAGCTTTGATTCTTGCTGTGGCTATCTTACTGAAAAGGTCCCCAAGCGTGGTAGGCGCATGGATGATAAAGCGGTTGCCGTCGAAGTGGGCGGTAGCTTCGGGGTGCAGACGGGAGGTGAGTTCGAAAAGACCGCAACAGGCAAAATAGTGGCCGGGGTTGGTCGGGTCAAGCGCGAAACTTAGTGTACCCGATTTGCAAGGCGAAATGGCTGGCCGCTCGATTGGCAAAGGTGCGGCGTGCAATGGGGGCGTTGTGTTCGCCACAATGCCGGCGCTGGCGGCGTAGTCGGCCGCGCGAAGGATGCTTTCGAGATAGGCAAGCCCCCAGCGGCCATACGTATGCTGGAGCGCGGCGAAGCGTTGTGGAACGGCGCAGGCGATTGCGAGGGACTCGGACGGGGAACGCTCCGGATCGAAAATCTCGTCTTTAGGAAAATGCGGACGCGCGCGACCATGGTGCGCGGCGACGATATGGGAAGTCAGGTCGGCGACGGGTGAAGACTCCGACTTACCAGACAGCGAGCCGAATTCATGACGGTAGATTTCGGAAATCGAAAGGGCGTTGCCAAAGGATTTGGCAAGCACAGTCTTGGGGTAGTCGCGGTTGCCGATGGCGCGTTGCCATTGGATGCGGGCCTTGCCGTCGTCGTGCTGTTGGGCAGCTGCAACGATGGCATCTTGAACGTCGGAAGGCAGGCCGAGCTTCGCAGCAATGGCGTTGGCGTTTGCGGTGACGGCAGCAGTGTGCTCGGCCAGGCTGACAAATTCGTTGGTTCCGAGAGGATACCGGACGGTTTGTGACTCAGATGGCGCGAACCAATGCAGATAGCACGGTTCGCCAGCGTTTTCACCCGCGAGATCGAGGGAGAAATCGGCGTTTGTATCGCGTGCAACAGTTTCACGGCGGTCAATACCGGAAACATCGGAGGCAGTGCCTTTACCAGTGAAAAGGCCGTTTTCAAGACCGCCGAGCGAAACGGGAAGAACGATTGTGGCGTTGGCGTAAGCATATTGAGCGCGTTCTTTGTTGAAAGAACCCAAAGAGATGCGCGTGATCGATCCGTAATCGTCAATTAGCCAGGCATCTGGCAAGGCCTCCCTGCCATTAATGAGTTTTTCAAGAGAATCTACGATACGCTTCGTGGTATCTCGCAATAATTCGTGCGGCTTGAGCGGAAAAAACTCGATAAAGTCGCTTGGGATAATGCGATGATCAAAATCGCGATCATCGCGCCATGCTACATGCGTTTCTGGAGGTTGCCACTCCGTTTCGCCGTGCAAATAGGGAGCGACGGGCGGACGGGCGGCGATCGGCTCGCGGATGGAGGTGAGGGCCCAAGCGTCAAACTGGATATGCGTGGCAACACGGATTTCCGGCGGGGGGGAGAATACGGCGGCGCGATCGGCGGATGGAAGCGTTTCGAGCGCTGCGGGAGAGGCGGCGTAAATGTCGTCCGCAGCATCCGCCTTCGGCAGTTTCTGGAGAAGCGCAAGTGTTGCCGCGCGGGCGAATTCCATCGCCCCAACTTTTTTGTCTTTCGTGTTGAACGTTTTTTCGTAAAGAACGGTGATGGAGCTGTCATTGCGTTCACCGAAACGATTGACGCGACCAAAGCGTTGCGCCATGGATTCGTAGGTGGAAAGATCACAGACGCAGTGATCGGCAGAGATATTGATGCCGACTTCGCCGGCGGAGGTGCAAACGAGAATAACTCGTGCCCTAATCGGCGTGTCATGCCTTCCAATAAACTGCTGGAATATCGGATTCTTCACAAGGTTGTCGCGCTCCCAACCGCGCATCGTTCCGGTAAGTGAAAGAACCTTGCCTTTGTCTACACCCTTGTCGAGCGATTCGGCGATCTTCAGCGCTTTTTCGACGGAACGAACGAACACCAGAACAGCACCATTCAGTTCCTTTGCTTTCTTCGGTATCAAATCTTTGAGATCGTCCTTCTCGCCAAGAGCAACCAGCGAGAGTCGCTTGACTGCTTCAAAACGCTTCTTGACCGTATGATTCGCGCGATCAGTTGCCGTAAGAGAGAACAGCGGCGTCACCGAGCGCGTGGTGGCGGTGAGCGCCATAATGCGTATCGGTTTCAAGTCTCGTGGACCTGTCGGCGAACGATCCGAACCGTTCTGCTCGGTGTGGATTTCTTCTAGGAGGGTTTGAAAGGCGGGTTCGAGGTGCGCCTCGTCGTGAACGAGCAGCGCGTCTTGTCCTAGAAATCCCGCATGCATAGGGCGTGTTTTGAAACCGGCTGTGTAGCGGCTAAACAGCAGACCACTGCCGACCATATCTACTGTTCCGATGATGACAGCGGGGCGTGCAGGATCACGACGCCATTCCCCATTATCGGCAAACTGGCCACGCAGTGTGCTGATGGCAAGCGGAGATTCACAAGGCAACGCACAAAGACCAAGAAGGCGGTACTTGAGATCGGCGAGTTCCGGCTTATTAAGCGCGACACGCAAGTTCTCGGCTTCGTTTGTTGTCTGATCAACAACGGTACGGCGGTTGACGACATAGACCAATCGCCGTGGCACTCTATCCGGATGAGCCGCGAGCGCGAGCAACCAAATAGCGACTACTGATGTCTTGCCCAATCCTGTCGGGATTGTCACCTGATCAGGAAACGCGCCCGCAGCGAAACGCGAATATAATTCACACTGCCATGGAAACGGCGGGTTGTCACTTGCTGCTTCAAACAAGGTCGAAAACTTCTGCATTGTCATCTCCTGTTCATTCGTGATCCGACGATTCATCGTATCATTCCCGCTCTGTTACTGTCTTACGCAGATTCGGCATGGGCGAAAACTTCTTCAGAAGGAGGCATTCTACCGCATTTCGTTGTCTGGCGTTGGCTGTTCCAACCCGTGACAAAACGTCACGAATTCCATGAACCAGCGGGCGCGCGGCGCGGCATACCGCGATGCCAAAGCCAAGCCAGCACCGTGCCGGCGGTCTTGCCAAACCCGGTAGGAATCCGGATCAGCCGATTGCAGGGATGGTCAGCAACCGCTAGTGTGGCTTGCCAGTCGTGCGGCGTGAAACGCGCCTTCGCGCTGAAATACTCGGCATAATTCGGGTACACGTTCATTGCGTTCTCTTTCTCTTGCGTGGTGCTGAACCCAGATCCGTTGCATCCCCGCGCACACCGGGCATGGACGAAGTTCCTGCGGTTCCAGTCCGCTCCCCCGGCATTCCATCCTTGACCCCGCGCCTCACGAGCACCCGCCGCATGGCGGCGTATTCTTTCGCGAGGTCGGGGTCAATGGCTGTCGCGTGCTGGGACGCCAGCGCCAGGTCGCCCAAGCGTCCGTTGGGGGAGAGGATGCGGCGGGAGCCGTCGGGTTCGGCGTGGCGGGTGGCGGCGTAGTGCGCGTGGACACGTTTCTTGAGATCCGCCAGTTGCTTGGGCGCAATCAGGTCGAGTTCGTTCAGACGATAGAGAAATGTCTCAGTCGACACGCCGAAGCGGTGCTTGAGGCGCAGGAGCATCTCCCAGGTCCAGGCATCGTACTTGATCCCCACCTGCCGCACTGTGGCGTGCACAGCCTCGGCAGGCATCAGGAAGAAGGCGGCAAACTTGGCAGCCACGTGCTCGGCATCGAGCGACTTTTCGCGGCCAACCACCTGCCGCACGCCGCCCATATGACAGTAGATGCGGCCGAGCTCGCAGACCAGCCGGAAGAGCTGACGCTCGGCCGTGGCATGCCCGGCAGTGGAGACGAAAAGAAAGGCGTTCTCCGAGGCCGGATCGTGACAGGCCGCACTCTCGACGCCGCCCGGCAGCGGCGTAAAGATCACGCGCAGACCGGCGTTCTCGAACAACTCCAGATAGTCGAAGATCACGCCCGGCCCGATCCCCAGCAGCCCGCGCACACGCATGGCAAAATCCTCGATGCCAACCTCGGTGTGCGGCATGGCCAGGCAGAGCGGTATGGCGGCGCGCTTGGTTGCGCCACAGAGATCCTCCAGCGTGAGATAGACATGAACCAAGTCTTCGAGTTTCTCCAGCAGTTTGCGCGGATAGGGTGCGCCAGTCGGCAGCAGACGCACGGGACAGGCGGAAGGGAGAACATTCAGTCCGCTGAAATCAGGCCGTGGCAGCGTTACACGGTAGCGCGCGGGCTCTTCTGACTTCACCTCATACTCGCCCGGCGCCTCGCGTACGGCCGTGGCAGGTGATGCCTCCTCACGCACATAGGGCAGCGACCGCCCCAACAGCGCGTCCACTGGCAGATCGAGCACGGTGGCAATGCGGCAGAGAACCGGCGTAGACGGGAGGCAGCGCCCCTGCTCAATATTATTCATCGGTCCGGTCCGCATGCCGATGCGGCGGCCGAGTTCAAGCTGCGTGAGATGCCGCTGGCGCCGCAGGGCGCGAATGCGCTTGCCCACGCTATCTGCGGACGGGGTGGCGTCCGTGACTTGCGATTCGGAGTTTTGACACATGTTTACAAGTATAGTCTCATTTTTCATCGTTGCCGATTACATTATATCATGTATTTTTGGCCCACTTCCCGCAGCAGTTCTCCGTATGTCGGACGAGA
>SESE01000834.1_pt1 | contig 12714 bp, 4 predicted proteins | sample 3171371 | NCBI WGS metagenome assembly SESE01 (sample SAMN06051881, study PRJNA518727) | freshwater metagenome | biome: subpolar coniferous forest; feature: holomictic lake; material: water; isolation source: holomictic Lake 442, 13 m depth | place: Canada: near Kenora, Ontario | collected... | reverse complement strand
CCAATCAGCTTTCCCCAATAGTCTGGCGTTGCCTTTACCGGATCAGCAACTGTGACCTTTGTAGCGGGGTGTGAACGTCATTATGCGTTGAATGCACTATCAGAATTGATAGCATTATTGAGGGATGAAAACACCCTCCAACGCCCGTCCAGTAAGCATGTGTAGCTACGCTTTATGTAGCAGAAACACTTTAAATGGAAGTAACCAGTTCGATCAGTGCAGGCAAGCATTTTGTTTTCAGGTCGTATTTTTCAAGCACGGTTTGCCTTGCTTTTGTCCCTAGGTTGCGGTAAGCCTCGGGGTCAGCCAATACGTCAATCACCTGGCTTCTTAGCGCACCAACGTCAAAAAAATCAACCAACAGGCCATTGACACCGTGCGTGATCACCTCTTGCACCGGGCCAGTGTTGCCAGCGACCACCACCCGCTCTGCACTCATCGCCTCCAGACAACTCCAGGACAGAACAAACGGATAAGTCAGATAGACGTGACAGCGTGAAATCTGAAGCACTCGCAAGTAGTCATCGTACGCCAGCCCCCCCAAAAAATGCACACGTTCCATGGGCAAACTGGCACCCACCTCGGAGAGCATCACCTGTCGCCAGTTGCCTCCCTTTTTGGGCAGCGCGCCATAGCTGACCTCGTCGCGACCCACGATAAGACAGTGTGCCTTGGGGCGCTGCTGTAGTATCTCTGGCGAGGCGCGCATAAAGATATGAAACCCGCGGTAAGGCTCCAGGTTGCGGTTGACAAAGGTCAGCACCTCGTCGGCGGCTGTCAAGGTCAAGCTGTCTCTTTTAAGGTGAACGCTGGCGTGTGGCTGTGGTGTTGCCAGCGTGGTATCAATGCCATCAAATATCACACGCGTCTTGTCTTGGTACTGCGTCGGCAACTGACTGAATTGCCATTGTGTGGGCGTGTAAACCGCATCGGCTGCGTGAAGTGCCTGAAGATGGACGCTGTTTTTCAACCGCAAACGCGCCCGTGCAGTCAGGCTGTCGTTGGCAAATTCAGGGTCAAAGTTAAAGTCTGCCCCACTGGCAGAGTAAAAAAACTCGGCAAACATGATGAGCCGCACTGAAGGCCACACGTCTTTGCAAAACAGTGATTCGCCCCAGCCCGGGTGAGCAATGAGGGTGTCGGGCGTGAAACCATCGGTTTTAAGCTGCGCCATGGCTTGCGCACACGCCATTCCGCGAACCACCTTGGTTTCAAAATCTCTGGCTTCTTCGACATCCGAGGGTCGCTGCGGTGCCTTGGGGGCGTAACGCACATACCGTACACCCGGCAATGCGCGTCCCTTGATGCCAAGCGCAACCACGTCATGCCCAAGGCGCACCAGTTCAGTTGCCACGTGGACAAACTGGCCAGGAAAGTTTTGATGAATAAACAGAAATTTTTGGTGTGTCATTTCCGTGGCCTTGAACAACAGGCTTCAACGCTCCCTGAAAGCGTTTTCTTTCATGGCCACGATGGGCTTGGACAAAAACTGCAAAATAGTTTTCTTGCCGGTAATGATGTCAATTTGGGCTTGCATTCCGGGCATGATGGGGAGCTTTTTGTCGATGGCTTCAATGGCCCTGGTTTTGGTTTCTATGCGAACCTGAAAAAATGCCTCGCCTTTTTCATTGGGAACGGCATCCGCGCTGATGCTCTGCACCTTGCCATCCATGGCACCAAAAATTGAATAGTCATAAGCGGTGATCTTGACGCGGGCAGGTTGCCCCAGCTTGACAAAACCGATGTCTTTGGGCAAGACCAGCGCCTCCACCACAAGTTGGTCATCTTCAGGCACCACTTCAACAATGGGGTCACCCGGACGAACGGTGCCGCCGATAGTGGTCACAAACACGCGGTTGACGATGCCCTTCATGGGGGCTTTGATTTCAGTGCGAGACACTTTATCGACCAGCGCCGGCATGGATTGTTGAAGGGGGTTCAGGTCTGCCATCGTGCGGTTGAGTTCATTCAATGCTTCAGATCGAAACTGACGCACCATGGCATCTTTGCGGGCGCTGATTTCGTTGATGGCTGAGCGCAGTCGCTCGATAGTGACGGTGGCCACCGCAGAGCGACCTTCTTGCTCGGCAAATGCGCGGTCAATGCGAACCAGTTCCAGTCGCGGCTCAAGCCCACGTTCGACCAGGTGCGCGACGGTTGCACGCTCTTCTCGCCCCAACTCCAGACTTTTGCGATTGGCCAGCAGGCTGATTTGCGCCTCTTCAAGTTCACGCGACTTTTGCTCAGCTTGGGCCGTGAGCACACCCACTTGCGATGCCTGCTCGAGTTTTTTGGACAAATAGGTGGCCGTTTCCACCGCCATCAGGTCAGGGGCCGAGTCTGAAACGCTTTTGGGGAACTTGGGGCTTTGGCCACTGGCCAGTGCGGCCAGACGGGCAGCACGTGCTTCAAGCGAGAGCACTTGCTGATAGCGTGATTTCATGTCGCCGTCATGCTGCAAAGCGCTTAACGCCACGAGTCGGTCACCAGCGCGAACGCTTTGGCCCTGCTTGACCAAAATGGCAGAAACGATGCCGCCCTCAAGATTCTGGATGACCTGCATTTTGGCCGACGGAATGACACGGCCCTCGGCGCGAGTGACCGTATCGACTTTGGCCACAGCAATCCAGATAAAAAGAACGACAAAAAAGCCGGTAATCGACCAAAGCAGGATCAGTGAGGCGCGGTTGATTTGGCCGCCTTCTGCTGCGCTGCCTGCCACCGTGGTGGCTGCGCTGCCAGCGTAATGGTCTATCCAGGTTTTCAGGCGAGCTTGCAAGGTGTTAAACATGAAAAATTGCTTTGCTGAATGTGAAAAAACTCAAAAATTATGGCTCCATTCCTGGGAGCGAGGGCGTCCCGCCCTCGTATATCGAGGGCAAGATGCCCTCGCTCCCAGGGATGACAGTTAAACATCTCAGGCGGGTTGCTGTGCTTGCTGCTGTTGCGCACGCATCAGTTGCTCAGGTGTGCCCTGCATCGCAACACGGCCCTGATCGATGACCACTATTTTGTTGACCATTTGCAGCAAGCTGGCCTTGTGGGTGATGGTGACAAACGTGCGCTTGCCAATTTCCTGGCCCAGGCGTTGCAAGAGTGCAGACTCGCACCCCATGTCCATGGCGCTGGTGGCCTCATCAAACAGCAGGATTTTGGGGTTGCCCAAGAGGGCGCGGGCAATCGCAATGGACTGACGTTGTCCCCCTGACAAGCCTTCGCCACGCTCTCCAAGTCGCAGGCCGTAGCCCTCGGGGTGTTGGCGAACAAAATCATCAACACCTGCGATTTGAGCGGCGTGCAAGATTTCTTCATCGGTGGGATAGTTGCCACCCAAGGCAATGTTTTGCTTGATGGTGCCACCGATTAGCCAGACCTCCTGCAAGACCACGCCCAGCTCGCGGCGCAGATCGGCGGGGTCAATCTGGCGTACATCCACACCATCCATCAGCACGGTGCCAGAGTCTGGCTTGTAAAGTCCCAAAATCAGCTTGGAAACAGTGGTTTTGCCAGAGCCGACTTTGCCGACGATGGCAACTTTTTCACCGGGGTCAATTTTGAAAGAAACGCCGTCGAGCGTGGGTTTGGAAGCCCCCGGATAGGTAAAGGTCACGTTGCGAAACTCAATGCCGCCCAGAAAATCAGGGCGTGACAGATAGACCTTGCCGTGCTCATGCTCACGTTCCTGGTTCATCAGTTGGTTCAGGGCACGGTAGCTGACAAAGGTTTGGTTCATACGCGTGAGCAGTTGGGTGATTTGTGCGATAGGTGCAATACAACGCCCTGCCAGAATGGTGCACGCGATGATGGCACCAAACCCAAGCTGACCCTCGCGAACCAAAAATGCCCCGACGGTGATCACCGCCACCTGAACAAACTGCTGGGCCAGGTTGGCCACGTTGGTCGCCAACTGCGCCAGCATGCGTGACTTCAGGCCGATGTGCGACTGATGGACGACGGCATCTTGCCATCTGCGCCGCATCAGCGCACCCGCCCCAAGCGACTTGATGGTCTCTAAGCCGCTGAGTGTTTCAACCAGAATGGCCTGCTTGTGGTGTCCGTCTTCTTGAGATTCTTTCGTTAATTTTTTCAATTGTGGCTGAACCGCCAGGCCAGACAGCAGCATGATGGGGATGGCCAACAGGGGCACATAAGCCATGGGGCCACCAATCAGCCAGATCACCAACAAAAACAAAATGGCAAACGGGATGTCGATAAAGGTCGTGAGTGTGGCAGAGGTCAAAAAATCGCGAATCGACTCAAATTCTCTGAGTGTGCTGGCCAATGCCCCGGTGCTGCCACGGCGGGTTTGCATTTTGGCATCCAGAATCTGCTCAAACAGGGCATCTGCAATCGCGGCATCAGCCTTGGAACTGGCCAGGTCTAAAAAGTAGCCCCGCACGGTGCGAATGACAAAGTCGCTGATGAAAATGATGGTGATACCAATCAACAGGGCGATCAAGGTGTCTGTGGCGTTGTTGGGGATGACACGGTCATAGACAATCATTGAAAAGACCGAGCTAGACAGCGCAAACAGGTTGACCAGCAACGCCGCCAACGCCACTTGCAGATAGACCCAGCGCATGCGAAGAACAGGCCCCCAGAACCAATGGCCGTGGCGACGCAGAGGTGATTTGGCCGCAGGATCACCCGCCACGCTGCCAAGAGAGCGGCGCACCAGGCTAAGCGTGTTGCCGTTTAAGCGCGCAAACAGCTCTGACGGCTTGGTTTCTACAGGTTTGTCAGAGACTTCAGGGTCAACCACCAGCACCACGTTTTCACTTTCCATGACCAACACGGCAACTGCCGTGCCTTCATGCGTGTAACAGATGGCAGGCAACTGCGGCAAGCTTGGCATGGCAGGGTCAATGCGATCAGGCTCAACGTCATAACCGAGGCTGTCGGCTGCCTCGATCAAGGTGTCTTCTGACCACATGGTGTTGCCACCGAGGCGCGAGCGCATCGACGCACTCGAGATGGGCTGCTCATGCCATGCAAGCACGGCCCTCAGGCAAGCCTGCAATGCGTCGTGAAGCGCGGTGGGTGATTCAATTTTCATGCTAATTATTTCCCTGTCACTGAGCTTCCCACAGGGATGTCAAACATGGAGTTAAGCGCCATGGCCAGATGCAATAGACGGTAGCGAACCAGCGAGTGGTCAACGATACCATCAATCAGGTCACGGCCAGCGATATAAAGTTCTTCTTGGGCTCGGAGGAGATCAAGCAGCGATCCACGGCGAAAAGCGAACTGTTCGCGAACTGCTTCGAGTGCCACTGCGGCCACTTTGGCGGCGTCTTTGCGAGCGGCGACGGCCGCAGTACTGCTGTTGACATCTGCCACAGACTGCGCCAGCGCGCGCTCAAGTTGACGTTTGAGGTTGTCTTCGGTCAACTGGCTTTCTTTGGCACGCTGCTCGGCCTGCTGTTTGCGCGCCATTTCCGAGCCACCCGAATACAGGTTTTGCTTGAAGTTGACACCGGCGGTCCAGTCCGTGCCAGGCACCCCCTGACCCCCCAGATCACGCCGGCGCGCAGTGACATCAAGATGGACGCTGGGCAGCAGCGCCGCCGCAGCAGATTGGGCCTCAAAGCCAGCCGCCTGCGTTTGCGCACGTGCTTCTGCCAGTTGGGCACTGCGTGAAAACAAGTCTTCCCTGTTGGCAAACTGATCCATCGGCATGTCTGCGACCTGCGGCAAGGCCAGTTGAGCTGGGGCCGCTTCATCAAAGACCTCACGATAGACGGCATCGGCGGCAGTGAGCCGAGTCCGTGCCGCAACGGCTGCCACCTGGGCATCTGCCAGTCGGGCACGGGCACGCAAGACATCACTTTGAGAGCTCCCACCCAGCTGCTCTCGCTCTTCGATAAAAGTGAGAATTTGTTGGCGCGAGAGAACGTTCATCCCGGACAGAGCGAGCATCTGGCGGCTGCGAAACATCTCAAGCCATGCCGTCAGGGCACGAAGCGTTAGCTCTGAGCTTTTCAGTTCTGATCTCGCATCGGCGGCCTTTTCGAGTGCCGTGCGTGCATTGACCTGGCCTCCGACCGCACCATAGTCATAAATCAACTGGCGAGCAGAAAAAGCCAGCGCTTTGGAGTTGTCTTCGTGTTCAGGCGAGTAGCTCCACGGCGTATTGACCAGTTCATACTGACGCTTACCCGATTCAATGTTGGCAGATACCTGAGGCAAAAAACCGGCAAAAGCCTCTCGTGTTGCCATGGTGGCCGTGGCGCGCTGCTCATGTGTGAGCCGCACCTCAGGGTGAGCCAGCACCGCTGTGCGAATTTTGGGGGCTAACGCTGACAGCGGCAGGTTGGCCTCTGGCTTGTCAACCCATTCGATGGCCTTGGCCAGGTAGCGAATAAGCTGATCGGCCAGTTTGGTGACGCGCAGTTGTTCAAAGGTGTTGGCTACCTTGCCGAGGCTGGCTTCGGGTTGATCCTCTGCTGCATGAACTGTGTTTGAGTTCAAAACGACCAAACCAATCCACGCAGCCACCCACACCCGCTTGCGGTGGCGAGAAACAATCCTGAAAAGCATCAGAGGTACATCAAGCTTGCAGGTGTCAGATTGGCAGTGACGTTGCCATCAAAGTCAAAGGCGATGATGTTGCCAAGCGTTGTTGTGCCAATGGTCGGGTTGGTGTCGTATTGAACTTGAAGATGTGTCGTGTTGGTTGTCGCGTCGTAACTTGAAGCCATGTGCAACTGGTTGTCTCCCACGGTGGTCAATGCACTTGTGTCGGCGATGATTTCAAGGTAACCGTTTGATCCGGTGGTTGCTCCGGCTGTTTTGGCTATGCCGACATCAACATAGGTTGTCACACCATCCGCAGTGTGAATGTCTGTCGAACCACCAGAGGCCTTCGATTCAATCGCGACATCAAAGGTATTCACCAACAAACCTGATACATACAGTTTCACGTTCAGGACATTACCGGTTGAAGGGTCAACAATAATTGGATTTTCCCCCGAAAAATTTGCTGGCAACGCGATTTTTCCTGTGGGATGGGCTCCTTGATCTGTTGAAAGGTAGTTACCATCCAGGGGCGACCAGACGGGCTTCAGGCTTGGTCCAACCAAGTACTGAGGTGATGTAATTTGACTGTAAATCACTTTACTTGCGTCATAGCCAAGATCCAGATTCATTCCATCAATTTTGCTAACTCCAATGGTGTTTGCGTCAAGCTTGATGTCAAAATTGACCACAGTCCAGTTATTTGTTGCGTCTTGTGTGAGTGTTACATTTTTCAGTTCAACAAACCCAGCGCCTGTGTCAGTGTTACCCAACCCACTTGCCGTGTAGCCACTGCCGCCCGTTCCCAACAAGGCATGCAAATCAATTTTGTCACCTTGACCAAAATCTATCACATTGTCTGGCAAAGCCACAGTTGAGTCAGTCGTGTTAACCAGCTTGACCACATCGGCACCACCGCCCGTGAAAATATGATCCAGTGCAGAACCTACCGTCAAGATGTCATTGCCAGAAGTTCCGTAAAGGACTGAGGCAAGAAATTGCGAGGCGGCACTCGACGCGTCACCAGCAACGTCGGTGGCTGCGCTGGCTGCCACATCCACCGTCATGGCCAGCGGCGTTGTTGACGAGGTAGGCATCATTTCCAGGCTGTAATGGCTGGCATCTGTCGTGGTGAACGTCCCCTTGGTTGCATTGACCACGTTGATATCATTCACGTCAAAACCAGACACGGCCTCGTTGAAAGCAAAACCAAAGGTAAGAGCACCTGTCGTTGGATTGCTGCTGTGATCGCTGATCGCGAGTGACGGTGCAGAGGAGTCCAGCGTGAAGACTACCGCATTCGAAGCAGCACTGGTGTTGCCAGCCACATCGGTTTGGTGCACGGTCAGTGATTTATCACCATCACCAGTGAGTGTGACCGTGCTGCCGCTGCCATTGATCCAGTTCACACCTGCATCGGTACTGTATTGCCAGCTTGCGCCTGTTTCAAGACCTGTCACATTGACCGTGCCGACATTGGTAATGCTGTCAGTGGTCACACCACTGTTGGTAGCCAGCGAGAGAGTGGGTGCCGCAACGGTACTGTCAAGGGTAAATGCCAGCGCACCTGAATCAGTGCTGACATTGCCTGCCACGTCAGTTTGATGCACTGTCACTGATTTGGCACCATCTCCAGTGAGTGTGACCGTGCTGCCGCTGCCGTTGATCCAGTTTACACCTGCATCGGTGCTGTATTGCCAGCTTGCGCCTGCTTCAAGACCTGTCACATTGACTGTGCCTATGTTGGTGATTGCGTCTGTGGTTACACCGCTGTTGGTCGCCAGCGAGAGAGTGGGTGCCGCAGCAGCGGTACTGTCAAGGGTAAATGCCAGCGTGCCAGAATCTGCACTGACATTGCCAGCCACATCGGTTTGATGCACTGTCACTGATTTGGCACCATCGCCGGTGAGTGTGGCACTGGTGCCGCTGCCATTGATCCAGTTCACACCGGCATCAGTACTGTACTGCCAGGTTGCTCCTGTTTCAAGACCTGTCACAGTGATGGTGCCGACGTTGGTGATATCGTCAGTACCAACACCGCTGTTGGTAACCAAGGCGACCGTTGGTGCTGCCACCACAGTATCAACATGAACCAATTTCGTCCCCACACCACCGCTACCAGAGAATGAAACAATGAGTGAATAGTCGCTAGTGCCGCCCAGCGCATAGGGCGCAATGTCGGCACTCCACGAACCGGTGCTGCCGCTGGTATAGGTGTAGTTGGTCAACGCGATGTCAGCCCCGGAAGCCGGATGCAGCACCGCCGTCATGTCAGAGCTGTGGTAAGCGGACAAGACCGTGGAATCCGCACCCAATGTGCCTGTGACAGTGATGGCACCTTTTGACTCTGCCAGGTTCACTGTGTTGTCAACGGCCACGTCATTAATCAATACCGTTGCTCCTGCTCCAGTAAAGTTCCAGCTTGTTGTATCGTTGATGCCCGCCCAGGCATTGCCTGCAAGATCAACCAAGGCACCCGCAGAAACTTTGACGTAATAGGCCTGATCTTTCACCAGATCGGCAGTTGGATTGATGCTGATCTGACTATTGCCCCCCACGCCAGAAATAACAACCTGATCGCTGGTGACATCAATGCTTTGAACCAGAGCGTCCGTCGAATACAGAGAGACGGTGCCCGTGCCTTTGACAACTGTCTCGTTTGCCCCCAGCGTCAGGTTCGAAGCCAGACCAGGGCTGATGCCGCCATCTGAGGGAGACAAAGGTGTCACTGCTGGAAGACTGGTGTCAATAGTCACCAAATGGTTGGCACTGGCGCTGCCCGTGTTGCCGCTTGCGTCGGTGGCTTTGGCATTGAAAGCGTAGGTGCTGCCGTTGGTGAGCGTGGGGGTGGTCAACGTCCAGGCACCCGAACTGTTGGCTTGGGTCGTCCCCAGTTCGGTTGTACCGTTCAGGACAGACACCTTGGCAAAGGCCTCGGCAGTGCCGTTAATCACCAGTGCCGTGTCGTTGCTGAGACCGTTGTTGGCCACAGAGCCAACCACGGGCGCTGCATCGTCAACCACACTGGTAACTGAGGGGGCATTGGGTGGTGTGCTATCGAATACGTAGCTTCCTGTACGCACGGTACTATTGCCAGCGGCATCAGTGGCCTTGAGTTGGAGGGTGTAACTGACATCAATTGCAAAGGCGGTGGGTACCGCAAGCGACTGAAGAGAACCTGTTCCAGTGCCAACTGAGACGAAGCCAGCGCCTTGATCAATCGCCAAAGCTGAACCCAACTCGGTAGTGAATTGAATGACGGGCGCAGCCACACTGGATTTGCCGTCGCCCTTGGTGCCGCTATCACTGGCATCGGTCAGTGAAAACGAAGTCAGCACGGGAGCAACGCTGTCAATGGTGATGTTTCGTGTGGCAACGGTGCCCGTGTTGCCAGCGCTATCGTTGGCAGCAGCAGTGATGGTTTCTGAGCCTTGCCCCATAGAAGAAATATCGGCACTGTTCAGCGAATAAGTCCACGCCCCCGTGCCATCGGCTGTTGCACTGCGAATGTTGCCGCTACCGAGTGTCAATGCAATACTGGCATTTGCATCTGAAGTGCCTGTGATGACAACACCACCCGCCAACTCACCCGCGTTGATGGCATCATCGCCTGCGATGGTATGGATGGTCGTTGTGGCTCCGATGGTGTCCACAAGAATGGTTCGAGTCACCGTGCTACTGACATTTCCGGCCTTGTCGGTGACGGTGATGCCAAGAATTTCTTCACCCTGACCCATGGCGGTGATGTCGTCAGCAGTAAGGGGGTAGCGCCAGTTGCCGCTGTCAGTGGCTGTGACTGAGCGGATATTTCCTCCGATGGACAAGTCAACGCTGGCACCTGCTTCGGCGCTGCCGCCAATGACCACCGTTTGTTCGGATGCGCTGACAATGTCGTTCAAGGCGACCTTATCGATGATCGGCGCAACGGGAGCTATCGTATCGATTGTGATGTTGTAGGCGCTGCTTGCGTTACCTTGATTGCCGCCAGTGTTTTCAACCGCAGCAGTCAAGCTGTGGTTGCCAGTGGCAAGCGCAGTCGGTGTGTAGCTCCAGTTGCTGCCGTTGACAGTTGCCGCTCCCAAACGTGCTGCACCGTCATAAATAACGACTTGGTCCGAGCCAATTGTTCCGTTAATGACACCGGCAAGAACGGGTGACTTGTCATTGCTCAAACCACCGCTTGGCACAGTGCCAAGTCCTTGAGCGACATCGTCAGTGGCTGTGGTGATGGTGGCTGTTGCAACGGGCACACTGGCATTGACGGTGACCACATACGCGTTGCTGAAGATGCCGTTGTTGCCGGCAGCATCTTCTACCCGAGCACTAAAACTGTGAGCTGTGTTGGCAAGACTGGAGGTATTGAATGACCAGGTGCTGCTGCTCACTGTGGCTTCACCCAGTCTGGACGCGCCGTCATAGACAGCGACGACTTCATCACTGGCTATCGTGGCACTGATCGTGCCGGAAAGTCCAAGCGTGTTGTCATTGGTGGTGGCACCTGCCACGATATTGCCAATATTGGGAGCAACATTGCTGTCCGCGCCAGTCACAACGACCGTGATGGCCGGGGCAATGGTGTCCACCTGGATGGTGCGAGTCCCCCCTGCAATGCTCACATTGCCAGCCAGATCGGTGGCCGCCGTGGCGAGGAGAGACACCGCACCCTGGCCCATCGTCGCAATGTCACTTGAATTGAGCGTATAGCTCCAGCCCCCGTCACTGTTGGCAGCGATGGTGTGGATGTTGTTGCCGACCAAAAGATAGACTGTGGTACTGGCTTCGGCACTGCCAGTCAGGGTTGTTGCTTGTTCAATGATGCCAATCCGATCATCACCCGCCACAACATTTATCATGGGCGCAGAAGGTGCCTGGGTGTCGATGGCAACAACAGCTTCAACGGCAGCGGAACTGGTGTTGCCAGCCTGGTCGGTGAGGGTGGCGGTCAAATGGTGGGCACCTTCTGCAAGTGGAGTTGTATCCACATTTTTGTAGCCTGCTGCAATGTCATCTGCATTCAGCGTTACTACAGCGCCAATCTGGATGCCAGCGTCTTTAAGTACCAGCGAATTGCCGACCACAGCAGCGGTGCCGTCTATCGCAGTTGTATTAAAGGTCACCCGCACACTGGGGGTGGTGTCGTTGGTGTTGGCCGCAACGGTGAGGGTTGGGGCTTGCGCTGCAACTTTGTCCAGTGCCTGGCCTTGAGCCGTTGAAATAGCCGACAGACTGGTTGCTTGACCGATTGAAATGGAAGCGTCAGCAATAGCACTTTGATCGGCACCAGACATGGAATTGCCCAGCACACTGCTGATGGTGCCGGAATCAGACAGATTGACCGTGGTGCCACTGCTGCCCGCACTGTTAAGTTGGGTGACCAGGTTGCCGATGACGGTTGCTCCGGCACCAGCCTTTTCTGCAAGAGTGACAATGGTCGCGACCTGCGCTGTAGCCCTTTGAGCCGTTACGTCATTGGCTGACAACGGGTCGTAGTTGAGCAGACTTTGCCCCGCCGGAATGTTGTTTAATCCCAGGTTGGTTGCCACGGCTGCGGCAGCGTCAGCAGAGGTGGTTGTTCCACCAGAGGCCTGGATAACAGCTTGAACCAGTGTGGTCAGTGGATTGATGGTAATGGAGCCTTCAGGGGCTTTGAGTGCCATGGTGTTGGATACACCCGTGTCGATATTGACACCTCCCATGGCAATGATGGTGCCTGTTAGCGCTGTGCTGGGCAAGAAAAAATTACCGTTGGCATCTGTCACAACGCCATCAAGCTTTTCAGTCGCATCGGGAGTGCCGTTTTTGTTGGTGTCAATGTAAATTTGGGCACCGCGCACATAGCCATCGGCGACGATACCTTTGGTATAGCCAACAGCAACATTTCCTTGAATATCCTGAACAGTATTGGCGTTATCGCCGTCTGTGTAAATCAGGCTCACGGCGGTGTTCGCCGCAAAAGGGTCTTTTAAGGTTAAGGTCAAAGTCAACACGCTGCCGGAGACAACACTTTCAACAGTGTTGGATGCGCCCCCTGTGGCGACCTTAAACGCTGAAATTAATGGCAAATGGATGCCATCCAGCGCACTGTCATAGGTCAGGTCAATGGTGTGGGTTGAACTATGCGCAGTCAAGGATTGAATAACTGGAGCCGTAGCGTCAATGGTGAAATTCAAGGCATCAGAAGCCACGCTGACATTGCCA
>SESE01000833.1_pt1 | contig 12725 bp, 4 predicted proteins | sample 3171371 | NCBI WGS metagenome assembly SESE01 (sample SAMN06051881, study PRJNA518727) | freshwater metagenome | biome: subpolar coniferous forest; feature: holomictic lake; material: water; isolation source: holomictic Lake 442, 13 m depth | place: Canada: near Kenora, Ontario | collected... | reverse complement strand
CGGCCTGCGCGACAGCGGTAGCTGCAAGGGCCAGGGCACAAAGCGCAGCGCCGACGTGCAGGCGCACGTTGCGACGCGAACTCATCGATATCACCCACGTGATCTTGTCGTTCATCTTCGATCAGCCTAGGTCGGGTTCATTGAGAAGGGTGCCGCAGCGGCCGGCCATCCGGACACTGCGACATCCTCTGTATCAATCACTCATCAACTCGATCCCTCCATCCGGCCAGCTGCCGGGCGCGGTTAGCGCCCGGCAGTGACCGACTGAGGATCAGCGGACCACGAACGCGCTCGAGACCGAAGCAGCACCGGTACCGGTACCAGTCGTCTCGGGACCGACCGTCGTCGTCGTCGTGCAGACCCGCGGCCGGCCGCCGCAGGTCTGCGTCGCAACCGACGCCAACACCTTACCCGCGCTCACGGCGTTGTAGCCGTAGACGCGGTAGTACACGGTCGAGCCGGCGGCCACCGGATTGTGCAGCGAGTCCGTCACGGTCGTGGCATTGGCAGGCGCGCTCGCCACCAGAGTCCACGGACCAGACGCGCTCGTCGAACGCTCCAGCTTGAAGCCAAGCTCGTTGCGCGGGTTGCCGTAGGTCGTCGGGGTGCTGATCGGGGTCGGATCGACCCAGCTCGCCACCACCGGCTGACCGGCAGCCGCCTGAGACACGCTGAAGCCCGAGGGCGCCAGCGGCGGCAGCGTCTGCGAGGTCGCTACGAGCGGCCGCATGAAGTCATTCTCTTCATGACCCAGGATGTGGCAGTGCCACACGTATTCCTGGTCGTAGTCCTCCATCGAGTTGACGATCGGCTGCAGGGCTGCCGTGTCGCCAATGCCCAGGGCCAGGTTGCCCAGGTTGTTGTTGGCATTCACCGGATACGCGTTGGACGGGATCACCAGACCACCCACAGGCGTGCCGTTCAGGCCGGCGGTGTAGAACTGGGTGAAGCCCATGTTCACGCCCAGTGGCTGCGACGGGTCCTGCGCACGGATGCTGCGATCCAGGCCGAACGGTGCCTGCGGCATGGCCGCCTGCATGACCAGGATGATGTCCTCGAGCGGATTCATCTTGATCGTCTCCTTCCAGCCGGCCTCGTTGTCCTCGATCGGCTTGGCGGTACCGTCCCAGCCCACGCGGTTGATCACCTGCGCATTGACGAGGTGAATGTGCACCGGGTGCGCGTCCACGCCGTTATGCGTGACCTTCCACATCTGGATGCCGTTCGGCTCCAGCTGCTCGGTCGCACCGTCGATGTAGTTCAACGGCAGCGTCGTCTGCACCTGCAGGGACTGGTTCGGCATTTCAATGCCGAGGGTCGCGTTCATGCGGCCGTAGAACGGCTCGAACAGCTCCTGGATCGCCGGGTTCATCAGGCGGCCCACGATCACGCTCGACTGCTTGGTGCAGCTGGTCTGGGCCGAGTTGCAGCCCATCAGGTTCGCCAACACCGGCGGCAGCGTCATCGGCACCGCGTTCGCCGACAGCGGCACACCGCTGTTGGGCATGGCTGCCGGCACCACGAACGCGCGCGTCGTGGAGGCAATCGCCACCGCGGTCGCACCCGTACCACCACCACCGACAGCGGCGGTAGCCGTCGCCTGCGAGCCACCCGAGAGGGTGACCGTGGGGGCGCTGGTGTAGCCCGCACCCGGGTCGATCATGCTGATGCTTGCAACGGCCGTACCGGCGCCGTTCATCACGACCGTACCAGTCGCCTGCACGCTGCTGCCCGTGGGCGGCGTCGTCGCCACCACCACCGGTGCGAGGTAGTTAAGCGTACCCGTCGCAGTCGGGGTGATCGAGGTCACCACGCCATTGACTACATTCGCCGTCGCCGTCGCACCGCTGGCGAGCACGTTGCCCACATCGGTGATCGTCAGCAACGGAGCGGCCGTGTAGCCCGCACCGCCATCGACGATGGTGTAGATGCAGCAGATACCCGAGAACGGCGTTGCCGAGATCACAGCAGGCTTCGCTGACGGCGGCGCCGAGAAGGCGACCGTCGGCACGATGCCCGTGTAGCTGCCACCGCTGACGACGGTCACGGCAGTCACTGCACCCGAGAGCGGGTCCACAGTCGCTGTCGCACTACCAGCCAATGAGGCGGGCGGATCGATCGTCACCGTGGGCTGGGCGTTGTAACCCGAGCCGGCGCTGGTGATCGTGAACGACGTGAGCGCACCCGTCACCGGGTCGATCGTCGTCGAGGCCGTCGCGCCAGTACCGCCGCCACCGGAGATGGTGGCGTTCGGCGCGGCCAGGTAGCCCGAGCCTACGTTGGTCAGCGCACCGGCAATCACCGTACCGCCGGACATCAGCGTCACGGTCGGAATCGAGGTGTAACCCGCGCCCGGATTGGTCAGGGCCACAGCCGTGACCTCGCCATTAAGGACGGTCGAGGTCGCATGCGCCTGCGCACAGCCGGCGCGATCAGAGGTCGCCCAGCAGGTCGGCGGGTCGATGCGTACGGTCGGTGCCGTCGCATAACCGGTGCCCGAGCCTGCGCCCGGGTTGGTCGTGCCGCCACCGATGCCCACGCCACTCGCAGCGCCCGTCGCAGTCGTCTGGCCGGTGACGGAAATCGCCGTCAGCGTCAGCGGACCTGGGTTGGTCACGAAGAACATCGGCTCGTTCTGAGACGCCAGGAACTGGTCGCCGTACTGCTCGCTGTAGTTGGTGCTGAAGTGCACTGGATCCACCGCGCCAATCACGTTGTACACAGCCTGACCCACGATCGGCGGAGCCTGCGTCGCGGCGTATGCCACCTGCACCTTGCCCGGCGTGCCGACGTCCTGACCGATGATGCGGCCCGAACCCAGCGCGATCGGATTGAAGACGTACAGGCCTGCATTCGAGTCGAACGTGGCGGCATTGGCATAGTCGATGGCCGACTGCACCGTACCGACGACGACCTGCATGATCGTGCGTGTGTTGGGGCCGTAACCAAGGTTGGTGTTCGGCGCGCCACCGGTGGTGTAGTTACCCGCGTTGCCCGGATCGTTGCCCGTGTAGTAGTCGATGCGCGGATCGAACCCGGGGTTCGGTGCATTGGCATCGTTGTACATGATCAGCGTCTGGCCAGCGTACTTCGAGAAGTCGACGACGACGTCCGCACGCTCCGCGGGGCCAAGGTACAGACCATGGCACTTCGGATAGCACGGCTGGGTGACATCATTGTCCTGCGACAGGTTGAGCACCGTGATGCTGCGACGGTTGTAGTCCATGCTGATCGGGATCGCATCCTGCTGGACCCACTTGGGCAGCATGCCGCCTTCGTTGCCGATCTGGATCATCGGCGGACCCATCTCGGAGGGCAGCGGCGCCCAGCGGCCATCGGTCGGCCACGGGGTGAGCGCGTTGTTCGAGGCGATGTCCGCAAACGCGTTGCCCGGGTAGTTCACCGGCTGGTCACCGAAGTTGGGGCCGGCGAGCACTTCGGTGTTCGCGCGACCGTCAGCGGCCACCTGCAACGGATCGGTCTTGTAGAAGCCGAGGTTCACGAACCGATCATTCGCCGCGTTGAGGATCTCGAGGCGGTAGGCGCGCGGCTCGACGTTGACGGTCGGGAACGCGACGCCGTTGACCGACATCGTGTCCTGGAACGCTTCAGGCGTCGTGGTCACATCGCCATACTTGCCCGAGGGCAGCTGGTACATGGCCGGGTAGACAATCGCGAACCACGGACCCCAATCCCAGCGACCGGCAGCACTCGCGGAGGCGAGCATCGACGGGTTCTGGTTGGTCTCGTAGACGTGCGGGAACCACAGGTCACCATAGGTGCCCCAGTGCGCGGTATCCCAACGGGCGTCTTCCAGCAGGATGTCCTTCGGCACGAAGGTCTTCTCCTGGATAACGAGCGGGATGATCTCACCCGGCACGAAGCCCTGCAGGCTGGTCGCGGCCGGCGTGCTCGAAGGCGTCTGGCCCGGCAGGGCCGGATCGACGTTCGGGTCACGCAGCACGAACGGAGCTGCCATGCCGTCGTACACGTTCAGACGGGTCAGACCGGACGTGTGGTCGTGGTACCACATCATGCGCTCGGACTGGCTGTTGGTGTAGTAGACGGTGCCTTCACCGACCATCGGCGGGGTGTAGCCCTGCGGACCGGTCGCGTTGCCGACCATGTCAGGCACCTGGCGGAAGCCCGGGCCGACGGCAGTCGCAATCAGCGCATTGATCACCCCACCCGTACCGCGGTTGCGGCCGGTACCAGTGCTGGTCACGGTCACCTTCGGGATGGCGGTGTAGCCACCGCCCGGGTTGGTGAGCGTCACGCCCGTGAGGGAGCCGCCGGCGATCGTCACCGTCGCGGTCGCCTGCACGGCATTGGCCGGCGGAGCGATCGTGACGGCAGGCGCCGTGCCGTAGCCCGCACCCGGGTTGGTCACGGTGACACCACCGATCGAGCCGTCAGCCTCGACCGTCGCTACGGCCGTCGCCGCGGTCGGCGTGTACGGCGGCGCGACGGTGATGATCGGCGTACCCACATAACCCCAGCCCGCGCTGGTGATCGTGTAGCTCGCCACCCGGGCGGCGTTGCCGCCCGTGCCCAGCGCCGCCGTCACGGTCGCAGTCTGCACCGCAGGCGGCGGACCGACCGTGACCGACGGCGCCGAGGCATAACCCGTGCCGCCGTTGGTCACGGTGAAGACGGTGATGTGGCCGTAGTTGGCGCCCGTGCCGAGCGTCGCAGTCGCCGTCGCCTGCACGCTGGCCGTCGCGGCCGGAACCGTGCATGCCGGCGCCGTCGCGTAGCCAATGCCGGTATTGTTCATCGTGATGCCGGTGATCAGGCCGCCGGCGACAGTCGCCGTGGCGGTCGCCTGCACGCTGGCGGTAGCAGCCGGGATCGTGACCGCAGGCACTGTCAGGTAGCCCGAGCCCGCCTGGGTCACGGTCACGCCGGTGATCTTGCCCGCAGCGATGGACGCCGTCGCCGTCGCTGTCACGCTCGGAGTCGCAGCAGCCACCGTCACGGTCGGAACCGTCACGTAGTTGGAGCCGCCGTTGGTGACCGAGTAGCCGCTGATCTTGCCCGCGCCGTTGATTGTCGCAGTCGCAGTCGCCGTCGTGCTCGCCGTTGGCGCACTGATCGTGACGGTCGGTGCGGAGGTGTAGCCCGAGCCGCCGCTGATCGTGAAGCCGGTGATGACGCCGGAGCCGTTGAGCACGGCAGTGGCCGTCGCCGGCACGCCCTGGCCCGTCGGGGCCGCAATCGTGATCGCAGGCGGCAAGGCGGGGTTGTAGCCGCTACCGCCGTTGGTGATCGCAAGGGCCGTGACCGCACCGCCGGCGATGGTCGCCGTGCCGGTCGCTGTGACGCCGGCCGTCGGGGCCGAGACCGTGATCGTTGGCGTCGTGGTGTAGTTGGTACCGACATTCGTGACGTTGAAGCCGGTGATCGCACCGTTGGCGACACTGGCAGTCACTACCGCGGTGGTACCGCCACCCGCAGGCGCTCCGATCGTGATCGCCGGCGGCGTGATCGGGCTGTAACCGGTGCCTGCAGCCGTGATCGTGAAGCCGGTCACCCGGCCGCCCGCAACCGTTGCGGTCGCACGCGCCTGAGTGCCTGCCGTCGCCGCCGACAGCGTCGCCGCTGGCGCCGCCGTGTAGCCGGAGCCCACGTTGGTGATCGTAAAGCCCGTTACGACGCCGTTAGCGCGCTGCACCGTGGCCACGGCTGCAGTACGGGCCGGGGCCGCGAGCGTGATCGTCGGCGCGGTCGAGTACACGCCGGTACCGACAATCGTCAGACCCGTGACGGCGCCGGCGGCGCTGATCTGCGCGGTCGCCGTCCAGGCGGTGCCCGAAGCGCGCGTGCCGCCCGCGACCGTCACCGTGGGTGCGGTCACGTAGTACGCGCCGGCGCGGGTGATGGTGACAACCCGCGCGGCCGATACGGTCGCCGTCGCCGTCGCCGTCCCAGGCAGAGCCGCCGGACGCGGCAGCGTGATCGTCGGCACGGTCCAGTAGCCAAAGCCCGCATTGGCAACTGCGATCGACGCAACGCTGCCGTTGGCCGCCAGCGTCACCGTCGCCGTCGCGTTCACGGCGGCAGGCGGAGCAGCAATCGTGACCGCCGGCGCGGTGGCGTAGCCGGTGTTGGCGGCATTGGCCGCCAGTGCCGTGATGGCACCGGTGGTCGCGCTGACGGTCGGCGTGGCAGTTGCCTGCACGCCACCGCCGGTCGGAGCACTGACCGTGACCGAAGGCGCGGTCCAGTAACCGAAGCCGGCATTGGCCACGGCCACCGAGGCCACGCCGCCGGCCGCGATCGTCGCGGTGCCTGAGCCCTGCTGGGTCACCGGCGGCGCGGCGAAGGTCACGCCCGGGGCGTTCACATAGCCCGCGCCGCCGGTGACAACGGCCACGGCGCTGACGGCGCCTGTGGCTGTGCTGACAGTGGTCGCCGAACCGGTCGCCGTCACCGTCGCCGCCGGCGCGGAGATCGTCACAGTGGGGTTGGTGAAGTAGCCGAAGTTGGTGTTGTTGACGCTGATCGCGCTGACTGCACCGCCGGTGAGCGACGCGGTTGCCGTCGCCTGAACCGCCGCTGCCGGCGCACTCACGGTGACGTTCGGCGCCGTGAAGTAGCCGAAGTTGGCGTTGTTCACCGCAATCGACGCCACGCTGTGAGCGGTCGGTGCGGTGTTACCCAGTACCGCGGTCCCGGTCGCGTTGACGGCCGCCGTCGGCGCCGCGACCGTGATCGCAGGTGCCGTCGTGTAGTAGCCGTAGTTGGTGCCGTTGACCGAGATCGCGCTGACGCCGCCGTTAAGCAGCGTCGCCGTGCCCACCGCGTTGACCGCGGGAGTCGGCGCGCCGATCGATACCGTCGGAGCGGTCCAGTAACCGAAGTTGGTACCAACCGCGATCGACATGACCGCACTGCCGGTCGGGCCATCAAGAAACGGAGTAAGAGTCGCGTTCGCCGCAGCGGTCGGGGCCGACAGCGTTACTGCAGGCTGAATGCCGTCATACAGCGCGCCACCGTTGACGAGCGTGATCGACGAGACAGCCTGACCGGTCAGGTTGGCCGTGCCGGTCGCGGTGACGGGCGTGCCATCCGGCGCTGATACGGTCACCAGCGGAGCCGCGGCGTAGTTCGTGCCCGCGACACCTGCGGTCACGGTGGCCAGCTTGTACTGGCTCGCGGTCGCGGTCGCCGTCGCCTGCGTGCCCGCGGGCAGCGTGGGCGCCGCGATGGTCACGGTCGGCGGGGTGGCGCGCGAGTAGAAGGCGCCGGCGTTCGTCACGTTGACCGACTTGACGCCAGTCGAGGTGTTGAGCGTCGAGGTCGCCGTGGCCTTGCTCTGCGGCGGATCGATCGTGACCGTCGTGGTCGCCGCGGCGTAGCCGGAGCCGGCACCGGTGACTGCAATGTCGTTGAGGTACCCGTAGCGGGTATCACCGACCGGGATCGTCCACTGGTGCGGATTGCCGTCAGAGATCCACGGCGTCAGACCCCCGTGCAGGTGGATGTCGACACGGTTCTGCTGCAGCGCGCCGCCCGCGAGCGTCGCGTCGACCGGCAGTGGCAGGTCGCCGTTGCGAACGACCGAGCCACCCGTTCCCGTCGCGCCGCCCGGGGGCAGCAGGTTCGAGTACTTGATGCGGGTCGCCACGCCCTTGGTCGCCACGATCATGGGCCCCAGGTAGTGAGGATGATCATAGCCGTAGACCTGCGCCTGGACGCCATCGACGCCCGGCAACAGGATCGGATTGCCGTTAGGGTAGTGAAGCGGAACGTGCATCGAGCCTGCCGGCACCGAGGCGACACCTGGCTCTTCAATCTGCACGTAGCCGCGCAGCACGCTGGCCTTGGGCAGATCCGAGTGCAGCTGCTCGTGATACTCCACCACCGCAATGTGGTAGTAGTCGGCGCTGTCGCTGGGCCACACGCCGGGGACGGCTAGCGGGATGTACTTGGCACCGTCCGCGGGCGTGTTGAGCCCGGTAAGCGCCATAAAGCCGGTGCCGGCGTTGGTCGACGGGGCAAGCCCAGGCACGCTCGGGAGGATGTCCACGAACTTGCGCATCGGCGTACCGGTATCGATCTGCGGCGAGTTCGGGCCGCCGAGTGGATCCGGACGCAGGCCCAGCGGGCTGCTGGCGTAGAAGGTCTGTTCCACCACGTCGGGAGCACCGGCCGGGGAGGCGTTTCGACTGTAACCCAGCGCGTAGCCCGGGCCCGCGTTCGCGACCGGCACCATGCCGGTAAACGCGACCGCGACACTCGAAGCAATCGCTAGCAGCCGTGAGAAAAGAGTCCTGCTGTTCATAGATTCCCTGCAGTAACCGCCAAGTTCACGCGAGCCGCCATCGGCCCACCCATTCGTCAAAACCGATCCAAAACAAAATTAAGTGCAGCCGCTGTTGCGGATTTGCGGGCGCATGGAATCACGGAAAATTTCGCTTTTTTCGTTTCTGGGGCGTCAACCCACCAGAGGGGTCCGCCATTCACCCCATTGACAATTATTTTCATTTATGCAGTTGGTGCAGTTTTGTTAAATAAGTCACGCTTCTAAGAGGATCCCCGTCAGGGCTCTCCGCAGGCTCGCGCAGATTTGCGCTAGCTGACGACGGTTTTGTTGCCGTTCGCTCGCCAAGTTCGGACGTGCGCAGACACCAGGCGCAAGGGCGCCCGGACGCAATAACTCGCGTTTATTCAGGGAGGGTGGTGGCGGCCACCAACGGCGGCACGCGGGCGCCCCGCGGAGGCGGAAACGCTAAAAGCAGCAGCCCCCTGCCGACCGCCTCCGCTAGGAAACGGCGCGGCGAGGGCTCAGGACACCAACTAGCGTCCGTGCATGCAGTTCTGAACGGCGGTCTGCTTGGCAGCGCCCGCCAGACCGACGGCCTTCTGCTGGCAGCCGGCCATCTGCTTGCGCGCCGACGAGCGACTCGTCTGCTGCGTCGACGGCGGCGTGGCGGTTTGCGTTGGCGCCGGCAGGGGCGTCGCGGCAAACGCGAGCCCAGGCAGCAACAGCGCGACAAAAACGAGGTGCTTGATCATGGCAACGATCCTCAGCGAACGCCCGTCCTGCGGGCCTGTGTGCAGGTCACCGCCGTCTCCGGCGCTGACCCAGAAATGCCGCCTTAGCGGATGATCCAGTCAGACTCAGCAACGAGAACGCCGTTTGGCCCGTAGTGGGCGATATAGGCGCCCTTCGACGCAAATCGCTGTCCCTGCGCGAGACTCAGCCGCGGGTACATCGTCGTGCCCTGCCGCAGGCCGATGGCCGGCGTGTTCTTCTGCGCAAACATGCCTTGCGGGTCATCGCCATAGAGCGCGCCGGGGGCCAGCGTCGACGCCTCGCGCACCGCGCGCGCAGGCGGATGACCGCCCTGGCGGATCATCGTCTCCTCCTCGGCACGCTGCAGCTCGCGGCGCACGAGCATGCTCTCGCCGCGATCGATCAGGTAATCCCGGTAGACGTTGTCCAGCATCTCAGAGAGCGTGAACTGCAGGTACGACATCGAGAAATACACCTCGAGCTGCATCGGCTCGTCGGTCACCGGCAACGAGCGCACCTTCAACCAGGTGCGGAACGTCGCCATGTTCAGATCGCGCATCGGCGGCAAGTCGTACGGATACGCCAGGTGCAGCTGACTGCGCCACGCGGCGGGCACGACCGGATCGAGCGACTGGCTGAGCCGCGTCGAGGCATACACGGCGCCCTGGGGCGGCGCGAGCTGGTCTAGCAGGCGGAAGTCCTCGGGGCCAAGCCACAATACAGCCGCCTCATTGCGACCAATCCCGGCCAGCGCCGCGGCCAGCGGCGCGGCTCCCTCGCCATTGAGCACGACCTCATCTACACGCAGCGCCCTGGGCAAGAGCGCCCGCAACGCCTGCGCCGCGGCGCGGGCGGCGGGCGTCTCACGCAGTACCTGCACGATGCGCTGCGGACGCGGCCCCGGACGGCCGCTGAAGCGGCTCGCGATCGCTGCAGCCTCGGCCTCCACGCCGCGGGTGTAATACAGCCCGTAGTACTGCTCGTCGGCGTCGGCCGGCGGGGCGGGCACGGTCGGGAACCAGCAGGGCATGGATTGGCGCTCGCAGAAGCGCTGTACCGGATCCCAGACCGTGTCGGAGAGGCCAGAGACGAGCGCAAATACCGGTGTCTGCTGGTAACGCGCCGCCAACTGGGCATCCCACGTCTCGGGCGCACCGCTCAGCTCCCAGACATCGAGGATCCAGCGCCGCTCCACGCGCAGCACCATCTCGGCGGCATTGATCATGTGACGGTGGCCGGGGATCGTGTTCGAGTTCTTCTGCTCGAGCGCCGCCTGCAGCGTGTCGCGGAAACTCTTCACGCGCGCCGGATCAATCCCTGGCGCGATGACCGTCGCGAACCTGATCGTGTCGCCGGTCACGCCCGGCGACCAGTCGGCCGACAACTGCTGGAGGAAGGTGTCGAGCACCTTCAGCTGCTCCGCGGTCATCGGATAGATCGGCATCAGCGGCGACATCTTCCGGCCGCTGACGTGCACGCCTTCGCGCATCGCCCGCAGCAGGGTCTCGTCCGTGTAGGGGGCGTGAGCCTGGTTCCAGGACCGGCCGCGGCGTGGATCCAGCGAAACGATCACGCGGTCCTTGAGCTTGGTGCCCGCGCGCAGCGCCTGACCGGTGATCGGCGGCACCTGGATATCACCCTCGACAGCACCGAGCCCACTCTTGCGGTGACAGGCGACGCAGGCCGCCTGCTTGCCGCTCAGGGTCACACCGCCCGGGCGTACCGCGAGCAGTGGCTTGCCGGTGGGCAACACGCCCTCCATATAGATGCGTCGACCCTGCTCAACGCGCGCGGTGAGATCCGGATCCGCAGCGTCGGCCGCAACGACCGGCGCCGCGAAAGTGGCCAGGTAAAGCGCCAGCAACGCGGCATTTGAGCCGTGGCGCAGCAAGTTAATCTTCCTTGCCGAGCTGGGTTCCCAGCAGTTCGACATCAAATACCAGCGTCTCGTTCGGACCGATGTCCGAGCCCACGCCACGTTCGCCATAGCCCATCTGCGGCGGAATGTAGAGCTTCCAGTGCGAGCCCACCGGCATCAGCTTCAGTGCTTCCTTCCAGCCCGCGATCAGCCCCGAAATCTTCACTCGCGCCGGCTTCCCCGGCTCCGTCGAGTCAAACTCCGTGCCGTTCAGAAGCGTGCCGCGGTAGTTGACCAGCGCCAGGTCCTCTTCCTTCGGCAGCGGACCGGTGCCGCTCTTGAGGATCTGGTACTGCACGCCGCTCGCCAGCGATACCATCCCCTGCTTCTTCTTGTTCTCAGCAAAAAAATCCATCGCCTTCTTGCGGTTCTCCGCCACCGCGCGCCCGTGGCTCGCGGCCATCTTCTGCCTCAGCATCTGCTGAAAGCCCTGCAGCAGGCCCTGCATCTCCTTCTCAGGAATCAGCAGCCGGCTGCCATCCAAGCCGTCCTTGAGTCCGCGCACCAGCGCGTCAAGGTTCACTTCCGCTCCGTCCGCCGTCCTCAACGCACGGCCCGTCTGCGCTCCCACCGAGTAACTCACCCGGTCCTTCTGCTGCCACTTCACCGCCGGATTCTCGGCGGACGCCTTGTCTGGCGTCGGGGCACCTGCCGCCTGCGCGACACCCGCAAGGCCCAGGCACACGATCGTGCAGGCGCACCAACGGGACAGTCGGACGATGACGGAAAGGGTCGTAGTCATGGCATCTCACTCTGACGTCAGGGGTCGGATCGACCGTAGCGAACTTAAATACCCGATTGCTTGCGTCGACGTCCACCCGGCCGCGGCGATCCTTCTCCTTGCGCGAGACGGGGCGGCCGGGCGGAGTCTCCCGCCCGGCCGCCCCTTGCGCTCAATGCACCGTCAGCGATGCGATCGACTTGGCGCCCAGACCGGTATTGGTCCCACCGATCACCTTGGCCACGGTCGCGGCGTTGTAGCCGTAGACGCGGTAGTACACAACCGTGCCCGCCACCAGCGGACTGAGCAGCGGATCTGCCCCCGTGGTCGTGTTGGCCGCGACATTGGCTACCAGCAGCCAGGTGCCGGTCGTGGCCGTGCAGTTCGTCCCCACACAGCGCTCCAGCTTGAAGCCAATCTCGTTCTTGGCATTGCCCAGCGTCGACAGCGGCGCGTTCAGCGGCGTCGGATCGACCCAGCTCGCCACCACCGGCAGACCGGCACCGGCCTGCGTGACCGCGAATCCCGTCGGCGCATCCGGCGCCGTCGGCTGCGAGGTCGCCACGAGCGCGCGCATGAAGTCATTTTCTTCATGGCCGAGGATGTGACAGTGCCACACGTACTCGTTGTCGTAGTCCTCGATCGAGTTGACGACCGGCGCCAGTGCGGCCATGTCGCCGACGCCTAGACCAGCCGGCATTGCCCCTGCCGGGATCACCAGTCCGTTGACCGGCGTACCGTTCAGGCCGGCGATGTAGAACTGCGTAAAGCCCATGTTCACACCCAGCGGCTGCGACGGATCCTGCGCACGGATGCTGCGATCCAGACCGAACGGCACCTTCGGCATCTCGGCGCGCATCGCGACGACGATGTCCTCCAGCGGGTTCATCTTGACCGTTTCCTTCCAGCCGATCTCGTTGTCTTCGGGCGGCTTTACCGTACCGTCCCAGCCCATGCGGTTGAGCACCTGCACGTTGACCAGGTGGAAGTGCACCGGGTGCGCGTCCACGCCGTTGTGGGTGATCTTCCACATCTGCACCGTGTTCGGCTCGAGCTGCTCGGTC
>SESE01000832.1_pt1 | contig 12729 bp, 9 predicted proteins | sample 3171371 | NCBI WGS metagenome assembly SESE01 (sample SAMN06051881, study PRJNA518727) | freshwater metagenome | biome: subpolar coniferous forest; feature: holomictic lake; material: water; isolation source: holomictic Lake 442, 13 m depth | place: Canada: near Kenora, Ontario | collected... | reverse complement strand
CGAGCTTGATCTCTCCTGAGCCTCCCAACAACTTGAAAGCATAGACGTTACCGTTCAGGGTAACCTCCAGCACCTGGCCAATCTCGTACATTTCGCCGTCCAACACCACAATAATAATCCGTCCCATGAGAGAAACCGTGGCGTTGTCTTTCACGTATTTTGTGGCGCCTTTCCAGTCCACAGCGTTCCTGGGTGCGGTCTCAACACTTGCATCCGCCGTTCTGTTGGTGTTGCCGGGTGAGGATGCTTTAGAAAGGCCGATGGGCCAGAACGGGTTTCTGTGCTCAGGCCACTCGTCGGTCGCCGCGGCGTACGCGGGTACGACTCCGGTGGACCGGCTGGAAGCTGGTGCACGCACGGACTCCGCCTCCGGGACAGAGCCCTCAAACCCATCCATTGGAGGAGGCATCTGGCTGTACGCTGAGACCGACGACAGAAAGACCGCACATGCTGCGGTTCCGAGAAACAATGGAAGCCTCATCAGCGATGCTCCTTTCTGCCTGATGCGGTGGAAGGCGCGCTGGTTTCACTCTCGGAAGCGTCCGCCCTTGCGAGGAAGTTTGTGGCAATGCTCGGATTCTCCCAGATCGGCCAGGATATCGTGAAGCTTACGGCTTGCGCCATGGTCCCTGGAAGAGCTGCGGATATGTTGACTCTTGAGATCGACATATACGGATTGCTTTTCTCAATTTTCCTGAAGAGCTCAAGCAGGTTCTCGTAGCTGCGCCGGCCCGTTACCCTGCATGATATGGGGATGACAAATGACTTGAGTGAGCTGCGCGGCCCCCTTGGTATGACAAAGGCCTGGCCGTCGGTCGGAGGATCAAGCGAAACGCCCGGGACAACAAAGGTGCTGGTGAGGTACTCAATTGCCTTGATATTGTAGTTGTCGTACTCGTCCTTGAGGATGTAAGCCGCGTCGATCTCTCTCAGAACGGATCGCATTTCCTCGCACTTTTCCTTCGAGTTCTTGTTCTTTGTGATGAACGTGTTCGCTGCCTGGAGCTGATCGCCGAGTGTGCTGATCTTCGTCAGGGCCTCAGCATAGGAAGCGCGGTATGGCTGTACAACAAAGGCAACAAGGGCGTACAGCACCCCAATCACCACGACGCCGGCGAACGCGGCTATCTGCAACCTTTCCTTCTTTCCCTTTGGAAACTCCATTAGAAGCTCCTGGCCTTATACTTGACTAGAATCGTGAAAATCCTGTGATTTGTCTTATCCAGGGGGTTGGTGTCTATTTTGAGGACCTTGGCTTCTTCCACCAGGTTGCTGAACCCCGCCCCCTGCCGGAGTGCTGTCAGGAAGCCGTCCACCGCGCCCCTCGGATTGTCGCCTTCGGCCCGCCCCTGGAGATTCAGGGTGAATGCGCGCATGGAAGTGAGCCGGGCCCCTGTTCCCGTTGTCGGGATCTGCTCGTCCACCTGAAAGCTGGTGATCTGGATGTTGGGTGGAACCAGGGCCTGGAAATCGGCAAGGTGTTGATGCCATAGCATTCGTGCTTGCTTCCAGCCTTCGATCTCGGCGTGCACGTCATTCAGCCAGTCGAGGTCCTTCTGGTCCCCTCTTATCCTGGCCTCAATCTTGCTGGTCCGCTCCCAATCCTGTTCGATGTCGGCCCGCCGTCGCTTTGCAGATTGCGCATTAATAATGTAAATCAGCACTCCAGCCACCAGCAGGGTCAGTACAAGTCCGCCTATAATCTTCGCCGCGGCCTTCAGGCTGACGGGGCTTGCGCTGCGCCGTTCCGATTCAAGGATTATGTCCACGCGGAGACTGTTCACGGGTTTGCCTCCGCCAGGGTTGCAAGCGCCGCCCCAACCGCGGCAGCGAACCGGCTTTCCTGCCCCTTCAGGTTCTCTGTCAGCGCGCCTTCCGGCACTTTGAGCGAATCAAACGGATTCCATGTCGAAACATCATAGCCAAGCGCCGACTTCAACTCCGTGAGCCAGTCGCGGGACTTCGTCGCGCCTCCCGAGACGTAGACCCTTGCTATCCGGCAGTTCTCGCGGCGTTCCACGAAATCCCGGGAAACCATGATCTGCTTCACAAAACCGTCCATTACGTCGCCCATTTGCTGGGAAATGTCAAAAGAACCGTCAGCCAGGATTCCCTCTGCAGTTGCCCTGTCCACACCGAGTGATTCCTGCACTTTTCCAAGGATATGGGCGCTGCCGACATCAAACTTGCGGATGAGGACGGGAACCTTTTTGTTGAAAACGGCGAAAAAACTGGCGCCGGATCCGAATTCGAGCATCCCAACCGCGCTGTCCGACTCTTTGCTGCCTGCGCTTTGTAGAAAAGCCGTCATCGCGGCAAGTCCCGAGACTTCAATCGTGTTGGGGGTGGGGAGCCCGGACGGCAGCAGCATAACAGCGCTCTTCGCTTCCACTTCGGGTACCGCAACTGCCAGGGCGCGGCATTCCGTCTTGCTCTGGCCTTCAGTCAGTACCATGTAGTTCACCCTGAACAGGTTCGGATTCTCCATGGCCATGCTGTCCATGACCTTTCCGTCGAGCTCCGCCCCGAGGGTTTCCGCCCGGCCGGGAAAACTCAGGAGCTTGACGATGGCGTTTTCGCCGGTAACGGCGAGTGCCGCATATTTCGCAAGGAGGTTCTTGGGCAGTTTGAGTGCCGGGACAGGCTCGACCGCGTCGTCCGGCTTCTTTGGCAGCGTAACCCCGGGAAGAATGTCTGCTGCGACAAGCGCGAAGGTGCCATCAGCATTGCGTCGGACCCTGACGGCCTTTATGCCGGACCGGGCAATATCCAGCCCCAGAACGTCATTGGGTTTCGGCGTGAGCCGTGAAACCAACCCCTTAAGAGCGTCAAAGTTTATGGCTATCATTTTCGGCGCAATTATTATTGTTTTGAGGGGTTTCTGTAAAGCACTTCTCGAAAGTTTTTTGCATGCGTGCAAGCTCGCCAGCCTGCGGGTTGTTGTTGACTAATCAGTGCATGTGGGTAAGTTAGTATGAGTCTGATTTGCCGGTGAGGGATGTCCTGCTGCGCTTTAACTGTGTTTTGAGCGGCAGGGAATGTGTTTCCGGGACCGACTGCGGAGTCTGCCATGATTGAAGTGAGAGTCGAGCGCATCGTTGTCCACAACAACGTTGAGCTTATAGTCCTGCTGAGGGGGGACGGTGATGCCAGGGTTCTGCCCATTCAAGTCGACCAGGGGCAGGCGTACGCGATCGGCCTGATGCTGGAGGATCAGGCATTTCCGAGGCCGCTGACCCACGACTTGATGAAGACCGTGATCGAGGAGCTTGGAGGACGGCTTGTCCGTGCCGAGATATCCAGCCTGGTCGAGGGTACTTTTCGCGCAAAACTTGTACTCCTCCGCAGCGGCAATGAACTGATGGTTGATTCGAGGCCAAGCGATGCAATTGCCCTTGCCCTCAGGTGTGAAGCTCCTATTCTTGTGAATGACGATGTAATGAACGAAGCAGGCGTCATGGTGCCAGTGGAGCCGGATGCCGAACGAAAACCGGTCAAGAAACACTCTCCCGTGGAACTGTTGGAGCAGAAACTCGCAAAGGCCATCCAGTCAGAACGGTATGAGGATGCGGCGGCGCTTCGCGATGAGTTGAAACGGCTGCGGGAAAACAAGACCAGCAACTGATTGTTTTGGAACACCACGCAACCTATGGCCGGACAACTCAACTCCAGTGATCCCGAATCGCACGACAGGCGCATGAGGGTATTCTGCGATGCTGCCCTGTATCTCGTGACGTCCCAGGAAGTATCCGGGGGCAGATCGACGCTGGACATTATTCGCTGCGCACTCGCGGGCGGGGTGCGCCTCGTGCAGCTTCGCGAAAAGGGCATGTGTGACCGGGACTTGTTTGGCCTTGCGCTGCAGGCGCGCAGGCTCACCAGCGATGCCGGAGCCATTCTCCTCATCAATGACCGTGTCGATATTGCGCTGGCCTGCGGGGCGGATGGGGTACACCTGGGCCGCGGAGATGTTCCGGTTGACGCGGCCAGGAGGATCGCCCCTGATCTTGTGATAGGCGCGTCCGCCCATTCGGTTGCTGATGTGATTGATGCCCAGCAGAAGGGTGCTTCGTATGTCAATATCGGGCCGGTCTTTCCGACCACGACAAAGAAGGTGCATGACAGCGCGTTCCTGGGGCTGGAGGGCCTTGGCCGGATTCGTGCAGCGGCCAGCATCCCGTTCACTGTCATGGGAGGAATCAAGAGGGAACACATTGCCGCCCTTGTGGAAGAGGGTGCGCGAACCGTCGCGGTTGTCTCGGCCGTAACGATGGCCGACGACCCTGAACGGGCCGCGCGCGAACTCCTTGACGAGATCAGGCGTGCGTTGGCGAGCAGGCGGTTGGCATGATTTTCTGAGATGACTACTTTGGTCATGCGCCATCGGAGGCATGGCCGTTGACGGAATCAGGAAAGGTAGTGCGAATGGACACAGATGAAGCCCTGAAGAATGGATTGGTCCGGATTGAGCCGCTCATACTCGAGGGCAGGTCGGCGCTGTCGCGGTTCCGCATCAACTCCCTGCTGGCGCGCATGGCTGCCGATGCCCCGCACCTGCGCATCTCCAGCATAGAAGCCCAGTTTGTCTATTTTGTTGAGCCTGGAGCCGAGTTGTCTGCCAGGGATCTTGAAAGATGCCTGGCGCTCTTGGGTGCACACCAGGTGTCGGGGGGGCCGGATGGGTTTTATGTTACACCGCGGAAAGGCACCATCTCGCCCTGGTCGTCAAAGGCGACTGACATATTTCATAACTGCGGCATTGACAATGTGTTGCGAGTTGAGAGAGGTATCAGGTACCGGATCTTCGCCGGGCCGGGCGGTGGCCGTGTTTCGGGTGGGCGCAGGCGATCTGGCGCGCCGCTTCCGATGAAGAGCGCCGAGCCGCTTCTCCATGCGGTCCATGACAGGATGACGGAAGGTGTTTACACAGATCTTGCCGATATCTTCGTGCAGATTGACCCCAGGCCGTTCGCGACCATCGATGTTCAGGGCGGAGGAAGGGCTGCGCTCGAGAATGCCAACGCCGAGAAGGGGCTGGCCCTGAGCAAGGATGACATCGACTACCTCCACGCGGCGTACAAGGCCATGCGCCGGAACCCGACGGATGTTGAATTGACCATGTTCGGCCAGGTGAATTCGGAGCACTGTCGCCACAAAATCTTCAATGCGGACTGGATCATCGACGGGGTTCACGGGGACTTGTCCCTGTTCGGCATGATTCGCAATACCCACAAGACTCATCCGGCAGGCACCCTCATGGCCTACGCCGATAACGCCGCGATTATCGAGGGCTTCCGCGAGGACTGGTTCGAGTCACGTCGCGGCGGATCGCCGACGTACAGGTATGGGGCCGAGCGTGTGGACATAGTCATGAAGGTGGAGACACACAACCATCCAACGGCTATTTCGCCATTCCCCGGCGCTGCGACCGGAGTGGGTGGGGAGATTCGCGATGAAGCCGCCACCGGCATCGGCGGCAGGAGCAAGGCCGGGTTGTGCGGGTTCATGGTGTCCAACCTGCGCATACCCGGGTTTGAAATGCCGTGGGAGAAGGACTATGCCGAGTTCCCAGGCAGGCTTGCGACTCCCCTGGAGATCATGATCGACGGCCCGCTGGGCGGGGCAGCCTTTGGCAATGAGTTCGGCCGGCCGCAGCTCTGCGGCTTCTTCAGGACCTATGAGGAGGCATACAATGGGCGCTACCGGGGATACCACAAACCCATAATGGTGGCCGGCGGCGTGGGTGCCATAAAGCGGATGCATTCGCGGAAGAAGGATATCCCTCGCGGCGCCTGCATCATCCAGCTGGGCGGACCGGCGATGCGCATCGGCCTTGGCGGCGGCGCGGCCTCATCCATGGCCACCGGGAGCAATGTCGAGGCGCTGGATTTTGATTCCGTCCAGAGGGAGAATGCCGAAATGCAGCGGCGATGCCAGGAAGTCATCGAAGCGTGCATCGCCATGGAGGAGCGCAACCCGATCCTGAGCATCCACGATCTCGGGGCCGGCGGACTTTCCAACGGCTGCCCGGAGCTTGTGTCGGAGACCGGCGGACGCTTCTGGCTCCGAAAGGTGCACAACGAAGAAAGATCGATGAGCCCCATGGAGATCTGGTGCTGCGAGGCGCAGGAACGCTATGTGCTGGCGATTCCGCGCAAGGCGCTCGACACCTTTGTCGGCCTCTGTGAACGTGAGCGTTGCCCTGTTGCTGTGATCGGGGAGGCGACAGGCGACGGGCGCCTCGTGCTGCATGACGAGCATTTCGGCAACAATCCCATTGATATTGAGCTCAAGGTCATCCTTGGCAAGCCCCCGAAGATGCTTCGCGACGTCAAACACCAGCAGGAGCAACACCCTGCGCTCGATCTCGGCGGAGTTACTGTCGGGGAGGCTGCGGAGCGGGTGCTGCGTCTTCCCTGTGTGGCCAACAAGACGTTTCTGATCACGATTACCGACCGCACCGTCCAGGGCATGACCGCCCGCGACCAGATGGTCGGGCCCTTCCAGGTTCCGATCTCGGACGTGGCGGTGACAGCGGTTTCCTACCACGGGTATGCCGGGGCGGCCATGGCAATGGGCGAACGCGCTCCGGTTGCGCTTGTCAATGCGCCTGCGTCGGGGCGCATGGCAATCGCCGAGGCACTGACGAATATCTGCGCCTCCGACATTGGCGGGATAGGCAACGTCAAGCTCTCGGCCAACTGGATGTGCGCCTGCGGGGAAGATGGCGAAGACGCAAGGCTTTTCGACACGGTCAGGGCCGTTGGTATGGAGTTCTGCCCGGCCATCGGCGTTTCAATTCCTGTAGGCAAGGATTCGCTATCAATGCGAACGGTATGGGAAACCTCCGCGGGCGGTCGCGAGAAGATGATCGCCCCCCTGAGCCTGGTGGCCAGCAGCTTCGCGCCGGTCAGGGATGTCAGGAAAACGGTAACCCCCGATCTCAAGCGTGTCCCGGCCACGAGCCTTGTGCTCATAGATCTCGGCAGGGGCCGCAACAGGCTCGGGTGCTCCGCCCTCGCGCAGGTCTACAACCAGGTCGGGGCTGAGTGCGCTGACGCCGAGTCCCCGGCCGATCTTGTCGCATTCTTCGAGGCGATGCAGGAGCTGGTGGACAAGCGGCTTCTTCTCGCGTATCACGATCGCTCTGACGGTGGGCTGTTCGTGACTCTGGCCGAGATGGCTTTTGGCGGGCGCACCGGCCTCACCGTAAAGGTTGACGGCCTCGGTGGCGATGCGCTGTCCATCCTGTTTTCAGAGGAGCTCGGCGGCGTTATCCAGGTGGAAAACCGCAGGCTGGCCGCAGTCATGAAGATCCTTGCCCTGCATGGTATGGGCGGGTGTTCCCACGTCATCGGCAAACCGTCTCGCGACGGCAGGCTGACGGTGAAGCTCGGCTCCGGGAAAGTCTTCTCCGACACGGTTACCAGGCTCAACAGGATGTGGGCGGAATTGACCTGCAGGATGCAGGAGCGGCGCGATAACCCCGCGTGTGCAAAGGAGGAATACGACAACATCCTCGATCGGCGCGATCGCGGAATGGATATCAGGCTGTCGTTCAAGGCCGGCAAATCCAGGCCGTCCATCGGACGCAGGCCGAAGGTCGCGATTCTGCGTGAACAAGGGGTCAACGGCCATGTCGAAATGGCCGCCGCTTTTGATGCGGCCGGTTTTGAGAGCGTTGACGTTCATATGACCGACCTCCTTTCAGGGCGAACCGGTCTTGCCGGTTTCACTGGCCTGGCCGCCTGCGGCGGTTTCTCGTATGGCGATGTGCTCGGTGCCGGGTCCGGCTGGGCGAAATCGATCCTTTTCAATGAGAGGCTGAAGGAGATGTTTGCCGGATTCTTCGGGCGCGAGGATACATTCACGCTCGGCGTGTGCAACGGTTGCCAGATGGTCGCCCAGTTGAAAGAGATCATTCCGGGCGCCGGCCACTGGCCTGAGTTCACCCGGAACAAGTCAGAGCGGTTTGAGGCGCGCTACGTGACGGTGGAGGTGCTGCCCTCACCATCAGTTCTTCTCAAGGGCATGGCCGGGTCACGGATCGGTATACCGGTTGCGCATGGCGAAGGGTACGCCGATTTCACGCGGACAGGCCTTGCCGGCGGTGTGGCACGGAATCGTCTTGCCGCGCTGAGGTACGTGAACAACCGCGGACAGGCGACCGAACGGTACCCGTTCAATCCCAACGGATCCACGGGCGGCCTGACCGGCCTGACAACCCTCGACGGCAGGGTGACAATCATGATGCCCCACCCGGAACGGGCTTTCAGGGCGCTCCAGTTGTCATACAGGCCCGGCTGGATGACAACCGAAGAGGGGCCATGGCTGAAGCTCTTCCAGAACGCCCGGACCTTCGTCCGCGGCGTCTAGTCCCGCAAAGTCCCCGCAAGTAAACGGTTGTATGCGGCACGCCGATAGTGTAACAATTGCACGCTTTCTTGCTGAGAATCCTGAACTGCTTGACGAGAGGGAGACTTATGAAGAATGTTGATGTTTCCGCGGTCCGTACGTTCGCAATCATGGGGCATACCGGAAGCGGCAAGACTTCCATTGTCGATTCAATACTCTTCAAGCTGGGGCTGAACGACCGGCTGGGGTCGGTGTCCGCCGGGTCAAGCATGGCCGACTACTCCGACGCCGAGAAGCACAGGAAGATCACTCTGCAAGCCAAACCCTTCTCGGTGCCCTTTACGACCCAGGCCGGCCTGAAGTGTGAGTTTGTGTTCTGCGACACCCCCGGCTATATGGATTTCTACGGCCAGGTGATCGCTGCAAGCAGTGTCTGCGAGTCAGCCCTGATAACCGTTGACGCACATTCGGGCATCCAACTTGGTACAAAGAAGGCCTGGGCAAGAATCCAGGAGCTCGGCATGCCGGCGGCACTGGTTGTTACCGGGCTGGACCGTGAAAATGCCGATTTCAACAGCGCAGTTGAGAAGATACGGCAGGCCTTGGGTGGCAAGTGCCTGCCGGTGACTCTGCCGCTTCCGGGGGCCAAGAGTGTCATTGATGTTCTGGCAGGCAAGAGTGTCCCTGCAGACCAGGCTGCAGCGGTTGATGCAGCGAGGAACGCGCTGTCCGAACTCGCCGCGGAAACCGACGATGCGCTTCTCGAAAAGTTCCTTGGCGGCACGCCGCTGTCCGCCGATGAGTTGGAGACGGGCATCCGCAAGGCTGTGATTTCCTGCAAACTGGTGCCGGTGTTTGCGTGTGTACCGGTGAAGGATGTCGGGGTCTCGGAGATGCTCGAAGGAATAGTACGCCTCATGCCTTCGCCGATAGATCGGAAGTACAAGGACGCCGAAGGGAAGGAAATTGACCCGGCGCCGTCGGCGCCCCTTGCCGGTTTTGTCTGGCGCACTGTGAGTGATCCGCACGTCGGGCAGCTTGTCTATGTCAGAATCTGCGGTGGCACCCTGAAGGCTGATTCCGATGTCCTGAACGGCACCAGGGGGGAGAAAGAGAGGATCGTCGGGATCCTGTGCACGAACGGCAAGGCGCAGTCAACAGTTGAATTGGCCACGGCAGGCGACATCATCGCCCTGGCCAAGCTGAAGCATACGAAGCTCAATGACGCCCTTTGTACGCCTTCGCACAAGGTTGCTTTCAAGCCGCTTGTGTTCCCGAATCCCGTGATGTCGTATGCTGTCCGGGCGAAGAGCCGGGCGGATGAAGACAAGATGAGCACCGCGCTGGCGCGCGTCGCCGAGGATGACCCGACCCTCAAGGTCAGGCGCGATACCGAGACGCACGAGACGCTGCTGTCTGGCATGGGCGACGTTCACCTCGATGTGGCGGTGGAGCAGATGAAGATCCGCAGCAATGTCGAAGTGCTGCTGGATACGCCCAAGGTGCCCTACAGGGAGACCGTCACCGGCAATGGCGAAGGCCATTACAAGCACAAGAAACAGTCCGGCGGCCGCGGTCAGTATGGAGAAGTCTATCTCAGGGTGTCGCACCGCAAGGACGGTGACGAGGAGTGGTTCGTCAACGATATATTCGGAGGCGCCATCCCGACGAACTTCATCCCGGCCGTGCAGAAGGGGCTTGTGGAAGGGCTGGCGAAAGGGCCCCTTGCCGGGTACCCTGTATCCAACGTCAAGATAAGCGTTTACGACGGCACATTCCACGAGGTGGATTCGTCGGAAATCGCCTTCAAGATAGCCTCATCACGCGCGTTCAGGGCCGGCATGGCGAATGCAAAGCCGGTGCTGCTCGAGCCGATCATGACGGTCAGGGTGACTGTCCCCGACCAATGCATGGGCGATGTGACCGGCGACATCAGCCACAAGCGCGGACGGATGCTCGGCATGGAGCAGGATAGCGGGCACCAGATCATTGTTGCCGAGATGCCGCAGTCGGAAATGTTCAAGTATGCCGCTGAGCTCAGGAGCATGACGTCGGGCCAGGGGACATTTGAGATGAGTTTCTCCCGGTATGATGTCGTGCCGGGCAATGTTTCGCAGAAGATAATCGCGGCGGCGGCGAAAGACATCGTGAAGGAAGAAGAGTAGAATCTTTTGGACGCGATAAAGGACCAGCTTGACTGTTGCACGTTGTGTCCTCGCCGGTGCGGGGTCAACCGGAACGCCGGCGATCGCGGCTTTTGCGGTGCGGGCGGGCGCGCGGAGGTGTTCACGTGCGGGGCGCACCACGGCGAGGAGCCGCCGGTATCTGGCACGCGTGGTTCCGGAACAGTGTTCTTCAGCCGTTGCACTCTACGCTGCATCTACTGCCAGAACTACCGGTTCAGCCAGTCTGGCGAGGGGCGGGAGTACGAAACGTCGGGGCTGGCGGGGCTGCTCCGGTCGTTGCAGGTGACGGGATGCCATAACTGGAACTTCGTTTCGCCGACCCCGTGGCTGCCGTTTATCCATGATGCTGTGGAACAGCTCGATAGGGATGGAGTTTCGCTCCCGGTTGTGTACAATACGAGCGGATTTGAAAACACCGGGACAATTGCAGGTCTTGGCGGACTGGTGGATATATACCTGACGGACCTGCGGTATGCGGACGAGAAGACAGCCCGGGCGGCGTCCGGCAGCGGGGATTACGCGCGCCTGGCCCGCGAGTCCCTCCTGGAGATGTGGCGGCAGGCCGGGCCGCTGGAGTTGGACGATGACGGAATCGCTGTCGCCGGCACGATATGCAGGTTGCTGATCCTGCCGGGGCACGCTGGCGAGGCGGTTGACAACCTCAGGTGGCTGGCCGATAACATAGGGACAGACATCGCTGTGAGCGTTATGGCCCAGTATACGCCGACGCACAGGGCCGCAGGCGACCCGTGGGGCCGGCGGATAAGCATCGGTGAATACGAGGCCGTGCGCGATGCGGTGGAGGAGCTGGGGTTCGAAAACGGCTGGGTTCAGGAGTTTGAGGGTGAGACAAGCAAAGAGCTGATGGGGTTCAACATGAAACCAATCAGCCCTGGTGAGACGGGGCGGCAGGGGCGGTGAGTATTGTGAAAACAGCAATCCCGGATATGGCGCCGGAGTGGCCGGCCGGTCGGGGATGCAACTGAAGAAGAGGATCGGAGAAGCATGAGCGGACATAGTAAGTGGAAGACAATTCAGCACAAGAAGGGCGCGGCTGATGCCAAGCGCGGGAAGGTTTTCAGCAAGTTCAGCAAGGAACTAATGGTCCTGGCCAAACAGGGTGGCAGCAATCCCGACTCCAACGTGGGCCTCCGGACCATGATCACGAAAGCTCGCCAGAACAACATGCCAATGGACAACATTGAGCGGGCCATCAAGAAAGGCGCGGGCGAACTCGAGGGGTCTCAGCTCGAGGAAGTGGTGTATGAGGGTTTTGCAGCCGGTGGCGTGGCAATTGTGATCGGTGCCCTTACCGACAACAAGAAGCGCGCTGCTGCCGAAATAAGGCATATCTTCACGCGTTATGGAACAAGCCTCGCCGGGCAGGGGTCTGTTACCCGCGGCTTCAAGCGGAAGGGCCAGATAATAGTCGATGGTGGCGCGGCGACCGAGGATAAGCTGATGGAGATCGTGCTCGATGCCGGCGCAGAGGATATGCACGCCGAGGAGGGGCAGTTCGAGATCATCACCGAGCCCGCAAACTACCTGAAGGTTGTGGAGGCTCTGGAAAAGGCGAAGATACCCACCGTGAGCTCAGAGACCACGCTGATTCCGGACGTCTACGTGCCCGTGGCCGACAAGGCCGCGGCTTCCCAGATACTCAGGTTCGTGAGTGACCTCGAGGATAACGACGATGTCCAGAATGTCTATACCAACATGGACATCAGCGACGAGATCCTCAAGGAACTCGAAAAAGAATAGACCGGGCGGTAAACAATGCGCGTGCTGGGTGTGGACACGTCCCTGCGTTCATCGGGAGTGGCCGTCGTGGAGGAGAGAGGATCCACGCTCGTCGCGATCTATTACGGCACCATCAGTATTTCACCGCGGCGCCCACTGAGCGACTGCCTGAAGTGTCTCCAGGAAGGGCTTTCGGACCTCATTGAGCGCCACAGGCCGGAGCAGGCCGCGGTCGAGGGCCTGTTCTACTGTAAGAACGTGAAAACAGTAACGACCCTCGCGCACGCGCGGGGCGTTGCCATCGCGACTTGTGCTTCAGCGGGCCTCCCGGTGTTTGAGTATGCCCCGCGCAGGGTGAAACAGGCGGTTGTGGGGTTCGGCGCGGCCGAAAAAGAGCAGGTCCGCAGGATGGTCATGGCCCTGCTGGGCCTCAGGGAAGAGCCGGACG
>SESE01000829.1_pt1 | contig 12738 bp, 14 predicted proteins | sample 3171371 | NCBI WGS metagenome assembly SESE01 (sample SAMN06051881, study PRJNA518727) | freshwater metagenome | biome: subpolar coniferous forest; feature: holomictic lake; material: water; isolation source: holomictic Lake 442, 13 m depth | place: Canada: near Kenora, Ontario | collected... | reverse complement strand
GGTATCAAACTTGAGAATGTATCAACCAGGCCACGCACGAAACAACGCAGTCAGTTCCGCATAAAATCAGTCAATCTCCCGGCGCTCTATCACCGTATGGATAGTGTTGATTTGTGCGATGGACAAGCAGTATCATAGTGATTTCCCTGCATCGCAAGGGGGTACAGGAATAACGGAAAGGCGGTCATTGTTTGTCAAAATGTCAATAAAGTGTCAATAGATGGTCAATATCTTGTCACCCAATCTCTTTCGTTCCCCTCGACGAAAGAGCCCTTTTCACCATTTTCTCGACGTTCGGTTCCATATTTTCTGGCAACAACTCAATGTCAGGATGAGTTTTGGCATAAACACGAAATATTTCGTCGGCAAATGACTGGCCGATAGCCGACACCCCGTCAAAGTCAAAAATGACATGCTTGAACTTCTCTATACGAGCCAATAGCCTTTTCGCCTGGGATCGAGAGACAAGTTTTTCATTTTCATATTGCGCTAACCGAACAGGAATAACTGTTTTGTTAAACTGAAATGCATCCAGTCCTGCATAATCATCAAAAACCGTCTGGATATCACGCGTAGAATCTCGCTTGACAAGCATATATACCGCAGTACCAGATTTATTGTTAGAAAACTCTTCCTCCAGAATATAATCATATACAAATTGCTCATTATGACGAAAACTTACCCTTTTTGAATTCAACTCGGAACTCATCAAATACATGCGAAGTAAAGAATCCCGCTGTAAACGATAAATCTATGATGCTTTATTCCGTCAGATACGTTAATTTCGAGGCAAACATCCCGGCAAATAATAGTCACTGAAATGGTGGCGACATTGAAACGGCAGAGCCCGTGACCCCATCCCCCTACACCGAAGACTCCCTCGTCCAGCAGACGACGGCGGACTATCTGGAGCAGCAACTGGGCTGGGAGTCGGTCTATGCTCACAATCGCGAGGATTTTGGCCCCGACAGTCTGCTGGGGCGCAGGGATGACCGGGAGGTGGTGCTGACGCGCACGCTACGGGCGAAGCTGATTGAGCTGAATCCTGGCTTGCCCGATACGGCTTATGACGATTCACTGCGTCAGATTGTGACAACCACGGCGACGCAGACGCTGCTGGCGACGAACCGGGAGAAGTACGCGCTCTTCCGCGACGGGGTGCTGGTTACCTTTCAGAATGAGAAAGGGGAGCGACTGAAACATCGGTTGCGGGTTTTCGATTTTGATGAGCCGTTGAACAACCATTTTCTCTGTGTGCGGGAGCTCTGGATTCGGGGCGACCTCTACCGGCGGCGTCCTGATATTGTGGGCTTTGTGAACGGCTTGCCACTGCTTTTTATGGAGTTCAAGAATATCGGCAAGGATATTTGCTCGGGCTACGAGAGGAATTTCAAAGACTATACCGATACCATCCCGCATATCTTTCACCACAACGCCTTGCTCATTTTTGGCAATGGCCACAAGGCGAAGCTTGGCTCCATTACCAGCAGGTGGGAGCATTTTCATGAGTGGAAGCGGCTTGCTGAGCGTGAGCCGGGGGTTGTGGAGATGGAGACGCTGCTCAGGGGGTTGTGCCAGAAGGGCAATTTTATGGATCTCTTTGAGAACTTCATCGCCTTTGATGATTCATCTGGTGAGACGAAAAAGATTATTGCCCGCAACCACCAGTTTCTTGGGGTGAACCGTGCCCTTGAAGCGGTTGTGGAGCGCAGAGAGCGCAAGGGAAAGCTTGGTGTTTTTTGGCATACCCAGGGGTCGGGGAAGAGCTACTCGATGCTCTTTTTTACGCGCAAGGTGCATCGCAAGCTTGGCGTTGCGCTTGGCGACCTCAACGAGCGCATTGCCGAGAAACTTGAAACCCTTGAAATTAACGATATCAATGTTTTCATCACCTTGTTGATTCGGCCATTGAGGTGATACCCTCACAGCTTTCAGAAGCATCGGAGCCGTTCGATATCAGCAAGATTGATTTCGAGCGGCTTCGTCTGGAGTTTGAGCGGAGCAGGGTCAAACGCACTGCCGTCCAGAATCTCAGTCAGGCAATTGACAACAAGCTGCGGCGACTGATGGAGCGGAACCCGCTGCGCACTAACTTTCAGCGCCACTATGAGGAGATTGTTGAAGCTTACAACAGGGAGAAAGATCGTCCCTCAATTGAAAAGACCTTTGAAGAGCTGGTGCGCCTGGTGCAGGAGCTTGATGAGGAGGAGAGCCGAGCCGTGCGAGAAGGGCTTGACGAGGAGTCACTCGCTATTTTTGACCTCCTGAAGAAGCAGGAGCTGACCCCGCAGGAGAGAGGTCGCATCAAAAAGGTGGCGAAGGGGCTGCTTGAAACCCTGAAGGGTGAAAAGCTCAGGATCGACCACTGGCAGGAGAAGGAGTCAACCCGTGATGCGGTGCGCACGGCAATCCATGATTTTCTCTGGAGTGAGGATACAGGTCTGCCGGTTGAGAGCTATACCGAAGAGGAGGTGAAGGGGAGGACGGAGGAGATTTTCTGCCACGTCTATCGTGTCTACCCGACCATCCCTTCGCCTTTTTACGAAAAAACGGTGGCGGCGTAGCATTATTTTTGTACTTTTACAGAAAACAAAAGGCTGCCGTGTTTATAAAACGATTTTTGCGAGCTTTCCCGCTCTCGTGTTTGTTGTTTTTGATGCTTCTTGGTGGGTGCGTCGGTTCGCAGCAGTACGTTACGCTTGCCCGTGATGGTGCTTCGTATGGCGGTGCTGTTGCAGCCTTGTCTGAGAGAGCCAGTGCTGTGAGGGTGGAGTCCTCCTCTTATGCACTGCTTCAGCAGCGGGGTGAGTTGACAAAAAAGTATAAAGGTACCGCTTTGAAAAAAGCGACAGGAAATTCGTTCAGGCAGACAACTCAATCAGACCTCGAGGCCATTGAGAGTAACCTGAAAACAAGAGAGGTAGCACTCTTCCTTCTCGATTATTTTGTTGTCATGCAGGAACTGGCGGCCTCGACGGCACCGGTTGATATAGGCGCAAAAACCAGCGAGATCATCGAGAAACTTGATGGAGCAATGAGTGCAAAAAATGTTCCATCCTTTCCATTGCCGCCATCTATTGCTCCAGGTATTGTTTCGCACGTTACTGACGGAGTTCTTCGGAAAGAGTTAAAAAAAAGAAAAAAGAGCATTTTGAGCGCGCTTGATATTTTGGAGCAGTTGCTTGGCACTCTGGGCAGGGAGATCGATGGCCAAACTAAAAGTATCAGAAATGCACGGGTTGCGCTGCTCATCCAGCCTGCATTTCAGGATACGACTTTGGCGTCATTGAGCTCTTTGTCTGATAAAGAGCTTTGGGTAACCCTTCGCCAGAAGGAGGTGCTGGGGTCGATAGCAGAAAAGGATGATCGCGAGGCTATTGCCGCAGCAAAAACAAGTGGCAGCAAGTTCAGGGAGTTTTTTATAAAGATAACCGGGGAATAGGTGATGCCAGTAGAACGAGCGAGTAATATACCCTTGCGTGAATTATCCGCATTTGGCGAAAGTTTTTCGGCCTCCTTGCTGGAGGAGCTTCTGGCTACGTCCTCCATGGCTCAGGAAGAAATGTCGGCATTTCGTAACCAGTATCACGATATGCGGTCAACTCTGCATGATTTCCAGCAAACGTACAGGCTCTATGAGGAGAGAGAGCGGCCTGCACTCAAAGCCATTCTTGAGAAATATCTGCGTTTGCTGAGGCAAGGCTCCGAAGCAGCAGCGGAATTGATTCAGCAGCTTCCGCTGGTGGTTGAGCAGGCGAGGAAGATTGATGCGTTGGATAATGAGTTGATGGAGATGCTGAAGGATATCTGGCCTGAGGTGCAGTGGCCTGAACAGTTGCCAGCCTTTGAAGATAGTGAGGCTCCTGATGAGTCGGTATGGCCGAAATGCAGGCTGAAAGAAATTTTCGAGGAGAAAAATCGGCATGCACAGGAGTTCCTGAATAACACCTGGCTTTTGGTTCAGCTTGATATTGCCACAGCAACAGAGGAACTCAAAAAGGAGAAAAGACGTCTTGAAACGATCGCCACAGCCCTGGGTTATTGTTGCCAGGTGGTTGGTTTGTTGGCTAAAGTTTCTTGCGTTATGGCATAGGGTACTCTGGCGAAGCCCATTTTGAGGAGTGCCGTCAGTGTATTGATTCTACAATGTTGCACACCGCTGCGGTCAATATACTCAACTCAGTGTTTGGAATGATAAAGGGCGGCATAAGATAGATCAAGCGCCCAAAGGGGCGAACCCAGACGCCTTTGTCAACAAATTGCCTCTGGATGATGGCCATATCGACAGGGTTGTGCAGCTCAACAACTCCGGTTGCGCCAAGCACGCGAACATCTGCGACATGGCTGAGTGCCCGGCAGGGTCCAAGCCCCAGGCGGAGTTGGGCTTCAATGCGCAGTACCGATCTTTTCCACTCCTGGTTTTCAAGGAGAGTAATGCTTGCCGAGGCGACCGCACAGGCGAGAGGGTTGGCCATAAAGGTTGGACCGTGCATGAAGAGGCCGGGTGAGCCAGAACAGATGGTCTCTGCAACCCTGTTTGTGGTCATTGTTGCTGCAAGGGTCATGTAGCCGCCAGTCAGCGCTTTGCCGAGACAGAGGATATCAGGGACAATTGCAGCATGTTCGAGCGCAAACATTTTTCCTGTGCGCCCGAAGCCCGTGGCAATTTCGTCGAGTATCAGGAGCACATTGTAGCGGTCACACAATTCACGGAGGCGGGTGAGGTAGTGCGGTGAGTAAAAGCGCATTCCTCCAGCTCCCTGAACTATCGGCTCGATAATAACTGCTGCGATGTTCCGGTGATGGCGTTCGAGCTTCATGCGCATATCGGCTATATCCTCGTTGGTGCATGGGTCATCAAACCGGCAGGCGGGCGCTTCAGCAAAGTACTGCTCTTGTATTGTCCCTTTGAAGAGTGAGTGCATTCCTGTTACCGGGTCGCAGACTGACATGGCGGCAAAGGTGTCGCCGTGGTATCCTGAATGGACGGTCAGCAGCCGTTTTTTCGATGATTTCCCCAGCGCCGCCCAGTACTGAATGGCCATCTTGATGGCAACTTCAACGGCAACAGAGCCCGAATCGCTGAAAAAAACTTTTTGCAGTGGTTCAGGTGTCAGATTGACCAACTGTTGTGCAAGCGTTATGGCTGGTTCATGGGTGAGGCCACCGAACATGATATGGCTCATCTGATGAAGTTGGGCGACCACGGCCGCATTGAGCACGGGATGGTTATAGCCGTGGATGGCCGCCCACCACGAAGACATGCCGTCAATGAGGGTACGACCATCCTCAAGTTCAAGAAAGACTTCGTAGGCCCGTACGACAGGGTAGACTGGCAGCGGATTGGTCACCGAACTGTAGGGGTGCCAGAGGTGGTTGCGGTCGAAATTAAGGTCAATGGTGGGCATACCGGTATAATCGGTTAGAGTGAGAGACGAGCGACGGCATCGGCATCAAGCATTCCATCACTCAGGTTGATCACTGGTGCGGAATATCCGGCACTTTCAAGGTAGTGGATAATGATCTCACGGGTATCATCAGCAATCAGCATCTCTTCCTGCTGAAAAGAGTTGTAGATAATGCCCCGCAGAACAATTCCCCGTTTTACACAGGCCTCAATCGAGAGAAGGGTATGGTTGATGCTTCCAAGACGGGAGCAGGTCACCAGCAGCAGGTCGTAGCCAGCATCACGCACATAATCGGCAAAAAGCAGATCAGGCACCAGGGGAACCAGCAGGCCGCCCACCCCCTCAAGCAGCACCAATTCGTAGTGCTTCTGCAGGGCGAGGGTTGTGCTTCGGATGTGGTTGAGGTCGATTTCTGCGCCTTCCAGACGGGCCGACAGGTGCGGAGAGGCAGGATAGCGGAAAACGAAAGGGCAGGTAAGCCCCTCCCTGTCGGCATCCTGCAACCCCATGCCCATCAGCCGGCGGTGTTCAAGAATATCTTCAGCCATACCATAGCATCCAGTCTGGATAATTTTTTGGGTGATGACATTTTTTCCGCAGAGGAGCAGCGCTTTGGCAAGCAGGCCAGTTGCAAAGGTTTTTCCGATGCCGGTATCAATTCCGGAAATGACGATAACCGATCCGTTCATGGCTCTATTTTTTTCATGCAGCAGTAGACCGGGTGATAGGTAAGAGTGACGCCATTGTTGCAGGAAAAAAGTTGCCGATACTGGTTGATGAATCGCTGGTACCGGCTTTTTGTCCATGACTGGCGGTCGATGCCGTTTACCCCTGTTTGCCGTATATGGTGCAGCACGGCTTCAGGTGAGCTGAATTCAAGCTGTTGCAGCTCTTCGCGGCAGTCGCTCATCTCAAAATATTTTCCGGAAAGAAGTTTCAGCTCTTCAAGGCTCTGATAGCGGAGGCCAACACCTTCAATGGTTGCTGTTTCACGCATGTTTGAGGTGCTGAAGCTGCTGAATGCGAGCATTCCGCCCGGTTTGAGATGAGCTGCCATAGTTCTGAAGAAGTGGTCAAGATTGTCCAGCCACTGCAGAGTGGCATTTGAGACCACAAGATCAAGCTCTGCGGGCAAATCTTCCAGGTGCTCGATATCTCCCGCAAGGAAGTGAAACTCCTGAACAGGCAGCCGACCAACGACTTCAGTGAGGCAAGAGAGGCTCTCTTCAACAAGGTCATTGGCGTAGTAGCTTTTGACCGAGCAATGGCTCAGCAACTCAGCCATGAAGCCCCCTGCGCCAGCTCCAACTTCAAGCACGCGACTGAATGATCGGCCTGGTTCAGAGCGGCAGATCATGTCGATCAGCTCCCGAGCCATTGCTTTTTGTACCACAGCCTGGCTCCCGTAGCTCTTGAGTGTCCGGCTGAACCTTTCGCGCACCAGTTGCTTGTTTATGTTCTGAAGCATGCGAGCACCTCCTGCAGGTTCCTGAAATGGTAAAAAGGGAAGTGTGGCATATCGGCAATCACCGTCCGGGGGAGATCTTTCCAGGCGGCATACTGCTGTTGTGGCGGGAAGACAAGGTCTCTGCCGCCAATAACGGCATGATCGTAGCTCCATGGCGCGCTTGTTGCCTTCGGCGCCAGAAGTTGCTCTTTCAGTTGCGCCAGCTCCTCCTGCTGATCGGCAGCGCTACGGCCGGGTGAGAAGGTGGAAAAAAGGGAGAGAACGTCGCTGCTGCCGCACATCCGTCGGTTGAATCGTTGGCGATTCTCTTCTGACCAGGTCGAAAGGGTAGCCTCAAAAACATCCGGTCGAATCCCTTTCTCTGCATTGACGGGATGGAGTGTGCCATTGATGGCTATTGCCCGTGTTATCGGAGGAAGATTTGTTTGCTGAGCTGCCCAGACACCGAATGACCATGCCATAATGGTTATGCGTCGATAACGGCTTATCTCCTTCATCACCACCGGTTCAAGTTCCAGTGTATTGTAATCATAGCAGATCAGGAGATCCGGGGTGAACTCTTCCTCAAGTGATTTCACGAGAAGATGATTGCCAATACGGCCGTCCATTCCCCATCCGTTAAAGAGAAGCAGCAGTTCTTCAGCTCCCTCTTTTTTGAGCCATGCTGTTTTCATGAGCCAATGAGTTCAGGTATTCGTGCAATATCATCCCACTGCAGGGTGGAGCGGAGTGAAATGCGGATACGGGTGCTCTTTTCGGGAACAGTAGGCGGGCGGACGGGCATGCAAAGAAATCCAGCCTTTTTCAGTTTGGCAGCCAGAGCCACTGCCTGGGTGTTGCTGCCTGTGATGAGGGGGACGATATGGCTCTCACCCGGCACATCAAATCCCCGCCCGATCAGCTCCTGACGCAATTTGTCGGCAAGCTGCAACAGCGATGTGCGCTCATGCTGCATGGCGCTCTGCCGTGCCAGAGTCACAAGGCTCCAGCCGAGAATAACTGGCGGAAGGGCGGTGGTGAAGATGAATGAACGCATGGAATTGATCAGGTATTCTCTCACCAGTGAACTCATGATGGCGTAAGCGCCGGTTGAGGCGAGCGCCTTGCCGAAGGTGCCGGTAATAATGTCGATTTGCTGCACTACCCCTGCAGCTTCACAGAGGCCGAGACCGCGCTCTCCGAATACCCCGACACCATGAGCTTCATCAACGATAAGGAAAGCTCCATATTTCTCTTTCAAGGCAACCAGCCGGGCAAGATCGGCAAGGTCTCCATCCATGCTGAAGACCGATTCGGTAACAATAAATATCTGACGGTATCGGCCAGCAGCTCCCGCCAGCAGCTCATCAAGATGGTCGTAGTCACGGTGACGGTAGCGTTGGTACGGAGCTTCGGCAATCTTCATGCCGTCAATAATGCTGGCGTGGTTCAGCCGGTCGCTGAGCACCAGGTCGTGACGGCCACTCAGCGCCGGGAGCATGCCGATGTTGGCGTGATAGCCGCTGTTGAAAACGAGAGCGGCTTCGCGGCCGTAAAGCGTTGCAAGGGCCCTTTCCAACTGGTCGGCGAGGGGATGGTTCCCGGTGAGAAGACGGGAAGAGGAGCTGGTCATGGCGTGACTCTTTTCGGTGAACTCCCGCCCGTATGCAGCAAGCAGCACCTTGTCGTCGCCAATGCCGAGATAGTCGTTCGAGGAGAGGTTCAAAAGGCGCAGCCCCTCGACAACAATATCTTTTCCATCACGGGTGGTGACAGAAGGAAGTCTCCGGTATCGGTCAAGGTTCCTCAGTTCATCAAGCTCCAGCCTGATTCGTTCATGCAAGTGCATCCTCAGTTGAAACTGGCGATCTGGGAGGCAAACCTGCGGTCGTCAGCAATGTCACGTCCCCGTGTGGTCAGGTAACCGCCTGTAAGATATCCGTTTGCGCCCGAGAGCATCAGGAGCCCCTGAAAATCTTTCATGATGGTCTCCCGACCTGCAGCAAACTTGATGATTTTACGGGGATGAGCCAAGCGGCAGAGAGCAAAGGTTTTTACAATATCAGCAACAGAGAGCGGCTCTTTTCCCGCAAGCGGAGTTCCCTCAATCGGGACCAGAACATTGAGGGGGATGACGGTAACGTCGAGTTCCTGGAGTGCAAAAATCATGGCAATCCGATCCGGCATGCTCTCCCCAACGCCCATAATGCCTCCGCAGCAGACGGAGATGTTGTTCTTCCGCAGCAGCTTGATGGTTTCAATCCGCTCCTCGACGGTGTGTGTGTTGGCAATCAGTTCCTGGTATTTGTCTGGCGCGACCTGGATGTTGATGTTGTAGTGGGCGATACCGTGCTTTGCCAGGGCGGCCGCTGGCTCCTCTCCCAACATGCCAAGCGATGCACAGACGTGCAGATCAGGCAACTCCGCATGCAGCCGGTCAATCATGTCGAGCACTCGCTGAAACTCTGCGTTGATTATTTTGTAGCCGTAACCGCTGGTGACAATGCCGAAATGGGTCACCCCCTCTGCCACGCAGTTGCGGGCTTCAATCAGCGCCGACTCCTCATTGACCAGATCGTAGACCTCAATATCGGCATGGTTGTGACGCGACTGGGCGCAAAATCGGCAGTTTTCACCACACACTCCCGATTTGGCATTCATGATGGAACAGGCATGAAGCACCTCCGTGTCGCTGGCATAGCGGTTCTTGACTTTGTTGGCCAGTGATGCAAGGTCGAGAGCAAGCTCGCCGGGCAGATCGGCCAGGAGAAGGGCTTCCGCCCGGGTAATTGGCTCACCGGTTTCAAGCACACGGTAGGCTGCGGCAATAGAGGGATGGAGCATTGATGGTTGCATAACAACGTTATAAATAATTTTTGTACAGGTGAGCCTCGCCGGAAGAGACAAGCATGGTTTGGCCATTTACGCACACCAGTTTCAGCTCTCCGCCAGGCGCAATTCCGGAGACTGCTCCGCTCAGGGTTCGGTTAAGCTGTTCGATAGTAACCTTTTTTGCCTGGAGGAGTGAGTGCTTTTCGATATACGGCAAGATGAATGCGAGATCATTCTGGAGGATCCATTCGTCATAGAGAGGCTCAAAGTGGTTAAGAATGGAGGCAAGAATTTCAGCTCTTGAAAAAAGTCCACCTCTCTCAAGAAACAGTGATGTTGCACGCTCCGCAAGATCAGGCGGCATCTCAGTCTGGTTGACATTGATCCCGATGCCGACCACAACAAAGTGTGTCATGTCAGGCTCTGACTGCATTTCGCAGAGCACGCCGCACAATTTTTTGCCTCTGGCCAGAATGTCATTCGGCCACTTGATCATCGGCGAAAGGGCGGGAGAGAGTGTATTGAGCGCCTTGTGTATGGCCGCCGCCACCAGCAGGGTAAGTTGAGGAACTCGTAGTGACGGAACTTCAGGGCGGAGAAGAAGGGAAAAATAGAGATTGACTCCGGGTGGCGAAACCCAGGTTCGCCCCATCCGGCCCCGGCCTCCACTTTGGCAGTCGGCCACGACGACGCTTCCTTCGGGGGCCCCTTCGCCAGCCAGTTTTTTTGCCAGAAGGTTGGTCGATATGGTCACGGCATGATAGTGGAAGTTTCTGCCAAACCGCAAAGAGGCAAGGAGTGGCTCCACCTCGGCCTCGATGGGTCGGCCTGTCAAGGCGACCAGATGATAACCCCGTCCTGAGACCGCATCAATGTGGTAACCATCTGCCCGTAAAAGAGATATATGCTTCCATACAGCGCTTCTGGTGATGCCGAACTCCTGGCAGATTGCCTCCCCCGACAAAAAATCGAGGTCTGTTGCAAGGCGCTTCAGAATCTGTGAGGTAACGTCGTTCATAACTTGTGACGGAAGAGGCTCTATCGGTGTTGCAAAGTTGTGAACCTGAATGTAACTGCAGGTTCACAACTTTGCAACACAATTCCGCCAGAGGCGCATCGCGGTCAGTTGTTCAAGGATGCCATTGTGGATACTTCGTAATTCTTGCGGTAAATCTGTACTCCCTTAAAAATACCGTAGGCAATTTTGGCCTGTTCCTGGCGGTCGCGGAGAATCTGTTCTTCATTGGCGTTTGACAAATACCCCACTTCAACCAGCGCACTTGGCATTGATGGTGTCCAGAGCACCATAAAGCCTGCCTGCCGCACTCCGCGACTTCTCTGGGCGGTTGTTTGACGTCGTTCTGCAGGTTTAAGAATATCCTGAGCAAGGGAGGTCGATTGCCTGGCAAAAGCGTTCTGGGCCATGCTGCTCATGATAAGATGCTCTTCGGTAAACCCCTTGTACTCAAGCTGGTAGTCGGCTTCCTGGCGAATAACTGCGTTCTCAAACATGGCGACATCAAGAGACTCCTTGTTTTTGTGGGTGCCGAGAATATAAACTTCGGAACCGCGGGCAGTACGGTTAGGGCTTGCATTGCAATGAACACTTATAAAGAGCTTGCCGCCGCTGCGGTTGGCTATTTTCCCCCGTTCGTGCAAGGGAATAAATGTGTCATCCTTTCTGGTGTAGATGACCCTCACATCCGGCCACTTTTGCTCGATGAATGTACCGAGATCGTGGACGATGTTCAGTGCAACATCCTTTTCACGAGTACCATTTCCGCCAATAGCCCCTGGATCTTTTCCGCCGTGACCGGCATCAAGCACAATAGTATTGAGTTTCCACTTTTCAACGTCGCGATTGAGCACCTGTGTTATCTGTTGCTCCTTCTCTTTTCTGCGAATTTCTTCGACATCAGCGTCACTTCGAATGTAGATCACATAACTGTTACTCTTTTTGTTACGCTGAAAATCGACGGAATTGATGACAAATGAGCGATTGTCAAGCGCAATGGTAAACTGTAAGCCGGTACCGGGGAACTGTGTCGGGGTGATTGCCTTGACCAGACCGCTGCTGTACGTTTTTGATAACGCGGCAACATCGCAGGAAGTTTTCGCGAATGAAAAATAGGCATACCCTTCTGCGTCAGGCTTCAGCAGCGATGCTTCTGCCAGAGGCCCGGAAGCTGAAAAGCTTATGATTGCTCCGTTCGCACGCTTTTCCACCTCGACACCGGTGATCACCGTTTCTTGCGTGCTGTTCCCGGTGCTCGACCGCAACTCTTCGTTTTTGTCGAGGCCGATTGTTCCAACTGATTCCCCTGAACGTTTTGTCTTGAGCGAAGCGCTGATTTTGCCTGTCGAAGCATCATACTCAATATCACTCTCAAGCCACAGGGTAAATAATCTGCATACCTGGTTTATTGGAAGGTAGAGCCTTGACTGTTTCAATATTGGCGCTGAAGGCAACTGTATAATTCTTGCGGGAAGCTCGGCACCTCTTGAAACGATTCGCACAAAATTATTCCCGGTGGCGATGGTGCAAGACGTGTATCTTTTGCCGAGAGACTCTTCAAGTACAATGCCGTCCTGATTTTTGTGGAAGCTCAGGCGTAACGCCCTTGCCATGGACTCAATATTAATCATCACATTATTGCCACTTTTCAGGGCGAGCAACCTGATGGTGTAGCCTTGATTGTTGCCAGTGCTGACGACAAGGGGGACGGCATTTTGTTCTTTCTCCGTGGGTGCTGCGTCAAGAGCACCGCCTGATGGCATCAGCAGCATCAATAGCATCAAGGCGTTTAAAAAAAAGCGGATATGAGGCATAAAGCAGAGCATGATGAATCAAATGCAATTTATAATTCGCCTGAACATTATCAGGCACGGCACAGATAATAATAAAATATATTTCTCCTGCCCGACAATAAAAGGGTTTATTAAAGCCGTCCATGAGTAGCTGCGACGGGCATAGTATACAGCATCAACAGGGGAAAATTTGTTTTTTGCTTCTCAAAACCTATCTTTTTCAAAATTTTCTTCTCAACGCTC
>SESE01000826.1_pt1 | contig 12751 bp, 12 predicted proteins | sample 3171371 | NCBI WGS metagenome assembly SESE01 (sample SAMN06051881, study PRJNA518727) | freshwater metagenome | biome: subpolar coniferous forest; feature: holomictic lake; material: water; isolation source: holomictic Lake 442, 13 m depth | place: Canada: near Kenora, Ontario | collected... | reverse complement strand
CCACCTGCTGAGTGTCATCAACAACATTCTGGATCTTTCCAAGATCGAAGCGGGCAAGTTTCATCTCGACGAGGCGGATCTGCGGGTGGACGGGATACTGGCCAATACTGCCACCCTGTTGGCGGACAAGGCGCATGCCAAGGGGTTGGCATTGCAGGTGGAACAGGATGAGCGTTTCCCGGTTCTCCGTGGTGACGCCACTCGATTGACCCAGATCCTCATCAACTATGTTGGCAATGCCATCAAGTTTACCCAAGCCGGCCACATCATCTTGCGAGTACGGCGGATTGAGGAAAACGACACGGCGATACGGGTGCGTTTCGAGGTCGAAGATACTGGCGTCGGCATTGAACAGGAAGCCTTGCAACGCTTGTTCGAGGATTTTGAACAGGCCGACAGTTCCATCACTCGCAAGTATGGCGGCACGGGTCTTGGGCTAGCCATCAACCGGCGGCTGGCGGCCTTAATGGGCGGTGAGGTGGGTGTCGAAAGCCGTCCTGGGGGCGGGAGTTTTTTTTGGTTCAGGGTGTGGCTTGGCAAGGCCTCAGGGTCTGCCGGGATCGACAGATCCAAGGTCTGCCCGAGGACAGATTCCAGTGCTTGGCAGAGCCTGCGCCTGTTGTTGGCCGAGGACGATATCGCCAATCAGGAAGTGGCCTTGGGGATGCTGGCGGATCGGAGCCTGTCGGCCGACCTGGCCAGTACCGGGAGTCAGGCATTGGCGATGGCGGAACAGACGGATTACCCTCTGATTCTGATGGATATGCAGATGCCAGAAATGGATGGCCTGGAAGCCACCCGGCGCATCCGCCGCTTGCCCCGCCACGCGAACACGCCGATTCTGGCCATGACTGCCAATGCCTTCAGCGAGGATCGAGAACGCTGCCTCCAGGCCGGGATGAATGATTTCATCGCCAAACCCGTGGATCCGGAGGTTTTTTATGCCATGCTCATCAAATGGTTGCCTCAACTGGCATCAGCGGATGGAACCCTCGCCAGCGTAAAAAAAAGCCTGGACGATGAGAAAAACCTCCGGGATGCGTTGGCAAATCTATTCGGTCTCGACCTCGAAACCGGCATGAAGAGCGTCAACGGTAAACTGGAAAGGTACGTCCGGTTGCTGCGGCGCTTTGTCGAAATCCATAGCGACGATGCCAGGCTGTTACGCCAGCAGTTGATGAGCGGGGAGAGATCCGCTGCCCTGTGTCTTGCCCATGCGCTCAAGGGCGCCTCGGGGGTGCTGGGAATCGTCGCGGTGCAACAGCGAGCCGGGGCGCTGGAAACCGCCTTGCGCCGACCGGAAGAAGGGACCAGTCTGGCCCTGGTTGATCTGTTGGAAACCGAGCAGGCCAAGATGTTGACGGCCATCCAAACCTTGCTGCCACCCAACGATTAGATTCTAGTTCGCCACCCGCCCGGAGGCGGGCAGGAGCTAGGGAACCAAGATTACTACTGGGAAAACAGCTTGTCGTATACCGCGCCGGTACCATAGGCCAGCATCATGCCAGCCATGCCCATGCCGCAACCAAACAGGGTGTTGGTGACAATCAGGGTGGTGGCCGGCAGGGTCGTGGCACCGGAGGCCACGGCGGGATACAGCACCAGCGCCGACGAAGCGCCCATGACCCCGCCACCGACCAGACAGGCACGCCCGGTATCCCGCCAGAAATCACTCTCGGCGGCGTGAGTCAGGGGGGCCAGGGTAGCCAGTAGCAGGGTTAGACCGGGTAACCAGATTTTCATGACTTTCATATCAATGTGCCTCGCAGGTTATTAAATATAAAGGTAAAAGTTTTAAAAAAGAAGATCATAGAGCCAACCGGTGATGGTTGCCGCAGTGGCCCCGGCCACCCCGATCCCGCAACCAATCAGGGCATTGGCGGCGATGACCTCGGTAACCGGCAGGGCCACCAGGCCACCCGTACTGAGTGCTGGCGTCAGTCCCATATAAGTGGTGCTGGCCATCACCCCAGCGCCGAAGGCGCAGGACTGGAAGGCGTTGCGCATCAGGGCGGCATCCGCGAACTGGAGCGGGGTACTCAGGGTGAGTGCCAGGGTAGCAAGGAGCAGAGTTTTTTTCATGGCGGTTTCTCGTGGCTAGTGACTAGGATCAGGACTTTGGGCTGTTGATGCAAAAGGTCAAGAACTGGCATGATACCTAAGCACGTCGATCTATTGAATGGGGTAGACCCTCTGACTCGAATTATTTAAGCGCGGGCAGTTTTTGGGTGAGTTTTTTTTCGCTGGCATTTCCCCTGTTTTTTCTAGTGGTCTTCGTCACCCACTGGAGTGTGCGGCGTTGGCGGACGCTAGATCAGGCCGTCTTACTATTGGCAAGCTACGGATTTTATGCAAGCTGGAATCCGTCTTTCGTGGTGTTGTTGGGCGCATTTTCTGGCCTCATCGTTTGGGTGGCACACCGGTTGCGCACCGCCTCTGTCGAGTCGCGTCGTCTCTGGGTGATCGTAGCACTGGTGGCTGCCCTCGGAAACCTGGGTTTTTTCCGTTATTACGAGTTTTTCCGGGCCGGACTCGAATCCCTGGTGGCCCTGCCCGCAGTGGATATCGCCTTGCCGGTCGGCATCTCGTTTTTTACCTTGCAGGGTTTGAGTTATCTCTTCGCCGTCGAGCGCAAACAGCTGGAAGGACGCTACAACACCCTGGAAGTGCTGCTATTCATTGCCTTTTTCCCCACCCTGCTGGCGGGGCCCATCAGCCGTGCCACCAGCTTGTTGCCGCAAATCCATGCCGGGGGGTTTCCGCATCTGCTGGAGGGTGAGCGGGCACTGATCCTGCTATTGTCCGGTTTGTTGAAGAAGGTGGTGCTGTCGTCCTATCTGGCCACAGCATTGGTGGATCCGGTATTCAACAATCCCGACGAGGCTACGGGTGCCATGGCGTGGCTGGCGCTCTATGGCTATGCCCTGCAAATCTACTGCGATTTTAGCGGCTATACGGATCTTGCGACGGGGATTGCCCTGTTGCTCGGGTTTCGCCTCCCACGCAACTTTGACCGGCCTTACGCAGCCGAAAATCTCAGGGAATTTTGGCGGCGCTGGCATATCTCGCTGTCCTCCTGGATTCGTGATTATCTCTACGTTCCCCTGGGTGGCAGCCGCCAGGGGCTCAACATGACCTGCCGGAATCTGTTGATTGTGATGCTGATCAGCGGATTGTGGCATGGCGCCAATCTCACCTTCCTGATCTGGGGGGCGTGGCATGGTGCCGGGATGGTGGGGGTGACTTTATGGCAATACTGGCAATTACGATGGGGCATCCGGTGGCCGGAACGGGGGCTAGGACGGACTCTGGCGATTTTTTTGACCTTTCACTTCGTAGCCCTGGGCTGGGTGTTTTTTCGTGCCCCGGGTGTCACCGAGGCGCTGGCGGTGTTTCAGGCGCTCGGACGGGGTCTGTCGTGGGCCTCGCTCAACCCCCTGGCGATTGGGATTGTCGCGGGGGGGTTGGCGTTGCACCAGGCGGGGCCGGCCCTGGCCCAGTCGCTGGCCAGGCTCTTGCAGGAGTGCCCGCTACTGGTCAAGCCCTGGGTGTTGGGGGGGGCCGTCACTCTGTTCCTGCAAATGGGGCCGGATGGGGTGCCCGCGTTTATCTATTTCCAGTTTTGACCCCGAGGAGAGGTGGGTGATTGTGATGGCTAAGCCTTATTCGAGTCATCGGCCGGAGAATCCGGCGGCGGTTTCTCCCTGGCGCATGGGTTTAGTGTTGTTGCTGACGGGTCTTCTGACCGCCTCGCTGTATCCCCAATCGCTATTGCATCAGACCGAACAGATTCGTTGGCCCCTGATCCGCGACCTGCTGGTAGATCGATTGGCACCACTGGCCGAGTCGCTCTGGGGAGAACGTACCCAATGGTGGCAAGACTGGTTGCAGACCGGACTCCGGGCCGCGAGTGGGCACTCGGTGGATCAGGGTGTCACGCCGTCCCTTCCCACCGTCGCAAGATCCGAGGATCCGCCGCATTGGGAAAACCTGTCATCCCCTCCCTCCGAACCGGTTTTCACCGTCGCGGCCATGCCACCTGTAGTGATATCGCGAAACTCGCCACGCACCATCCTGCTGGTGGGCGACTCGCTGATGCAGGGGATGGCCATGGCGATTGTCCATCGGCTCAAAAAAATGAAGGATTACCGGGTGATTGATATTAGCCGGCATAGCACGGGTTTGACGCATCCCGGCTATTTTAACTGGCCTGGCCAGGTTCGGCGGTTGCTGGAGAAGGAAACGCCCCAGTTGATGATGGTGATGCTGGGGGCCAACGACATGCAGGACATGCGTAGCCAGGGCCGATTTGTCCGGTTTGCCTCCGAGCGTTGGAAAACACTGTACGCCGAGCGGGTTCACGATCTCCTGACGGCTGCCACGGATCACGCGGTGCCGGTGATCTGGCTGGGATTGCCAGCCATGCGCGATCAGACTCTCGATAACGGGACGCAGGTATGCGCACTGATCCATGAACAGGAAACCCAGCGCGCCGGCCAGCGTTATATTGCCACGCGCAAACTCTTGTCGGATGGCAACGAGGCCTACACCGCCCATCTGATGCTGGAGGGTCGCAAGACCTTGGTACGCGCTAACGACGGGATCCATCTCACCCCTCAGGGGGCGCGCTTCGTGGCCAATCGGGTGTTGCCGGAACTGACCCGTGAAACGCTGACAGCCCGGGAGACGGCCCTGCATGTGTCTTATTAGAAAGGGTCTATGGCTTCTCCGGCTGATTCTGGCGTGTGGCTTGCTGGGAGGCGAATGGGCGCATGGTCAGACGGTGGCGCTGGAAGGTGAGGGAGGGGAGCGCTGGCGCGCTTTTCTGGGTGAATTGCGGCGCTTGGAGACTGGCACACGCACCACCCCGCTGCGTATCTTGCAACTGGGTGACTCCCATACTGCGGCGGATTATTTCACCGAGGTTCTGCGTCGCGGACTACAGGATCGTTTCGGCGATGCCGGTATTGGTTGGCTCATGCCGGGCAAGGTGTCCAATTACCGCTCGGCGCGGGTTCGTATCCAACAGAGCCGGGGCTGGTCGCCCCAGGATTCCAGCCGGCTATCCCGTATCGAGACGGACTATGGATTGGGTGGATTTCTCAATAGCCCGCTTGCGGGGGGAGAATGGATACGCTACGAGTTCAAGACCGATCCGCCCGAGGTCAAGACCGGTGACCGGATTCAGGTGTATTACCGGGGACGGGGCGGGCGGCCCTGGTTGCCGGGTGGGCAGGTACCCTTGGAGGAGGCACGGGATGGGCACCATTGGATCCTGGCGGAAGGCCGTTCGCCTGCCGGTGGTTTTGAGGTGCGGTCACCCGGAGGGGGAGGCATTATCCTCAGCGGGGTCGTCCTGGAGACCGGTCAGGCGGGTGTGGTACTCGATAGCATCGGCATCATCGGAGCGCACCTGAACCTGCTGTTTCACTGGGATCCCGAAGGTCTCAAACAGCAGTTGAACCATCGGGATTACCGATTGATTCTGCTCGAATTTGGCACCAACGAGGCCTTCGATGCCCGCTTTTCCCAGGAAGATTATCAGGCCGATTTGCGTCATGCCGTTGATTTTCTCACCCGGGCGATTCCCCAGGCCGCGATCCTGCTGATTGCTCCGCCAGATGCGGAGGAACGTGCAGGCGCTTGCGCCCAAAAATCCCTGCCAAGCCGGACGACCGGCAGTGCCCTGTGTCCCGGATTGTCGTCCAACGGCTGTGCCTGGCGGGTACACCCCAACCTGGCGCGGATTCGCCAGACTCAACGCCAGGTCGCACGGGAAAAAAACCTGCTCTATTGGGATTGGTCGGCTGTGATGGCGGGGTCTTGCGGCAATCACCGCTGGACGCTGATGAAGCCGCCGCTAGCACGGCCCGACCATGTGCATTTCACCGAACTGGGATATACCGCCAGCGGCCAGGCATTGTTACAGGCAATCCTGGCGCGCTATGGGGCAGCGGGATAGATACCATTTTTGTAATTTTTTTTACAAAACCTTGGCCAACATCAGGGCATCTTCTCGCCCCTTCGGGGTGGGGTAATAGCCCCGGCGCTGGCCAATCTCGTTAAACCCCAGAGCCTGGTAGAGGGCAATGGCCTGACGGTTCGAGGCCCGAACCTCCAAAAATGCCATCTCGGCCCGATGACGGCGGGCGAGGCGCAGTAGCCGGGTCATCATGGCTCGGCCCAGGCCGCGCCGTTGCCAGGCGGAGGTGATCGTCAGGTTGAGGATTTGGCATTCTCCCGCTGCCACCTGCATGATGCCGTAGCCCACCAAACCGCCCGCAAAGTCCCACACCCAGCAGCAATAGCCGTGGTGCAGGCAATCGGCAAAGATCTTGCGGCTCCAGGGATAGGGATAGACCGATCCCTCGACGATCAGCACCGCGTCCAGGTCTTCGCCGGTCATTGGCCGCAGCCTGAGACGTGGGGAAGGGAGGTGCGATGTCATCGAGTATGTCCTGTCGAGCCGCTTGCGGTTGGGAGGGCGTTACGGCGGAATTTTTGCCGGTGCCGCCAGGACAATCAAGCCCGTCTTGAAATCTTGGCGTGAAATCTTGCGGTCTTTCTGGAAAAAGTCCGATGGCTGGGGCGATAATGCCCCCAGATGTTAAGAGACCCGGAGAGTGGTTGCCATGTTTTGCGTTGTTGCCCGGCGGTTCTGGTGGCTTGGGGTGATCCTCGGGGTAGAGCCCGGCGTATTGCTGGCGCGTACCCAGTTGGTCAGCCTGCCCGTCCGCGAGAAGGTCGAGATTCAGCTAACCCATCCTCGGACGACACTGGTCGAGGAAGAACGGACGCTGCCCCTGCTAAAGGGCTCCAACGCCGTGAACTTCGCCTGGGCTAATACCCGTATCGATCCCGCCAGTGTGATCTTCCGGGTGGTGCCGGGCGCGGTACCCGATTCGGGGGTGGAGGTCTTGTCGGTCAGCTATCCGCCCAACGAAAATGCCTTGGTATGGCGGCTTTCGGCCCCCGAGGCGGGGCCGGTAAAAATCCGCATCGCCTATCGCCTGGAAGGGCTGGAAAAACGCTTTCACTACCGCGCCCTGGCGAATCACGACGAATCCCGCTTGACGGTCACCCAATTCATGGCACTCGACAATCTGGCCAATGAGTCCTATGACCTCGCCAGCCTGTGGCCAGGGTTTGGCGAGCGTTGGCAACGTCCCGTGGGGATCCAGGAAACCAAGGAGGTGGCGACGGCCCGTTTTGCCGCAGTACCCGTGAAAAAAACCTACACCTGCGACCCGGTGCAGTACGGCTGGCTGGATGCCGCCCAGAAAAAACTCCATGTGCCGATGCACTATGTGCTGTTCAACGATGCGGCCCACGGTTTGGGCCAGGCGGCGCTTCCGGCCGGCAAGGCGCGGATCTTCCAGGAAGATGGCCGGGGCGGCAGCGCCTTTCTCGGCGAGGATCGTGCCGCCTTCACACCGCTGGACGAAGAACTGCCCCTGTCGCTGGGACTGGCGCGAGACATCGTGGTCAAGCGCACCCTGGAGCGCAACGATAAAAAACGCTTGGCGGGCAATCTTTATGAGTACGATTGGGTGGTGAAATTCGAGGTCGAGAATTTTAAGGACACCCCGGCGGAACTCTCGATTGTCGAAAGTGTTCGGGCAATTCGCCGCGAATTATTGGGTGACAAGCCGCGCGAACCGGAATGGCAACTCGGCAAGGATCACTCGCTGGGAACCGCAGATGCCGACAAAAGCGACGCTGATCGCCTGCAATTCCGTTTGATCCTGCCAGCGCATACCGCCAGCCCTCTGGTAGGGCGGCTGCATCTGATCCTCAAGAACGAATGGTGATTTATGTCTAGCCTGATGTTACGCGGGGTTCTTCTGCTGATTCTCCTGGGTCTGGTGCCATTGGCACCGGCCCGCAATATTGATCTCGCCTCGGTGCCGGAACGTACAGAAGTCCAGCTCACCATCTATAACGCCGAGGATCTCACCCTGGTGCGCGAGACCCGGATTCTGGCGTTTGCCAAGGGGCAGAACCCGCTGCAATTTTCATGGGCCAACACCCTGATTGATCCGACCTCGGTGGAACTCCGGTTTCTCGACCACAGCGGCCAACTGATGCTGCAAGACACCACCTTCCCGCATGACAAGCCCCAGATGTTGTTTTGGAACGTCGAGAGCCAGGCCGACCTGACCGCGAAGATCGAGATCGGTTACTTCATCTCCGGCATCCATTGGACTGCCGATTACACCGCGCTGGCCAATCCTGATGAAACCGCACTGCGCCTTGAAGGGTTTGTGCGGGTCGATAACCAGTCCGGCGAGGACTACCCGGATGCCCAGGTGCGCCTGGTGATAGGTTCCATTCATCTGGTCGAAAAGATTGCCCAGCTGGCCCGGATCCCGGTGACTCAACTGGAAGGGCTGGAGCGGACGCAGCGTCAGGAGTTGAAAAAACGCGCCCTGCGGCAGGTCATGGAAAAGGATGAAATGGCCATGGGTTCGGTCATGGCCATGTCTCCCCCGGCACCCGCTGTCGCCCTGGAAAGACCCAAGGAAATCGAGAAGCAGGGTTTGTCGGAGTATTTTATCTATACCATCGAGGGTACCGAGACGATCCCCAATGGCTGGGCCAAGCGGCTCAAGAGTTTTGCCGCCCCGCGTGTGCCTCTGGCGGTTCAGTACCGTTACCGGGTGGCCGAATACGGCGATCAACTGGTACGGCTCTATCTGGCCAAAAACGATAAACCCTCCGGGCTCGGGGCCACCCCGCTCCCCGAGGGCAGTCTCCAGGCATTACGCGAGAATCCTTCGGGGGGTATGCGTTTTCTGGCCGTGCTACCGCTCAAGTATGTGCCCATCGGCGATAACCTGGAACTCAATCTGGGCGAGGATCCCGAGGTGGTTTTTAAGGAGCGCCACCTCGCCACCCGTCGGGACGAACTCTGGATGCGCTATACCCAGGGCAATCTCTACCGCAAGGTGGGCGAGGGGGATATGCGGCTCGATCTGGACAGCAGCGTGGCCGGCTGGAATGAGCATCAGGTGTGGGGTCAACGCATCCATAACTTCACCGGCCGGCTGATCGAGGTCGAGATCCGCCGCGCCTATGGGGGCGATGTGGTGTTTACCAGCGAACTCAATCCCAAGCTGCACGATTTTCAGACCGTGGAATATCTCACCCGCGTAAAACCCGGCGAAAAGGCCGAGCGGCGCTACGAGATCACGCAAAAGCAAGGCTATAACCAAAAACAAAACCGGGTGCAACTGCAAACCGGCCGGGTGCATCCATGAACACGCGGGTTGCAGAACGGCAAACTGGCCGGGGCGGTTTCATCACCCTGGAAGGCCTCGAAGGAGCCGGCAAAAGCACCGCTGCGGCCTTTGTGGTCGAGCGGCTGAGCGCCGCCGGATACCCGGTGATCACCACCCGGGAGCCGGGGGGCACCCAGCTCGGCGAATCCCTGCGGGCTCTGCTCTTGGCCCGTCAAACGGCCATGACCGGCGAGACGGAACTGCTGCTGATGTTCGCCGCCCGGGCGGAGCATTTGGCCCAGCGGATTCTCCCGGCCCTGGCGGCGGGTACCTGGGTGGTTTGTGATCGCTTCACCGACGCCAGTTTTGCCTATCAGGGCGGCGGACGCGGTCTGGCTCCGAGCCGCGTGGCGGCACTTGAAACCTGGTTGCAAGGTGATCTGCAACCGGATTTGACCTTTTTGCTGGATATTGACCCTGGTCAGGGGCTGGCCCGGGCGCGCCAGCGGGGAGATGCCCTGGATCGCTTCGAGTCCGAAACCCTGCCCTTCTTCGAACGGGTGCGGGAGGCCTACCGGCAGCGGGCACTGGGCGATCCGGGCCGGATTCGGGTGATCGATGCGGGAGGCCACCTGGCATGGGTTCAAACCCAGCTATCCGGGGCGATGGATGAGGTTTTTCCAGTTCTGCGAGGGCTGTCATGATGGACGCCCCCTATCCCTGGCAGCAAGCTCACTGGGAACGCCTACAGGCCGCGCGGCACCAAGGCCGTTTGGCCCATGCCTATCTCTTGAATGGCCCGGTGGGGGTGGGTAAGCGGGATTTCGCCGAGGCCTTGGCCCAATCTTTTCTATGCCGGGTGCCGGAATCCGGCGGCAGGGGCTGCCGTACCTGTCCGGATTGCCGTCAGGTGGCTGCAGGTTCCCATCCGGAGTTCCAGCGGGTGGTTCCTGACGCCGACAGCAAGTCCGGCGAGATCCGGATCGATGCTATCCGCGATCTGCTTGATGGCGTGGCGCTCACCATTCTGCCAGGGCGGTTGCGGGTGCTGATTCTCGATCCCGCCGACCGGCTTAACCGCGCCGCCGCCAACGCCCTGCTCAAAACCCTGGAAGAACCTATCCCGGGGGTTCTGTGGCTGTTGATTGCTACCCGCATGGGAGGCTTGCCGGCCACCGTAAAGAGCCGCTGCCAGCGCCTGAGTTTTACCCTTCCCCCCCAGCCGCTGGCCCAGGCCTGGCTGGCGACTCATCTGTCCGATCCCAGCGATCTGGCGGCTGCGGGACGCTGGCTCGCCCTGGCCGGTGGTGCCCCCTTGCGGGCCTTGTCGCTGCGCGACAGCGACTGGCCAGAACAGCAGGTTCGCTGTCTCGAGGAATTCCGGGAGGTATTGGCGGGACACCGCGATCCGGTGCGTGTCGCCGAGCGCTGGAAAGACCTGGATCTCGGCCGCCTTACGGATGGCCTATGCTACTGGCTGGCCGATGCCCTAAAAGGGACTATCCAGGCGGCGGTGGATGCCACCCTCGGGGAGCCCGCACGCTACCGTCGTCTCTGGCTGGGCTTGATGGAAGTGCGTGCGGCGCGGGATGCCCCTTTGAATACCCCGCTGCTGCTGGAAGCCTGGTTGATCCGCTGTGCCCGACAGACCCCTGAAAACTTTGGAGCAGAATTGATCTGATGATGAATCCCAAAATGCCAACGATGGGGATGGGAGGGCGCCAGGGCATTCTGTCACTCACCATCAAGGAAAAAAACGCCCTGTACGCCGCCTACATGCCCTTCATCAAAAACGGCGGCTTGTTCATTCCCACCACCAAGCAATATCAACTGGGTGACGAGGTGTTCATGCTGCTCACCCTCATGGATGACACCGGACGCATCCCAGTGGCTGGCAAGGTGATCTGGATTACACCCGCAGGCTCCGAGGGCAATCGTGCCACCGGAATCGGTGTGCAGTTCAGCGATCAGGACGGTGGTGCCACCCGCAGCAAAATCGAAGGCTATCTGGCTGGCTCCCTGAGTTCCGACCGTCCCACCCACACCCTGTAAGGCGGTGCGCGCCGGGTGCCATAGGCGGTAGGGATTAAAATTTTCAACAATATGATTTATATGATTTTTATATTTTAGACGAGCTATTAAAAAAAATTCTTTATGTATATTAACAAGATGAGAAATATGCCTCATGTAAAATAACAGGAAAATTATCTATCTAACTGCATTAAAAGCGATTTTCAATTCCTGTCCCGTCCCTGAAAAATATCGCTAACTATCTGTTTCTACAATCCATTTTGTCTTGACCCGCTCGCCGGGGGTGCCTATGATGGGCGCTGGTGGGGGAAAGTGGGAAAAAAATGGGGGGATTGATGACGGCTGATCGGGTTCACCAGCCGGTGTTGTTGGCGGAGGCCCTGGAGACCTTGGCGGTGTCCCCGGAGGGCTGGTATGTGGATGGTACCTTTGGCCGTGGCGGCCACAGCCGGGGGCTCCTGGATCGGCTCGGCAGCCGTGGCCGGTTGTTGGTGTGTGACAAGGATCCCGAGGCCATGGCCGTGGCGTGGCGACTGGCGGCGCTGGACTCACGGGTTGAGGGATGGCAGGGCAGTTTCTCGGAACTCGGGCGAACCCTGGTCGAACGTGGCTGGCAGGGCCGGGTGAACGGCATTTTGCTGGATCTGGGGGTGTCATCCCCGCAACTGGATGACCCCCGGCGGGGATTTGCCCTGATGGCGGAGGGTCCCCTGGACATGCGCATGGATCCGGGTGCCGGGGTATCGGCGGCGGAGTGGTTGGCAACGGTCAGTGTGAAGGATATGGCGCGAGTATTTGAAGAATTCGGTGAAGAGCGATTTGCCTGGCGGATTGCGCAGGGGCTGGATCGTCTACGCCATCAAACCCCTCTGACCAGCACCCGCCAGCTGGCTGCGGCGATTGCTGCCTGCCAGCCTTCCCGCGAGCGGGGGCAGCACCCCGCCACCCGCTGTTTTCAGGCTATCCGCATCCATCTCAACCGCGAGCTGGACGAACTGACCGCCGTACTGCCCCAAGCCCTGGCGGCGCTAGCGGCGGGGGGGCGGCTGGCGGTGATTGCCTTTCATTCTCTGGAGGATCGTATCGTCAAGCGTTTTTTCAAGGCCGAGGCCCGGGGTACCCTGTTTCCCAAAGGGGTGCCGTTACCCGGCGGGCCTTCTGGTATGCAGCTGAAGCTGTTGGGCCGTGCGATCCGGCCGGGTGTGCCGGAAATTGACGCCAATCCTCGGGCCCGCAGTGCCATTCTGCGGGTCGCGGAGCGCCTTGCGTGAGGCGCCTGGGATTTTGGTTCTCGGCACTCTTGTTTATCGCCGTGACGATCTCGGCGATTGCCGTGGTGTATACCAAGTTTTTGACCCGGAAAAATTTCGTCGAGCTTCAGGGACTTCTCGGCGAGCGAGATCAAATCGACGACCAATGGGGGCGGTTGCGGCTCGAACAAAGTGCGCTGGCCACCCACGCCAGAATCGAGGAGACTGCCCGGGCGCGGCTGGAGATGC
>SESE01000825.1_pt1 | contig 12751 bp, 7 predicted proteins | sample 3171371 | NCBI WGS metagenome assembly SESE01 (sample SAMN06051881, study PRJNA518727) | freshwater metagenome | biome: subpolar coniferous forest; feature: holomictic lake; material: water; isolation source: holomictic Lake 442, 13 m depth | place: Canada: near Kenora, Ontario | collected... | reverse complement strand
CCGCAGGTCTCGCCACATTTTCAGCATCTCGGCCTCAGTGGGGGTTCTCAGGGCGCTGGGCAGTTCGACGGTGACCACCGGGATGCGATTTTGAACGCCTCCATAATTGCCCAGCGAACCGGGGAATATGCCAACCTGGTTCAGATACAGGCGACCCAATTGGGTGGGTGGCATAACCGGGCCGTCAAAGTCAAGCACGCCGTACGGGGCATGGATGCTGACGATCACCTGTGGCTTGAATCGCTTGATTTCATCAAAAAGAAACTTTGACTCTGGCTCGCACAGCGGTGCCTTGCCAGGCCAGCGTCTTGGGTCTTTGCGGGTGCGCTGCTCCCAATATTGGCGGGCCTGGCGCTGCCAGTCAGGGGTTGGAAAATTGCGGTTCAGGTCAACCCCGTGGGCATTGGCTCGCTGAGGTGGACGGTGCATCAGTCCATCAGGGTTAAGTGCAGGAATAAAGCGCCATTGGGTCTGCTCCGGGTCAAGCTGGGCCAGTTTGAGCCAGTGCAGTGCCACCGATACTGAAGAAAACTCATCGCCGTGCATTCCCCCAATCACCAGCACCCGCCGTCGTGTTGGCTGTGTCAGCGCTGGCACACTTTGCCACACCAGCAAGGGCCTGCCCTGCACACTTCGGGCATTGCCTGCTTGCAATCTGGCCCCCTCACACAAGGCCTGCGAGACATTTGGCAATTTTGAATAGAATTCAGCGCAACCCCAAGCTGACCCTGCATAGACTGCTATCAATATAACAGTAACAGAGTTTTCAATCCACAGGCGCATGTTTTGATTGTAGGAAGATGAACAATATTTTGATGATTTATTCCACCACAGATGGTCATACACGGCGCATTTGCGAACGACTTGAACAAGTCATGAGCCAACAAGCCTGTCTCGTACACGTGGTGGCACTGAACCAGGCCGACGGACTTGATTTGGTGGCTTTTGACAAAGTTGTGATAGGTGCGAGCATCCGCTATGGCAAACACCAGCCTGCGGTGGCACAGTTTATTGAGCGGCATCTGGCACTGCTCAAGCAAAAACCATGCGCTTTTTTTACGGTGAACATTGTGGCGCGCAAGCCAGAAAAAAACCGGCCAGACACCAACCCTTACATGCTAAAGTTTTTAAAAAAAATCTCCTGGAAGCCCCAACTGCTGGGAGTGTTTGCCGGCAAGCTGGACTACCCACGCTACAGTTTCATTGACCGACAGATGATCCGCCTGATCATGCTCATCACCCATGGCCCCACCGATCCAAACACAGTGGTGGAGTTCACCGACTGGGCGCAGGTGGAGGCGTTTGGGAGGCAAGTCTGTGCTTTGGGGAAGTGATTAGTGATTAGTGCAAACCCCTTGCGTCTGAATGCGATTCGCTGACCACTGACCACTTCCTTTTATTCTTGAATATTATAATTTTCAATCAATTTCCATAGGATAATGCTTGTTTTATGTTGACGTACGCAAACCAATCAGACAAGCATGAACGAATCACTTTTGACATTGCGCGCCAGGGCTATTGGCGCTGCGGCCTATGCGGCGCTGGGCATATTGAGCCTTCAACTGACCACAGTGCAAGGTGCTGTCAGCCCCCTGTATCCGGCGGCTGGCCTGGCGTTGGCATTGATGCTGATGTCGGGCAACCGCCTCTGGTCATCGGTCTGGCTTGGGTCACTGACCGTTCAGACATACCTTGCTATTGGCCATGGTGGCCTGTCTTTGGGCGATGGACTGGCAGCCCTTGCCACGGCCAGCGGTGCCGTGTTGCAGGCCTGGGTGGGCGCGCGACTGATACAGCATTGGCTGCCCGATCGCAGGCAGCGTCTGAAAACAGGGGGGGATGCGCTGACGTTCCTGGCGATTGGCGGACCGCTGGCGTGTCTGATTTCGGCCACCGTGGGGATCATGTCTCTGTATCTGCCTGGCAAACTTCCCTGGGACGCTGTGCCCTGGTCGTGGCTGACGTGGTGGTGTGGAGACGCGTTTGGCGTGGTCGTCTTTGCCCCGGTGGCGCTTGCCTTTTTGAATCGTCAGGATCAACTGTGGCGGGGGCGTTGCATTGTTCTGGGTGCGTTGGTGCTGGTTTGTGTGCCTGCTGTGCTGGTGGGCTTTTCAAAGACGAGTAGCTACGAACGTGATCAACAGCATGACAGCATTGAGCATCAGGGCAGAAATCTTTTTCACCACATCGAGCTGCGTCTGACGGCCTACAAAGAGGTGCTGGAATCGCTGGCTCGCCTGATCGAGGTCTCGCCGAACATGAGCCTTGGGCAATTTGAGTACTTCACACATCTGTCCTTGACAAACGACCAGGATTTACTGGCGTTGAGTTTCAATGCCTATGTACAGGATGCCAACCGGGCCACATTTGAGCTCACGCAGAGCAAAGCTTTACCATCGTTTGAGATCACCCAGCGCGATGCACAAGGCAAGTTGATTCGGGCCAAGACACGCCAGGAATATGTCTCTGTGACTCATATCGCACCTCTTTTGGCCAACCGTCCCGCGCTGGGTTATGACATTTTTTCAGAACCGATACGTGCCGATGCCATTGATCGCGCACGTCGCTCAGGTCGCCTTGCCGTCACCGGCCCGATCACTCTGGTGCAAGACAACAAAGTTGGGTTGCTGGCGCTGAACCCAGTCTATGAGTTGACCCAAAACCTTGCCGCGTTTGCCCAGCCCAAAAAATTGACAGGCTTTGCCGTGGGTGTCTTAAAGGTGGCAGACATGGCAGAGCGGGCCAGGATGGCGATGGGTAGCGGCCTTGAACCAGGCATGGTGTTCACCCTCAGTGACCCAGCAGCCCCACCCGGTCAACGCGTGTTGTTTCAGTCAGAGTCTGCCACACAGCCAGCCAATGCGGATTTGATCTGGAAAACCACGGTGTCAGTGATGGACAGGAACTGGGAATTGATCGTATTCCCAAACCCGCAGTGGCTCAGTACGCAAAGCCACTGGAAGGCATGGGCTTTTTCAGCTTTGGGACTGGTTATTACGGGCCTGTTGCAAGTGATTCTCTTGATGTCAACGGGCAAAAACGCGCTGGTCCATCGCCAGGTGCAAGAGCAAACGGTTGAATTAGGCAACAAGACCCATGAAATTCAGGCTCAAAGCCAACTGATGCGCAACGTGATTGACAACATCAGCGACCCGGTGATGCTCAAGGATGCCCACGGCAATTTCACCCTGGTCAATCAGGCGCTGGCACGTCTGTACAACACCACCCCAGAGGCCATGATTGGCAAAAACGACCGTGACTTTAGCGTGCCCGACAGTTTTCTGGAGAGCTTTCGGCAAAGTGCGAAGGCCGTCTTGTCAAATGGCCTCACGCAAGTCGTTTATGAGGACACTCGGGACTCAACCACCGGCGAAATCCGGCATTTCAAATCTGTCAAGACTCCCTTGAAAGACTACGATGGGCAGCCTCAGGCCTTGATTGTGGCGACTGACATCACCGAGGTCTTGTCTGGCCAACAACAAATTATCGAGAGTGAGCAGCGGCTTCAAGAAGTGTTAAACGTCACGCGCGAGGCCGTTTGGGACTGGCATGTGCCATCGGGTCGCGTGGTACACAATGGGCAGTGGTATGAACTGCTGGGGTTCGGAGCCGGTGAAATTGAAGACACGGTGGAGGCGTTTACCGCGCTGATTCACCCTGACGACAAGCCTCTGGTTTGCCAGCGCATTGACGCCGTCCTGAAAGGCCAAACCGACATCTATCAATCCGAGCACAGGATGGTTGGCCGGCACCGCACGATTTGGGTGCATGACCGCGGTGGCGTGATTGGACGTGACGAACTGGGCCATCCTGTTCGCATGGTTGGCAGTTTTATCGACATCACCGAACGTAAAGCGGAGCAACAAGAGCTGCAACACTACCGCAAACATCTTGAAGAACTGGTGCAGCAAAAAACAGATGACTTGCAACGTGCCAATGACGAATTGGCTACCTCCGAAAAAAAATACCGTTCTCTGATTGATACCACAGCAACAGGGTATCTGATCCTCGACGCGCAAGGCTGTGTTTTGGACGCAAACCCCGAATATGTGCGGTTGTCCGGGCATAGCGAACTCAAAGACATTCTGGGCCAGTCGGTCATGCAGTGGACGGCTGACCAAGAAAAAAACCAAAACGCCCTGGCACAATGCGCCAAAGATGGTTTTACCAGGAACCTGGTGATTGACTATGTCGATGCGAGCGGCCACATTACCCCCGTTGAGATCAATGCAACCATCGTGATGGAAGGCAATTCACCACAAGTAGTCTCGCTCTGCCGCGATGTGACCGAGCGTCAAAAAGCCATGGATGCCATCGAGGCGGCCAACCGTGCCAAGTCTGAATTTCTGGCCAATATGAGCCATGAGATTCGTACCCCCATGAACGGTGTCGTGGGCATGGTCGATATCCTGCAGCAGACAGCGCTAGATGCTGATCAACGCCGGATGCTCGACACCATTTCAAAGTCGTCGCTTTGCTTGCTGACCATCCTTAACGACATTCTGGACTATTCAAAGATTGAGGCAGGTAAACTTGCCGTTGAACATATCCCCACCTCTTTGAATGAGGTGGTGCAGGGTGTCGTGCAACTGATGACATCCACTGCCAGCGCCAAATCGGTCAGTCTGTCTGTCTGGGTGAACCCTGAACTGCCGCAGTGGGTATATTCTGACCCCACCCGCTTGCGACAGGTACTGCTTAACTTGATTGGCAATGCCGTCAAGTTCACTCAAAACCAGTCAAATCACCTCGGGCAGGTGGCCTTGCGGGTGATGCCTTTTACACTGGCCAATGGCCAACCCGGGATGCACTTGCGCGTCATCGACAACGGCATCGGCATGAGCGACGAGGTGGTCGCTGGCCTGTTTCAGCCTTTTTCCCAGGCCGATTCCAGCACCTCGCGTCGGTATGGCGGAACGGGTCTGGGCCTGTCCATTTGTGGGCAATTGGTCAGGCTGATGGGTGGCCAGATATTGGTTCAGTCCACGCCAGGGAAAGGCTCTGAATTCACGGTTGAACTGCCTTTGCAAGAGGCAGCACCAGCCCAGAGGTCAGGTGTAGCAGTGGAACGCCGTTTGAGCCCCAGAACATCCGCACCCAGCGTTGAACAGGCAGAAGCCAAGGGGCAACTGATCTTGCTGGCCGAAGACAACGAAACCAACCGCGATGTGCTGCACGAACAACTGCGCCGACTTGGTTACGCGGCTGAAGTGGCCGAAGATGGGGCGATCGCGCTTGAGAAATGGCGAACGGGCAGATTTGCGCTGTTGCTGACCGACTGCCACATGCCAAACATGGACGGTTTTGCCTTGACTGCTGCCATTCGCCAGTCTGAAAGCCAGGGCAAGCACCTGCCCATCATCGCCGTGACAGCCAACGCCATGCTGGGTGAAGCACGGCATTGCCTCTCCAGCGGCATGGACGATTACCTCAGCAAACCGCTCAAACAGAGCGAACTCGGCACCGTGCTGGCCAAATGGCTGCCTCTGGATTTGTCCGTGGAACCCACCTCGTCCCAGCCTGAGGACGTGAATGAACACCCCCCACCGACATTACCCGTCTGGAATGCCGGTATGCTGGGCGAACTGATTGGTGACAACCCCAACGCCCATCAACGTTTGTTGAGCAAGTTTTTGATCAATACCCGCCAACAGTTTCAAGAGATCCATGCTGCAGTTCACGCCATGGACATTCCCGTCCTGACCACTCTGGCGCACACGCTTAAATCTGCAGCCCGCACCATCGGTGCAGCCGCCCTGGGCGAGCTGTGTCAGCAGATTGAAATGAGCGGTTGTGCCGGCAATGGTAAAGAGTGCATCGCACTGATACCAGGTTTGGTAGCAGCTTTTGCCAAGGTCGAGCAACACATAGAGGCTCATCTGAACGTCGTGATGAGCTGAATCACTATGAATTTATCGTTGGGAACGTAGTTTTTGCCGCGGTGTACATCTGCCATGAACGCTCGTGGAAGCGGCGTCTCGCCGCTTGGATTTTGAACAGAGCCGAGACTGCTCTACTACCGGATCAGGAAGTCTGAAATTGACACAGGAGTGTCTGGGGTCTACGTTCCCACGCAGGAGCGTGGGAACGATAAATGCTATAGTGAATGTTCGGTTTAACATGCATCTTTTGGAGTATTGAAGCATGTGTCTTGCACTTCCCGTTAAAGTCATTCAAATCGGTCTGGGAGCCGAGGGTGACGCTGCGCTGGTGGATTTGGGGGGGGTTCAAAAAGAAATCTCAGTTGCCCTGCTTGACGATGTTAATGTCGGTGACTATGTCATTTTGCATGTGGGTTATGCGCTGTCACGGCTTGACCCGGAAGAAGCAGAACGTACTCTGGCGCTGTTTTCCGAGATCGACCAACTGTCTGCGTCATGAAATTCATTGACGAATTTCGGGATGGTGCGGTTGCAAAAACCCTGGCTGACAAAATCGCTTTGCAGGTGCAAACTGGGCAGCGCTACTGCTTTATGGAATTTTGCGGTGGTCACACCCACGCCATTTCGCGCTATGGGTTGACCGACTTGTTGCCGCCGAATGTGCAGATGGTGCATGGTCCGGGATGTCCGGTGTGTGTGTTGCCCATTGGCCGCATCGACATGGCAATTGGCCTGGCGCTCTTGAATAAGGTGATTTTGTGTACTTATGGCGATACGCTGCGAGTTCCCGCATCAAAGGGTTTGTCACTGCAAAAAGCCAGGGCGCACGGGGGTGACATCCGCATGGTCTATTCAACGCTCGATGCCTTGCAGGTGGCGCGTGATAACCCGCAGCGCGAGGTGGTGTTTTTTGCCATTGGTTTTGAGACCACCACGCCGCCGACCGCTCTGGCCATTTTGCAAGCGCACCGTGAATCGTTGGCCAATTTCAGCGTGTTGTGCTGCCATGTGCTCACACCCGCTGCCATCACGCATATTCTGGAGTCGCCCGAGGTGCGTCAGTGGGGAACGGTGCCGCTTGACGGTTTCATTGGCCCTGCCCATGTCTCAACCGTGATTGGCAGCCGGCCTTATGAATGTTTTGCCGAGAAGTACCAAAAACCTGTGGTGATCGCCGGATTTGAACCCCTTGATGTGATGCAGGCCGTGCTGATGCTGGTGCGCCAGGTCAACGAGGGCCGTTCCGAAGTTGAAAACGAATTTACTCGCGCCGTCAGCCGTGATGGCAACCAGAAAGCGCAAAGCCGGATGGCCGAGGTGTTTGAGCTGCGCGCTGAATTTGAGTGGCGTGGCCTGTCGATGGTGCCGCAGTCTGCCCTGATGATTCGTGAAGGCTATGGCACATTCGATGCAGAGCGACGCTTTAACCTGGTTTACGAGTCAGTGCCCGACAACAAGGCCTGTGAATGTGGTGCGATTTTGCGCGGGGTCAAACGTCCGTCCGACTGCAAGATTTTTGGCACGGTCTGCACCCCTGAAAACCCGATCGGCTCGTGCATGGTCAGCAGCGAAGGGGCGTGCGCTGCCCATTACAGTTACGGACGTTTCAAGGACACTACCCATGAGTGAGATTCAACGCGGCTATATCCGTTCGCTAGACCTTCAAAATGACCGGGTTGACCTGACGCACGGCGCGGGTGGCAGGGCCATGGCACAGCTCATCAGTGAACTGTTTGTTCGTCATTTGGGCAACGACTACCTGGGTCAGGGCAACGACGGTGCGGTGCTGCCTGCGCCTGTTTTGAACGGCAAACCAGCCAGGCTGGTGATATCCACCGATGGCCACGTCGTGTCGCCTTTGTTTTTTCCTGGTGGCGACGTGGGTTGCCTCTCGGTTCACGGAACGATTAACGACGTGGCCGTGATGGGCGCCACGCCGTTATACCTGGCAGCAGGTTTTATTCTGGAAGAGGGTTTGGCGCTGGCAGACCTGGCTCGCATTGTCCAATCCATGGCAAGCGCTGCAAGCGCCGCGGGTGTGCCGGTCGTGACAGGCGACACCAAAGTGGTGCAACGTGGCAAGGGCGATGGTCTTTTTATCACCACCACCGGGGTTGGCGTATTGCCTGATGGGCTGGACTTGGGTGGGGCGCGGGCGAGGGCAGGCGATGTCGTCATCGTCTCAGGCTCTGTCGGTGACCATGGCGTGGCCATCATGAGCTTGCGTGAAAACCTGTCGTTTGACGCGCCCATAGTCTCAGACACGGCAGCACTGCATGGTCTGATTGCCAAACTGCTTGACACCGGCGCAGACATCCGTTGCCTGCGAGACCCTACCCGCGGTGGGCTGGCTTCTACCTTGAACGAGATTGCCACCCAGTCAGGCGTGGGAATGATGTTGCATGAAAAAGCCATTCCCATCAAGCCCGTGGTGGCAGCCGCGTGCGAATTTTTGGGGCTAGACCCCCTGTATGTGGCCAATGAAGGCAAGTTAATTATGATTTGCGCAGCATTAGACGCGCCACGTCTGTTGGCTGTCATGCATGCTCACCCCCTGGGTGTGGAGGCTGCCGTCATAGGCGAAGTCAAGGCCGATGCGCACCACTTTGTGCAGATCACATCCGCTTTTGGTGGTCGGCGCATCGTTGATTGGCTCACAGGCGAGCAACTGCCTCGCATTTGCTAGCTGCTTGCCTTCGATTTGTTTGTTACCAAGATGTTTTGAGTGGTATCCTACGGAGGTGACAAAAGTGTCAATTGGTATGTGGGTCTCGAATTGGCTTCTCAACTTTATGAAAGTAATAGGGTAATTGTATGAATTTGCTCAAGAAATCTTGTCTTCTACTGGCTTCGTTGCTCGTATCGTCCGCCGTTTCGGTGGTGTGTGCTGCTGACTTGAAGGACATCAAGGCTCGTGGTGAATTGCGTCATTTGGGTATCAGGTACGCCAATTTTGTGACAGGTGCAGGCGATGGTTTTGATGTTGAACTCACCCAGGGGTTTGCCAAACACATTGGGGTCAAGTACACATTGGTTTATTCTGACTTTTACAACGTGATCCGAGATCTGCTGGGAAAGGACGTGGTGCGCAAAGGCGCAGAGGTTACCTTGACGGGCGACTTTCCGGTTAAGGGTGATGTGATTGCCACCGGGTTTACCAAGTTGCCCTGGCGTGAGGCCATTCTGCTCTATTCAAAGCCAACTTTCCCGTCACAAGTGCTGCTGGTGGCAAGGGCTGACTCCAAATTAACCCCGATCAAGGGCAGCAAGGATTTGCCCAAAGACATTCTTGAGACAAAGTCCTTGATTGGCAAGAGCAGTTTGCTGGTCATGGAACGTACTTGCCTTGATCCGTCCAACTATGCACTTAAGGGGACCGGCATCGACCTTAAGGCCTACACCAAAAGCACCAACCTCAATGAAATGATCCCGGCACTTCTCAACAAAGAGTCAGAGTTGACCTTGCTTGACGTTCCCGATGCCATTCTTGACTTGAAGAAGTGGGCTGGGCAAATCAAGGTGATTGGCCCCATCTCTGAGCATCAGGAATTGGCGACTGCTTTTCCAAAGGATGCACCTGAATTGCGTCAAGCCTACGATGAGTATTTAGTAAAAGTCAAGGCAGACGGTAGCTACGACAAACTGGTCGATAAATACTATCCGGGCATCCGCCGATATTTCCCTGATTTTTTTGCAAAAAAGAACTGAGTCAGCCAGTATTTAACTGATATTTGAGGTAGATCATAGTGCCCCTACTCGGGCGTATTCACGTGCGGTGGCCGATGGTTTTGGCCACCGCTTTTTGTCTTTATACCCTGGTCTTGTTGTGGAATGTATTCGCAGCACAGTCTCTGTTGCGTTCTACCGCAGAGGCACGGTTGGTGGCCGACAGCCAGCGCAGGGCTGTGGCCATTGGCGACTTCATGGCCGAGCGCCGCAGTGAAGCGGTCGATTTGTCTGAAAGCCACGAGATCGAGTCTTACCTGGTCAACAAAGCGTTGGGAATGTCCCTCCAATACGGGCTGATTGCCAACCTCGATGCCATTGACCAGCGTTTCAAGCGCAAAAAAGAACAAAAAGTCCTTCGCGGCACGCCCTTGTTCAGCAACATTGTTTTGTTCGACGAAAACGGTGAGACTCTTTCAGATCAAAGTTCAGGGGGTGGTACGACCAAGACATTGCCAGATGGCTACCAAAGTGAAGCCAAGCTGATCGTCGAATCGCAACAAATCATTGCCAGTGCACCGGTGCTTCACAAGGGCATCTATAGCGGTGTTGTCGTCACAACGGGTGACCTGGCCCAGTTGGCCAAATTTTTGATGGCCAGCAGTAGCGCAGATGTCATGCGCAATTACCAGGAAATTCTCATTTCAACCGACGGCCTGGGTCTGTCTGGCACAGGTGTCCAACCGGCATTTGGCAGGCAATGGGTCAATGAACTGATGCAGTTGCCCGAAGATGCGCCATCGTTGGTGAAAAACCTGGCGCACGCTCCCTTGAATTTGCACAATTATCTGGTGTTGCGCACCCCTGTTCCGGGTATCACGCTGTCTCTCGTCACGGTGGTTGACAGGGATACCGTCTATGGACATGTCAGTTCAAGCATCTTCTTGTATTCCCTGAGCGTCTTTCCATTTCTGCTGTTGGGTGCGGCCATTGCCTTTGATCGCCAACGGCTTCGAACGATCAAACTACAGGATGACAATTCGGCACTGGCAGAGGAAGTTGCAAGGCGTGAGGCTTTGGAAGTTGAATTGCGAAACAACACGACCCGATTGGAGAAAATGGCCAGCGAACTACAGATCAGCGTGATTCGTGCAGAGGATGCAAGCCGTGCCAAGTCTGATTTTCTGGCCACCATGAGTCACGAGATACGAACCCCGATGAATGGGGTCATCGGCATGACTGATCTGGCTCTTGAAACAGACCTGACTGATGAACAGCGGGAATATTTGAACATTGTCAAATCTTCGGCAGATGGTTTGCTGACCATCATCAACGATATTCTTGATTTCTCAAAGGTTGAGGCAGGCAAGATGGCCATTGAGAAGATTGCTTTTGATCTCCATGGCATGGTTTCATCTGTGATGAAGCCACTGTCTGTGCGCGCCCAAGAGCGCAGCCTTGAGCTTGTTTGCGATGTCCAGAGCAATGTTCCGCGCCGTGTGATGGGCGACCCGGGTCGAGTTCGTCAGATTCTCATCAATCTGCTTAACAATGCCATCAAGTTCACCGAGCAGGGCGAAGTAGAACTGAAAGTATCGGTACATTCACAGAAAGGTTCTCTGGTTCATCTGGAGTTTGTCGTTCGTGACACCGGGATTGGTATTCCGACAGAAAAGCAAAAGCAAATTTTTGAAGCATTCACCCAGGAAGACACTTCCACAACACGCCGATTCGGTGGCACCGGGCTTGGGCTTACCATTTCCAGTCGTCTTGCTGGACTGATGGGGGGACGGCTGTGGGTCGAGAGTGAGCAGGGCAAGGGCAGTTTGTTTCATGTGGTTCTTGCTTTTGAGAACGTCCGCAGCGAACCATTGCCAACGCCACGTCAGGATTTGCGCAATAAGCGGATCATGTTGATTGATGACAATTTGGTCAATCGACAGGTTGTGGGCCGAATGGTCCAGCAGTGGGGTATGCAGTTGACCGAGGCAGCCTCCGGCCTTTCAGCGCTACAGATATTGGACGAATCTGCTGCACAGACATTTGATCTGCTATTGGTTGACTTTCAGATGCCAGAAATGGACGGATTCGAGTTTGTGGCCCGATTGAAGCAGGATGTGAGATTTCAATCGATCAAGACCATTCTGCTTTCATCAGCGGCCAGGCCAGGCCAGGCAGCGCAGTGTCGGAAATTTGGCATGGATGGCTACTTGACAAAGCCGATTGCAGAGCATGAACTGGAACAAGCCATTCAGACACTTCTTGGTCAGGCTACCCAACAAAATGCCGCACCGGCTCAGTTGGTCACCCGACATTCCATTCTGGAAGCAAGCATTGGTTTGAAGATACTTGTCGCTGAAGATCATCTGGCCAACCAAAAGCTGATTTCTATCCTGCTCGGAAAATGGGGACACACCGTGGTCCTTGCCAACAATGGTCAGGAAGCGGTGGCCTTGTATGAGCAGGGTGTCTTTGATGTGATCCTGATGGACATGCAGATGCCTGTGATGGGTGGCCTGGAGGCGACGCGACAAATTCGTGCAAAAGAGGCATCAGATCCCGGATTGGTCAAGATACCCATTTATGCGCTGACGGCAGCCGCTCTTGCAGATGATCATGAGTCCGGACGTCAGGCCGGAATGGATGGCTATTTGACCAAACCCATCGACAAAAAACAACTTCAGGACGTGCTGGGCCAACTCAGTGCAAACCGTACGCAGCGAAGCAGTCAAGCCTTTGACTATTCAACTGCATTGGCCGAGTCAGACCCTGAGATTGTGGAAATTATTGGCGCGCAGTTTCTGTCCTCTGCAGCCTCGGACCTGACAGCAATTGAAGAAGCCATCAACGCCAAAAACTGGCTCATGCTCGAACGTCTTGTTCACATACACAAGGGTGTGGTCAGTCACTTTGGGGCCCAACCCGTTGAGCATTTGTTATTGGAGCTCGAACAAAAGTGCCTTGAACAATCAGTGCCCCAGGCAGCTTTTCTGACAGATTTCCGGCGTGAATGGTCCAGGTTGTGTGAAACACTACAAAATTCGGTCGTTGTTTAGGGCGGTGCTGATGAAGTGTGACGTGAACACGAGATGAAACGCCAGCCTTGGATTGCTATGCTGTTTATAGCGCACTATGCAAGCGGGACGGGCGTTACAAGGCAGTTTGCATGCCAATCTATTCATGAAAATCCCCCATGGACCGGA
>SESE01000823.1_pt1 | contig 12782 bp, 7 predicted proteins | sample 3171371 | NCBI WGS metagenome assembly SESE01 (sample SAMN06051881, study PRJNA518727) | freshwater metagenome | biome: subpolar coniferous forest; feature: holomictic lake; material: water; isolation source: holomictic Lake 442, 13 m depth | place: Canada: near Kenora, Ontario | collected... | reverse complement strand
GCTGGCGCTGATGTCCGCGCAAAGCGCCCTCTTCGGTCCGGCCAAGTACAGCATTTTGCCCGAGCTGGTCCGGCCGCCGGAGCTTTCGCGCGGCAACGCCGTGGTTGCGGTTTGCACCTATTTGGCGATCATTGCCGCATCCGGACTGGCGCCATGGGTCGTCGAATGCTGCCACGGGAACTACGTCGATGCGCAGGGCGTGGCCATCGCCCTCGCCGTGATCGGCTTCATCGCTTCGCTGCTCGTGGGGCGCACGTGTGCCGCCGGGACGGCGCGAAAGGTCTCCTGGTTTGTCTGTGACGATGTCTGGCGGACGCTACGGGATTTGCGGGCGCATGATTACCTCATCGGCGCCATTTTTGGATCGGCCTTTTTCAGTCTCGTGGGCGCGTTTGTTCAAGGGAACATCCTCTCCTACGGCGTGCAGCACATGGGCATGAGTCAGGAGCACAGCGCCTACCTGTTTCTGGTTGCCGCCGCCGGCATCAGCGCGGGGAGCTGGCTGGCCGGGCGGCTGTCGGGCCGTCTGATCGAGTTCGGCATCGTGCCCATCGGTGTGCTGGTGATGGCCTTCGGCGCATTGGTGTTTGGGCTGGCGCCGCACGGCATCGCGACCGTCGCCGTGCTGCTGGTTCTGACCGGGGTGGGCGGCGGACTATTCCTGATTCCGCTCGACGCCTTCATTCAGCGCGACGCGCCCGCCGATCGCCGCGCAGAGGCCGTGGCGGCCGCGTCATTCATCGGCTGGCTCGGCGTGCTGGCCGCGCAGGGCATCATCGCCGGCAATCGGGCGATTGGATTGACGCCGGCCCATGGCTTCGCCGTGCTGGGCGCGATGACGCTCGTGACCGGCGTGCTGGCGGTGCGTGTGCTGCCGGACTTCCTCACGCGTTTCGTCGTGCTGGTCTTCACGCGCCTGCTCTGCCGGGTGCGGGTGTCCGGGTTGGCCCATGTGCCTGAGAGCGGCGGCGCGCTGATCGTGAGCAACCACGCATCCTATCTGGACGCGGCTCTGCTGATTGCCACGCAACAGCGCCGGTTGCGGTTTGTCGTGTGGCGCGGGATCTATCAGGAGTGGCGCCTGCTACGATGGGTTTTTCGCATTCTCAACTGCATTCCGATTTCCGGCGATGACCCGCCGCGCCAGCTCGCCGCCGCCATCCAAGCCGCGCGCAAGGCGGTGCAGGAGGGCTACCTGGTGGTGATCTTCCCTGAAGGCGAGCTGACGCGTACCGGCCATATCCGAGCCTTCCGTCGGGGCTTCGAAAAGGTCGTCAAGGGTACCGGCGCGCCGATTATCCCCGTTTATCTCGGCGGCGCGTGGGGATCGATGGGCAGTTACTACCGGGGCAGCGGCATTCGACGCCTACCGCGACTCGGCCGCTATCCGATCTCGGTGATCTTCGGTCGGCCGCTTCCGACCGATACGCCGCACGATCAGGTGCAGCAAGCCGTTACCGAACTCTCATGCGACTACTTTGCGGAACGCAAGCAGGGCCGACGGCCGCTGGGCGAGGCGGCCCTGCGGGCTTTGCGGCAGCGTGCCTGGCGGCCGCTTCTGGCTGACACGATGGGTCGGTCCCTGACCGGCTGGTCCGCCGCGGCAGGTGCCTGCCTGTGCGCCGCGCGCCTACGGCACCTGGGACCGCCCGGCACGCCGGTCGGCATTCTGCTGCCGGCCTCTGTGGCCGGGGCGCTGGCGAACGTCGGCGCCCAGGTGGCCGGGCTGGTTCCCGTGAATCTCAACTTCACCGCATCGCCCGAGGCGCTGCGTTCGGCGATCACGCAGAGCGGCCTCCGCGTGGTCATCACATCGCCCGCGCTGCTCGCCCGTCTGAACGTTCACGATCTACCGGCCGGGCAGCTCGACATCGCCTCGATTCTGCAGGCCTCCCGCGTGCGTCGCGGGTTCGCGGCGTTGGTCGGCCTGCTGCTGCCCGTGCGTCTGATCGTGCGCCGTGCCGCCGGTTTTGGCGGCGATACGCCGGCGGCCATCCTCTTCTCGTCAGGATCCACCGGCACGCCCAAGGGCATTGTTCTCAGCCATCACAACCTGTTTTCAAACGTGGAGTCGTTGCGCATGGTTTTTGAGACGCGCGCGGATGACCGCCTGCTCGCGGCGCTGCCGTTTTTCCACTCCTTCGGTTTCACGGCCAGCATTTGGCACCCGGTGCTCAGCGGTGTGCCGGTGACCTACCACGCCAATCCGCTCGACGCCGCCGGCATCGGAAAAGCCTGCCGGGAGCACGCCTGCTCGCTGCTGTTCTCGACGCCGACGTTCCTGGCGCTTTACACGCGCAAGATTGAACCCGCCGATTTCCGTCGTCTGCGCTTTGTGGCCACCGGCGCTGAGCGGCTGCGTTCCGCAGTTGCCGAGGCATTCGAGGCGCGCTTCGGCGTCGCGCCGCGCGAGGGGTACGGTGCCACCGAGCTTTCACCCGTGGCGGCCTTCAGCGTGCCCGACGTGTCGGTTGGCGGCGCGCAACAGATCGGCTCGAAGCCGGGTTCCGTCGGACTGCCCGTGCCCGGCGTGGTGATGAAGGTGGTGGATCCGGAAACCGGCTGCGGCCTGCCATCCGGCACGCCCGGTTTGCTGCTGGTGAAGGGACCCAACGTCATGCTCGGCTACCTGAACCGCGAAGATCTGACGGCCGCCGCCATCGTCGACGGATGGTACCGCACGGGCGACATCGCCTGCATGGACGAGGATGGCTTTGTGCGCATCACCGACCGGCTGGCGCGTTTCAGCAAGCTGGGTGGCGAGATGGTGCCGCATGGCGCGATCGAGGAGGCGGTGCAGCAGGCCACGGGGCAAACCGAGCCGGTCGTGGCCGTGACTGCGGTACCCGACGACCGCCGCGGCGAACGTCTGGTCCTTTTCTACACGCCAGCCGCCGGCGCGGTGGAGGTGATTCATGCGGCGATTGCCGCCGCCCCGCTTCCCAACCTGTGGAAGCCCGGCCCTGAGGACTGCGTGCCCATCGAGGCTCTGCCGCTTCTGCCAACCGGGAAATTGGACCTTTCCCATCTGCGGGATTTGGCCAAGGCTGCCCGCCCGAATGATAAAATATGATAATGGGGCATTTTTGGGCTTGACCCGTGTTCGCCTTTACTCCACACTAACCAGCACTGTCTACTTTTGCACAGGCGAGGTTTCTGTGAACTCGCAGGAAGAACGCGCATGCTGAACAAGTTTTTGAGTCTTTTTTCCAACGACATTGGCATTGACCTAGGGACGGCCAATACCCTCGTGTATGTCAAAGATCGCGGGATTGTGCTTCGCGAGCCTTCGGTGGTGGCCATCCAGAAGGGGACCAAGCGCATTCTGGCGGTGGGCGAGGAAGCCAAGCGCATGCTGGGCCGCACGCCGGGAAACATCGAGGCGATTCGTCCGATGAAATCCGGGGTGATCGCCGATTTCGATATCACCGAGGCGATGATCCGGTATTTCATCCGCAAGGTGCATCCTCACAAGCTGGTGAAGCCCCGTGTCATCATTGCGGTGCCCAGCAACATCACCGAGGTTGAGAAGCGCGCGGTGCAGGAGTCGGCCAAGCACGCGGGAGCGAGAGAGGTCTTTCTGATCGAGGAGCCGATGGCTGCCGCGATCGGGGTGGGGCTGCCGGTTCAGGAACCGGCGGGCAACATGATCGTGGATATCGGTGGCGGCACGTGTGAAGTCGCGCTGATCTCATTGGCAGGTATTGTTTGTTCGCGGAGTATTCGGGTTGGCGGCGACGTCATGGACGAATACATCGTGCAGTACATGCGCAGGGTTTATAATCTGATGATTGGGGAGCGAACCGCAGAAGAAATCAAGATTACCATCGGTTCGGCGTATCCGCTGCAAGAGGAAAAGCGGATGGCCGTCAAAGGCCGAGATTTGGTGGCCGGGCTGCCAAAGACACTTCATGTCACGTCGGAGGAGATCCGGGAGGCGCTGCAGGAACCGATTTCGGCGATTGTCGATGTCATCCGCAACGCGCTGGAGAATTCGCCGCCCGAGTTGTCGGCCGATCTGGTTGACCGGGGCATTGTTCTGGCGGGAGGCAGCGCGCTGTTGCGGGGCTTGGACAAGCTGATCGCGGAACAGACGGCCTTGCCGGTGACGCTGGCCGACGATCCGCTGAGCGCGGTGGCCGAGGGGACGGGCGTGGTTTTGGGCGAGCTGTCGCTGCTGGCGCGCAGCGTGATGCGCCGCAGTTGATCGTGGCATGGATGTCTTTTTCTTGATTGCGGGTTGACTTCCCCCCGATTCAGAAGAGCAAACGGGGCGGATGGGTGAAGCCTAAAAAAGTGTGGCTGTTGTTTGCGATCTCGCTGGTTGTATTACTGGCGGGAGGCGTTCGGGTTATGTTGCAGCCCGCTGCGCGGGAGGCGCTTTCCCCGTACCAGAGGGGCCTTGTCTATTTCCGACGCCACGTGGTCAATCGTGTGGCCGTCTCTTTTTCCCGTCTCGATCTCTCGGCGCGTGTTTCAGAATTGCAGCGCGAGGTGGCTCGACTGCGTCTGGTTGAGGGCGAATTGGAACGGATGGCGCAGGAAAACAGTCGTCTGCGGGTGATGCTGGCGCTGCCGCCTCAGCCGGGATTCCGAACGGTGCCAAGCCCGGTGCTGGAGCGCGGAGGGGCGGCGGGCTGGTGGGGCACTCTGGTGATTGGAAAAGGGTCCGACCACGGGATTGCTGCGGGTAACCCGGTGGTGGTGGCGGCGGGGCTGGTGGGGCGCGTGACGGCGGTTTCGGCTCATACGGCCGACGTGTTGCTGATCACCGACTCCAATTTCAGGGTCGCCTGCGAGCTGGAGACGGGGCGGCCTGAGTTGGGGGGCGTACGCGGGGTATTGAGCGGGGCTGGCGGGCGATCATCCGAGACGCGGATGCTGGCGATGATCTATGTGGCCGACCCCCTCAGGCTGCGCTATCTGAGGCGCGATTTCGAGCCGTCGCCGCGCACGCGAGTGGTGACGTCGGGGTTGGGCGGCGGCTTTCCGCGGGGGCTGACAGTCGGCTATCTTCTGGAGACGCGTATCACGACGGACGGCCTCTATCGCGAGGCCTCGGTGATGCCCGCGGCCGACGTCGGGCTGCTCGACGAAGTGAGCGTCCTCGTCAGCGAAAAGGGGGGGGCATGAGGCTCGACCTTCCTGTCCTGCTGGCGCTCACCGTGGTTGCCGCCACGGTGCAGACCCTCCTGCCGTCCGCAAGCTGGATGGCGACCAAGCCGCCGCTGCTGACAGCCGTCGCCGCCTATTACGCCCTGTCGCGCGAACTACCGTTGGCGTTGACCGCTGCGCTGTGGCTCGGCGCGCTCACCGATGTCTGCAGTGGCCTGCCATTCCCGGTGACAACCGTCTGGCTGCTCATCCTGTGCGGGGTGATCCGCTCGGTGCGGCGATACGTTTCTGAAAACGCCTTCTGGCGGGGAATGGCGATCCTGGTGGTTGCGGCGCCGGGGCAGGCGATCTGGTACGCGGTGTTCGTGGGCGGAATCGGCTGGGAGGACTGTCTGCGCGGACTGATCGCTGCAGCCGGGATTGGCGCGGGAATGGGATGGGCGGTTTTTTATGTATGTCAGTGGCTGGACAGCCTGGCCGGAAACGTGAAAGGAGCGGAACCGGGTGATGGAGTTCCGTGGCACAACGCAAACGTTTGACGGCTGGCGCATCCCGGTATTAGGGATCGGTTTTGCCATCGGTATCGCCATCCTCGGATGGCGGCTGCACGATGTGCAGGTCACGCGCTCATCGGCTTTTGCCGGCCGTCAAAACCGCCAGAGCATTCGGCGGGTGCTGCTCCCCAGCCCGCGCGGCCGGATCTATGATCGTCGCGGCGTGTGCCTCGCCGACAACCGCCCGAACCCGTGTCTGGCCGTGTTTATGGAAGAGCTGCGCCGTCCGGGCGGCTGGGCCAATACCATCGATGCGGTCGAGGTGCAGCTCGATGCGGTGGCGGCGATCATCGGGCAGCCACGCACGCTGACGCGCGAGGAGATTGCGACCCATGTGCGCAAGCGGCTGCCGCTGCCGTTGCCGGTCTGGCAGAATGTGGACGAACTGACGCTGGCCCGGTTTGAGGAACGGGTGGTCGCGGCACCGGGGGTGGATGTGTATGTGCAGCCGGAACGGGTTTATCCGCAAGGTTCGCTGGCGGCGCATGTGCTCGGTTATGCCGGACGGGAGAGGCCCGAGCCGGTGAACGACGAGCGGTACCATTTTATGCTGCTCGGAATGTGCGGGCGTGCGGGGATTGAAGCGCAGTACAACGACGCGCTGGAGGGGGTTCCGGGGTGCCGGTTGATTCGAGTGGACGTGTCGGGCTATCGGCGGCTGGAGCTGACCGGGACGGATCCCAAGCCGGGGCGGGATGTGACTCTGACGATCGACAACGTCGTGCAGCGGGAGCTGGAGCGGGCGCTCGCGGGGCAGGTCGGGGCGGGCGTGGTGCTGGACGTGCGCAACGGCGACGTGCTGGCGTTGGCGAGCGCGCCGACATTCGATCCCAACGAGATGACCCCCGCGCCGACGCGGGCGCGCTGGGAAGCGATCCGGCGCGATCCGGGCGACATTCTATTCAACCGCGCGGTGCAGGGGCGCTACCCGCCGGGTAGCACCTTCAAGGTGATTGTGGGGCTGGCCGCAATGGGCGAGGGCGGGTTCACCATGGCCGACACCTATACGTGTCATGGCATCTATGATATGAAGCCGAGGCCGATCCGGTGTTCGCACAACGCGCAGCACGGGACGGTGAATTTGCAGCAGGCCCTACAGGTCTCCTGCAATGGATATTTCTGCCAGACCGCCGCGCAAATCGGCGCCGAACCGATCAGGCAGATGGCGCACGAACTGGGGCTGGGCGCGGTCACGGGGATTGATCTTCCGGAGGAATATGCGGGGCTGGTTCCGGACGCAGAGCGAAAGCGGACGCTTTATCACGACGCGTGGCGCGTGGGAGACACGTGTCTCATGAGTATCGGCCAGGGCGACCTGCTCGTATCGCCGCTGCAAATGGCCGTGGCAACCGCGGCGATCGCCAACGGCGGCCGTGTGCTGCGTCCGCGTATCGTGCAGTCCGAGGCGCCGGGCGGCAGCGTGGTTCGGACCGTTCTGTGGCGTCCGGAGCAGTTGGCCGTCATTCGCCGGGGCATGGAGGATGCGGTGAGCCACGGCACGGCGCGCCACGTGCTCGGCAGTGCCGTGACCGCAGCGGGCAAGACCGGGACGGCGGAGTACGGGACTGGCGTTCGGCTTAAAAAGTACGCCTGGATGATCGCCTATGCGCCGGCCGATAATCCGGCTGTGGCGATGGCCATTGTGATCGAGGATGCCGCTGATACGGGCGGAACAGCCGCAGGTCCCATCGTGCGGCGGGTGCTTTCGGCCCTCTTCGGCGCGGCCGAGACGCCGCCACCGACGGAGGGTAGGGGAGCGGCGGCGCCATCCGCTGACGCTCACGCCGCCACCGGAGGCCAGACATGAACACCTCCAAGTCGTTCGGGTGGATGTTGCGAATGAACATGACGCTCTTGGCGTCGATCATCGGCGCGCTGCTGGTGGGCGTGGCGTTTGTGTATAGCGCCTGTTCGATCCGGGAAGCCGACGCCTTGCGACGACTCTACCTGCTCCATGCGCAGATGGGCGTGATCGGATTGCTGATCTGCTTCGGGCTGGCCTACATGAACTATCAGGATATCCTCCGTGCGCGATGGCTGTTCTACGCCGGGACGCTGGCGCTGCTGGCGCTGACGCTGCTGATCGGAGACAAGACGATGGGGGCCAGGCGCTGGGTGGCCGGCATTCAGCCTTCGGAGCTGGCCAAGCTCGCCACGATCCTCGTGCTCGCTGAATGGCTCGGCCGCCGCGATGCGTCGAAAGGCATCGGCATGTATCTGGGGGCGCTGGCCCTGACGGCCGCGCCGATGGCGCTGATTTTGATGCAGCCCGACCTGGGGACGACGCTGGTCTTTTTGCCGACGGTTTTTGCGATGCTGTTCGTGGCGCGCGTCTCGCCGCGTGCGGTATTGGCCACAATCGGTGCTGCCGTGCTCGTGCTGGTGCTGGTGCTGGGGCTGCTCGTGGCGTCGGAGAGCGAAGACGTGTCGGCGCCGACGCGCGCCCGGATTCAGAAGATGTTGCCGTTGAGCGCCTATCAGCGCGATCGGCTGGTTGTGTTTTTGTATCCGGATCACGATCCGTTTGGACGCGGTTGGAACAAAAGACAGTCTGAAATCGCCGTCGGTTCCGGCGGCTTGTGGGGAAAGGGCTATCTGAAAGGAGATCAAAATCTGTTGGGTTATTTGCCCGCTTCGGTGGCGAGCAACGACTTCATCTTCTCGGTGCTCGCGGAAGAGACAGGTTTTGTGGGATCCCTGATTGTGCTGCTGCTGGCCGTCGGCATTCTCTTGCCGACGCTGGCTGTGGCGTATGTGTGTCAGGACGGCGCGGGGCGATTGCTTTGCGTCGGAGTTGCGACGGTGACGTTCTGTCACCTCTTCGTGAATATCGGCATGACCATCGGGCTGTTGCCCGTGACGGGTGTGCCGCTGCCGTTCATCAGCTCCGGCAGGACATTTTTATTAACAATGATGACTGCTTATGGACTGGTCCAGAGTGTGGCTGTCCACGGTCGAGAAACAGCGCCGCGTTTTTAAGCGGCAGAGAGAGATGCATATGGGAAGCTTGGATATTGTGTTTAGTTGGTTTCGGCGCAAGGAGCCGAAACGCGAAATTATCGTCAACGCCGAGAAGCTGGAGACCCGCGTGGCCGTGGTGGAGAACGGCCACATCGAAGAGTTTCAGGTCGAGCATCCGATGGAGGATCGGCTCGTCGGCAGCATCTTCAAGGGGCGCATTCAGAACTTGGAGAATGAGCTTCAGGCGGCGTTTGTCGATGTCGGCCTCAAGAAGAACGCCTTTCTTCACTATTGGGACATGATCCCCGATGACGACGGACTCCTGGATGAGGACGACGATTCGACCCGGTCGCGCAAGCGGCGCATTTCGAGCGAGGAGATCGCCAAACGCTTCCCGCAGGGATCCGAGGTGATCGTGCAGGTGACCAAAGGGCCGATCGGTACCAAGGGACCGCGGGTTTCGGCCAATCTGAGCATTCCGGGCCGGTATCTGGTGATGATGCCCGGATGCAAGCTGCGCGGCGTATCGCGCAAGATCGGCGACAGCAAGGAACGCCAGCGCCTGAAGCGGATTCTGGACCGGTTGCCCATTCCCGCGGAGACCGGGCTGATCGTGCGCACCGCCGGAGCCGGCGCCAGCAAGCGCGCGTTCGTCCGGGACTTGCGCGGATTGCTGGCCGTGTGGGCCGATCTGGAGAAGAACATCAAAGAGAAGTCCGGGCCGTGCTGCGTCTATCAAGAACCCGACCTGATCGAGCGGATCGTGCGTGACTGGCTCACCGAGGAGATCGACCGGGTGGTGATCGATGACCCCGATGACTACGAGCGCATTCGCACGATGGCCGCGCGGATCTCGCGCCGCGCCAAGGGGATGATCACCCATTATGAGGGGCAGTTGCCCATCTTCGAACATTATGGCGTGGCCCGGCAACTGGATGATGCCTTCCGGCGCAAGGTCAGCCTCAAGTCGGGCGGTCATCTGGTGATCGACGAGACCGAAGCGATGATCGCGATTGATGTGAACACCGGCCGTCACCGCGGCAGAGGCTCACAGGAGGAAACGATCCTGGATGTCAACCTGGAGGCGGTGGATGAGGTCGCCCGCCAGCTCCGGTTGCGCAACATCGGCGGCCTGGTGGTGGTCGATCTGATCGACATGAAGCCGAGGAAGCACCAGGCGGCGGTGTTCAAGGCGATGAAGGCCGCGCTGAAGCGCGACCGCGCTCGGACCAACGTGCTGCCGATCTCCGAGCTGGGGCTGATGGAGATGACTCGCCAGCGCCAGGAGGAGAGCATCCTCTCGCAGACGTATATCGACTGCCCCTACTGCAAGGGGCACGGGGTGATCAAGTCACCGCTATCGCTCAGTGTCGACATCCAGCGCCAGATCGCCGCCGTGATGCGCAAAAACCGCAAGGATGGGAATCCGTGCGATTTGCAGGTTTTGATCGCTCCGCTCGTGCTGGATCGCTTGCGCTCGACCGACGAGGCGATGCTGGTGCAGCTCCAGGGCAATTACCCCGGCAAGCTGACCTTCCGCTCGGAACCGTACCGGCATCCGGAATCTTTCCAGATTTTAGAGACAAACACTGGCAAAGTCGTGTATTCTATGGGCGATGTAAAAAGCAACTAGTGCTGATGGGTCATCAGGTGTTTAAGGGAGCCTATGAATAAAGCGATTGCGGTAACGATTCTGCTTGCGCTGATGGCGGCCGGGAGCGTCCGGGCGCAGCTTCAGGTTAAAGAGGCCGCCGGAAAATTGGGATTCATCAATCCGGATGAGCCGATCACCGTCACGGCGCTGAAGCACGATCTGGACAACCAGACCGGCATCTGGACAGGCATCGGCGATGTGACGATCAGCAATTCGGCTGTGGTGGTCCACGCCGACCAGATCAGCCTCAATCAGCGGACGGGCGATGTGCAGGCCAGCGGCCATGTGCGGCTGATGCGCCCCGGCTTCGGCGAGTGGACGGGCGAGCGGATCGTTTTCAACCACCGGACCGGCTCGGGCCTCACCGACGACAGCCAGGTCAAGGTCGGCCGCTTCACCGTGCAGGCCGAAAGCAGCGAGCGGCAGCCCGACGGCAAGGTCATCCTCCGCGATGTCAAAATGACCACCTGCACGAATGCTCCGGGCTTGTGGCACTGGTATCTGGCGACCGGAAAGGCCAGCTACCAGCCCAATCACTATCTGTCCGCCAGTCACGGATCGGTCTGGTTCATGGGCGTGCCGATCGCCTATGTCCCGTATTTTTACCGCGCACTCGACACGCACTATGGCGTGCGACTCATGCCGGGCTACACGTCGGACTGGGGGCTGTTCGCTCTGGGCCGCTACGTGTATCCCTATCTGAGCGCCCCGGAAGGGGTGGATGTGACGGGACAGGCGCGAGTGGACTACCGCAGTGCGCGAGGATTGGGCCTCGGCCATGACTTCAAGTGGGATTGGGGATCGTCCGGCAAAGGCCGGCTCGAACTCTATTATGCCGATGACAGCGAGCCCGATGAACGGCGTGCTTTTCCCAAGACCTATACCGATACGGATCGTTACCGAATCGCCCTGGAACATGCGGCCGATCTGACGGATAAAGACCGCGTCTTCGTGAGAGGCCAACTTCTGAGCGACGCCGAGATGAGGGAGACGTTCTTCCCGGCGGAATACCGGCGGTCCGTTCAGCCGGACAACGTGCTCTCCTATACGCATCGCGAAGCGAATGGCGCAGGCGGCGTGACGGTATCCGGGCCATTGGATGGCTTCTATAACGGCGTGCAGCGCCTGCCCGAGGCTTGGCTGAACATCATGCCGCAGTCGCTCTTCCCCGGACTCTATTACGAGTCGCAGACCCGCTTCGGCTATCTGCAAAGACAGACGTCGCCACGTGCTCTGGGTCCGAAAATGAGTGTGAGACCGCCCGAGTACACCGCGTTCCGCGCCGACACCGCCCAGCGCCTCTCGCTGCCGTTCTGGGTTGCGGATCTGGTGCGGGTTGTGCCGAGGGCTGGCTACCACGGAACCTATTACAACCACTCTCGGGTCTCGGATTCAGGAGACGTCCGCAATCTCTTTGAGCTGGGCACCGAGGCGTCGGTCAAAGGCACGGGCACACTCGGGGACTACCGGCATGTGGTCGAGCCGTATGTGGACTACAGTTGGATTCCACGCCCGCAATCGCTGGGGGACGGCGAACCGTATCTGTTCGACCGATACGACTCGCCGCGCGAATGGCGGGACCTGTTCGGTTTGGACGGCCTGCCGTCGTCGCGGCAATGGCACGGTGTCCGCCTGGGCGTGCGCAATGCCTTGCAGGATCGCGACGCCGATGGGCAGAACCGGACGGTCGTCGAGTCGGACCTCTATTCCGCGTACTCGTTCGGCAGGGAGGGCGAGCCCGAGGGCGCGCAGATCATCGGCGGCGTGTTGCAGGTGACCCCGCGGAAGAATCTCCGGTACCGTTCAGAGATGGAGTTTGATTCCGAGGACCACGTGTTGCGGATGGCCGACAACGCGCTTTTCTGGCGCACGCACAACTGGGAATGGAGCGGCGGCCATTTCTTTCGCAAGAGTCTGGCGGTTGACCCGTTTGGGATCTGGGTCCGGGACCCGGCCTCGCAGGTCCTCTACGGCGGCGTCAAACACATCTTCAACACCGTGTGGTCGGCCGGCACCGATGTCCGCTACGAATGCGAGCTGGCGCGGCTTCAGGAGATCTCCGGGTATGTCGAGTACAGCCTGGACTGTATCGCATTCCAAATTCGCACGGGCTACGAGCCGGCATGGACCGACGCCGCCGGCGTGGCGAGCGATGCCAACTTCAAGATTGGTTTTGCGCTCAAGCTGGTCGGCGTTGAAAACCGCTTCGGCTTGTCGGAGGTCAACGAAGATCTCGGATTCTGAGTCATGAAGGCCATTGAAACGATTGTCCGGGGCGTTTGCATCCAGAACGGGCGGGTGTTACTGTGCCGTTCCCGCCAAGGGGGGCGCCTCAGCTATCTGCCGGGCGGGCACATCGAATTCGGCGAGACGGCGCGCGCGGCGCTGGTGCGCGAGATGTATGAGGAACTCGGTTTAGCGGCGCGCATCGGACGCTTTCTCGGCTGCAGCGAACATGCCTTTGTGCAGAAGGGGGAGCCGCACGCGGAGATCAACCT
>SESE01000822.1_pt1 | contig 12783 bp, 10 predicted proteins | sample 3171371 | NCBI WGS metagenome assembly SESE01 (sample SAMN06051881, study PRJNA518727) | freshwater metagenome | biome: subpolar coniferous forest; feature: holomictic lake; material: water; isolation source: holomictic Lake 442, 13 m depth | place: Canada: near Kenora, Ontario | collected... | reverse complement strand
CACGCCCGCCAGGAAGAGGACGGCGCAGTTGCTCAGGGTGGAGATTCGGGTCCGGCCTCCCGCTTGCTGGTTGGCCATGGAGACCGACAGGGACGTGGAGATCGCCAGGCCACCCACCAGGGCCGATACAAGGTTGCCCACCCCTTGCCCCAGCACGTCCCGCCGGGGGTCCACGGGGATGTCAGCAATGAACTGCGCTGTCCGCAGGGCGAAAAAGGTGTCCAGCGTGGCGACCAGGGCCAGCGTGAGCGAGCCCAGCAGGACCCCCCGGAGCAGGCCGGGCGCCTGGAGCAGCAGGGGCACCGTGGCCCAGTCCAGGTGTGGCAGCGCCCGCGAGGCGTGAGGCGGGACAGACCCGATCACCCCACCCAGGTCGGTGGTCGGCAGCAGGTGTCCGAGGATGTGGAAGCCCGCCGTCCCCACCAGGAGGCCCGCCAGCAGGTTGGGCACCCTCCTGAAGTGGTGGCCCAGGAGCAGCATGAAGACCATCAGGCCACCCCCGAACAGGGTGGCCCAGGGGTGGGGGAGCAGGGTGCTGAGGTGCCAGCCACTGGCTCCAGGCCCCAGCAGGGCGGGGACCTGATGCCAGGCGATGAGCGCCGCCACACCGGTCACGAACCCTGCCATGACGGGGTGGGGAACATAGCGCATGATCTGGGCCAGGCCCGACCAGGCGAAGAGCAGCTGCCAGAGGCCGCCCAGTAGGACACACAGGGTCATGGCCAGGATCAGGGCGGGGCCTGTGGCACCCGGCAAGGCTGAGAGCCCCAGCAGGATGCTGCCCTGGATGACGCAGATGGGGGTGGTGGGGTAGCTGACCACAAAGGAAGAGCGCCGCACGAGTGCCGCCACCGCACCGCCGGCGATGGCGCAGAGGAGGCCCGCCTGAGCCGCCTCCGGGACTGTGTCCGCACCAAGGGGGGCGAAGGCCAGCACCCCGGCGCCCACGCAGAGGGGCAGGGTCAGGCAGGCCGAGATGAACCCGGCACCCACCTCCCTCAGCCAGCCCTCGTACCGCGTTGCCAGGTCCATCGCCGCTGCGCTCCTGCGTACCCGCTCCGGCTCAGTCCCGGTTCTGCTCGGCGGAGAAGGGATCGCGGGTCAGGGTGGTCCGAGGGCCGAGGGCGGCGAAGGAACTCACCAGGCGCCGGAAGGCGGCGACGAGGCCTGAGCCTACAGCGCGGAGGGAGGGGGTGGTGGGGATGGTCTGCAGAGCGACCGGGGGATGGGCGGAGACGTGCATGGGGAACCTCCAACCAGGGTTCGGAAGGTGGTCGGGTCTCGACCAAGCGAACCGCTGATGCCCCATAATCGGATCAGGCACGATCCGGCGGCAGAGCATGATCATGCGTTTTTTTTCTAAATCTACTCACTGCCCTGTTGGGGTTCAGGAGATCAACCCCTGGCGCAGAGCCTTGCTCACGGCCTCGGACTTGGAGTGGACGTGGAGCTTCTCGTAGATGCTGCGGATGTGGTTGCGGACGGTGTTCTCGCTGACATTCAGGAGGTCCCCGGCCTCCCCGTAGCCATGCCCCTCTGCCAGCAGGGACAGCAGCTGCGTCTCTCGGGGGGTGAGCTGGCGGTCCGACTGCTCGGGCCGGGGGGTGCGCCGGAACAGCACCACCACCTTGCGAGCGATCTCCGGGGACATGGGGGAGCCCCCTTCCTTGGCCTCCTGGATGGCCTCCAGCAGGCGTGCTGGGGGTGTCTTCTTGAGCAGGTAGCCCGCGGCCCCGTTGCAGATGGACTCGAACACGCTCTCCTGCTCGCCATAGACGGAGAGCATCAGGACCTCGATGGCGGGCCAGCGGTCCTTGATGATCCGCACCCCCTCCCGCCCAGACATGCCCGGGAGGTTGATGTCCATCAGGAGCACATCAGGCTGGGCCAGGGCCAGGGCGGGGAGGGCGTCCTCCACGCACTCGTAGGCCCCGATGCAGCTGAAGCCGGGGCTGCCGTGGATCAGGAGGCGCAGGCCCTCCCGGGTTGAGCCGTCATCCTCAACCAGGGCCACCGTGACTGCCGACCGTTCGCTCATCCTGGGCCTGGGGGGTGTGGCCCCATGGTAGGGCCAAAGGGGATTGGGGGGGATGGCATGATCATGCTCCCCTGGTTCGCAGCGGCGCTTCGAGGCGGACCACGGTGCCCGCTGAGCCCGAGTCGATGCGCAGGCGCCCACCCATCTCCCGGGCCCGGGCCTGCATGTTGACCAGGCCCCGCCCTCGGCGGCTGGCGGAGGTGTCCCCGGAGGGTGGCTGCGCCGGCATCCCCGCGCCATCGTCCCGGACCTGGGCGGCAATCACGCCCTGGGCCACCGTCACCTGCAGGTGTAAGGACCGGCAGCCGGAGTGCTTCACGGCGTTGTTGATGGCTTCTTTCAGGATCAGGTAGAGGCCCCGCCGCTGCTCGGGGGTGAGCTTGATGCGGGCCGGGTCCTCGGGCAGCTGGATGGTCCAGCGGATCTCCTTGGCCTCGACCACCCCGGCGGCAAACTGGCCCACCCGGGCCAGGCAGTGCTTGAGGTCGTCCCGGCGGGGATCGATGGACCACACGATCTCGGACATGGAGTCCACCAGCTCCCGGGAGGAGTCAGCGATCTCGGACAGGAAGCGGGAGGTCTCCGGCTGGTCCTCCGGGGTGCGCCGCTTGACCACCTCGCTGAGGATGGCGATGCGGGAGAGGCTGGCGCCGATGTCGTCGTGCAGGTCGGCAGCGATGCGGGTGCGGATGCGCTCCACTGCCAGCAGGTTTTGGAGGCGGTAGCGGTAGGCCAGCCAGGCCAGCCCCAGGAGGCCACCCGCAGCCAGGGTGAGGAACCAGCCTCGCCGCCAGAGGGGGGCCAGGATGGTGAACCGGAGCTCCGCCGGGGGATTGCTGGCGGCGCCTTCCTCGCCGATGGCCCGCACCTGGAAGTGGTAGAGGCCGGGGGCGAGGTTGGCCAGATCCACGCTCCGGGCGGCGTCCGGCGGGGTCCAGTCGTTGGACACCCCCTCCAGGCGGTACTGGTAGAGCAGGGCGCTGCCACCCGGCCCTTCGGGGCTGGTGAAGTCCACTTGGATGCGGTTCTGCGCATGGGGCAGGTCCGCAAGCTGCCAGTCGGACACACCAGACTCGGGGAGGGGGCGGGGGCTCCCCGCCACTCGGAGGCCCGTCATGTAGATCGGCGGGGCATGGGCCGGCCCCGGTGGGGTGGGGACATAGCGGGAGAGGCCCTCGCTCATTCCGAACCAGAGGTTGCCCTCCCGGTCCCGGAAGGCAGCCCTCGGGAGGCCGGCCGCCAGGCCCTGGGCTGCGGACAGGTGGAACACCCGCCCATGGGCCAGGTCCAGGCGGTCAATCCCGGCGCCGGTCCCGGCGTAGATCCGTCCCCAGCGGTCCTCGGTCACGCTCCACACGGAGTTGCTGGCCAGGCCCTGGGCGGTGGTGAGGGCACGGATGCGGGGGTGCGCAGCGGTGGGGTCCTCCACGAGGCCCAGGCCACCCACGGAGGTGGCCACCCAGAGGCGGCCGGCGGCGTCCTTGAGCAGGGAGCGGATCCAGCCTTCCGGCACGCCCTGGGCCGCACCGAAGCGCTCGAAGCGCCCGTCCCGGAAGCGGGCCAGACCGGCCCCGTTGAAGGCGACCCAGACCTGGCCCGCCGAGTCCTCGGCGAAGGCCGTGGCCAGGGAGTTGAAGAGGCGGGGCAGGCCGTCCTGCTCCCGAAACCCCTCCACTCGATTCGTCTCCCGGCGCCAGCGCCCCAGGCCATTGGTCACGGGGGAAGCCACGGAGAACCAGATGTCCCCCCGGCTGTCCTCGAAGAGGGCAAAGACGCTGTCGGCCCCCGCCGCAGGGGCCACCTTGTGGAGACGGGGCGAGCGGGCAAGGACAGCCTCGGCGGGGCCGGGGGTGCTGGGGAACTGGGCGAGGCCCTGGCCGGTGGCCATCCACCAGGCACCGAGATGGTCCTGCAGCATCGCCTGGTTCCAGCCCCAGCCTGGCGTAAGCGGGCCTCGCGGCAGGCTGGCCTGGGTGAAGCGGCTGCCCTGCAGGCTGTGGAGCCAGTAGGTCTGGCTGTCGGCCCGGCCGGCGACCAGGTTGCCGGCGCTGTCTTCGAGGAGCGCATCCACCCGGGCCTGGGCCAGGCCATCCCGCTGGGTGAAGGTGGTGAGTCCGTCCCGGCGCCAGCGCTGGACTCCACTTTCGTTGCCCAGCCAGAGGTCACCGTTGGCATTCTCGGCCAGGACAAAGACAGGACCCTTGATGCCCTGGTCGGGGCCCAGGTTCTTGATCCTGCCGTGCTCGAGGATGCTCAGGCCGAGGGCAGTGCCCGCCAGCACCCGGCCGGGCCCCGACACCAGGAGCACCTGGATGTCGGCGCTGGCCAGACCGTCCGCAGCGGAGAAGATGCGGAGGTCCTGGAGGCTGGCGGTGGCTGCGGGGAGACGAAGCTTGGCGACGCCCTTGGAGGTGGCCACCCAGAGGGTCCCGTCGGGTTCGCTGGCCAGGGAGCGGATCATTCGGCTCGGCAGGCCATCGGCGTCCGTAAAGCGCAGCACGCGCCCCGTGGGTTCCAGGGCGTACAGGCCGCTGCCGGTGCCGATCCAGAGGCCGCCCTCCGCGCGCGCCGCCAGGGCCGAGACGATGGGATCGTCCCACAGCCGGGTGGGCAGGCCCAGGTCCACGGGCTGGAGGGCCTCGTGGCCAGGGTTGCGGTCCACCCGGAACAGGCCGCGGTTGGTGCCGCACCACAGCACCCCCGCTGGATCCTCCAGGAGGCGGAAGGGGGCCGCCTGACCGCCGGCCACCGCCAGGACCTTGAGCTTGCCGGAGCCCTCCTGGCCCCGGGCGGAGGCGGCATCCAGGCGGCACAGGCCCTGGCTGGTGGCGAACCAGTAGCAGCCATCCCGGGTCTGGAGGAGGTCATAGACCACCAGGGAAGGCAGGCCCAGCTCTGCGCCGAAGCGGACAAAGGCGTGGCCGTCGAAGCGGGCCAGGCCTTCGGTGCTGCCGAACCACATGAACCCGTGGGCGTCCCGGATGATGCGGCTGACGCCTCCTCCCGGCAGGCCATCGGCGGCGGAGAAGGAGGTGATGGGTAAGCGCTGGGCCAGAAGGAGGGGGCTCGCCAGCAGAATCAGGGCGGCCGCCATCGATCGGATGCATCGCGCCATGGAGCCTTCCCAGCAGTGGGCGGGGGTCAAGGGAGTGGATTGGGGAAAAGCCGATGGTAGCCGCAGTGTTCGCAGGTTCTGTCGTATTTGTGGGTCCAGGCTGGCCGTCCCGCTCGGGCCCGGTTGTGGCCCCGGCCCCGGCCATGAAACACTCGGGCACACCATTCCTTACTTTTTCTCGGGTTGCACGTCCGGCGGGCAGACCCCCGCTGGGTCATTGGAGGGACCATGTCGAAGACGCCGGGGGGGCCGCACCGCAGGAGGACCGCCGTCGCCGGCACCAAGGTCCTGTCCGCCGACGACGCCGTCGCCCTGATCCGGGACGGGGACACCGTGGCCACCGGCGGCTTCGTGGGCATCGGCTTTGCCGAGAACCTGGCCATCGCCCTGGAGCGCCGCTTCCTGGCCACGGCGACCCCCCGGGACCTGACCCTGGTCTACGCCGCTGGGCAGGGGGATGGCAAGGAGCGGGGCCTCAACCACCTGGGCCATGCGGGCCTGGTGAAGCGGGTCATCGGCGGCCACTGGGGCCTGGCGCCCCGGCTCCAGGCCCTGGCCCTCAGCGGCCAGATCGAGGCCTACAACCTGCCGCAGGGAGTCATCACGCACCTCTTCCGGGACATCGCGGCGGGCAAGCCCGGGACCCTCACCCGCATCGGCCTGGGCACCTTCGTGGACCCGGTCCACGGTGGCGGCAAGCTCAACGACCGCACCACCGAGGACCTGGTGGAACATATGGCCATCCATGGCGAAGACTTCCTGTTCTACCGGGCCTTCCCCATCCAGGTGGGCCTCATCCGGGGCACCACAGCGGACGCCGAGGGCAATGTGACCATGGAGAAGGAGGCCCTGACCCTGGAGGCCCAGGCCATTGCCATGGCCGTCCACAACAGCGGGGGCACCGTCATCGTGCAGGTGGAGCGCCTGGCCGAGCGGGGCTCCCTCAACACCCGGCAAGTAAAGATCCCGGGGATCCTCGTGGACGCCATCGTGGTGGCCGAGGAGGCGGGCCACCACATGCAGACCTTCCAGGAGCAGTACAACCCGGCCTACAGCGGGGAGATCCGCATCCTGCTGTCAGGCATGGCGCCGGCGGCCTTCGACGAGCGCAAGATCATCTGCCGCCGCGCCGCCCTGGAGCTGCGGCCGGGGGTGCTGGTGAACCTGGGCATCGGCATGCCCGAGGGCATCGCCCAGGTGGCGGTGGAGGAGGGGGCCTCGGACCTCATGACCCTGTCCACGGAGCCCGGGGTGTTCGGCGGCGTGCCCGCCGGGGGCCTGAGCTTTGGCGCCGGGTCCAACACCTCCGCCATCATCGACCAGCCCGCCATGTTCGACCTCTACGATGGCGGCGGCCTGGACCTGGCCTTCCTGGGGCTGGCCCAGGCGGACCGGGAGGGCAACCTCAATGTCAGCAAGTTCGGCACCCGCCTGGCGGGGGCCGGGGGCTTCATCAACATCTCGCAGTCCGCCAAGACCGTGGTGTTCGTGGGCACCTTCACCACCGGTGGCCTGGAGGTGGCCATGGAAGAGGGCCGCCTGCGCATCGTCCAGGAGGGCACCACCCCGAAGTTCGTGGCGCAGGTGGAGCATCGCACCTTCAGCGGCGAGGTGTCCTTCCGCAAAGGCCAGCGGGTGCTCTACATCACCGAGCGCTGCGTGTTCCGCCTCACGGGCCAGGGCCTGGAGCTCATCGAGATTGCCCCCGGCGTGGACCTGGAGCGGGACATCCTCGCCCACATGGCCTTCCGCCCCGCCATCGCCACCGACCTGCGCCTCATGCCCGACTGCATCTTCCGCCCGGAGCCCATGGGCCTGCTGTCGCTGCTGCCCAGCCCGGAGTGCTAGACTCCCTTCCAACTCATCCAGCCCCAATCGCCAGCTGCCCTGCCCGGGAGTCCTTCAAGGTGTCCACCGCTAACCCCGTGCCCAGCGAACATGCCCTGGCGGACCCCATCCTGGAGACGAAGCGGCTCTCCAAGGAGTTCAAGGGCTTTGCGGCGGTCAGCGACCTGAACCTCAAGGTCGAGCGGGGCCATATCCACGCCCTGATTGGGCCCAACGGCGCCGGGAAGACCACCGTCTTCAACCTGCTCACGAAGTTCCTGACCCCCACCGCGGGCACCATCCTGCTCAACGGCGTGGACATCACCCGGGAGCAGCCGGCGGACATCGCCCTGCGCGGCGTCATCCGGTCCTTCCAGATCTCGGCGGTGTTCCCCGGCCTAACGCCGCTGGAGAATGTCCGGCTGGCCCTGCAGCGGGCGACGAAGACCTCCTACCACTTCTGGAAGAGCGACCGCTGCCTGGATCGGCTGGATGCCCGCGCCATGGAGCTGCTGGACGCTGTCGGCTTGGCGGAGCACAGCGGGGGCCTCACCAGCGAGCTGGCCTACGGTCGCAAGCGCGCCCTGGAGATCGCCACCACCCTGGCCCTGGAGCCGGAGCTGATGCTGCTGGATGAGCCCACCCAGGGCATGGGAGCCGAGGATGTGGAGAAGATCACCGCCCTGGTGAAGCAGGCCTCCGCCGGGCGCACAATCCTCATGGTCGAGCACAACCTGAAGGTGGTGGAGACCCTGGCGGACCGCATCACGGTGCTGCAGCGAGGCTCCATCCTCGCCGAGGGCACCTACGCCGAGGTGTCCCAGGATCCCCAGGTGCTCGAAGCCTACATGGGGAGTGCCCATGCCTGAGGCTGCACCCAAGGAGATGCTCCGCATCAGCGGGCTCCATGCCTTCTATGGTGAGTCCCACATCCTCCACGGCATCGACCTGGTGGTGGGCGAAGGGGAGCTGGTGACCCTGCTGGGGCGCAACGGCGCCGGCCGCACCACCATCCTGAAGTCCATTATTGGTCTGGTGGGCAGCCGCAGCGGCTCCATCACCGTCCATGGCACCGAGACCATCAACCTGCCCACCCACAAGATCGCCCACCTGGGGATCGGCTACTGCCCCGAGGAGCGGGGCATCTTCTCCAGCCTCACCGTGGAGGAAAACCTGATGCTGCCGGTGGTGGTCCGCAAGGGGGGCCTGTCCCTGCCGGAGATCTACGACATGTTCCCCAACCTGCTGGAACGGCGCACCAGCATGGGCACCCGCCTGTCCGGCGGGGAGCAGCAGATGCTGGCCATGGCCCGCATCCTGCGCACGGGGGCAAACCTCCTGCTGCTGGATGAAATCACCGAAGGCCTGGCTCCGGTCATCGTGCAGACCCTGCGCCAGCTCATGGGCCAGCTGAAGCAGCGGGGCTTCACCATCATCCTGGTGGAGCAGAACTTCCACTTTGCCGCGGACCTGGCGGACCGCCACTACGTCATCGACCGCGGCACCATCGCTGACATGATCACCCGGGACCAGCTGTCCGCGAGCACCGGGAAGCTCAACCAGTACCTGGGCGTCTGATCCCCATACCCGACCCGGGGGAATGTCTGTATGCTTGGCCAGCCTTCCAACCCCAACCCGTCATTCCCCACCCGCGCCTGGGTTCCCCGGGCCGTTGCATGGAAAGGAATTCTCATGAAGAGCCTCCTCACCCTCGCCGCCCTCGCCGCCACCCTGGTGGCGACCACCCCCGTCATGGCTGCTCCCCCCAAGGAAGTGGTCTCCGACGGCGTCGTGAAGATCGGCGTCCTCACGGACATGTCCGGCGTCTACTCCACCCTCGGGGGCAAGGGCACCCAGGTGGGCGTGGAGATGGCGGTCAAGGACTTCGGCGGCAAGGTGCTGGGCAAGCCCATCGTGGTCATCGGTGCGGATCACCAGAACAAGGCTGACATCGCCTCCGCCAAGGCCCGGGAGTGGTTCGACAACGAGAAGGTGGACATGATCACCGGGCTGCTCAACTCGGGCTGCGCCCTGGCGGTGCAGAAGCTGGGCGGGGACAAGCACCGCATCACCATGAACACCGGCGCCGCCAGCACCGACCTCACCAACGGGGCCTGGACGCCCTACAGCATCCACTATGTCTACGACACCTACGCCCTGGGCAAGGTGACGGGCCAGGCCGTGGTGCAGACCGGCGGCAAGAGCTGGTTCTTCATCACCGCGGACTACGCCTTCGGCCAGTCCCTGGAAGGCAACACCAGCCTCTTCGTGAAGAAGCTGGGCGGCAAGGTGGTGGGCTCCGTGCGCCACCCGCTGTCCTCGGCTGACTTCTCCTCCTACCTGCTCCAGGCCCAGGCCTCCGGTGCCCAGATCATCGGTCTGGCCAACGCTGGCGGCGACACCATCAATGCCATCAAGCAGGCCCGGGAGTTTGGCATCGGCCAGAAGGGCCAGAAGCTGGTGGGCCTCCTGATCTTCGACACGGACATCAAGAGCCTGGGCCTGAATGTCGCCCAGGGGATGCAGTTCACCTCCGGCTTCTACTGGGATCGGGACAATGCCACCCGCGCCTTCTCCAAGCGCTTCTTCGACATCCACAAGGCCATGCCCACCATGGATCAGGCCGGGGCCTACTCCGCCACCATGAACTACCTGAAGGCCATCAAGGCCGCGGGCACCGACGAGCCGGACGCCGTCATGGCCAAGCTGAAGTCCATGGACATCAGCGACTTCTTCGCCGTCAACGGCAAGATCCGCATCGACGGCCGCATGGTCCACGACATGTACCTCATGGAGGTGAAGAAGCCCTCCGACTCCAAGGGCGAGTGGGACCTGCTGAAGATCGTCAAGACGGTGCCCGGCGACGAGGCCTTCATGCCCCTCTCCGAGAGCACCTGCCCGGCGGTGAAGAAGTAGTCCCGCCGGGACCCGGAGGCACTGCCCCATGGGAATGTCAGTCCAGACGGTCCTGTCACAGGTCATGCTGGGGCTCAACAATGGCGTCTTCTACGCCATCCTGAGCCTCGGCCTGGCGGTGATCTTCGGCCTGCTGAACATCGTCAACTTTGTCCACGGCGCCCTCTACATGCTGGGTGCCTACGTGGCCCTGCTGGGCTTCACGATGCTCGGCCCGCTGCTGGGCAAGCCGGACTTCCACCTCAACTACTGGGCGGCGCTCATCGTGGCCCCGCTGGTGGTGGGGGCGCTGGGTGTCCTCATCGAGAAGACCATGCTCCGCCGCCTGCGCAAGTTCGACCACCTCTACGGCCTGCTGCTCACCTTTGGCCTGGCCCTCATCATCCAGGGGGTCTTCACCAACTACTTCAACGTCTCCGGCGATGCCTACGACGGCAAGCCCGAGTCCCTGAGCGGCGTGGTGGACCTGGGCTTCATGCTGTTCCCCAAGTACCGGGTGTGGGTCATCGGCATCTCCCTGGCCGTCTGCTTCGGCACCTGGTTCGTCATCGAGCGCACCAAGCTGGGCTCCTACCTGCGGGCCGGCACCGAGAACCCTGAGCTGGTGAAGGCCTTCGGCATCAACGTGCCCCTCATGATCACCCTCACCTACGGCTTCGGCGTGGGCCTGGCGGCCTTCGCCGGCGTGCTGGCGGCGCCCATCTACTCCGTCAGCCCCGTCATGGGCTCGGAGATGATCATCACGGTGTTTGCGGTGGTGGTCATCGGCGGCATGGGCTCGATCATGGGCTCCATCCTCACGGGCCTGCTGCTGGGCATGGTGGAGGGCTTCACCAAGGTGGTCTACGCCCCGGCTTCCAGCACCGTGATCTTCCTCATCATGGTGCTGGTCCTGCTGGTGAAGCCGGCGGGGCTGTTCGGGAAGGAAGCCTAGGTGAACCGGTACGCCTGGATCGCCCTCGCCCTGCTCGGCCTGCTGGCGCCCTTCGTCGTCTACCCGGTCTTCATGATGAAGCTGCTGTGCTTCGGCCTGTTTGCGGCGGCCTTCAACCTGCTGCTGGGCTACACGGGCCTGCTCTCCTTCGGCCACGCCGCCTTCTTCGGGGGCGCCGCCTATGTCACCGGTCACCTGGTGAAGAACGTCGGCCTGACCCCCGAGGTGGGGGTCCTCGCGGGCACGCTGTTCGCCGGACTGCTGGGCTGGGCCGTGGGCAGCCTCGCCATCCGGCGCCAGGGCATCTACTTCGCCATGGTCACCCTGGCCCTGGCCCAGATCGTCTACTTCGTGGCCCTCAAGCTGCCCTTCACCGGTGGCGAGGATGGCCTGCAGGGCATCCCCCGGGGACTGCTCTTTGGCCTCATCGATCTGAACCGCGTCACCACGGTGGGGGGCAACCCCCTGCCGCTTAGCCTCTACTACTTCATCTTCGCCCTCTTCTGCCTGGGCTTCTGGGTCATCCACCGGGCCATCCACTCGCCCTTCGGGCAGGTCCTGAAAGCAATCCGGGAGAACGAGGCCCGGGCCATCTCCCTGGGCTACAAGGTGGAGCGCTTCAAGCTCATGGCCTTCGTCCTGTCCTCGGCCCTGGCTGGTCTGGCCGGGTCCATGAAGTGTCTGGTCTTCCAGCTGGCCTCGCTGACGGATGTGAACTGGCACACCTCCGGGGAGGTGGTGCTCATGACCCTGCTGGGTGGGGTCGGCACCGTGCTGGGCCCCCCGGCGGGCGCCTTCACCGTGGTGACCCTCCAGTCCAAGCTGACCATGGTGGGGCCCTGGATCACGGTGATCATCGGGGGCATCTTCGTGGTCTGCGTCCTGCTCTTCCGGCGCGGGTTCATCGGCGAGCTGGGGCGGTTGCTTCGGCGCCCGCTCTAGGGCCAGCCCTCGTCCTTGCCAAGGAGATACCGTGCTGAAGGGGAAGAAGGCGCTGATCACAGGCTCTACCAGTGGCATCGGCCTGGGCATCGCCCGAGCCCTGGCCGCCCAGGGCTGCGCCATCATGCTCAATGGCTCCCGGGACGCCGAGGCCGTGGAGCCAGTCCGCCGAGAGCTTGCGGACCAGGCAGGGGTCCTCGTGGCCTATGGTCGGGCCGACCTCACCCGGGCCGAGGAAATCGGCCCCCTGGTGGCCCAGACCATCGCCCGCCTGGGGGGCCTGGACATCCTGGTGAACAACGCCGGCATCCAGTACACCGCCCTTGTGGAGGACTTCCCGCCGGAGAAGTGGGACACCATCATCGCCCTCAACCTGTCCTCGGCCTTCCACACCATCCACCATGCCCTGCCGTCCATGAAGGCTACCGGGTGGGGCCGTATCATCAACGTCTCCTCCGTGCACGGCTTGGTGGCCTCTGTCCGCAAGGCCGCCTATGTCACCGCCAAGCACGGCCTGGTGGGCCTCACCAAGGTGGTGGCCCTGGAGACTGCGGGGCAGGGCATCACCTGCAACGCCATCTGCCCCGGCTGGACCCGCACGGAGCTGATCGAGCCCCAGATCGTGGCCCTGGCAGAAAGGCTCGGCGTGGACATCGAGGAGGGCGGCCGGGCCCTGCTGGCGGGGAAGCAGCCCTCCGGTCAGTTCGTGGCCATCGAGCACCTGGGTCAGCTGGCCGTATTCCTCTGCTCCGAAGCCGCCGGACAGATCACCGGGACGGCGGTCCCCATCGATGGGGGGTGGACGGCGCAGTAGCGGGGATGGCCTTGGGTGGGCCACGGGGAGGTCCGAATCCTCTCGGCCGTGCTCCGTATTTGGCGTCGACTCACCAGGGCGGGATTCGAACGCACCCGGCTGCGCCGTGTGCCGGTCTGCGTCGGCGTGCCATCAAGGCACGCCTTTGGCAGCCCACTCGGAGGTCCGAATCCTCTCTCCGTGCCCCGTATTTGGCG
>SESE01000820.1_pt1 | contig 12793 bp, 15 predicted proteins | sample 3171371 | NCBI WGS metagenome assembly SESE01 (sample SAMN06051881, study PRJNA518727) | freshwater metagenome | biome: subpolar coniferous forest; feature: holomictic lake; material: water; isolation source: holomictic Lake 442, 13 m depth | place: Canada: near Kenora, Ontario | collected... | reverse complement strand
AGAGTCAAGGCTTCCTTCTGGCGCTTGGGCAGGCTGGGCAGAGCTTCCTGGAGGAGCCGGCGGGCTTCCTGGTCCATCAGGGCGGTGATCTGGGTTTCCTCGATCCGGAGGGCCGGGTGCTCGAAGGTGCCCTCGGCATCGTCGAGGCTTTCATGCTGCCGGGCCACCCGCTCCCGGTAGTTAAGGGCCTGGCGGGTAGCGATGGTGATGAGCCAGGTGCGGAAGGAGGCTTCGAAGCGGAAGCCAGGCAGGGCCCGGAAGACCCGAATGAAGGTCTCCTGCACCACATCATCGGCATCCTGATGGTTCTTCAGGATAGAGAAGGCCTTGCCATAGACATCCCTGGAGAAGAGCCTGACCAGGGCGGTAAAGGCTCCCTGGTCCCCGCCCTGGGCAGCCGCCACCCAGGCCAGCACCTCGGGCGTGTGGTAGGGCGAGCCCAGATCGGGGGTCCGATCGGCGGTCGGGGTGGCCGTCTGGGACATTGGTTGCTCGCTCAAGGTGGCAGTCGCCATCATGTTAGACCTCAACGGCCGCCGCAGGTACAAGTAGGCCGTCACCGGATGGACCCGGCCAGGGGTTCTCGGGTTGAATGGACAAGTGAAGCCTCTACAGCCTCAGCCTTCAGGAGCACCCATGCGTGACCGCATTACCCCCCTCTTCTCCGAAGCCCAGATCCGCACTCGGGTTCAGGAATTGGGCCAGGATCTGACCCGGGACTACGCCGGGAAGGATCTTGTGGTGATCGGCCTGCTCAACGGGGTGTTCCCCTTTTTTGCCGATCTCGTACGGGCCATGAACCTGGACTTCGACGTGAGCTTCATGCAGGTGGCCAGCTATGGCCGTGGCACCGAAAGCACGGGCGAGGTGCACATCCTCAAGGACCTGGACCGCAGCATTCAGGGTCGTCATGCCCTGGTGGTGGAGGACATTCTGGATACGGGCCTCACCCTGTTCAAGGTCGGCAACCTGCTCAGGGATCGCGAGCCCCTGAGCCTGAAGATCGTCACCCTCCTGGACAAGCCCAGTCGCCGCAAGGTCCCGGTCCCCGTGGACTACATCGGCTTCACCATCGAGGACCACTTTGTCGTCGGCTACGGCCTCGACTTCGACGGCAAACTCCGCAACCTGCCCTACGTCGGCGTGTACCACCCATGAGCCCCGATGCTGGTCACGGGATGCGCAGAAGTGGCGCGGAAGCCGCGGGAGCAGGGAAGGGGATGGAATTGCGCCTGGATGGCCCCCATGCGGAGATAACGAAATCAGTCATCGGTTGCGCCATCGAGGTGCAAAAACTTCTCGGCCCTGGACTGTTGGAGACGGCCTGCGAGTCCTGCCTGGAGCATGAGCTTCGGCTCGCTGGTCATAGGGTGGAGCGTCAAGTCAGCCTCGGCTTGAACTATAAAGGTCCGGTGGTTCCCCTGGCCTTCCGCATGGACTTGGTGGTGGATGAAGTCCTGGTGGTTGACCGGAAGGTCGCTGAGTGCTTTACCGCGGAGCATGAAGGGCAGATCCTGAGCTATCTTTGCTTTTCAGGCAAGGCCGTGGGCCTGTTGCAGAACTTCGGCGTCTACCCCATGGGCCGGAAGGGGATCAGGAGATTCGTCATGCAGGCTCAACCTCATTCCACGCCTTCTGAGTGAATTCCATGTCTTCCGCGACCAGCCTTGTGCTTTTTTGTTCCCTCCTCGCCTCCTCCGGCTGTGGCTATCACCGTCTGGATCGGCAGCTGCGGTCGGCAGCGTGGGCGAAGCAGGGAGAGACGATCCGGCTGGCGCGGTTTCGCAACCTGACCCCGCGGCTGGGGCTGGAGGATCGCTTCACCAAGGCTCTGGAGAACCGCGTGGTGGCAGCCAGTCCCTGGCGATTGGTCCCCCAGGGGGCGCCTTCCCGCTGGGTGCTCCAGGGCACCCTGGAGGAGTACCGGTCCCGACCCATCGGCCTCACCCTTGGCAATGACCGGGTGAAGGCCAGCGCCGGCTCCGCCTCCCGCGTTGAGGTGGCAGTGGTGGCCAGCGTGGAGTTGCTGGACGGTCAGACCGGAGCCGTGGTGCTGTCGCGACGAGGCCTGACCTTCTCAAACCAGTATCGAGTGGATCAGAACTTCGCCAGCTTTGAAAACCGGGAGCTCCAGGTGTTGGAGAGTCTCGCCGACGATTTTGCGGAGAGCTTCCTGACGCAGCTACTGGAAGGCACCGACTGATGGCCGCGCCCGCGGCCTGGATTGAGCACGGCTTCACCCTTGTCCACGGCGAGGATGGGGATGGCCGGCGCGAAGCCGTGGAGGCCTGGAAGCGCAGGCATGTGGACCCCGAATGGGCCGACTTCTCGCTGACCGTTTGTTCCGAGGGCTGTCCCTGGCCTGAGGTCATGGCGGCCCTGCAGGAGGCTGCTCCCCTGGGGGCCGAGGTTCGCAGTGTGATTGTGCCAGCGGCCGACAACCTGTTCGCTCGTGCCAAGGAGCTACCTACCGTTGTGAAGGGGCTCCTCGAAAAACCGCCAGCGGGGGTCAATCTGCTCCTGGTGGCCTGGACCACCCTGTCCGCGGCGCCCGGCAAAGCCCTGGGAGCGAAGCCCTGGACGGACTGGGCCAAGGCCGGCCGCATCCTGAAGGTGGGGGCCCTGGAGGCGCTGGAGATTCCGGGCTTCATCGAGGCCGAGGCGAGGCGGTTGGGCTTGACCCTGCAGGGGGCGGCCGGGACCCTGCTCGCGCAGCGGCAGGGGGGACATCCCGGCCTGCTGAAGCGGGCCATGGAGGTGCTGGATCTGCTGGCCGAGGAGCGCCGGGTCACCGAGGCCATGGTCGATCAGGTGACCTTCCGACTGGCGGAGCAGAAGGCCTTTGCCTGGTCCGGGGCCTGGCAAAAAGGGGATGCGGCGGGTGCCCTACGGGCCCTGCGGATGGCCCTGGAGGATGGGGATGAACCCCTGATGATGCTTGGCCAGGCCCGCCGGGAAGTGGATCGGCTGCTGAAATATGCCGAGGCCCAGGCAGCGGGGCTCAAGGGTGCGGAGCTGACCACAGCGCTGGGGCTGTCCCCGAAGCAGGCCTTTCTGCTGGACGGCTACCGGGGTGCCTTTGACAAGCTGAAGCCCCGGGGCGTGAAGGCGCTGCTGGGTCGCCTGAACCAGTGTGAGCGGGACCTGAAGGGCCTGGCTCTCTCCCGGAGCGGGTCGCCCCTGCTGGAGCTCACCCTCACGCTCTGCCGCGCCTGGGGACGCTGACAGTCCACTGTGGGTATGAAGCGGGCATTGATCACTTGAGGATGAGGTTCGCTGGGCGGATCATGGAGGTCTGCTCCCCGGAGGGCCCATGTCCGAATGCGTTGTTCCCAACCTGACCTCAAGCGAGGTCGTGGCCTCCAAGTCCGTGTTGCCTGAGGGCTGGAAGGCTGATCTCTCCAATCTGGCCGGAGTGGACCTGACCTTGCCCGGCATGGAACTCCTCCGGCGCACCACCAGCCGACTGCCCCAGGACGTGATCGATGCCCTGGTGAAGGGGCGGGACGCCGAGGAAGTGGGCAGCCGCGCCTGGAACACCCTCAATGACATGGTGCGCAATATCATCCTCGCGGATGGGAACGTGACCCCCCTTTGCCAGGACACCGGCTCCATCATTTTCTGGGTTCGGCATCCCTTTGGGCTGAGCCAGCGGGCCGCCAAAAAGCAACTTCGCGCAGCGGTGGCGGAGGCCACCAAGCGCTCCTGGCTCCGGCCCAACTGCGTGGAATCCCTCAGCGGCAAGAACACCGGCAACAACATGGACCCCTTTCATGAGCACCACCCCGCCCTGCACTTTGAGGAGTGGGATCGCCCTGAGATCGAAATCTCCGTCATGCAGAAGGGCGGGGGCAGCGAGAACGTGGGCGCCCAATACCGCCTGCCGGATGCCGCTCTGGGCGCAGGCCGGGACATCAAGGGCGTGCGCAAGTGCGTCATCGACGCCATCGTGAAGGCCCAGGGCCAGGGCTGCAGCCCCGGCATCCTCGGCGTGGCCATCGGTGGCGACCGGGTGACCGGCTGGGAGCGGGCCAAGGAGCTGGTCCTGCGCAAGCTGGGCACCGCCAACCCGGACCCGAAGCTGGATGCCTGGGAGCAGGAACTCACCCGGGACCTCAACACCCTCGGCATCGGGCCCATGGGCTACGGCGGCCTCACCACCGTGCTGGGTGTTTCCGCCGAGGAGATGTACCGCCACCCCGCCAGCTTCTATGTGTCCATCGCCTACATGTGCTGGAGCAGCCGCCGCGGCACCCTCACCCTGGCGGCCGACGGCCAGCCTTCCTACGACCTGTGAGGCTCTCATGATCCGACTCACCACCCCCATCACCGAAGACCAGGCCCGCCTCCTCAAGGTCGGCGACGAGGTGCTGCTCAACGGCACCGTTGTCCTCAGTCGCGACATCGGCCACAAGTTCATGAAGGAAGAGAAACCCGAGTGGCTGAAGCCCATCCTCGAGAACATGGTCATCTACCACTGCGGTCCCGTGGTCAAGAAGAACGCGGACGGTTCCTGGTCCTTCGTGGCCGCGGGCCCAACCACCTCCATCCGGGAAGAGCCCTATCAGGCCGATGTCATCGAGACCTACAAGGTGCGCGGGGTTATCGGCAAAGGCGGCATGGGCAAGAAGACCAGCGAAGGCCTCCAGAAGACCGGGGCCGTCTATCTCCACGCCACCGGTGGGGCGGGCAGCCTGCTGGCCCAGCGGGTCAAGCGGGTGGTGGATGTGAAAATGCTCGAGGAATTCGGCAGCCCCGAGGCTTTCTGGATCATCGAGGTGGAGGATTTTCCCCTGGTGGTCACCATGGATAGTCATGGCGGGAGTCTCCACGAGATCGTGGCTCAGAAGAGCCAGGAGCGAGCCCGGGAACTGACGGCCTGAAGCTCAGTGGCTCGGACTTATCAGCAGCTTCGACTTGCACTCGCCAGCACCCTGGCCGTCTTCCTCGAACCAGAGGAGGCCCAGGCGGAGAGCGTCCGCTGGTTTGAGGAAGGGCTCGCGCTGTCGCGGGCCTGGCTGCTGGCTAATGCGGCTGAGTCCGCCCCGGAGGCGTTGCAACCAACGCTCGATGCCTGGGTCCAACGGCGCCGGACTGGTGAACCCTGGGCCTACATCCTGGGCTGGAGTCTCTTCCGCGACCGCCGGTTCGAAGTCACTCGCGACACCCTGATCCCCCGGCCGGAAACTGAGCTGCTGGTGGAGGCGGCCCTGGATGTGGGGCGGCGCCTGCAGGTGGACCGTTGCGTGGATGTGGGCACGGGCAGCGGCATCATCGCCATCAGCCTCGCCCTGGAAACGGAGTGGCAGGTGACGGCTACCGAACTCAGCGCCTCTGCCCTGCAGGTGGCCCGGCGGAATGCGGTGGCTTTGGGTGCCGAGGTGGGCTTCCTCCATGGGGACCTGCTGGAACCTCTGCCAGGTCCCACCGGCTTGGTTGTGGCCAACCTGCCCTATGTGGATCCTGCCGACGCTCCCCTGCTACAGAGGGAGCTTGCCTTCGAGCCGGCCGCGGCCCTGTTTGCCCACGACGCTGGCCTGGCGCTATCGGAAGCCCTGTTAATCCAAGCCAGGGCCCGCCAGGCTCCGGCCTGTCTGCTGGAGATCGGGGCGGGCCAAGGCGGCGAGTTGTGCCGCCGGACCCTGCGGACAGGATGGAAGAAGGCCATGATTCATCAGGACTTTGCGGGACATGACCGAATCCTGGTGGCCCTGGCTTGAGTTCTTGGCACCATCTTCGCCCACTGAGGGTGCGGAGGTGTTTCATGAGGAAAATGCTGCCTATCATCCTGCTGGTTGCGGGCGTGGGCTGTTCGATTCCCCGCCGCCATGACCCCAACCTGGTGACAAAGCCAGCCATTCCTCTGGTGGAGGAAGCCCCGGTCGCCCAGCCCTTGAGCGAAGGCAGCCTGTGGCGGGATCGGCCCTATGTAGCGGATCTTCGAGCCTATCGCGTGAACGATCTGGTCACCCTTAAGATCACCGAAAGCACCAGTGCCATCACCAAGGCCGATGTCACCACCAACCGGGTGGGCAGCAACAAATTGAGCGCACCCAATTTGTTCGGAGCACTCGCCGGGTTCGGCATTGGTAGCAGCAAGACCGACAAGACCACTGGCAATACCAACAAGTATGCCGGGACGGGGACCACTGGCCGGAGCGCCACCTTTAGCACTACGGTCACCGCCCGCGTCGTCAAGGTGATCGGCAACGGCAACCTCATCGTGGAAGGCTTCCGTGATATCAAACTGAACAACGAGACCCAGCGGCTTTACGTGGCCGGCATGATTGATCCCAATCGGCTGGACGGTTCCAATACCATCGCCTCGGGCCAGGTGGCCGAACTGCGCATCGGCTACGGTGGCCAGGGAATTGTCGATGAGACGCTCAAACCGGGCTACATCAGCCGCCTTCTTGCCTACATCTGGCCCTTTTAGGAGGCTTCCATGCGCATCCCGGTCCTGTTCCTCCTGACCGTCGCGCTCTTCGGGGCGGACTTGGCCAAGGCCGACAAGAAGATCGAAGCCCGCCTCAAGGAAGTGGCCCGCTTGCAGGGTGTGAGGGCCAATCAGTTGCTGGGCTACGGGCTTGTCGTGGGCCTGGATGGCACCGGTGACAAGGACCAGACCAAGTTCACGGTGCAATCCATGGCCAACGCGCTGGGGCGCATGGGCATCACGGTAAATCCCACCACCATGAAGGTGAAGAATGTGGCGGCAGTGATGGTGACAGCGGAACTGCCCGCCTTCGCCCGCACTGGCTCGCGGCTGGATGTGACAGTCTCGAGCACCGGCGATGCGAAGTCCCTGGCTGGGGGGATTCTCCTTATGACGGCCCTTCAGGGTCCGGACAGCCAGATCTATGCAGTGGCCCAGGGCCCCCTGCTGGTGGGCGGCTTCAGTGCTGCCTCGGGGGGAGCCTCGATCACCAAGAACCACCCCACCGTGGGGCGGGTGCCGGAAGGTGCCCTCATCGAGCGGGAGGTGGGTGGGAACTTCAACGGCCGCCAGACGCTTCGCTACAGTCTGATGGAGGAGGACTTCACTACCGCTGTGCGCGTGGTGCATGCAATCAATGAGGAACTGGGTGAGAAGTTGGCCCAACCGCTGGATGCCCGCACGGTGGATCTTGTCATTCCCAAGGAATATCAGGGTCGCGCTGTGGAACTGGTGGCCCGGTTGGAAAACCTCAGTGTCCAGTTGCAGCCCAAGGCCCGGGTGGTGGTGAACGAACGCACCGGAACTGTCATCCTTGGCTCAGAGGTCCGCATCGGTGCCGTCAGCATCGTGCAGGGCGGCCTCAGCATCATGGTCAGTTCCACACCGCTGGTCAGTCAGCCCGCCTCCTTCAGCCAGGGCAAGACTGCCACGGCCACGAAGAAGGATGTGGCGGCAGTCGAAGAAAAGCCGAAGACAATCACCGTCGAACCCGGTGTCAGTGTGGGCAAGCTGGCGGAAATGCTGAATGGGATGGGCGTAAGCCCCAGGGATCTGGTGGCCATCCTCCAGGCCATCAAGGAAGCCGGTGCCTTGCAGGCCGAGCTGAGGGTCCTGTGATTACCCAGGGGTTTCCTGCCATCGATGCCCTGGCCCAGGCCCAGGGCAGCAAGGCCCTGCCAGATCCGTCTGAAAAAACAGATAAGGCAGCGCGGCAGTTCGAAGGCCTCCTGATGGGAGTCCTGTTTCAGACCATGCGGAAAACAGTGGAACCCTCTGGGCTCTTTGGTGAATCCGGACAATCCCGCTCCACCTACGAGTATTTGATGGATCAGGCGGTGGTGGATCGGGCTGTCTCTGGTGGGCGGGGCTGGGGCCTTGCTGAGCGCCTGAAGGAGAGCTGGAACAGGTCCGAAAAAATAGTTCCCAAAAAAGAATTGCCTACAGATTGAGAGATCTTGGCAAACTGCCGATAGGTTTTTTGTCGAGGTAAACATGCGTATCAGTGGCAAATCGAGCAGCACCGGAAGCATCCAGGGCGTCACTGGGTCCAAATCGACCGGAGCCACTGGTTTGACTCCGGTTGCGCCGACTTCTGCCTCGGATGCTGTCCAGGTTTCTGCCGCAGCCCGGCTTGTGGCCGTGGCCTATGATGCCCTGGCGGCGGTTCCAGACATTCGGATGGAGAAGGTGGAAGCCATCAAGAATCAACTGGATGCCGAGAACTACAACCCCGATGGAAAGGCAGTGGCCGAAGGGCTCGTCAAGGAGCACATGGCGCACACGCGTCATTCCTAGCCCTCAGGCCCTCATCGTGAGGGCATGATCAGTCCCCTTGGACAGCGCCAGATCCTGCAAACCGCCGCAGTCGAGACGGTCAGGCAGGCCATGGAGGGGGGTTTTCATGTCCAGCGCGAACAGGCTCGCCGTCAAGCCTTCGATGCCAAGTTGGCTGAGGCCATGAAGGATGTGCCCGAGGTCGCCGAGTCCGATGTCCTCAAGCTGACTGAGCACAAGCAGCAGGAGGAGGAGGGTCGGCAGCAGCATGGAACCGGAGCTTCTGAGGACCTTCCAGAGGAAGTGCTGGAGACCCCGGCAGAGGGTGCCGGGCCACACCTCGATCTATTGGCTTGAGGCTTGCCGAGAGACCAGGAGGAGGTCTTCCATGCTGCACGCCGTGCCCGAACTCCTGGAGGCGCTTGAGGCTAGGTTGCTGAAGGGGGAGGACCCGAACCAGCTCCTCGCCGGCATCCGTCTGTCTGAGTTGGTGGGCTGGCCTGTGGACCCCGCAAATGCCCTGGTGCTGAAGCAACGTGTCGCTGCTGTCCAGGCCGTGCTCATGGGGCTGCAATCCCCGTTGCGCTCGGCCCTGGTCTGCCTGTCGGGGTCTCCCGTCTATGGCCGGAACGGCATTCCCGCGGAGGCTCCCTACCTAGCGCCCCGCCTGCAGGAAAAGGTGTAGCCATGCCCGGACTGAATGCTGGCCTTTTTATCGGGCTGTCGGGACTCCAAGCCCAGCAATCGGCCCTCAATGTGGTGGGCCACAACATTGCCAACGTGAACACGCCCGGTTATTCCCGCCAGCGGGCGGACCTTTCTTCCAACCTATCCACGGTGGAGGGCCAGGTCTACTTCGGGACCGGCGTATCGCTGAATACGGTCCAGGGCATCCGGGACCGCTTCCTCGATCTGCAGATTTATCGTGAGACGGCCCGGCAGACCGGCGCCAACGAGCGCTTCTCGGGAGTGGATGCGGTGTCCTCCAGCATCGGCGACACCGGCGAAACAGGCATCGGAGCTCAGGTGCAGGCCTTTTTCCAGAGCTTCCAGGAGCTTGCCACCAAACCGGAGGACATGGCCCTTCGCCAGAACGTGGTCGGGAAGGCCCAGACCATGATCTCGGGGCTTCAGACCCGTTACCGCCTGCTGAAGGATCAGCGGAGCAGCGCGGATCAGGCGGTGACGAGCCTGCTGGGCGAGGTCAATGCCCTCACCAGTCAGATTGCCAAACTGAACCAGCAGATCGCCACGGAAGGCAGCACAGGGTCGGCTAACGACGCCTGGGATCAACGGAAGACGCTCACCGATAGGCTTGCCGGATTGGTAGGCATCAATGTCACAGAAAGCGCCAAGGGCGAGTATCAGATCACTCTGGATACGGGCGCCGCAGTGCTGGTCAGCTCGAATACCTCCTACGCACTGCAGAAGGGTGCCATCGATCCAGCCAGCGGCTACGCCAAGGTGGTGTCGAGCATGGGCAACCTGTTGGTGGATGTGACCCAGAGCATCCGCGAAGGCCAGCTTGGCGCCAAACTGGATTTGCGGGACAACATCCTGGTGGGCTTCCAGCGACAGCTGGACCAGCTCGCTGCAGGCGTGGCAGGTGAAGTCAACAAGGCCCATAAGGCTGGGTTCGTCCTTGATGCCGTCACAGCCGGCGGGGATTTTTTCGTTGCCTCTGGGACGAACAGCAATGGAGGAGGCAACCTTCCAGCCGCCATCTCTGCAGGCTCCTTCTACAGGGGAATGGTGGAGTCACTCTCTGTCAATTCAGCTGTGACGTCGGATCTTTCCCTGATCGCGGCCGCAGGGGTCACCGGGGCCAAGGGCGACAATACTGCAGCCAACAACATCGCCAACCTTCAGTCGCAGATTGGGACGGTAGATACGAATGGGGACGGGAACGCAGAATCCGGGCCCTTCAGCACCGTAATCGGCAGCCTCGTCAACGATGTGGGCACGCAGTCCATGACCTACCGGGCGCAAAGTGACACCCAGCAGAATCTGGTGGTGGCCCTCCAGAACCAGCGGGACCGCATTTCCGGTGTGGACCTGGATGAGGAGGCCACCAGCATGATGACCCTCCAGCGGGGCTACCAGGCCTCGGCTCGTTTCCTAAGCGTGATCAACCAACTGACCGATCAGTTGGTGAACCAGTTCGGCCGATAATCCTAAGGCAGGTGAGTCATGTCCTTTCGTACCCCTAGCACCACCCAGAGTCGTCAGTCCCTCCTGGACCTTCAGCGGACCAAGGAGCGGCTTGCCCTGAACAATGAACGCATCGCTTCCGGCAAGCGGTTGACCAATCCCGGCGACGATCCTACCGCTGCCGCGGCCATCCTGGATTTCAGTAATTCCATCCAAATGAACACCCAGTCCATCAAGTCGGCGAATTCGGCGCTCTCCTACCTGTCCCTGTCCGAGAATGTGGTGAACGCAGCCGTGGAGGCCAACATGCGTCTCCAGGAGTTGAGCGTTTCGGGGAGTTCGGCCTCGGGACCGGAGATCGATGCCATCATTTCCAATCTGATGTCACTGGCCAATACGCAGGTCCAGGGCAAGTACCTCTTCGCAGGTGCCAAGACGACGACCCTACCCTTCGGGGTGAATGCGGGGGCCACAACACCTCCGGCTCTGGGTACGGGACCCATTAGCTATAGCGGCGACGAGAAGTCCATCAACCTGAACATCACCACCACCACCACCGTGGCGACCAATGTCAACGGTCGTGAGGTGTTCTTTGGCGCCGGTGGCCAGGGTAGCAGCACCGATTTCTTCGCCGTCGCCACGCGACTTCGAGATGCCTTGGCCGCCAACAATCAGGTCGACATCAAGCAGGCGGCGACGGACCTCCAGGGGGTTCTGGACAACCTGAACCTGGTGCTCACCAAGCTCGGCGGGCGGCAGGCAGGACTATTCGGCCTGAAGGACACTCTGTCTGGCTTTAATGTCACCTTGCAAGGCATGCAGAATACCCAGCAGGATACCGACTACCCAGCGACGGCAGTCGAGTTCGCCAATGACCAGACGGTCCAGTCGGCGACCCTCAGCGCCTTGGCCAAAGTCAGCAAGGCCAACCTCTTCGACTACCTGGGCTGACCTGGCCGGGGGGCTTGGTGGTATCCGTTCAAGGGCGGTCATTGGCCGCCTGAAGGTGGGCCTCCAGTGCAGCAAGGGCACGCTGTCGGTGGGCTTCGCCCTTGGCGGTCCTGACCGCCCGGGTTCCACCCGCACGCTTCAGGCCGCGGATATCCAGAGCACCTTCTGGAAGGGGGGGAAGCAGTCCGAGCATGGCGTTGGTGGGGCCGAAATCCTTGGCAGACGCGTGGGCTAGGTAGTGCAGGAGGCTGCCCAGTACCGTCTCCGGAGGAAAGGGCAGGGGGGGCCTGGCCCCCACGGCGCGATCCACTGCGAAAGCTGCGGCCAGACCACCTGCGGAGGATTCTAGATAGCCTTCGAGTCCCGAGAGTTGGCCAGCCAGCCACAGGTTCGGTATGAATTTGACAGCAAGTGTCGCATCAAGTACAGAGGGTGCCTGCACGTAGGTGTTCCGGTGGATGCTGCCGAAGCGGACAAATTCCGCTTGCGCGAGGCCAGGGATGAGCCTGAAGACCTCCTTCTGGGGGCCCCACTTGAGCCGAGTCTGGAAGCCGACCAGATTGAAGTGGGTGCCCGCGATCGTGTCCTGGCGCAGCTGCACGACAGCGTGCGGCCATCGCCCAGTCCTGGGATCATCCAGGCCCACGGGCTTCATCGGTCCATGGCGTAGGGTCTCGCGACCTCGGTCCGCCATGACTTCGATGGGCAGGCAGGCTTCGAAGTAGGGGGTGTCCACATCGTGCAGCGGGACGCGCTCCGCCGACAAGAGGGCGTCCAGGAATCGTTCGTACTGGTCCTTATCCAGGGGGCAGTTAATGAAGTCCGCACCCCCCTTGTCGTAGCGGGTAGCCATCCAGGCGGTATCCATATCGATGCTGTCGCGCTCGACGATCGGGGCGATGGCGTCATAGAAGTGCAGGCGGACCTGGCCCGTAGCCTCTGCGAGCCAGTCTGCGAGAGGGTCCGAGGTCAGGGGCCCCGTGGCGATGATGGTCGGATGGCTCAGGTCGGGAGCACTGACCTGGGCCTCGGTCCAGCGGATGTTCGGGTGCCCCTTGAGGACTTCCGTCACCATGGCCGAAAACGCCATCCTGTCCACGGCCAGGCTGTTGCCGGCGGGCACCCGGGTGGCTTCAGCACAGCGGAGGATCAGGGAGTCCATCCGCCGCAGCTCGGCCTTGAGAATGCCCGTGGCGGAAGCGGGATCATCGCTCTTGAAGGAGTTCGAACAGACCATCTCTGCGGCAGAACTGGTTGCGTGGGCAGGGGTCGTCCAGCGCGGACGCATTTCGGTGATGGTCACCTGCTGGCCCCGCGAGGCCAGCTGCCAGGCGGCCTCCGAACCCGCCATCCCCGCTCCGATGATGTGAATCACACACGCTCCCCAAGGGGAATATCCTACGGCAAGGTAGCGGGCTGTCCCAACGGGCTTGAGGCCCATGGTTGCTCCGCCCTTGGAGCGAAGCAGTTCCTGACAGG
>SESE01000816.1_pt1 | contig 12840 bp, 5 predicted proteins | sample 3171371 | NCBI WGS metagenome assembly SESE01 (sample SAMN06051881, study PRJNA518727) | freshwater metagenome | biome: subpolar coniferous forest; feature: holomictic lake; material: water; isolation source: holomictic Lake 442, 13 m depth | place: Canada: near Kenora, Ontario | collected... | reverse complement strand
GTCGATGGCGTGGCAGAGGCCTATCCGGCCGACCTCGCCACCCGGCGGAAGGCCCAGGTCAGCAGCTACGCCGAGGGCGTCGAAGTGACACTGGTACCCCTCAACGTGCCCTTCGTTGCGGCCGAGGGACTGACCGCCCGGGCCACCCTGGTTCGGCAGCTGCTCTCGGGGGGCAGCCCCCTGACGCTGCCCACGGATGAGGCCGTGGCCCTTGGCCTGCTGGCCATCGACCGAACCCGGCCCCTCTGGCTGGACCTGGGGCTGCTGCGCCGCCCCCTGCGGGCTCCCAACACCCCCAATGCCCTCCAGCAGGATCTGGCTGCGCACTATCAGGAGCTTCTGGAAGCCGTACTCGCTACGAGGCTCGCCACCAACCAGCGGGGCGGGTTCCCGGCCTCGAAGTATTTCCGGATGCTGCCCCCCTTCGGGTCCATTCCCAAGGAAGCCATCGACCCCATCGGCGGCGCCCAGACCTACTTCCCCAAGGACTACGACATCGTCATCGCACCCGTCCGTCGGGACGATGTCGCCGCCCTGATCGAGGAGTCTGCGCACCTGGCACCCATGGATCTGGAGAAGGATGCAGATGCCGATGTGATGGTGCTGGTACCCCTGGGCGACCAGGACTTCGCCCTCCGGGCCCGGCAGCTGGAGCTGCCCCCAGAGTTCATCGAACGCTCCACGGGCAAGCTGGCTCGCATCAACGCCCTGGCCCTGCGCCTCTTCGCCCTGCCCCAGATCCACCGGGTGGATACGGACGCCGACACCTGGCGGGCCATCTGGGACGCGGTACGGCCCGAGGAGTTGCTGTTTGTGCGGCGACCGCCGCGGACGGCGGAGACGAATGTGAGTGCCGTGGTGCTGGCCACCGGCATGCCGCTGCCACCGGCCGGCGGTGGACTGCCCGTGGATGCCTCGGCCCTGGAAGCAGAGCTGAACACCGCACTGGAGCAAGCGGCCGGCCTCCAGGCCACCGTGGCGGTCCTGACCAGCAAGGATGCCGATCAGAAAAAGCGCATCGCTGATCTGGAGCAGTCTCTGGCCCTCGGCGGTGATGCCCGCCTGGCGGATGCGCTGAGCAAGATCACCAGCCTGGATGCCCTGGTGCTGACCCTGCAGGCAAAGCTCCAGGCCCTGGAATCCGGCGAGCGCAACGCAGCCATCCTCGCCACCTCGCTCGCGGCAGCTGCGGACAAGATCACCCAGCTGGCCAGCGACCTTGAGCAGGCCAAGAAGAAGATCGCCGAGCTCCAGGCCACCGGGTCCGCCCTGCCGGATGAGGTCAAGCAGCGGCTGGAGGCCTTGACCAAGACCGTCGCCGACCTGACCCAGAAGACCACCGACCTGCAGGCAGGCCTGGCTGACGGCACCGCCCACCTCAACGAAGCCCGGCTCAAGATCGAGGAGCTGTCGGCGACTCTGAACAAAGCCAACCTGGCTCTGGACGGAACCAGTGCCGCGCTGGTGACGCGCACCGCCGAGCGGGATGCGGCCCAGCAGGATGCCACCAAGCTAAAGACCGACCTCAGCTTGGCTCTGGACCAGGCCGCGAACCAGCAGGCGGCGCTGGTGGAGGCTCAGAAAGCAGCGCAGACGGCCCAGCAGGACCGGGCTGCCGCCAACCTGGCCCTCTCTGGGGCCCTCAAGAATGTGGCGGACCTCCAGGCGAACCTCAACACCACCCAGGTGCGCGTCACCACCCTGGAAGCGAGCAGCGCCGCCCTGCAGGCCAAGGCTGATGCCCTGCTGGCGGACCTGGCCTCCCGCCCCGACCTGCGCGCAGCCTTCTCCATCCTGGACCTGGCCACCCTGCGCGGCGCCGACATGGCGTCGGCCAAGCGGCTGGATGGCATCGTCGCCAAGGATGATGCCGTCCGGGTCGCTGTGGTGCAGATCCTCCTGCTGGCGGATCGCAATCTGGACATCGCCCTGTGGCCCACCTTGGCCCAGGTCGCAGCCAAGGATCCCACCGTGCTCCTGAAGCTCCAGGACTACCTCCAGAACGCCCTCCTGAAGCAGGTGACGCTGGCCGACGCCATGCGGAAGGGAGGCGCCGATTTCGGGGTCTCTACAGCCAACATGGAACTGTGGATGACGGTGAAGGGTTAAGGAGGTGCTCATGACCGCAGCCATTCGACTCCACCAGGCGACCGCAGCACCGGAGGATCCGAGGCGGCTCAATGCCTTCCCGGGCCGCCACCTCAGCGAGCGGGAGTTCGAGCTCCTGCAGGCCTATGTGGACGACCGCCTGGCGCCGCTTATTCACGGCCTCAAGCCCGGCATCGTTGATGGGCTGGAGGTCCAGCTCAGCGGCACTGGACAGGATGCTGAGCTGCTGGTCCGGCCCGGCCAGGCCGTGGGGGCACGCGGGCGCCTGATCCGCCTGCTGTTTCCCCTGAAGGAAGCCTGGACCGACCTCGCCACGCAGGCCGAGCGGGAAGCCGATCGGCCCCTGACCGATGGCCTTTACTTCCTCACCCTGCGGTCCGGGGTGGAGACCATTGACCAGGGTCAGGACGGTGATGCCTGCACCCGGACCGAACCGGACCCACTGCGGGACCGGCGTCTGGAGATGGTGTCCCTGCTGGGGCTGCAGCTGGTATCAGCCAACCCCAGGTTCCTGGCCATGTCCCCCCAGCGGGCGGCCAACCGGGTCTGCGTCCGCTGCCTCGAGCAGTCCCCCTTCGATCCGCAGACAGGGGCCGTGCCCCTTGCGCTGCTGAAGGTCGCGGAGCGGCAACCGGCGTGGATTGATACGGTGGCAGGCCGCTACCTGGCGGAGCCCAACGGGGAATTCGATGCCTTCCTGGCGCATACCCTGACCGCCTTCGAGGACTTCCTCCAGAACCAGGCGGCTTCTCTCCAGACCCTGCCCATCCGGTTCGTGAAGCCAGGCCTGATCAGCACCTTCGCCAGAGCAGGCTTGAACGAGCTGCCCCTGGCCGGCTTCACCCGCGACAGCTTTGTTGCGAAGAAAGCGCCCCTTCGCCCTCTGAACGAAGTGCTCGACCTGGACTACCTGCCCGCCGCCGGGCCCTTCCCGATCACGCTGCTGAAGGATCCCGCGGGCGTTCCTCCGCAGCTGAACTTCCTGCCTTCGGATCTCCAGATCGATCTGGTCCCGGTACCCGCCAGCACGGTGGGCTCCGTGGTCGCCATGGAGCTGCCGCGAGGGAAGGTGGATCTGGTGCACGGCCTGGGCGAGCGGATCCGACTGCTGCTGGCGATCCCTGACCTGGACTACCGGCCCGACCTCTTCAACCTGCCCCTCCGGGACACGGCCCTGGAGGATGAGCTGGCTCGCCGCGGCTGGGCCGCCACGGCCACCTACTGGACCTGGCAGGTGCAGTGGCTGCGGCTCTTCAAGGGGCTTACGCCCGAGCAGCAGTCCCGCATCCACCCCCCGCAGGTTCCGCCCCCGCCCCGGGAGCCCGACGCGTTCCGCACGGACCTGGTGAATCGGCGGCGGGCCGCCATGGAGGATGCGAACGCACCCCTGCCGGAGCCCTACCGCAGCCACCTGGCTGTACCCCATGCCTTCCCCCAGGACGCTCAGCCCGCCCCTCCGGAGCTGCCTTCGGACGCAGGCATCTATTCCCACCGGGAGAGCCTGCTGGCCGAGATCAGGGGGCTTCGGGCCGATCTGGACGAAGGCACCCGACTCCTCAGTGAGCTGGGTGACTACAACACCCTCCAGCGGCACCACCTCGATGCTCTCTCCGTGTCCTTCAGCGCCCTCGCCGGGGGCATCTCCGGGGACGGCAAGGGGCTGGATCTCCTGCGCAAGACCCTGGGTGCGGTCTTCGTGCCCAAGGCGACGACCCCACCGACGGGAGGCCAAGCATGAGCGCCTTCAACTTCACCCCCACTCGGTTCAAGTCTGCGGACCTGCAGGCGGCCCTGGTGCCCGCCGAACAGCTCTCCCTCATCAGTGCCTCCCTGCTGCAGACGCAGACCACGCCGATCGCTGCGACTGCCACCGCCACGGAGGCGGTCACTCAGCCCATGTTCACCCGAGCCGATGAGCGCTTCGGGGAGCTCCGCCAGGTCGACCAGATCCGGGACCTCTACCTCAATGCCCGGCGCTCCGTGGATGACCTCCGCCGGAGCGCCCTGGTGGCCGGCCGGACCACAGAGAATGCCCTCCTCTACCGAGTGCTGGACTTCCTGCGCCGCCATGGCGCGCGGATTCCAGACACCGTCTTGACCACCATGCCGGTGAATGTCCGCCAGCTCTCGGCCCAGGACGGCATGAACCAGCTGCTCAACCGGGCCGTGCCTCAGCTGGATGAAGAGTTCATCGCAACCCTGGACGGAAAGCCCCAGCGGGTGAAGCACAACGACCAATCGGCGCTCTTCGGCTCCGGGGCCGTCATGGTGGAGGACCTGCGCAGCACAGAGGCCCTCCGGCATGCCCTCTCGGTGGTCCTGCGCCAGCTCAGCACGGAGATCCAGGAGCGGGAGGAGGCTGTCTATGAAATCGACACCGCCCTGCCGGCGGAATATCAGGAGCTGGACGCACGCTCCCGGGATCGCGTTGAGAAGCTGGAGGACTACCTCGTGGCCCAGCGCCTGCTTGCGGACCATTGGCAGGCCGTCGAGCAGGCCTTTGCGGAGCGTCGGCGCGTCCTGGAAAGCCATCGCGGGCTCTACTACGTCAAGGTCCGGGAGACGCCCCTTTCATTGACGCTGCCGGATCCTCTGGAGCTTCGCTACGGCGCGGATGGGGACTTGGTGCCGGGGTGCAGCAACCGGGACGCCTCGCTGCCCGAGGCCCTCACGCCGTTCTTGAATGCGGTGCTGGATGTTCCCATGGAGGACTGGGCCGCCCTGCACGACCTGCACCCCAACCTGCCGGGCCGAGAGTGGCTGGGTGTCCAGGTGGAGGCCCGCAAGGTCCGCCTCAGTGCCCGGCCTGCGCCGCAGCAGACCGAGGCCAGGGCCGGTCTCCTGGCCATCCTCCAGCAGAATCAGACCGCCCTCAAGCCCATCGCCGACCGGCCCTTCCTGGCGACCTCGCTGAAGGAGCTCCAGCTCCAGGGCCGGGCGATCCTGTCCCTGGAGGATCTGCTGGGCAGCACCAATCCCCTGCTTCGGGGCCCCGCCCAGCAGCAGCACCAGCGGCTGGTCGCCGCCGCAGCCTGCCTGCTGGAGCGCCTGCGGGGGATCTCGCCCTCAGTGCGCCTGGCCTGGGCAGCCGCGGCTGAGGCCGACACCCTGGCGGTGGAAACACCCGAGCGCTGGAGCGGCCTCGCCCAGGCCGAGGACGCGGACTTCAATGGCGTGCGCACCCTGGTGGAGCTGGTGGGCTGGTGGTTCCGCCAGCTCGATGCCGGGGCCTCCGCTCCCGCCCGCACCGCCCTGCGGAACTTCGTGCGGGCCTGTCTGCTCCTGGCCGTCAACGATGATCCCCAGGAGTTGCTCCAGGGCAGCCTGAGGACCCTGCCCAGTCGCTTCCGACTCGGCGAAACCCTGCGGGTGGACCTCAACCGGGAGCCGCCCACGGGCGCTCTTCTGCAGCTGGTCGACGGGTCCCAGCGGGTCGTGGGCACCCTGCGGGTGGATGACCATGACGCCAACGGCACCCTGACCTCCATCGTCAGCGTGCTGGATCCTCGGACCATCCTGTCCACGGCCTTCAGGGTGAGCGGACAGTCGCTGCTGAGCGGGAGCTGAGGCCATGCCCACCACCGGGAGTGATGTGATCCTGCGGCGGGTACGCCTGCAAGGATCGGCTCCCTCGCTCGAGCGGGACCGACAGGACCTGCTGAGGGCCCTGGATGAGGCCCCCTGGCCCCGCACCGCCCCCGGCGAGATCCTCCTGCTGCGCTCGGTCCAGGCCACAGGCACCCCCCGGGGCCTTGCCTTAGCCTTGGCCCGGGAAGTAGAGCGCCTCCTGGCCCAGGCCATGGATGGCTGGGCCGAGGGCGCCGAGGCCGCCCCTGCCGTCCGTTTCCGGTCCCGCACGGACCAGCAGGCCTGCCTCCTGCGGGACCTGCTGCAGGGCCGCCTCCAGGGCCGGTGGTACTGGGCCGACTGGCATGGCCAGGCTCCCACCCCTGTCTCAGCCGCCCTCGTGCGGGTGCTTCAGGAGGAGCCCCTGGCGGTGCCTGCCGTCATGGAGCGGCTCGCGGACTCCCCGGTGGCGGCGGCCTTCTGGAAGGTCCTCGAGGCTCCGGATGCCCTGCAGCTGCTGCGGCTCATTGGCCACGCCTCCGGCTGGAGCGGGCTCATCCAAGCGGCGCTGGAGGAGGCCCCGACGCCAGCGCCGCAGTCCCCCCGGCTCCCCAAAAGGTTGGTCTCGACCCCGCTGCCCGCCGGCCTGCCCCCGCGGGACCCTAGGGTGGTCCTGGCCGCCCTCCTCACCCTGTGGCAGGAGGCCCCCGGGGTCCTCCAGGGCAGCAGCGGCGCCCATGCCCTGAAGGCTGCGGCCTGGAACCTGGCTGCAAGCCCCACAGCCCGGGCTTGGCCTTCTGACCCTCTAACGGCTGAACCCACGCAGCACCTGGCCGGGCCGGAACTTCTGCAAGACCTCCGTGAGCAGACTTCAGATTTAGCCCTCCCGCCCCAGCCCCCTGAGCAAGGCGAGACACCGGGTGGCGCTCCGCAACCGCCCCCGCCAGGTCCGACGAAGCCCCCTTCCCCTTCGGCGGCGACCCCCTCGGAGCTGGCGGGGCCCGCGATTCCCCCTGGATCGGCCACACCGCTGGCGGAGCCTCCCGGAGCGGCCAGCCCTGGCCTGGAGCTGGCCCCTGGCTGCGAGTGGGAGGTCTGCACGACTCAGGGCGGGATTTTCTTTCTGCTGAACGCGCTGGCCTGGGAGGGCTACCAGGAGCGCCTGCAGGACTGGGGCGATCCAGGCGGGGGCTGGCGGCTGCTGTGGCGCCTGGGCCTGGCCCTGGGTTGTCGGCCCGATGCGGGGCTGGAGGCCTTCCTGCTCAGGGAAGGGGCTCTGGATGAACGAGGCCTTCGAGGGCTGGTCCCGCTGGCAGATCCCCTGGCCCGGCTCGGTGCCCTGCGCTTCGGCCCAGGGGTTTGGAACGAGGCGCTCTTCGCCCTCCCGGCCCGGGTGCGGGTCACCCGCAGCCATGTGGATGCCCACTTCCGCCTCGAGGATGTGCGCCTGGAGATCCGCCGTGCGGGCCTCGATCTCAATCCCGGCTGGCTGCCTTGGCTGGGCCGGGTCGTCACCTTCCACTTCGGCAGCGGCCTGGAGCCAGAGCAGCCATGACAGCCACAACCGCCGCCCCGGTGCTCTCCCCCGCCGTCCTCAACCGGGCCTTTGCCTTCGCGGGGGTGGGCCGGTTTGCGCAGCTCACCCTGGAGAACCCTGCCCCTGTCCTGCGACTGCTCGGGTCCGCTCCCAATCTCTGCAGCCTGCTGGGCGTCGCCGAAGACAACTGGACGGAGGCGTGCCGGGCCATGGCCAAGCTGGCGCCAGGGTTCCCCGGCCCCTTCGGCCTGCTGCTGGAGGACCACAAGCTGCAGCTGCACGAATGGTTCGCCCTCATCCTCTGTGGGGAATGCGAGACCAGCCACTCGCTGAACCTGGCCCTGGCCGCGCTTCAGGCACCCGATTCCTCTGCTCGTCCCAGCCTCCACCTGCTGGAAGCCATGGCCCAGAGCCTCTTCCAGGCGAGCCTTCCGCCTCTGGCCTTCGCCAACCATGGCCTGGTGCGCACCGGCATCCTGGAGATCCAGGGGGACGGTCCTCTGCCCACCCGTCAGCTGGCCATGCCCACGGAGCTCTGGGCCCTCCTCTGTGGTGATTTCACACCCTGGCGCGGCACCCATCCCCTGGGGACCGATGGAGCGGCACTGCCCGGCTCCCTCGAGACCAGGCTGGCCGTGGTGGGCCAGCTGCTCCGCTCGGGCGCGGCGCAAACCGTGGTCTTTCGGGGGGCGCCCCAGGCGAGCCTGGCTGCGGCGAGCCTCCTGGCCAGGCAGCTGGGCGTGCTTGCCCTGCAGGTGGATGACGCGACCTGGCGCCAGCGCCCCGCCCTGGCCCCTGCCTGCCGCTATGGCGGGTGGCTGCCGGTGCTTGCCCTGCGTCTGGGCCCCGGCGAACGCTACACGGTGGACGGAGACGGCCCGCCCCAGGTGCCCCTCTTTCTCGCAGCAGGACCGGATGGCACGGTGGAGGGTCGCGGCCTGCTCGAGGTCGCCATTCCCGCCCTGTCCCTGGAGGAGCGCCAAGCCGCTTGGCGGAAGCATCTGTCCCCCGAGGCCCCGGATGAGCTGGCGGAGCATGCCCTGGTGGACGGCCCCACCATCCGGGCCCTGGCGGACCTCGTCCGGCTGGAGGCCCAACAGCGCAATGAGGTGCCCAGTCTCGCTCACCTGAGGACAGCCCGGGCTCACTATGGCGCCGAGCGGCTGCGACTGCTGGCCCAGCCGGTGCTGCGCCAGGTTGGACCCGAAGCCCTGGTGCTCCCGCCGGAGCTGCGGCGACAGTTCGACGACCTGGTCCTGCGCTGCCGACACCGGGAACACCTGTGGGCTGGGTTGGGCGCCAGCTTGGCCGAACCCACACCTGGCGTGCGCGTCCTCTTTGTCGGTGAGAGCGGGGCGGGCAAGACCCTGGCCGCCAGCCGCCTCGCCACCCTCCTGGGGGCCCCGCTGTTTCGGGTGGATCTCTCGGCGGTGATGAACAAGTATGTGGGCGAATCGGAGAAGAACCTCAGCCGGGTCCTGGATGAAGCCGCCGCCCTGGACGCCATCCTGCTCATCGACGAGGCGGATGCTCTGTTCGGCAGGCGCACCGAGAGCGGTGAGACCGGCGAGCGCTACGCCAACATGCTCACGAACTTCCTGCTCACCCGCATCGAGTGCCACCCCGGCGTGGTGGTGCTCACCAGCAACACCCGCAGCCGCCTCGATTCGGCGTTCACCCGCCGCTTCGATGCCATCCTCGAGTTCCCTCTGCCGGGGGTCGAGGAGCGCCACGCCCTGTGGCAGTCCCACCTGGGCGCTCGGGCCCCCAGCGACGCCTTCTGCCGGCTGCTGGCCAGCTACTGCGACCTGCCCGGGGGCCATATCCGGAATGTCGTGGTGAATGCCGCGGCCCTGAGCGCCCGCAGCCCCGCGGACACACTGGAACCGGCCAGCCTGCTGGCGGCGCTCCGGAACGAATACAGGAAGCTTGGCCGGACCCTCCAGCCTCAGCTCGAACACCTGAAGGGGTGAGATATGGCAGGACTGGCGCAGACGCCCCGCACCGCCGCCCGGGCTCCTGAAAAGAAGAAGGACCCGGCCCTGCGCAAGGCGGCCCCCACTGCAAGTCGCCCTCCGGCCTACCTGCAGCGGAAGATGGCCCTGAGCCAGCCCGGCGACAAGCAGGAGCAGCAGGCCGATCACGTCGCCCAGCAGGTGGCCCGGGTCCTGAAGGACCCCCAGACTGGCACCGAGTCGACGCTTCAGCGTGCCAGCCTCGAACCGGGCCTCAAGCCCGGTCCCCAGGCCCAGCCCCTCGCTCGGAAGCCCGTGCCCGCCGCCCAGACTGTGCCGCCGCAGGTACCTGCGGCAGGTCCCGCCGCCCGCAAGGCCGTCCCGCCGCCGAAGGACGAGCACCCCAAGGTGGCACGCAAGGCTGCGCCAGGAGCGACGGCAGAGAGCCTTGCCACCCCTGCCACCGCCACACCCGGCAAGGAGCCCCGGGTCGCCCGGAGCGCGGAGGCCCAAGCCGCCACCACCGAACCTCCCGCGCAGGTCTCCCCGCCCTCCGAGGGGGAGGTGGACGCGGGCACCCAGGCTCAGATTGAGGCGCGCAAGGGGGGTGGCGAGCCCCTGCCAGAGGCCCTGCGGGCGCAGCTGGAGGCCCCCTTCGACCACGCCTTCGGAGGTGTCCGCATCCACCGGGACCCGGAGGCCAACCGCCTCGCGACCCAGCTCCAGGCCCGGGCCTTCACCGTGGGCAGCGATATCTTCTTCGCCAGCGGAACCTACGCCCCGGATAGCGACAACGGCCGCGAGCTCCTCGCCCACGAGCTCGCCCATGTGGTGCAGCAGGGTGGCGCTACCACGCGCTCGATTGCCCGGTCTCACCAAGGGGATGGTGCCAGCACCATCGCTCGGGCTGACACACCGCCTGCTGGAGCGGCACCCAGCCCGCTTCGAGTGGCGAGTGGCCCCTTCGCCGATGCCACCATTGCCACAACCGGCGCCCGAACCCTGAGCCTTCCCCGCATCAAGCTTCCTGCCTTGAAGCGACGGAACACCCAGCTCTTCAATCCGCTGCCTCTCCATGTGCGACAAGGCGCGCGGCCCAATACCCGCCAGACAGACCTTTGGCGCGGTGATGTGAACAGCTCCGTCCAGCCCCTCATGGACACCCTGCTCACCAATGCCCGCACTGAAGGTGCCGTAGATGGAACTGCCGGGGCAGAGACCTTCCTCCTGGTGCTGCAGCACCAGAGGGATTTCCTCCTCTTCGGCACTCGGGACGAGTTGCTGCCTCGCTTTGAGATCCCCATCTGGGATCGGCACAACCGTGCCACCACCTTCCAGGTAGACCATGTGAAGGAGATGCAGCTCAACGGGGAGGACTCCCCCGCCAACTACGAGCTGCTGGAGGCCTCCGCAAACATGGGCGCTGGTGTCGCCATTGCGGGTGAGATCCGAGACAAGATCAAGGGCGGCCTCGAGGCCCTGAAAACGGCCAATCCAGCCGCCACCATCCCCTCAGAAAATCGTTGGCGCTGGGTGAAGGACAACTACGATGTCACCTTCGAGGCCATCGAATGGGGGCTGCCCCATGAAGGATCGGTGAACGGGGGCAGGGCTTGGTCGCTCACCTCCCTCAAAGCGGGCGAGCACATCAGCCAGGTGGTACCAATGCCCGAGAGCCAGCGGAAACGCCTGGGAGCGCGGGGGACACCGACGGTCTACGCATCGCCCCAAGGGGGGTCTCCCCTCCCAGCCTTGAGACCCCAACCGGGCTGGCTACCAAGAATCGATCTTGTGAGCTGGACGCCTGTAGCTAATCCAGGCCCCAGCGAACCTCTGCTTGGAACGCTGGTGGTCGATGTCTTCAAGGCCTCAGGTGGCGGACGGGGTGACCAGATTTCCGCCGGCACAGGCACACCGAGTCATTCCTGGCAGGTCAAGAAGGTGCCCGGTCTGAACGTGGGCTATGTAAGCCCGGAGGATGTCAGCACTGCCGTGCGCAATAGCCTGCGCCTGCCGGGCATGAGCCCTATTCAGATGGATTCGATTTCGCTCACGGGCGAAGGCCTGGTGGGGGACGGGCGGGTTCTGCCCACAGTGCCCCTCCTCCAGGATGCGGACATTCGCCTCCGCATCCGAGGCGGAGAGGCCCAGGTAGCCAAGACCTTCACCATGGAAGAAGTTCATCTACCGAAGCCATTCGAGATGAACGCCTGCGAGCTCTCGGTGTCCTTCGGCTCCAGCAGCGGGTTGGGTGTCGATGGACGCGCAGAGTTCGCCGTACAGAATCTGGGCAGTGGGTTCCTTGCGGGGGCAGCTTCCACGGGGAGGGGGTTTGCCCTCGAAGGAGGCTTCGATTTCGATAGCCGGCTCTTCGATCGCGCAAGCATCACGCTGGCCTATCGGGATGAAACCTTCAGCGGGGAAGGCGATCTGGCCATCACCACACCGAACCGGGTGCGTGGTATTCGGAGCGCCAACCTGCATGTGGCCTTCAGCGAAGGTGCAGTCAGCGCCACAGGAGAGGTCCAGCCCAGCATCCCCGGTGTAGAACGGGCGGGTCTGGCAGTTACCTACTCCGAGGCCGAGGGACTCCTGATCGGCGGGAACCTCCAGCTGGCTCCCAATCCGGCCATCCGCTCCGGCTCGGTGGATGTGACGCTGCGCAAGCAGGGCGATGTCTGGAAGGTCGGCGCCACAGGAACAGCCACGCCCGCCATCCCCGGTGTGGACTCCCAGCTCACGGTCTCCTATGACGATGGTGCATTCTTGGCGGAGTTCCGCGGCGCCTTCCGGCGGGGCATGCTCGATGGCACGGTCCAGGTCGGCGCCACCAACCGCACCTTGGGCCAGGATGGCCAACCCACGGGGCCGGCCACACCCGATTCCCCCCTCATCGTCTATGGGTCCGGGTCAGCGGCGCTCCGCCTCACACCTTGGCTGCAAGCGACGGCAGGCCTCCAGTTCTCACCCAACGGCGAGGTCACGGTGGCGGGCCGGATCGGTCTACCCAGTGCCATCGAGCTCTTCGCGCGGCGGCAAGTGAGGAAGCCCATTTTCAATGTCGCGGTGCAGATCCCGATCATTCCAGGGATCGTGGCGGAGGTGGGCGGCAACCTCTCGGCCACCGCCGGGTTCGGGCCGGGCACCCTGGAGCAGCTCGAGCTGGGGATCACCTACAACCCCGCCCGCGAAGCGGAGACCACCGTAACCGGCGATGCCCGCTTTGTGATTCCCGCCGATGCCGGGCTGCGCCTGGCCGCCCGCGCCGGGATCGGCCTGGGCATCACCGGTGCCAGCGCCACCGGTGGCTTGGAGCTGGGTGGCCAGCTGGGCATCGACGGACGGGCCGAAGCCAGTGCCCATGTGGTCTGGAGCCCATCAGCGGGACTGGATCTCACGGCGCAAGCCTCCCTGAGCGCCCAGCCCAAGTTCAAGTTCGATGTCTCAGGCTATGTCAGCGTGAGTGCCCTGGGTTTCAGCGTCTACGACAACTCCTGGCAGCTCGCCGCCTACGAGCTGGGCTCGAACCTGACCTTCGGTGTCGCCTTCCCCATCCACTACCAGGAGGGCAAGCCCTTGGATGTCTCCCTGGACGATGTCACCTTCCAAGTTCCCGACGTGGATCCCGGGGCCGTGATCCGGGAGCTGGCGGACACGCTCTTCTAGCCCCCC
>SESE01000814.1_pt1 | contig 12846 bp, 11 predicted proteins | sample 3171371 | NCBI WGS metagenome assembly SESE01 (sample SAMN06051881, study PRJNA518727) | freshwater metagenome | biome: subpolar coniferous forest; feature: holomictic lake; material: water; isolation source: holomictic Lake 442, 13 m depth | place: Canada: near Kenora, Ontario | collected... | reverse complement strand
GGAGATTCACCTTCCTGACTCTCTGGTGGAGGCTATCCGCCGCTCCGTGGGGTTTGGACTCGGGTTCGTCAATGTCCGGGGTCCGCTTCGTATGCCCGAAGGGTTGCTGGTCAGCTCGATCACTCTCCTCGGCTGCCATGATGTGGTGCACCTGCCGCGCCGCCTCTGGGCAAGCCAGGTGGAAGCCGAGAACTGCCGGAGGCTTGTCAAATTGGCCCTGGGCGGAGGGGTGGTGCGGCACCTTGAGGCTTCGCGGTGCCCACGTCTGAGGGATGTGAGCCTGCTGATGGCTGAGGGTGCGTCCGTGCTCCTGACGGACTGCCCAAGGCTGCGAGTGCTGCCCAGGGGCACCCGGATCAGCAGTGTCACGCTTAAGGATCTGCCTGGGGTCCGGGCGCTGCCACCCAGCCTTAGGGCCGTGGGCTGGCTTTCCCTTTGGCGCCTGCCCCTAATCCGAAACCTTTCTGGCCTGACAGTGAACCGCAAGTTGGTGATCCAGGACTGCCTTGACCTGCAGCTGCTGCCCCAGGTGGGGCCTGAGATCAACGGCCTGGTGCTGGACTGTCCGGCCCTGGTGGATCAGGCCTTTCCGAATGCTGCCGATGGCCTTCTCATGACCCCTGGGCAGGCAGCCCGGGCTGGTGAGGCGGCATTCTCCGTTCCCAGGGTGCAGGCGGTGGCCCAGGTTCCATTGGTTGGACTTGAGGAACCTGAGAACCCGATGGCCTGGGCCTGGCCGCCCAGTGGGTATCAAGGCTCGGATCTGGACTGTGGCATCGAACAAACGGGCAGGGCGCTGGGCATGGGCCCCCAGGATCGCATCCGGCTGCATGTGGCCGCTGGGATGCCCCTGGTCAGTGTGGTGCGTGGCCTGATGCTGCTGGAAGCGGATCCCGTAGGGGCGGTCCATCTGGGCGCAGACCTGCTGAATGCCTTCATGCTCAACCGTAACCTGCAGGGGGCCCAACTGGTTTGCCTGGCGGCTGAGCAACTGGGCCTCGGCGCCCTCTCCATTGGCTTGTCGGGCAACTCACACCCTCTGCATTCAAGGGTGGATCTCAGCTCCGTCCTGGGGCCATTCTGGGGGCCACGGGTGAGGTCGGCCGGGGCCCCGAACCTCAGCGGACGCCCCACCTGGTATGACTCGGAAGGCACCCCGGGACCCTTGATACTGACCCACTGGGCCAACATCTCCCAGAACACTGAGCTTCGCTGGATGGATGGCCCACTCTGGTCAGCTGAACAACTGTGGATCATCGATTGCCCCAGGCTGGAGCGGCTTCCGGACCTCATCGTGGCCCAGTCGCGGCTGACCATCGAATCCTGTCCAAGGCTGGCAGCCTTCCCGCGCCGCCTCGAAGTGCAGGGGGATCTGACCCTGCGGAACCTGCCGAGTCTCTGGGCGCAGACCTGCCGGATCCGGGTTGGCGGCCAGGTTCGGGTCGAGGGCTGCCCTGGACTGACCCTGCTCCCAATGGACACTCCTTGACTACCCCGCGCGCCGAAACTGATCCTATGACCGAAACACCTGTCCTCGATTTGCCCCGACTCAAGGCCAAGCTCTTCCGGGCCCGCCTCAGCCTGGTGGAGCAGCAACCCTTCCTGGGTTCGCTCACCCTCCACCTTCCCGTGTTTGTGGAACCCCGCGAGGGCCTGGAAACCGCCTGCGTGACCAGCCATGGCGAGTGTTACTTCGATCCAGCCTTCCTGGAGCGACTTGACCTTCCTGCGGTGCGGGCTGTGCTGCTGCACGAAACCCTGCATCTAGCGCTGGATGTCTTTCCCCGCCAGGAGCATCGGCATCCGCGCCTCTGGAACTATGCCCATGACCATGCGTGCAATCTACTCATCGAAGCGTCCGATTTCCCCGATGACTTCCTGCACTGGCCCAAGGACTTTGCCCCCCTGTCGGACCACGCCTACCGGGGTCTGAACGCGGAGCAGATCTACGAGCGGATTCTCGGTTCGCTGACCGAAGCGCCGCCGGGTTGGGCGGGCGATGTCATCGTCCTTCCGGGAGCCGGCACGAGTGGGCAAGGGCCGGAAAGCCTCCGCGAGAAATGGAAGGATGCGCTCATCCAGGCCGCCGAGGAGGCGCTGCGCAGCCAGAGCTGGGGCGATCTGCCCGCCTGGGCACAGAAACTGGTGGGTCCCCTGCTGAATCCCCAGGTGCCCTGGCAGGAGCGACTGGCCCAGAAGCTCCACGGGCGCATCGCGGGCCGCGCCCGCACCTTCGCCCGTCCGGGGCGGCGCAGCCAGGCCGTGGGCGCTGTCCTGCCCGGACCTCGCCGCAACATGGGCGTGGTGGGAGTCTTCGTGGATGTGAGCGGCAGCGTCGGGCCGGAAGAACTTTCGGCCTTTTTGGGCGAGCTGCAGGGCATCCTCACCCAGGTGGAAGTTCAGGTCCGCCTCATCACTTGGGATGCCGATATCCATGGGGACCTGGTCATCGAACCCGGCGATGACCTGATGACGCTCCTCGCCAACCAGACCGTGCGCATCATCGGCGGCGGTGGAACCGATCCGCGGTGTGTCATTCGCCACCTCGCCGACTGCAGCGAAGACCTGCCCATGCCGTCCTACGGTGTGCTGCTGACGGACGGCCTGCTGTCCTGGCCCGAAGCCGAGGACTGGCCCCTGGACCTGCTGGTGGTGACCACGGTCCAGATGCCCCCACCCAGCTACGATGCCATCGCCCTGTCCCTTCCCACTGCTCCAACACGCTGATCCAGAGGTTCCATGATCCCGACCATCACCACTTCCCAACTCTCCGACCTTGTGCTGACCATGGCACGCAGCGGTTTGGCCCTCATGTTGTATGGCCAGCCAGGCGTCGGGAAGACCAGTTTGCTCCAGGAGATGGGCCACCACGAGAACCTGCTGGCCTGGTCCAGCGAGCGGGCGGGTCGCCGCATTGAGGAACTGCCTGTGGTGACTCTCAGCGCACCAGAGCTCAATGTAGAGGATTTGCTCGGATGCCCCACCGTCGAGGAGCTGGTGCGCCAGATGCCCGATGGTAGTTCCAGGGCCTTCAAGGTCACGCGTTGGGCTCTGCCCGCGCTGTTCGATCCGACCAGGCCCTTCATTCTCTTCATTGACGAGCCCAATCGCTGCGAACCCGCGGTACGCAACGCCCTCTTCCAGCTCATCACGGGCCGCACCACCACCAGCGGCTTCGAATTACCCAAGGGCTCCGTGGTGGTGATGGCGGGCAATCGCCTGGAAGACAAGGCCGGTGTGCGCACCCTGGATACGGCCTTCAACAACCGCTGTGGACACTATGAGCTGCAGCCATGCCCCGAGGCCTGGCTCGACTGGGCCCAGGCGCAGCCGAACTTCAGCCCCATTGTGCGTGCCTTCATCGGTCGTCACCCCAGCTACCTGATCCGCTTCAATCCGTCCTCGCCCCATCCCCAGCAGGCCACGCCCCGCACCTGGGCGGCCATGGGGTTGGCCCTGGATCAGGCGCCGGAGGCCCTGCGCGACTCCCTGGCCATCGGCCTGCTGGGTCCTGAAACCGGCCAGCTCTTCAAGGCCTTCCAGAAGCACGCCGACGCCATGCCCACCTTCGAGAAGGTGGTGCAGGATCCACAGGGCGTGCCGATCCCCACCGCGAGAGAGCTCGATAAGGCATGGATCCTGTCAACCGCCCTGTCGGATTTCCTGAACCCCGGTGCGCTGCACACCCTGGAGTCTGTCCCAAAGGTGAGTGACTTCACCGTGGGGACCGCCGTGGGGACGGTGATCTCCCGGTTGGGCCAGGCAGGCTTCGAGGAGGTCATCACCTTCGCCCTCCGCCGTGCCTGGCGCGTCATCCAGGAGGAAGCCACCCGCAGCCACAAGGCCCCCCGCACGGAGCGGTTCATGGGGGCGGTGCGGGTGCTGGCGGCGGACCCTGTCTTCAAGTCCTTCGCCGAGGCCCTGAATGAGCCAGGGGCCGCATAGCGGAGGTCTACGATGCAACCCTTCCGCACCTGGATTGACCCGCCACCCAGGCCGCTGACCCCCCAGGCTTCCTACCGGAAGACCTATGGAACGCTGCCCTTCAGGGGCGAAAAGGATCTGCAACAGGCCCTGCCGGCCGCCATGGACACCACCATGGACCGACAGCAGCGCGTCAGCCTGATCCTGGGCGCCCTGGCCAAGGGGTTGGAGCCACAGTGGGTCCAGTCCCACCTGGCAGGCTGGGGTATTCATCCCGTCTCCATTGTCCTTGGCGAGGCGGACCCGGCTCTGCGTAAGGCTCTGAAGGCTGTCCTGATTCCGGATCAATCCGATTGGGATCTTGGTTCCACGCCGATCTTTCGGGGGGCGGTGCTGCCTCCGGGACTGCTGATTCCGTGCCCGTTGCGGGTGGAGGGGAATCCAGACCTGGTGGCGCTGCCGGAGGATCTGATCACCCCCTGCCTGGTGCTCGTGAACTGCCAGAGTCTGCGCAGTCTCGCCCACCTTCCGCCCGGTGTGGCCGGCCTTGCGGTGGAGAATGCCCAGAACCTGGTGGAACTGCCTGAATCCCTGACCCTGAAAAACGGATTTCAGCTGACGGCCTGTCCACGTCTTGAGCAACTTCCTGAGATCCTCCGTGCGAGCTCTGTGAAGATCACCCACTGCCAAGGACTCCGCAGCATCTCGGCGAAAATCCGCTGCGGAAACTTCGAACTCGCACAGCTCATCAATCTGACGGACCTCGACCTGGATCTGGCGGTGAAGGGGCACGTGGATATGAACCTCCCCTCGCTCCGTGCCTTCCGCGGACAGGTCTCCGTCTGCGGGCGACTGAGCATCACCGGTGCGAGCCTCCGGGACCTGGATGCCGATTGCACGGTGGGGGACGATGCGGTGGTGGAGCAATGCCCCGAACTCGAGTCCATGGCCGGGATATTTCATGTGAAAAGGGATCTTCGCATTCAGCGCAGTCCCAAGCTGGTGGCCACGCCCACAGGGTTCGTGGGCGGGAACCTGGAACTTTCGGATCTGACGGCCCTTGAGTGCGTGGACCCAGGGTTGATCGCCTCCACTCGCACGGTGCGAATACACCGCTGTGCCAGCCTGAAGAGCCTGCCCTACGGCGCCCACCTGCGCGGCTCCATGGAGCTGCTGGATCTCCCGGCGCTGTGCCGGTGGCCGGACTCCATGAATGTCGGCATCCTCACTGTGCTCGGCTGCCCTGAGTTACCCGACCCGCCCCGGGGAGTGATCATCCGTGCTGCGCTTCGCAGGGCGGGTCTGGCGGAGCGCGGGGTCATTGCCCGCGTGCTGGTCCAGGACTCCCCCGCTGACCGCGCAGCCATCGAAGTCCTGCGCTGCGTAGTCCGGACCCTGAAGGTGACCGGCGTGCCTCTGGAGGCTGTGCTGAGCATGCTTGAGGCAAGCGGAGACGCCCCCGGCGATGTGCTCGTGGCCGCCGCGGCGGAGGGACTGGGCCTTGATGCCTTTCTGGACAGGTGCGTGGGTCTCATCGACGGCAAGGGAGGAGAGGCCGAGGCCGCGCTGGTCTGCACCCGGGCCTCCATCCATCCCGGCAGCCTAGCCCTCGTGGTCAAGGATCTGACCAAGGCCCGCTGGGTGGCGGAACTGCTCAGTGATTCTCGCGACCTGGCCGCCGGTGTGATGGGGAATGGCAGCCTGAAGATATCCGGTCACGCCGCCTGGGATTTGCCAGACAACTTGGCGGTGCCCGGACAGATCAAGGCCGCGGATGCCCAGGGTCCGGCCCGGTGGCCCCAGCGACTGCGCGTGCTCGGGGGTTACACCGTCAACCCACCTGGAGTGCAAGCTCCGCCTGGGGCTTAGTGCCAGCGTTGATTCCCTGGATTCAAAGGTAGTCCAGCATGGCGAGGCCGGGGAGCGACCGGGGTCGATCGGGCCAGGGCAGGCGGGCATCGATGGGATGAATCCGCAGCCTTCCCCGCACAACGAGGTGCTTCGGCAGCACCAGTTCCTGAGGCATTTGATGCACCAAGAGGTCGCCGTCCACCTGGAGCCCTTCGGGCAGGGCTTCGAGGTTCGCCAATCCTTCGAGGATCAGGTGCCCCCGCACATGGAGGCCAGCTGGCAATTGCCGGAGGGCTGGCAGTCGCCGCAGGACCAGATGTCGCACATCGAGATCGGGCGGCAGGGTGTCGAAGCCCCAGCAGTCCTGCAGGGTCAGTGTGCCGGAGAGGCGGAAGCCCGCGGGCAGTTCCCGCAGGGCATGGCAGGCGCTTACGGTGAGGCCGTGCTGGCCGCAGGCAACATCAGGCGTCCAGCTTTCATAGCCCGTGATGCGCCGACCATTCGGCACTGGATCCGGGGGAGCCTCCAGCAGATGGGGGAGATGGGGCAGCTCGCGAAGGCGGGGGCACAGGGAGAGGGTCAGCTTCTTGGTGATGAGGCCGGGGTCAAGGGTCTCCAGGTTGCGCATTCGATGCAGGCTGATCAGGGTCGCTTCGATCGGCACCTCAGGAAAGCGCGTCCAGGGCTGACCATCCACCACTAGGCCACTCGCCTGGTTGAGGGCAGTCAAGCCGGGTAGTCGTGGACAGTCGCGGATGTTCAACGAGCCCCGGAAGCCTTCCATGGACGGCCCCAGGGAGGTCAGGTTCGCGAGGCGATCCAGGACGATCTTCTTGGCCACCGAGAGTCGCTCAGGCAGATGCTCCAGGCGGGGCTGGTTGCAAAGGGTTAGGTCATTGAGAACGAGGTCCTCTGGCAGCGATCGATCCAGGAAATCGGTCGGGGGCGCCCAGAGTCCCTGGTTCAGGGAAGCCCGGCGCTTGCCAGGAAAGGAGCGCACCAGGGCGTCGGGAAGCCCCATGGCGGTGCCAAGGGCAAGGGGGCGTCCGGTTTCCAGGGCCACCAGGGAGGCTGGGTGGATGCCCCAGCGCCGACAGGCCTGGTTCAGGCCCCGATGGAGGTCCGTTCGGGTCGCGGCCAAGGAGAGGGCCTTCGCGATGCGCATGGGGCTCGATGGCTGCCCCATGACCACCATGGCTTCGATCCAGGCGGAGGGCGGCGCACTCTGCTTGAGGAGCATGGCCGAGATCTCTTGGGGTTTCACCTTGCAGGCCAGGAGGGCTGTCACTTCCGCTCGAAGGGCATCGAGATTGTGGACGGGAAGGGCACTATCGAGTTCAGGTATGGTCATGGGACCTCTTCAAAAGAAGCAGCTCCCCACAGCATCCCTCCAGGGCCTTGACAGTGACTGACCATGGGAGCGTATGGTGGGACATCCTTAGGAGGCACCATGGCAGGCGTGGAGACGGGCAAACTGGTGGACAGTGAACGCCTCAAGCTGGCCGTGCGGGCCTTCCGTGAGGCAGGCGAGCAGGGTCTCACCCGTGTGAAATTGACGGAGGCCATGGGCAACGTGAGCCTGCGCACCGCGGACAGGGCCCGGGAAGAGATTGAGCGCGCGGGGGCCAAGTTCACGGAAGGCACCGCACACCGCACCCGGGAGAAGGTCTTCATCATGGTCAAGGGCCCCCGGTGGGATGAAACCATCAGTCGGGAAACCCGGCTGGCGCTGCGGGTGGCGGCCCTAGCCCTGGGGCACGGCGGTAACTCCACCCTGGAAAAGCAGCTCGAGGCTCTCGAACAGATCACCGACAAGAGCCTCACAGACAAGGACCGCAAGGTCTTCGAGCGGCTCCGCCGGAACATCCATGTGACCGGAGGCGTGGCTGAAAAGATCGGAGACAACCACGTGGCCGCTCTGGAAACGGTCTTTCAGGCCTTTGCCGCGGAGATCCCCCGGCAGCTGGAGCTGGAGTACCGGAAGGCCGGGGCCACCTACACCCGCACGATCATTTTTTCTCCATACTGCCTCACGCAGGACCTCATCAGCGGTGGCACCTTCGTGCTGGGCGAGGATGCGGAGAAGCACAAGGTCATGCAGTTGCGTGTCTCCAGAATCCAGAGTGCTAAGGTCCTTAGCCGTCCCGTGATTTTTCTAAAGGAAACCGAACTCCGGCGTGCGGCCGAGCACCAGATCGGTGGCTGGGTAAGTCCCGATCAACCCTTTGAGGTCACGCTCCGGGTGGAAGGCTCCAGCTGGATCCAGGCCATGGAAGAGGCCCGCCCCGATTTCCCCTGTTTCCGCATCGATCGCAAGGGCACCCAGGCCCTCGTCTACTTCCAGGCCAACGCCCCCGAAGGCCTGATCCGCTGGATCCTGCAACTAGGGGAGAACGCCGAAGTGCTCGGGCCGGAATCCCTCCGCCAGCAGGTAAAGGAGAAGGTGGAGGCCATGGGGAAGCTGTATCGTTCATGAATAGGTGAATGGGGCCATCCCAGGGAAGGTTCATCATGCGAACCCAGTTCAGACTCCTCCAGGACGATGGGCATAAGTCGATGACTGTGTTCATTCATGGGTATTTGGCCATTAAGAACCAGGATGAATACCAGGCACTGGTGGACTGCATCCATTCTTTGCAACTTCCCGGGAAAGTCTACTTTGTCTATTGGGGTTCAGGGTCTTTTCAAGATGTGATGACAATAGGAACTGTCGCTGGCCGTGCAGGGGCCATAGCCCTTAAAGCTGCAGCCCGCTCGATTCCATTCGGCTTGGCACTTGAGATGGCTATTCGTGTGGCCAGCTTCATTGGGCACTTCAAGTATTACGAATCTCGTGCTGAGGACCTGGGCAAGAGCCTGATAACAATGATTCGCCGAAGGGTTCAGCACAACCGCAGAATGCCGATCACCTTGGTCGGGCACTCGCTCGGGGCCAGGGTTATTCACACGAGCCTAAAAACAAGCGACTGGTCGGGGCTGAACCTCAAGAATATTGTCTTGCTGGCCGGGAAGACTCCAAGGAATGGTGAGGATGGAGAATGGACCGATTGCCTGGAGGATGTGTCTGGGAAAGTCTACAATTTCCACAGTAATGATGATTCTGTGCTGGGCCTTACCCCCGACTTTGAAGAGTGTGTTGGGGCCTACCGACTCTCTGGCCCTCCCGGCAAAGTCGTTAATATTCAGACGGGTCTTGGTCACACGGACTACTGGGACAACCTAAGAAGATGCTTTGAATCGAAGCGAATGCCTACCTATACAAGATCGAAGCGTTATGCGGCACCTGTGTATTGCGATCGGTGTGAATGCACCTTGTCCGTCCTGAGCGATGTCTTGCATGAATGTTCAGAATGCGGACTCGTTTTCAGGTACAACCATGAGCAGGAGAAATTCCACTACAGCAAAGAAACCCCGGAACCCCTCCGACTGAGCTGCCCCCACTGTGATGATGAGGATGGGGATCTTTTCGTTCAATTTTCAGGAGAGTACACCTGCAATGAATGTGGGGAAACAACCACGGTCAAGCGAAGGGGCGCAAGGCTGACCTATGAAAAACCCTGTGCTGATTGTGACGGCAATGGCTTTGTAGAATGCGATGCCTGCGATGGCGATGGGGGATACGACTGTCCCGTTTGTGATGGGGATGGAGAGCTAGAGTGTGGACACTGCAGCGGCGATGGCTGCGGTCACTGCAACGATGACGGCGAAAGAGATTGCCGCAGGTGTGACGGAACGGGGCGGATTGAATGCCGGCGTTGCGATGAGGATTGTGAAGTCAAGTGCACGGAATGCAAGGGTCGAGGAATTACTTTTGAGACTCAGGTCGGTTCGGGGGGGCACCTGAGCGCGGTTTGTTGCGCACCGAGCCTCAAGCCCTTCAGGTGAAGCGACGAGATCCACTCTTGCAGGCCGGGTGACCGACTCCTGGCATCCCTGTCACCTGTCTTCGCTCTCATCCAGATACGCAAAGAAGCGCTCCGCTCCTTGGTGCCCTGAGATTACGGTGCCCTCCTGGACCTTGGTCCTCGTGGTGATGACACCGCCTTCGACGACCATGGGGTGGATCCAGCGAAGGGGGGTTCCTCGGCTGGCGTAGGCCTCGTCCATGGCCTTCCGGGTTTCCTCGAAGGTCGGCAGGGGGATTTTCAGGAAGGCAAAGGCTTGCCCGAGCTGCCCATCCACCCAGGCCGTGTACCACCCGACGGACTTCTTGGACAGCGGAAGGAGGGGCATGATCCGAACGAGCAAGTTAATCCACCTGAGGCGCATCAGCACGATGCTGAACCTGGCGTTGGTCGTTGCGCGGTGCCACCATCCAGACACAATTCCCTCCTGTGCTTGTTAGATCATGGCCAAGAGGCTAGACATTCTATGACGATATAAAGACATTAGTCTGAACCAGAGGCAATCAATGGAGCCATTCATGAATTCCACCGCCTATGACCTTCCTGAACGGGTGGCCGGACTCCTCATCTGTCTTGCCATTGGCTGGTCGACGATCCTCAAACCGGCATGGTTTGGACTCCTGCAGATGCTGGGGCGGGTGGACCCCCTTGCCGAGGCCATGGCGGGCTTAAGGTCGGCCCTGGCCTGGCTTTTTGTCGATATCAAGGGACTGGCGGAGGCCTCCAAATCTGAGCTGCTCGTAACGGTTGGCGCACAGAGTCTCGAGGATCTGTTTGGGGGCAATGCCACCCAGGTGGTCCATGACGTGGACCTCCTCATCCGGCGGGGGAAGGCCACCTTCGATCAATTCCAGGGACAGTGGCTACCCCAGTTCAAGGCCGTCAGGACCGAATCCCCTCAGAGGGTCATAAGCGCCGTTCACGGATTCTGGAGCTGGCTCAGGTCCGCGGAAGTGGCTCCTGTCCTCGAGGCGGCCGCACGCCGCTTTGGCCTTGAGCATGCACTGCTGGAGAAGCGCCAGCGAGAGATCCAGAAGATCGTGCAGAAACACGCACCCAACCTCGCCCATGGGTTCTGGTATGGGCTCTATGCCGTGCTGGTCTGCCAGTTCTTACTGCTGGAGGCAGCCTTCGCCATCGGTCATCCCAGGTTGTTGTTCTGGGTGGCCCTGGGCCTGGCGGCCTTCAACCTTTCCAAACTGGGCCTCTTCCTCTGGGAGGCGCTCCGCTTCTGGCCGGTTCGCAGGGAACTCCTGGAGATCGCCGAGCTGGCTGGCGCTCCAAGTTTGCCCAGGTACGCTCTCCGCCTCATGGTCGGGCAAGGGCTGGGCGTGATCACCATGCTCCTGTTGGCGATCCGCTTCCTTGCCCTCGGCGAGGCCCTTCAGCGGCCCGGCAACGTCCTTTCCGGTCTCCACACCACCATCCTTGGTATCGCCGCCTTCTATTCCTATCTGGTGCGGATCATCTTCGGGGGGGCCTGACTCAGTGGAATAGGGGCCCCAGGAGGTCGCCGATCAGATCGGTCAAGGGTTTGGAACTCTCCTGCTCCTTGGCCTCTTCCAGGGCCAAGGCAAAGAGGGCAAAGAGGAGGATCGGTGCGGCTCCCTCCAATTTGCTCTTCACCTCGTAGGGGTTGAATAGGATCATGAGACACCTCGAGGGATAGTCTCTCGCCATGGATACGACAGAACTTGTCTAAGCAAGGTTGCGGGGAGTGCAGGGGCGGTTTTGTTCAACACTCCGCCTCTTCGATGCGGTGGACTTTGGCGTCCTTGCCTTCGATCAGTTTCAATTCCAGTCGAAGCACGGCCTCAATGAGGGGGTAATCCACCACGGCCAGTCCCTTGGCGGCCCATTCGGTGGCCTCCTTCCAGTCCCCTGCTCGGCGGAGGAGGTCGGTGATGAGGGCTTCGTTGCCTCCGACCTGTGAGCTGTAGGGCTTGCCTGCGGTCATGGCCTGCTGGATCCGCTCGGCGGTTTCGCGACGCAGGGCAGGAGCCAGGGAAGACTTGCGATCATCACAGACCCAGACGGCTCGCAGTGCCATGTGCACCGCCCCCCTGGGTTCACGGCTGTGGGCGCAGATGAGTTCAGCTCGCTTGAAGGCAGCCGCAAGTTTGGGCAGGCCCTTTCTTTTGCCGATGGCTACCCACTCGGGACTGGACATGGCCGTTCCGGTTCCCTTCAGGGGCTTGGCATCGAGGGTCCCCGCTGAGTAATGACAGGCCTGGCAGGATTCGATCATGTATTCGAGCAGCCGCCCTTCATCGGGAGCGGGCCGAAGATCGAGGTCCGGCGAACCGAAGGAGTGGGTGCTCAGGAGGCGGTCCACCTGGTTGACTGCCCCGCACACAGGGCAGTTCAGATCCATGGTTGGGGCTGGAAGGGTCATCGCGAACTCTTACAAAGATTGATTCACGGTCGTTGGAGCAGCCCTGAAGCGCGATCAGGTTGCTTCGAATTCGTCAGGCAGATCCCTGGCGGCTCGGCCAAGTTTTTCGGAGGTGATATCAGAGGCAGGTCTGAAACGAAATTCCGATAGCACGAGCAGAATTCGATGCATGGCTGAATGGGCCTGCTCTTCCGTGTCGAAGATCGCCATGTTCCCATCCTCATCCATGGATGTAAGCGTGAGCGGAGTGTCGTCAAAGTGGTTTCCTACGGCCATTCCAATGAACCCGTTTCCGTAGGGATTCTTCACGGCTGAAATCTGGAAGCTCCTGATGGCCATGGTGAAGGTTCCTTTGAGTGGGTGGGTGGGGTTGGGCGAAGTTGCCGAATCAAGTTCCTACATCTTCCCAGTGCCATCGCTGCCCGGTCTGGGTCGCAACCTTGCCGGACCGCTGGCAACGTGGGTCACTCCTCAGATCCCGAACTTCGGATCGGCCAGGAAGTCCGCGGCCATGGCGATCATCTTCTGCTGCTCGGCCTTCGATCGTGTGCTGTCCGCCACTGCCATGACCTCGTCGTTCTTGACCCATACTTTGAACATGGCATGGGGCTTGGCCTGGAAGATGATGGTGGCCCATTCCCCACCGAAGAGGTTGCCCTCGACCAGGGCGAGGACGAAGCGGGACTTGGTCTCGGTATCCGGATGTTTCTGCAATTCGTCACACAGGACCAGTTCGATGGTCTCGGCCCGCGCCTTGGAGTGGTATTGATT
>SESE01000812.1_pt1 | contig 12866 bp, 8 predicted proteins | sample 3171371 | NCBI WGS metagenome assembly SESE01 (sample SAMN06051881, study PRJNA518727) | freshwater metagenome | biome: subpolar coniferous forest; feature: holomictic lake; material: water; isolation source: holomictic Lake 442, 13 m depth | place: Canada: near Kenora, Ontario | collected... | reverse complement strand
ATCTCCCACACCCTCACCCTACAAACCGTCCCTCGATCTCCTCGCAGATCGCGTGGAGGATCAGGGTGTGAACCTCTTGGATGCGGGCGCTGCTCTCGCTCGGCACGACCAGGGCGTGGTCGGCCAGCGTGCGGGCGGCCCCGCCGCTCTTGCCAAGCATAGCGATACTGGTTACGGCGCGGGCGCGGGCGGCGCGCAGGGCCGCCAGGATGTTGGGCGAGCCGCCGCTGGTGCTGAAGATCACCAGCAGGTCGCCGGGGCGGGCCAGCGCCTCAAGCTGGCGGGCGAAGATCTGCTCGAAGCCGAAGTCATTGGCGATGCAGGTCATCGCGCCGACATCGGTGTTTAGGCAGATGGCGGCGAGGGGCCGACGGGTGACCCGGTAGCGGCCCACCATCTCCTCGGCCAGATGGATGGCGTCGGTGGCGCTGCCGCCATTGCCGCAGGTGAAGAGGCAACTCCCGCCCAGCAGGGCGTCGGCCACTAGGCGACAGATCGCGTCCACTGCGTCGGCCTGGGCCGCGAACGACTGGAAGACCGCAGCGCTCTCCGCAAGCTGGCCGCGAAACAGGCTATCCATTCCAGGCACCATAAAGGGCGAAGCGCCGACGGATCACCCGACCGCGCCTCGCCCCCACCTCATCGTCGGGCGAACGAAGCCCTATGATACCACCGATACATATTGACGCTACATCCTCAGGCCGGGTACAATGCACGGGCATGCGCAACTCCCTGCATATCCAGCTCGACCGGCTCGCCAGCGACCGCTGGGCCCGCCGTGGCGTGCGTATCCTGACGCGCTCGGTGTGGCTGGGTCTCTCGCTGTGCTGCCTCGGGCTGGGTGCCAACCTCCTCCTCGGGGTCGTGCTGCCCTGGCAGTGGCTGGCCGCCCTCGGACTCAGCTGCGTGGCCGCCGGGGCCGGGCTCATCCTGCGCCCGCGCATGTCTACCGGCGAGGTGGCCCGGCGGCTCGACCGGCGCTTTCGCCTGGACGAACAGATCGCCACCGCCCTCGAACTTGGTGCCGACCCGACCGGGGTTGAGGCATACCTGCTCGACCAGTCGCGCCGCACGGTCGGCCAGATCCGCCGCAGCATCGGCGGTCGCCGGGGCTTCTCCTGGGCCGAGGTGGCCCTCACCCTGGCCATGCTGGTCATCCTCGGCGGCCTCGCGATCTTGCTTGGCATCGGCGCACCCGCGCCTCTGGCCGCGCCCGAGACCCTGCCGGCCTTGGTTAAGCCCCAAGACGCGGCGAACACATTTCCCGCCGAGCCGTTCGGCGCGCAGGGCGGCCAGCAGCCCGGCTCTGGCAATGGCCAGACCCCCGGTGCCAGCGACCTGGCGGCCTCGCGTGCCCTCGCGGATGCCCTGCGTGATCAGAGCGTGACCCGGTCGGCCGCCGAGGCACTCGACCATGGCAACCTGGCCGACGCAGCCCAGCGCCTGCGTGCCCTGGCGGATCAGGCCGGGCAGATCTCGCAGCAGGCTCGCAACGAACTGGGCGATGCGCTACGCCGGACAGCCAGCCAGGTGCAGGCCAGCAGCCCGGCGCTGGCCGACCAGTTGCGCAGCAGCGCGGCCGGGCTGCATTCCGGGAACGACTCGCAGGCCGCCCAAGCGCTGCAGGATCTGGCCGGCGCAGTCGAGCAGATGGGCGTCGGCCCGGCCACCCAACCGGGGGCGGGCACCGCCCAGCCCCCCGGCCAGGGCCAGAGCCAGCAGACCGGCCAGGGCGGCGGCGGTGGGGCCGGTAATGCAAGCCTGCCCAGCCAGCAGCGCGAGCAGCCCTCGGATCGGCTCGGCGTCGATGGCGTGCCCCTTGAGATTGACAGTAAGGGCGCTGCCACCGTCCCGGCCCAGGGCCAGAGCCAGGATCAAGCCAACGGTACGACGAACAGCGGCACCTTCTCGCAGAGCGGATCGGCCCCCGGCACCGACCCGGTGCAGGCCGCCGATGACCCCCTGCGCATTCCTGCGGATCTACGCGATGTGGTTCAGGACTATTTTTCGCCGTAGGGGGAAGTCGCAGGGCGAGCTTGATCGCCCTGTGACTTCCCCCTACGGTCGTCGCCCTGAGCGCAGCGACGCTCCGCTCTTCGACGAGGCGTTTCTGCGCCGTATGGAGCGCATGAGCCTTCAGGCTCAACGGACCCTGCGCGGCAACCCATCCAGCGGCGAACACCCCAGCCGCCACCAGATCCCCGCCAGCATTTTTAGCGACCACCGGCCCTACAGCAGCGGCGACGACCTGCGCTATGTCGACTGGAACGCCTACGCCCGCCAAAACCAGGTGCTGCTGCGCCTCGGCGAGGCCGAGCAGGATGTAAACGTCCACCTGCTACTCGACGCCTCGCGCAGCATGACGACGGGCGACCCGCAGCGTATGCGCCTGGCCCAGCAACTCGTGGGCACCCTCGGCTACCTCTCCCTGGCCCACAGTGATCGCCTCCAGATCGTGCCCTTCGGCCCCGCCGCCATGCCCGCCTTCGGGCCGACCCAGGGCAAGGCCCGCATGATCGAGATGCTGCGCTTTGTCCAGAACCTCGCGCCGCAGCCCGCCACCAGCCTGTCCGCTGTGATCCGCCAGCACGCCCGGCATCACCCCCGGGGCGGCATGATCGTAATCTGCTCCGACCTGCTCGCCCCCGAGGGGCTGGCCGAGGGGCTGGTCACCCTGGCCCCGCCGCGCTGGCACGCCCTGGTGCTGCATATGCTCAGCCCCGACGACCTGCGGCCCGACCTGCGCGGCCCCCTGGAACTGGAAGATAGCGAGACCGGCCAGCGTCTGCAACTCACCCTTGATGACCAGACCCTGGCAACCTACCGCAGTAGCGTGGCCAGTTGGCGCGAGCGCCTGGCCCAGGAATGTGCCCGCCGGGGCGTCACCTACGCCCCGATCATGAGCAACTGGCCCCTGGAGCAACAGGTCGTCCCCTACCTACGATCCCGACGCCTGCTGCGCTAATGGGGGGAGCTATACGCGAGGGTGAACCTTTGCGTATACGCTCCCCCCGAAGGTATATATGACCCTCGTGGCACCCCTGGGCCTGCTGGCCCTGCTCACGCTTCCGATGATCGTCCTGCTCCACCTGATGCGCGAGCGGCGGCGGCGCGTGGTGGTGCCCTCGCTGCTGCTCTGGCAACTGATGCCGCGCCGCCAGGAGGCTCAGCGCCGCCGCCGCATGCCCCTGACCCTGCTGCTCATCCTGCATCTGCTGGCGGCCGCCCTGCTGGCCCTGGCCCTGGCCCGCCCACAGTGGCTCACCGACCTGCTCGGGCGCGAGCAGCATCTGGCCGTGATCATCGACACCTCGGCGAGCATGGCCGCACCCCTCGGCGGGATCGGCGCGGGCAGCCGACTCGACGCCGCCCGCGCCCGCGCCCGTGCGCTGCTCGCTGACCTCGGCGGGCGCGACAGCCTGACCCTGATCGTCGCTGGACCTGAGGCCCGCTTGCTCGATAGCGCCGGGCCCGCTGGCGCGGTGCGCCTCCAGGCCGCGCTCGCGGGCCTGCGGGCCAGCGGGGTGGGTAGCGATATGCGCGGCGCGCTGACCCTGGCCGCCGCCGATATGCAGGGGCAGCCGGCTGGCCGCGCCATTGTGATCACCGACGCCGCCCTGCCCACCCTCGAGTCCGACCTGCGCCACGCCCCGCCGGGTCTCGCCGTGACCTGGGAGCAGGTCGGTACAAACCTGCCCAATCGCGCCCTGATCACCTTCGCCGCCCGCCCGCGCGGCAGCGGGCCGGTGCAGGTCTACGCCCGGGCTGCTAACTACAGCGGCGACCCGGTGCGCAGCGTCGTCCGGCTCTACGGCGACGGCCGGATCCTCGACACCCGCTCGGTCAGCTTCCCGCCTCAGGGCGATGTCGAGCTAGTCTGGGTTGCCCCTGTCGGTGTGAGCCTGCTGCGCGCCGAGATCGACGGGGCCGACCGCATGCCCGCCGATGATACGGCATCCCTCAGCCTCAACGTCGCCCGACCCCTGCGCACGCTCCTGGTGAGCAATAACCCGGCGACGGTCGAGCGCGCCCTCAAGTCGATCCCCGGCGTCAGCCTGCGGGTGATCGCCCCCGCCGACTACCTGGGGCTTCCGACGCCTGACATCGATATGACCATCCTCGACAACGTTATGCCGGAGCGCTGGCCGCCCGGCGCGGTGCTGGCGATCAACCCGCCCAATAGCACCCGGCTGCTCAAGATGACCGGGAGTACCACCAATGCTTCTGCCGATACGGTTGACCTGCGCTCCGGCCCTGGCATCGCCCTCTTCGACGGGGTCAGCCTGGGTAGCGTGACGTTTGGCCCGGCCCCCACCATCACCCCGCCCGACTGGGCGCAGACCCTGCTCGCCCGTGGCGAGCAGCCGCTCATCCTGCGCGGCAGCGTCGGCCAGAGCGAGGTGGCGATCTGGGCCTTCGACCTGAACCAGGGAAACCTGACCACTCGCCTGGCCTTCCCGCTGCTGCTCGCCCGCACCGCGCGCGACCTGGCCCCCGCGCCGCTGCCGTCCTCGGCCCTGGCTGGCCAGACCATGGCCCTACGCCCTGATCCGCGCGCCGACACGCTGGAACTGACCGACCCGGCGGGATCGATCCGGCGCCTGGCGCTGCCCGTCGGCGAGGCCGCGCTAGTCAGCCTGGATACGCCGGGGGTCTACGCTCTGCGCGAACTGGCGGGCACCGACGAGATCTTCGCCGGGCAACTGGCGGTGAACGCCGGGTCGGCCCGCGAGTCCGACCTGACTCCGCGCCCGCTGCCCGCCGCGACGACGGCCTCGCCCGCCGTCGCTAGCGACCCCACGCGCGACAGCCGCCCGCTCTGGCCCTGGCTCACCGCCGCCGCCCTGGCCGTGATGCTCGGCGAGTGGGCGTACGTCCACGCCCGCCGCCGCGCCGCGCCCGTAGGGGCGAAATCGGGCGAATGACACGAACGACGTTGGTATCAACCTATTGCCTATGATCTTCCGCAACCCACAGCTGATCTGGCTCCTGCTGCTGCTCCCCGCCTTCGCCGTACTCTGGCGCTGGCGCGGGGTGCGCGTGGCCCTGCCGGCTCTGCTGCTACGCCTGGGCGCTGTGGCATGCCTGGTGTTCGCGTTGGTCGATCCCTCCTTCGGTGCCGAGCCGCCCCCGGCTGGCCCGCTGGTGCTGCTGGTCGATCAGTCGGACAGCATCCCCGTCGCCGGGCGAGCCGGTCTACGCGCCGAGGCGGATCGCTTGGCCGCGCAGGCCGGCGGCCAGGCCCGCACCCTGCTCTTCGGAGCCGATGTGGTCGCTGCCGACCCGGCTGCGCCGGGGCGGGCCGCGCCGGGCCAGTCGGTCGACCCGGCGGGGAGCGACCTGGCCGAGGCTATGCGATCCGCCCGCGCGCTGCTGCCCGGCGGCGGGCGGGTGGTGCTGCTCTCCGATGGCCTCCAGACCGGCGGCGATGCCCTGGCCGAGGCCCGCACCCTGGCTACGGCGGGGATTGTGGTCGATGTGGCCTCCGTCATCCCGGCCGACCTGCCCGACGCCGCGATCCTCGCCGTGCGCGCACCGCGCACCCTGCGCGTGGGCGAGGAGTTCCCGGTCACGATTAGCGTGTACTACCGGCCTGGCCCCAGCGGACGTACTGAAGATCTGCCCGCGCGCCTGCGCCTGTGGGACGGCCCCAAGCTCCTGGGCGACCAGCAGGTCGCCCTCGCCGCCGGCGATAACAGCTTTACCTTCCGCCACCGCGCCGGCGAGCCCGGCGTGATCCAGCTGCGCGCCGAGTTGACGACCCCGCAGGGCGACACCTTCGCCGCCAACAACGACGGCGGGGCCACCGCTACGGTCATCCCGCCGCCGCACGTACTCCTGGTGACGGGACGCCCTGGCGATGGTGCCGATCTGGCGGCGGTCCTGGGGCGTCAGGGCGTGCAGACTAGCCAGATCGAGGCCGCCCGCCTACCCTCGCGCCTCTCCGACCTAGCCCCCTACGATGGCATGGTGCTGGTGGATGTGCCGGCGGCCGCGCTCTCGCTTGACCAGATGGCCGGCGTGCGCGAGTTCGTGCGCAGCGAGGGGCGTGGCCTTGTGGCGGTGGGCGGCAGAAACTCCTTCACCCTCGGTGCCTACAAGGACACTCCCCTGGAGGACGTGCTGCCGGTGACGATGGAGCCGCCGCCGCGCCCGCAGCGCACCAGCGTCGCCCTGCTGCTGATCGTCGATCGCTCGGCCAGCATGACCGCCGCCCTCGGCGTGAGCAAGCTCGACATGGCCAAGGAGGCTGCGCAGCTCGCCACCGACAGCCTCCAGGCTGATGACCGCATCGGCATCCTGGCCTTCGATACCAACACCCTCTGGGTGGTGCCCTTCCAGCAGATCGGCAGCGGGCTGAGCGTGGCCCAGATCCAGGCGCAGATCGCCAAACTGCCCAGCGGCGGCGGCACCAACATCGAACTCGCCCTCGCCGATGGCCTGCCCGCCCTGGCCCGCCAGCCCGGCGAGGTGCGCCACGCCGTACTGCTCACCGACGGGCGCTCGTTCAGCAACAACCTCGGCACCTACCAGCAGCTCGTTGAGACCGCCCGCGCCCAGAAGATCACCCTCTCCACCATCGCCATCGGCGCGGACTCCGACACCGCCCTGCTCGACCAGTTGGCCCAGTGGGGCGGCGGTCGCTACTACTACGCCGGCAAGCCCGAGGATATCCCCCGGCTGACCCTGCTGGAGAGCCAGATCGCCCGCGCCGACCCGGTGGTCGAGCAGCCCCTGCGGGCCAGCTTGGCCGAGGCCCACCCGATCATGCGCGATTTTGCGCCAGCCGACCTGCCCGAACTCGGCGGCTACGTGGCCGTCACCGCCCGCGACAGCGCCGACGTGGTGCTGCGCTCGCCTGAGGGCGACCCGCTCCTCGCCGCATGGCAGTACGGCCTCGGTCGCTCGGTCGCCTGGCTGCCCGGCGTCGGTGCTCCCTGGGCCAGCCAGTGGCCCGCCTGGCCCGGCTACGACCGCTTCTGGGCGCAACTGGTGCGCTACACCCTGCCCGAGCCCGACAGCGGCCCGATCCAGGTGCGCCTCGACCAGCAACCCGGCGGTGCCCGCATCACCGTGGAGGCCCGCCTACCCGGCGGCGACCCGCTGAACCTGGCCACGGTGAACACGCAGATCACGCTGCCCGACGGCACGCAGCGTAACTTCAACGTGCGGCAAACCGCGCCGGGCCGCTATACGCAGGATCTCAGCCTGCCCGCCTCGGGAGCCTACGTGGCCTCGGTGGTGCTGCTCCAGCCGGACGGGCAGCGCCAGCAGCGCGACGTGGGCTACGTGCAGCCAGCCGCCGCCGAGTACCTGCCCCGCGCCGACGACGAGGCGGCGCAGGGCAGCACGCTGCTCAAGGCCATCGCCAGTGCCACCGGCGGCGCGCTGTTAAAAGATCTGCCCGCGCCACCCGCCAACCTGCCCGCGCCGCCCGCCAACGCCACGCCAAACATCGACCTCTGGCCCTGGCTGCTCGGCCTCGCCCTCAGCCTCTGGGTGCTGGAGATCGCCGTCCGGCGCGGGGTGTTCGTGCGGCACTAGCAGGGCCGAATCATCTGCGGTTGTCGCCTCGCGACAACCGCAGATGATTCGCCCCCTACATCTCCCGCGCCGTCGCCACGATATCGGCCAGCACGCCCGCCGCCGTTACCGCCTGGCCAGCGCCGGGGCCGCGCACCACCAGGGGCCGCTCGGCGTAGCGCGCCGTGGTGAAGCTAAACAGGTTATCTGGCCCGCGTAGGCTGGCCAACGGGTGATCCGCCGACACTGCGCGCAAACCCACGCTCGCCCCCGCAGGCGTGATCGTCGCCACATAGCGCAGCGCCGCGCCCTGCGCCCGCGCCTCGGCCACCCGCGCCGCAAACGGCGCATCCAGCTCCTCCAGGCGCGCCATAAACTCATCGCGGCCCACCGTGGCCAGCTTCGGCGAGAACCACGGTTCAGCCGGGATCGTGGCCAGTTCCCACTCCAGACCGCAGGTGCGGGCCAGGATCAGCGCCTTGCGGGCCACATCGGCCCCGCTCAAGTCGTCGCGCGGGTCTGGCTCGGTGTAGCCCATGCGGTGGGCCGCGCGCACCGCCGTCGAGAGCGGCACGCCCGCCTCCAGTTCGCTACAGAGATAGCCCAGCGTCCCGCTCATCGCCGCCTCAATCTTCACCATACGGTCGCCGCTATCGAGCAGCCCCTGGAGCGTCGCGATCACCGGCAGCCCGGCACCCGCCGTCGCCTCGTAGCGCGTCGCCCCGCCGGAGGTCAGTTCCACAAAGCTCGACCACATCGCACTCAACGGCTTTTTATTCGCCAGCACCACCCGCGCACCATCAGACACCGCATCCGCCAGGGGCACCTCGTGGCCGCCCGCCGCCGTCACATCCACCACAATACACGGCCCGTCCGGCAGCAACTCGGCCCAGTTCTGGATTGCGCGCCCTGCGGGCGACGCCGTAAGGCGAACCCCGGCAGCCTTCGCACTCATGGCGGCATGGATTGTTGCCTCCGGCAGCGGGGATCCGGACGCCAGGGCGCCCGCGCTATCCGCCAGCGCCAGATACTCCAGCCGAAACCCGTAGCGCGCCTCCAGGACCGCCCGCGCCCCCAGCAACTGCCCGACCAACTCACGGCCCACCCCGCCCACGCCGATCTGAATAATTGGTATCGTCGTCATCGCCTCTGATTTCCCTAAACCCATCGTAGTGGCGACGCATGTGCATACATCACCTCCCACAGCTTGGAGCCATCGACCGAACTGGTCGCTGCCGTCATCTCGGCGGCAGCGGGACAAACCCTTCGCCCCTACTCCCTATGCCCGAGCCGGTCGAGGGCCGCGTTCCACGCCTTCATCCGGTCGGGGTTCCCGCCAACATCGGGGTGGTGCAAGCGCGCCATCGCCTTACGGATCGCGTTCACCTCATCATCGCTGATCTGACTGGCGAGCCCACCGACACTGATCGGCGGCGCATGGTCGTCGGGTAGGTCCGCCGAGAGGCCGGCATCAAGCCGCATCGCCCGGTGCCGCCACGCCTCGCGGTCGTTCATCAACAGCATGTTCTCGCGCATCGTCTCGGTGAGGGTCGCCACCATCTTCGCGTGGGCGCGCTGGGCCTCAGTGACGGCAGTCAGCGACTTTTCCAACTGGCGGCGCAGACTACGGTTCTCGACATGCGCCTCAGCCAGCTCCCGGCGCAGCAACTCATACTCGCGCTGGCTCACGCCCTCGCTGCCCAGCGGAAGATCTTCTGGCTTCAACACGCGCAACCTCCACGGCTAACGCTTCACCTCGCCCCCCGTGACGCCCGGCGCTCTAGTATAGCCGCTTGTGGCCCGCCGCGCTAGGGCCACCGCGCCACGCCCAGGGCTGGTGCAACGTCGCTGAGGCTGCGCCCCAGACCGCGCTTTTGGTTGGTTTTTGGCGAACTTGCCACCAAAAACCAACCAAAAAAGATCGTTCGGAGCACGTAGCCCCCTCGCCTAGCTTGCTCACCCCTCGATGCCGCTCGCCTCGCCCGTCACCCGGCTCTGGTAGACCAGCTCGCGCAGCGTGTTATCGTCCAACTTCTCGAAGAATGGCTCCAGGTAGAGCATCTCTTTCAGGCGCGGATCCTGGCTCCCCACATCATCACGCAGTTTCGGGTCTATCGTGTCTCTCGTCGGCGTGCCACGTGCGATGACCTCGATACCTTTGAGGAGCGTTGGATCGCGGGCAATCCGCTCGTAGAGATCGGCGAAGCTGGTTTGAATGACGGTGAGTTTGGCAATCAGGCCCGCCGCTGTCTGCCGACCGTGGGCGCGGTCAAGCGACAGGTGCAGGCGGAAGATGTTGAAGCTGCGCTTGACCTTGCGCGGGTTGCGCAGCAGCCCGACGGCCATCAACGTGGCGACGTGATCCGCGTCGCTGGCGGTGAGGCCAGGGACACCAGGCAGGCGGCTGCGCAGGAAGGCGCTCATGGTGTGGAGGGCCAATGGCGGTAGGGCGAAGGGGATCTGGACGATCTTCTCCAGGTAGTCGCGCTCGGCCACCGGGAAGACACCTGCCGCCGCGCCTGCCAGGGCGAACTCCTTGTAGCGCACACGGATGCCGCGTTCGATGATCTCGCGGTCCACGCCGAGGACAAAGATGCAGCCCTGGATGTCGAGGAACACCTTAATCGCCTCCAGCACGCCGATGGCCTGCTCGGGCAGGCAGCGGTCGAGGTCGTCAATGAAGATGACCAGCCGATAGCCCGCCTGTTCGGCCCACTCCTCGATCAGCTCCTTCAGCCCGGCGTAGAACTGCTCCAGTGAGCGCACCTGATCGCGGTAGATGCGGGTGCGCTCGCGCTGAAAGAGATCGAAGATCTTCTCGCTGTAATCCTCTTCGCCGGCCTTCTCGGCGGCTTTCTCCACCGCCTTGGCGATCCCGCCCAGCACCGGGAGGTAGCTGAACCCGGCGCGAATGATTGTTCCAGCGGCCAGCTTGCCCGCTTTGCCCCATTGAAACTCAATCGCCCCTTGATCCTCGCGGTCCACGCTGCGGTACAAGCTGGCAGCCAGATCATCGAGGCGCTTTTCCAGGCTGGCCTGCTCGGCGCTCAGATCCTGCGGCGGCACCTGGCCAGCGGCACGGCGACCAACGAGCGTGCGCAGCCGATCCTCATTGCGCACCACCCGCACACGGATCTCCTCGACTACGCTGATCAGCAGCGCCCGCCAGAGGGCGTCGCTCTGGACGTAGCGCCAGGCGTCAAACCAGATCGGCAGCACCCCCGGCTGCGGTTTCTCGGGGTCGTTCAGGTTGCGGTAGATCATCTTCATCAGGCTGGTTTTACCGCTGCCCCACGGCCCGTAGACACCGACGGTGAGCGGGGTATCAGCCAACTCCGCGCCGAGGACAATCTCAGTCAGAGCCGTCGCCGAGGGCGCGAAGCCGAGTTCATCCTGGGTGGCGGGCAGGTCGCCGTAACCGGGTTGAGCAGCCATAGAGCCTCCACATATATGGTAGTAGGGGCAAAGCATCGGCCCCGGATGATGCAGGGAGACACCAGATTTACCGGGGCCGATGCTTCGCCCCTTACCCACGAAAAAAAACGCGATTCCGCACACACAGAAGACAGGATTCAGGACACAGAACCGGGCAGAGGAGAACGACTGGCGACCCGCAACCCCCTATTGTTGTAGCGGTTGCGCGCGTTGATGTAGTGGTAGCGGAACGCCCCGCGCACGTGTTTTTGCTCGCTGAAACACGATCCTCCCCGCCACACTCTATAGCTATCACCGTCCTCCAAATAGGCGCTCTGCCACTCATCTTCCACCTGATACGGGTAGGGCTTTTGCCACTTGGTTGCACACCACTCCCACACATTGCCTGCCATATCCAGCACCCCATAGGGACTGGCCCCGTTGGGGTACTGGCTCACCGGCGTGGTTTTGCCAATGCCTGATTCTTTGCTATTACAACGACCCGCCTCCCACGTATTACCCCAGGGCCAGATCCGTCCGTCGGTGCCACGCGCCGCCCTCTCCCACTCGGCCTCACTGGGCAGGCGGAACTCGTGGCCGGTTTGCGCACTCAGCCAGCGGCAGTAGGCCACTGCCTCGAACCAACTGACACCCACCATCGGGTAGTTGTCACCGTTCCACCACTGTTTGTCGTCCCAGTACAGCGGTTTGACGAGCTTCTCCTTCTGGCACCACTGCCAGCCAGCCTGCGTCCAGTACTGTCGATTGCGGTAGCCATCACCTTCGACGAAGGGCCGGAACTGGGCGTTGGTCACGGGAGTCTTGGCGATCCAGAAGTCGGGTAGGGTGAGGGTGTGCTGGGGTTTCTCATCATCGTAAGCCAGTGTATCGGCGTCACTGCTGCCCATCAGGAAAGGGCCAGCGGGGATGGGGATGAGTTCTGCTAGCCAGGGTGGCAGCACGCGCATCGTCGGCACTGCCACTCGCGCTTGGGGCACACGCACGGGGGGCGCTTGGGGTGGCGACGGCACCGGCGCTTGGCCCAATAGCACTTGACGGAACGCAGCAACGCCCTGGTAGCGATCTTGCATCGCGAGGCTCAGTGCTTTGGTTATCGCCGTTGCGACGTGGCGTGAGAGGCGCGGGTTTAGGCGCTCCGGCGGCACCAGCGGGTCGGTCGCCGCTTTGATGCGCTCAAAAGAGGTTTCGGGTAGTTCCCCGGTTAGCAGTTGGTAAAGCGTTGCGCCGAAACTATAAATGTCGCTGCGTTGGTCGGTGTGGCCGGGATTCAGCGGGTGCTGCTCCAACGGCGCGTAGGCGGGGCTGAGGCCCAAGCGCGACGAGATGACGTTATTCGTACCTTGCTTAAACAGCCCAAAGTCTACCAGCTTGATCAGACCGCTCGGCGTCAGGCGCACGTTGGCGGGCTTCAGGTCGCGATGCAGGATGGGCGGATTCTGGCGGTGTAAATAGTCCAACACCTTACAGAGTTGCAGCGCGAAACCCAGGACTTGCTCCTCCTCAAGCGGGCCACCTGCCGCTGCACTCACCTCCTCCAGACTCTGACCGGGGATGAACTCCATCACTAAATAGCCGTTCCCCTGTTCAACAAACATCTCCTCGTAGCGTGGCAAGTGGGGGTGGGGGTGCTGTTGCAGCACCGCAAACTCGCCCTGGAAACTGGTCATGCCACTGGGGTCAAGGCTCTCCTTCAGGGCAAAGCGACTACCGGGCTGGCGGGTATCTTCGGCCTTGTAGACAGCCCCAAATCCGCCCCAGCCGATAATCGCTCCAACGCGATAGTGGCGCACCCGGTCGCCGGGGTTGTACAGGCGCAGCGATGAACGGAGGCTGCGGTGGCAATGGAGACACACGCTTGCGGTATCGGGGTTATGGGTACCGCACCCATCTTTGCAAATCTGCATTAT
>SESE01000810.1_pt1 | contig 12883 bp, 9 predicted proteins | sample 3171371 | NCBI WGS metagenome assembly SESE01 (sample SAMN06051881, study PRJNA518727) | freshwater metagenome | biome: subpolar coniferous forest; feature: holomictic lake; material: water; isolation source: holomictic Lake 442, 13 m depth | place: Canada: near Kenora, Ontario | collected... | reverse complement strand
GCAACTGGGCTGTGACCCCAAGCACGATAGCTGCAACGCCCTGTTTGGCGGGGTGAGCCTGCCGACCCTCGGGGATGTCTGGCGCGAGTATAAAGAGGCAGGCCGCGAGGACGCCCTCCAGGTTCAGCACGTGATCTTTAAGACCTCGATTATGGGCGGGGCGGCCACGGTCTACGGCTGCGAAATCGGCGGTCCGGAGGTTGGTCGCGGCTGCGGCGGGCGCGGGATCACCTTCGGCTTCGATACCCTTGAGAAGTTTGGCATGAGCCAGTGGGCGCTGGACTATGTGGTCATGGATTTTTTGGGCGATGTGGTCTGCGGTGGCTTTGCGACGCCGCTCTCGCGCTCACTCGCCGAGGAGGTGATCATCCTCTGCGGCAATGATCGCCAGAGTCTCTACGCGGCCAATAATATCGCCAGCGCGGCGAAGTACTTTGCCAGTATGGGCGGGCGGACTCGCCTGATCGGCCTGATCGTGAACCGCGACGATGGCAGCGGGGTGGCCGAGCGCTTCGCCGAGCGGATCAACCTGCCGGTGCTGGCCCGCATCCCGCTGGATCGCAAGATCCGCGAACTGGCCGACGCCTGTAAGTTGGCCCTGGTGGATGCGGAGTTTAATGCGATCTTCGATGGCCTAGCCCGCCAGATCATCGCTCGCGCCACACCCTACGTCGATATGGCCACGGTGCATCCACTGGAGTACAAGGAGTTCCTCGGCGTGTTTGGGGCCGAGGAACCCGACATCGTGCCTGACGGGGCCACGGCCAATGAACTCTTCGGCGGCAAGCAGGCCAAGCAGATTCCGATCTTTGAGCTCGACATCATGCAGCAGGCGGTCAGCGAGCGACCCAACATGGACTCGCCGACGCGGCTGGTGGTGACGCGCCTGCTCAAAGAGTTGGGCATGTATGTCACCGAGGCGAACCAGGATCCGAAGAAGGGCATGACCCTGACCGTCGATGGCAACACGACGATCTGCTTTGGCGACGACCGCGAGCTTGATAGCAAGATGGCCATCCTGGCGGCGCTCCAGAAGTCCGGTGAACCCTATCGCTATGTCGATCTGCGTCGGCCGGCCAGCCCGATGTATCGGTGAAGAGGCCAACCATATGGCATTACAAACACGACCAAAGACCGCGCAGACGGTCTATGTGCGGGCACCCTGGCATCTGCGGCTGCGCTGGTGGATCGCCGCGCAGCTGTGGGGCATAGGCCGGGGCTTCGAGGAGTTCTCGGTCGAGACGCCGGATCTCGCCAACCCGCTCTGGCGGCGGTAACATGGCCCTGTCGCCGCCCCGCAGGCGCGCTGCCGATGTGTGGTAGAATTGGCGCATAACTTTCCTATAGATCCACAAAAAGTGCGTGAAGTGATAATGCCCTGCTGCGCCGCCAAAGCGCAGGATGGACGCCAGGAGGAAGCTATGCCAAGCGGTCTCGGCGAAGCCACCCAGATGATCGGCCCGTTTGCCCCGGCGCTGCTCTGCTGGGCCTGTCTGATCCTGACAGTTCTGGCCCTTGCGCTCACATTCCTGTGGACAAATGTCACGGCATTTGCCCGGCGCGTTGGCGGCCGCGAGCGCAAGCCCGCCGTCGGCTCGACGCTACCGGAGCAATCTCGTCAGTAGCTAACGGCCCCGCCCGCGCCTTGTAAGCCGCGTGGGATTTGTCCCACGCCCCGATGCAGGGATCCTGGGGGGATAGCCGCCCCCAGGATCCTTTTTTTGCGATGCGGCCACGTCGTCGCCCTATGTTGAGTGACCCCTACTATGACGAAAGAGATCCTTGAGACGCCGCCCCCCGCAGCGTCGCCGAATGGCACCATCCCGAACCCGAACGCCGCTGTTCCGCCGTATCCGTTTGCCGCCCTGGTCGGCCAGGCCGAGCTGAAGCTGGCCTTGCTGCTCTGTGTGGTTAGCCCGACGATTGGCGGGGTGATGGTCATGGGCCATCGCGGCACCGCCAAGAGTACCGCCGTACGCGCCCTCGCCGCAATGCTCCCGCCGATCAAGGCGATCTCTGGCTGCGCCTACTCGTGCGCCCCCGAGCGAACCGCCGGCCTGTGTGATCGCTGCACGCATCCCGCCGATGCCAAGAAGGCCGTCCACAAGGCCACTGCCGTCACCATCCCGGTGCCGGTGGTTGACCTGCCCCTCGGCGCCACCGAGGATCGCGTCTGCGGCACCCTCGATATCGAGCGCGCCCTGACCCAGGGCGTCCAGGCGTTTGCCCCCGGCCTGCTGGCCCGCGCCAATCGTGGCTTCCTCTACATCGACGAGGTGAACCTGCTGGAGGATCACCTGGTGGACGTGCTGCTCGATGTGGCGGCCAGCGGCACCAACGTCGTTGAGCGCGAGGGCATCAGCATCCGCCACCCGGCCCGCTTCGTGCTGGTGGGTAGCGGCAACCCTGAGGAGGGCGATCTGCGCCCGCAGCTGCTCGACCGCTTCGGCCTCCACGCCCGCATCGTCACGATCACCGATGTTGAGGAGCGGGTGGAGATCGTGCGCCGCCGCCGATCTTACGACAACGACCCCTTCGCCTTTGCCGCCGCATGGGAGAAGGAGACGCTGAAGCTCCAGCGCAAGATCAAGGGTGCCCAGAAGCGCCTGCCCGATGTCGTGCTGTCCGACCCGATCCTCTACAAGATCGCCGAGCTCTGCGTGAAGCTGGAGATCGACGGCCACCGTGGCGAACTCACCCTAAGCCGTACCGCCACCTCGCTGGCTGCGCTTGAGGGCCGCACCGAGGTGAAGATTGATGACGTGCGCCGGATCACGCTGCTCGCCCTCCGCCATCGCCTGCGCAAGGATCCCCTGGAGACCCAGGACGACGCGGTGCGGATCGAGCGGGTGGTGGACGAGGTGTTGGTGTAAAAGGTAAAAGGCAAAAGGTAAAAGGCAAAAGGTAAAAGGTAAAAGGCTTGCCCTTTTACCTTTTACCTTTTGCCTTGATGTGAGACAACGTTGTGAATGCTTCCCATGCGACTCTCTCTTTCTCCGCTCTGGTGGGCCTCGATACCGCCCGCCAGGCTCTGCTGCTCCTGGCGGTTGACCCTGACCTGGGCGGCGTGGTGATTGCCGCCGGTGTCGGCACCGGCAAGAGTACCCTCGCCCGCAGCTTCGCCCGGCTCTCCGGGGCGGCGTCGCTGAGTACGCCGCCGCCTTTCGTCGAGCTTCCGGTTGGCGTCACCGAAGATCGGCTGCTCGGCGGGCTTGATCTGGAGGCGACCCTGGCCCGCAGCGAGCGCGTCCACCGCAGCGGCCTGCTCGCCCGCGCCAACGGCGGCCTGCTCTACGCCGATGGGGTGAACCTGCTGGACGATACCACGATCAACCATATGCTCTCGTCCCTCGATAGCGGCGTCGTCCGGGTCGAGCGCGAGGGTCTGAGTGTGGTGGAGCCTGCCCGCTTTGCCCTGATCGCCACCTACGACCCGGCTGAGGGTCCGCCGCGCCGCCACCTGCTTGATCGTATCGGCCTGATCGTGGCCCCGATCGGCCAGTCCCCGGCCCGCGCCCGCGCCGAGGTGGTGCGGCGCAACCTGAACGCCGACGCGATTGCGCGGATGAAGGTGCGCGCTCGGGCGGCAGCCGAGGCCGAGGCTCCCTACGATGACGAGGAGGCGCTGCTGGCGGCCACGGTGCTGGCCGCCCGCGAGGCGCTGCCGAGCGTGACAATCAGCGACGCCCAGATGCTCCAGATCAGCCAGTCGGCCCTGGCCCTGGGGGTCGAGGGCCACCGTGCCGATATCTTCGCCGTGCGGGCGGCCCTGGCCTCGGCGGCCTTGGCCGGACGCGATGCCGTGAGCGACGAGGATATGGAGCGCGCGGTGCGCTTCGTGATGGTGCCCAGGGCCACCCGTGCGCCTGAGTTTGAGGAAGAGGCCCAGCCGCCGCCCGAGCAACCCCCGCAGCAGGAGGAGCAGCCGCCGCCCCCGAGCGACGAGCAGCAGGAGGATGAGGATCAGGAGGAGCAGCCCCCGCCGCCGCCCGAGGAGGAGGATCTGAGCGTTGAGGATCTGGTGCTGTCGGCCCTGGACGCTGAGGTGCCGCCCGATGTGCTTTCTACTCCCTTTAGCGTGCGGCGCAGCGGGCGTAGCGGCTCACGCGGCAATACCTCGGGTAATCGTGGGCGTCACATCCGCTCGATCCCCGGCCTGCCCGGCCAGGGTCGGCTCGATGTGGTGGCCACCCTGCGCGCGGCCGCGCCCTGGCAGAGCTCCCGCAAGGCGGACGATGCCCGCCCCTTGGCATCTGGTGCCGTGCGTCCAGCCCGCGTACACGCAAGCATCAGCCTGCGCGCCGACGACCTGCATATCAAGAAGTTCCGCAGCAAGGCGGGCACGCTCTTCTGCTTTGTGGTCGATGCCAGCGGATCGATGGCCCTCCACCGCATGCGCCAGGCCAAGGGTGCCGTGAACGCCCTGCTCCAGCAGGCTTATGTCCACCGCGACCACGTGGCGCTCTTGGCCTTCCGTGGCGACCGCGCCGACCTGCTGCTGCCGCCCTCGCAGAGCGTCGAGTTGGCCAAGCGCGCCCTCGATGTGCTGCCCACCGGTGGCGGCACGCCCCTGGCCGCCGCGCTTCTGGGGGCCTACCAGGTCGCTGAGCAGGCCCGCGCGCGCGGCATCCACCGCACGACCTTGGTGCTGATCACCGACGGGCGACCCAATGTGCCGCTCCAGCCCACCCCCGGCCAGGGCAAGGAGGAGCGTATGGCTCAGGCCCGCGCCGAGGTGCAGACTCTCAGCGGACGCCTGAAGGCCGCCGGGATCGGCGCGGTGGTGATCGATACCCAGCGCAGCTATGTCTCGCGCGGCGAGGCCCAGCAGCTTGCCGCATGGCTTGGCGGTCGCTATGTTTACCTGCCCCAGGGACACGGCGACCAGATCGCCCAGGCGGTGATCAGCGCCAGCGATGATCAGTGACGGGCTAACGTGAAAATAGCCGATAGCCGATAGCCGATAGCCGATAGTCCGACACCAGCGGCCATGTTCATCTAACGTGAAAATAACCGATAGCCGATAGCCGATAGCCGATAGTCGGGCATCAGCGGCCATGTTCATCGGGTGTTGTGCGCGAAGCGCATGGTTGTCTGATGGGGTGATGGGGATGACGGAAGAAGCCCTTCTGTCCCAAGCGCTTTCGCCTTGGGACAGAAGGGCTTTTTCCATCCTATACCACACCCGCATCAACAATCGCGCCGTCCTGCATCTTCACCACCCGCCGGGCGTAGGCGATCACACGCGGGTCGTGGGTGGCATACACGAAGGCGGTGCCGGTCTCGTGGTTCAGTCGCTCCATGATCTCCATGGCCTGCTGACCGTTGGCCGTATCGAGGTTGGCCGTGGGCTCGTCGGCGAGGACGAGGACGGGGCGGGGAGCCAGGGCGCGGGCGATGGCCACGCGCTGCTGCTGTCCGCCGCTAAGCTGGTCGGGCCGGTGCTTGGCGCGATCCTCTAGGCCGACGGCGCGCAGCAAGCCCATTACCCGTTCACGCCGCTCGGTCGGCCTCACCCCGCTGAGCAGCAGCGGCAGTTCCACGTTCTCGTAGGCGGTGAGCACCGGCACCAGGGCGAAGAACTGAAACACGAAGCCGATGCTGGTGCGCCGCAGATCGGCGCGCTGGTTCGCGCTGAGGCGAGTCACGTCCTGGCCCTTGATCCTCACCGCGCCCGCGTCGGGCTTGTCTAGGCAGCCGATCATCATCAGCATCTGCGTAAGGTGACGACCCTCATCTCGCGGGTGCGCTCGAATGAGGCCATCAACATCAGGTTGAGGATGCCGATGGCGGCGATCAGCAGGATGACGACTCCGAAGAAGGTGGTGACGGCCAGCTTGGTCTGCATCGTCTGGCTGATCTCGGGGCGCAGGGTCTGCCAGGTGTCCACCTCGTAGCTGGGCAGGTCGCTCTGGAGCGCACGCATCAGGCGATCTTCGCCGCCGACCTTTTGCAGGAAGATCACGGCCTCGGTGGCCTGGTCGCGCAGATTGTAGAGCGTCTGCGCGTCGGCGAAGGTCATATAGACGATGCCCTTCTCGATCTCGGGCATGCCCAGATTGTAGATGCCGACGATGGTCATGGTGTGCTGTCGCATCGACTCGTTTTTGCGGCGACCGATCAGGTTCACCCGGTCGCCCACCTGCACCTGCAGCAGGTCGGCCATACCCTTGCCGATCACGATCACGTCGCGATCCTCGGGGCGCAGGTAGCGGCCCTGGGCGATATTCTCGGCCTGGAGGCTCAGGGGTGCCTCGACCGCCGGGTTGATCGCGGTGATGGCGACGCGCAAGGTGTTGCCGTGGTTGCTGACGATCCCGGCGGTGTTGATCCGCTCGGAGGCGGCCAGCACATTCGGCTGGGCCTTGACGGTTTGGATGACCGTGTCGGTGTTCGCCAGGGGCAGCAGCGGGTAGTGTGCGGCCTTCACGCGGAAGCCCGGCGCGTGGATCTGCAGGTTGCCTCCGTAGAAGCGTACCGCGTTGCCAAAGATTGCCTGGTCGGAGCCGGTGATTAGGCCGTCGAAGAAAAGCAGCAAGATCACGCCGAGGATGATCGCCACCAGGGCGATCACCGTGCGCCGCCAGTTGCGCCACATGTTGCGCCAGGCCAGGGTGATGGATTGAATCATACAACACCTCCCGCCTCAAACCACGTGCGGGTTGTCGCCGCGTCGATCAGCTGTAGGGAGCCGGGCCGCGCGCCCAGCACGCGCTCCAGCGCGTCGTTATAGGCCGCGACCATGCGCTCGGCGACCGGGAGGGCGTCCGGCTGCGGCGTGGGCGTCAGCAGCATTCTGGCGAAGGCGTCGCCCAGTCCCACCAGCATCGAGATAACAATCGTGCCGGCCAGGTCAGGGAAGTCCGTCGTCAGTTCGCCCTCGGCCACCCCCTGCGCGATCAGTTCGCCGAGCAGCGGGCCGATGTGCGTGAGCAGCGTGGTCTGCGCCCGCAGCCGCACGACGGCGTTCTCGTCGGCGTACCAACTGCGCAGCAGCGAGAGCAGGTTGGCCTTCTGCGCGACCTTCCAGCGGCTGATGTGGTCGAAGTAGCGCTGAAGTCGGCTGATCGTCGGTAGATCGGGTTCGTGTACAATGAGGGCGAAGATCTGTGCGTGCTCTTGCTCCAGGCGATTCAGCAGCGCCTCAAGCAGATCTTGCTTTGAGTCGAAGTAGTGGTAGAAGGCTCCCTTCGAGATCTTTAACTCGTCGAGGATGTCCTTGATCGTGATCTGGTCGTAGCCCTTGCGGCACATCAGCCGCCAGGTGGCGGCGAGGATCTCCGCACGCTTGACGGCGTACTCGTGTTCGTTGACGGTGCGCGCCATGGGTGCCCCCCTCGAACAGAATAATAAACCGTCGGTCGGTTTATTTATTCTACGTCGGTTTCGCCAGCTGTCAATCGGCCAAAAATCAACCTATGGAGCCACATATGCCGAGTACCAGCACGGCCTCGCCACCCTACACCCGCGAGGTGCATGATCTCCTGGCCGACCTCGGCGTCAGCCCAGCCTGCGGGTTGAGCGCCGCCGTCGCCGCCGAGCGGCTGGCTCGCCACGGGCGCAACGAACTACCCGCCCCGCCGCCTACCCCCGCCTGGCGGCGATTCCTTGCCCAGTTCCGCGACCCGCTCACCGGGCTGCTGCTGGTCGCCACGCTGATCTCGTTTGTGGCCTGGCTGATCGAGCGCGATGAGCCGCTGCCCTTTGAGACAATCACCATCCTGGCGATTGTCCTGCTCAATGGTATGCTCGGCTTTGTACAGGAGAACCGCGCCGAGCAGGCCGTGGCCGCCCTTCAGGCCATGGCCTCGCCCAGCGCCCGTGTCCTGCGCGACGGCGTCCAGCAGCTGATCCCCACCGCCGAGGTTGTGCCCGGCGACATCCTGCTGATCGAGGAGGGTGACACCTTGCCCGCCGACGGCCGGGTGATCGAGTCAATCGCTATGCGCGTGGCCGAGTCAACCCTCACCGGCGAGAGCAGCCCCGTCTCCAAAGATAGCGCCGCCATGCTCGGCCCGGCCAGCATCGGCGACCGGCTGAACATGGTTTTTGGCGGTACCGCCGTGGCCTCCGGTCGCGGCCGCGCCCTGGTCACAGCCACCGGCCCGGCCAGCGAGATTGGCAAGATCGCTGGCTCGCTCCAGGAGACTCAGAGCGACTCGACCCCGCTCCAGAAGGAGCTCGACCGGGTCGGCAAGCTGCTCGGCGTCGTGGTGATCATCATCGCCGTAGTCATGAGCGCCACCATCGTGCTGATCAACCACGTGCGCGATCTCGGCGAACTGGTGGATGTGCTGCTGCTCGGCGTTTCCCTGGCCGTGGCGGCGGTGCCCGAGGGTCTGACCGCAATCACCACCATTGTGCTCTCGCTGGGCATGCAGCGCATGGCCCGGCGCAACGTGATCGTGCGCAAGCTCTCGGCGGTGGAGACGCTCGGCTCGACCACGGTGATCTGCTCGGATAAGACCGGCACCCTGACCAAGAACGAGATGACGGTGCGGGCGGTGATCACCGCCGGTGGCCGCGTGGGCCTAAGCGGGATCGGCTACGCCCCCGAGGGCGAGGTGCTGCTCGACGGCGCACCCCTGGCCGACCCGGCCCTGCGTAGCGAGGTGCAGAAGACCCTGCGCGCCGCCAACCTCGCCAATAACGCCGGGTTGGTGCGCAAGGACGGGCGCTGGATCATTCAGGGCGACCCGACCGAGGGTGCCATCCTGGTGGCCGCGCGCAAGGCCGGGCTGACCGACGCCGCCCTGAGCGAGCGCTTCCCGCGCGTGGGCGAGGTGCCCTTCAGCTCCGAGCGCAAGCTGATGAGCACCACCCACACCGACGCCGAGCGCGGCGAGCGGGTGTTGGTCTTTGCCAAGGGTGCCCCGGATATGATGCTCACGCGCTGCGACTTCGAGCAGGCCGGCAATGCGGTGCGGCCTATGACCGATGCCCGCCGTGCGGCCATCCTGGCCGATGTCGAGTCCCTGGCGGGCGAGGCGCTGCGCACCCTCGGCGTGGCCTACCGCACGCTGCCGATGGCCGATTTTGGATTGCCGGTTGCAGATGCTGCGGCCAGCAGTCAATCTACAATCCAGGGCGAGGCGTTCGAGCAGCAGTTGGTCTTTCTCGGTGTGCTGGGGATGATCGACCCGCCCCGCCCCGAGGCCCGCCGCGCGGTGGAAGAGGCCAAGCTGGCCGGGGTGCGCCCGATCATGATTACCGGCGACCACCCGACCACGGCGGCGGCCATCGCCGCCGAGCTAGGCATCGCCGCGCCGGGGGCGCTGGCGGTGCGCGGGGCCGAGATCGAGCAGATGGACGAAGCGGCCTTGCGCGCGGCGGTGGGCGCGCACAGCGTATTCGCGCGGGTGGCCCCCGAACACAAGCTGCGCATTGTGCGCGCGCTCAAGGCCAACGGCGAGATCGCCGCCATGACCGGCGATGGCGTGAACGACGCCCCGGCCCTCAAGGCGGCCGACATCGGCGTGGCCATGGGCATCACCGGCACCGACGTGAGCAAGGGCGCGGCCGACATGATCCTCACCGACGACAACTTCGCCTCGATTGTCGCCGCCGTCGAGGAGGGCCGCTCGATCTTCGCCAACATCCAGAAGTTCCTGCGCTACTTGCTCTCGTCGAACATCGGCGAGGTTTTTACCATGTTTTTCGGGGTGGTGCTGGCCAAGCTGATCGGCCTCGTGCCCGAGGCTGGCTCGGCGGTGGTGGTGCCGCTCCTGGCCACCCAGATCCTCTGGGTGAATCTGCTGACTGACTCGGCCCCGGCCCTGGCGCTCGGCGTCGAGCCCGCCGACCACGATGTGATGACCAGACCCCCGCGCGACCCGCGCAGCAATGTGATCAGCGGGCGGGACTGGCGCGACATCGTGCTGATCGGCACGGTGATGGGCGTCGGCACCCTCGGCGTGATGGACTGGGCGCTGCCCGGCGGGCTGCTGCCTGGCGGGCAAGGATCGGCGCACTACGCGCAGACCCTGGCCTTCACCACCCTGGTCTTCTTCCAGCTCTTCAACGTCTTTAACGCCCGCTTCGAGCGGCGCAGCGCCTTCCACAAGCTGGGCGCGAACCGCTGGCTCTGGCTGGCGGTGCTGCTCTCGGTGGCGCTCCAGATAGCGGTGGTGTATGTGCCGGTGCTCCAGCAGGCATTCCGCACAACCTCGCTGTCTCTGAGCGACTGGCTGGTGTGTATCGCCGTCGGCAGCACGGTACTCTGGGCGATGGAGCTGCGTAAGCTGATCGGACGGATCGTATGATCCATTCAACATTCAACATTCAGCCGTCAACATTGGTGGCCATCGGCGGCGGCGGCGGCGCGTCCCAGGTGCTGCTCGGCGCAGCACCCTACTTCGCCCGGCGCACGGCGGTTGTCGCGGTGACGGACACTGGCCGCAGCACAGGGGTGGCGCGGGCGGTGGGCCACATCCCCGCCCCCGGCGATCTGCGCGCCACCATCGCAGCCCTGGCGACCGACCGCGATGCGCTCTGGCCGCGCCTGCTGGAGCAGCGCTTTCACGCCCCCGCGCACCCTGCCCTCGACGGCATGGCCTTCGGCAACCTGCTGCTCGCGGCCCTCGCTCAGCTCAGCGGCGACTTCGCTGGGGCGGTGTCCACCGTCGCCGAGCTGGCGGGCAGCGCCGTCCCGGTGCTGCCCGTCTCCACCGCCGACGTGCAGCTCTGCGCCGAGCTGGCCGATGGCTCCACGGTGCGCGGCGAGGTGCAAGTGCGCGCCCTGGGCCAGCCGCCCATCCGGCGGCTCTTCCTCGACCCGCCCGCCCCCGCCTACCCGCCAGCGATTGAGGCCATCCTCGACGCCGACCTGGTGACGATCGGGCCGGGCAGCTTCTTCACCTCGATCCTGGCCACCCTCCAGTTTGGCGGCGTGGTCGAGGCGCTGCGCTCGACAAGGGCGCGGGTGGTCTACGTCTGCAACTCCACCACCCAGTCCGGGCAGACCGAGCGCATGGGGGCTTACGATCATGTGGCCCGCCTGGACGAACTGCTCGGGCCAGGGCACCTCGACGCGGCCATTATCAACCGCAGCCCGAACCTGCCGAGTGATCTGGTTGAGCGTCTGGCCGCCGATGGCCTGCAGGTACTCGCTCCCGACGACACCGAGATCGCCCAGATCGCGGCCCTCGGCGCGCAGCCCCTGCTGGCCGACTACAGCGAGGCTCCTGGCACGGCCCGCCAGCTCTGGAACAAGCAGGACACGATGCGCTACGACCCGGCCAAGGTCGGCGCGGCGCTGTACCGCTACCTGCAAGGCGAAGGCGGGGGTCTGGATCGCGGGCGGGGTTTGGATCGCGGATGACACGAAATGGGGCGAACTTCGCGAACACGAAGTTCGCCCCGTTTCGTGTCATCCACGATCCAAACCCTCGGCATACCACAGGCCGAGGCGGGATGGTATAATGTTATTTAGCACGCTTTTGCTACGGGGGAGAGTCCCGCTATGTCCCAACGCAAGCGCCTCGCGCTGATCGACGGCCACGCCCTGGCCTTCCGCGCCTTCCACGCCCTGAAGGTCTCCGGCTTGCGCTCCTCGCGTGGCGAGCCGACCTACGCGGTTTTTGGCTTCGCCCAGATCCTGCTCACCACGATCCAGGCGCAGCGCCCCGAGTACGTCGCCATCTCGTTCGACGTTGGGCGCACCTTCCGCGACGATATGTACGCCGAGTACAAGGCCGGTCGCGCCGAGACGCCCGAGGAATTTCACTCGCAGATGGCGCGCATCCAGGAGTTTTGCCGCGCCCTGAACATGCCGATCTACACCGCCGACGGCTATGAGGCTGACGATGTGATCGGCACCCTGGCCCGCCAGGCCAGCGCCGAGGATGTCGAGACGCTCATCCTCACCGGCGATACAGACTCGCTTCAGCTGGTAGACGCGCACGTGCGGGTGATCTTGGCCAATCCCTACGGCCAGAAAACGACCACCACGATCTACGACGAAGCGAAGGTTCGCGAGCGCTACAAGGGTCTCGCTCCTAGCCAGTTGGCCGACCTGCGCGGCCTCAAGGGCGATACGTCCGACAATATCCCCGGCGTGCGGGGCATCGGCGAGGCTGGGGCGATCACCTTGCTCAATCAGTTTGGCAGCGTGGAAAACCTCTACGACCACCTCGCCGATGCCCCGAATCGCTACCAGAAGCTGCTCGATGGCCAGCGCGAGGCGGCGGTATTTAGCAAGAAGCTGGCCACCATCGTCTGCGATGTGCCGGTGCGGCTGATCCTCGCCGACGCCGCCGTCCACGAGTATGACCGGGCCGCCGTGATCCGGCTGTTCCAGGAGTTGGAGTTCGGTGCCAGCTCGGGCTTGCTGAAGAAGCTGCCCGGTACCGACGGAGAGACGGCCCGGTGGGCCGTCTTGCCCGGTACCGACGGAGAGACGGCCCAGCGGGCCGTCTTGCCCGGTACCGACGGAGAGACGGCCCAGCATGCCGTCTTGCCCGGTACCGACGGAGAGACGGCCCGGCAGGCCGTCTCTACCTCCGAGACCACGCAGCTCTCGCTTTTCGGCGAGGTGCCACTCCTCGTCGCCGATGTCCCGTCCGCGCCCGCCCTCGGTGATTACCGCGCCGTCACGACCGACCACGAGCTGGCCGCCCTGGTGCGTGCGCTGGAGGCTGCCCCCGGCTTCGCCTTCGACACCGAGACCACCGGCCTGCGCCCCTTCCAGAGCGCCCTCTGCGGAATCTCGATCGCCATCGCGCCCGGCAGCGCGGTCTATGTGCCCTGTGGCCACGCCGAGGGGCCGCAGTTGCCCGCCGCGCAGGTGATCGCGGCGCTCAAACCCTTCTTTGAGAACCCGGCTAAGGCCAAATACGCCCACAACGCCAAGTTCGACATCGAGATGCTGCTAGGCGCGGGGATC
>SESE01000809.1_pt1 | contig 12888 bp, 5 predicted proteins | sample 3171371 | NCBI WGS metagenome assembly SESE01 (sample SAMN06051881, study PRJNA518727) | freshwater metagenome | biome: subpolar coniferous forest; feature: holomictic lake; material: water; isolation source: holomictic Lake 442, 13 m depth | place: Canada: near Kenora, Ontario | collected... | reverse complement strand
TCCTACAAAAAGTTTTTGCAGGCCGAGACCCCCCATTCAAGCCGTGCGGACGATGGCTTGCACGCCGCTTTGAGATCGGTGTTTCCGATTGAAAGCCATTCTGGGCTGGCGGTGCTTGAATATGTGAGTTACCGCTTGGGTGATCCGACTTTCGATGTCAAGGAATGCCAGCAACGGGGAACAACTTACGCAGCACCGTTGCGGGTCCTTGTGCGGCTGGTGATTTACGACAAAGAGGCGCCGGCAGGTTCAAAGGTGGTCAAGGATATCAAAGAACAGGAAATTTACATGGGTGAAATTCCGTTAATGACCGATACTGGCACCTTCGTCATCAACGGCACGGAACGAGTCATAGTCTCGCAGCTTCACCGTTCTCCTGGCGTTTTTTTCGACCACGACCGTGGCAAAACCCATTCTTCCGGCAAATTACTCTTTAACGCACGAGTCATCCCCTATCGTGGATCATGGCTGGATTTTGAATTTGATCATAAAGACTGCCTGTACGTGCGCATAGACCGCCGCCGGAAACTGCCGACGACTATCTTATTGCGCGCATTGGGTTACGATAATGAAAACATAATTAACCTGTTTTTTGAAACAAATCAATTTGTGTTATCGACGGGTGATATCTTCCTTGATTTGATACCGGAGCGTCTAAGAGGCGATATCGCCAGCTTCGATATCAAACTGGGCGAAAACATAATCGTCGAAAAAGGCCAACGCATCACCGCAAGGCACATCCGCCAAATAGAAAAAGTGGGCATTACGAGGATAGAAGTGCCTCGCGACTATCTACATGGGAAAATACTGGCGAACAACGTCATAGACTCTGCCACCGGCGAACTGGTCGCCAAGGTGAATGACGAGATCACTGACGATCTGATTGACAAGATGATGGCTGCGGGAATTACCATGATCGATTGCTTATTTGTCAACGATCTAGACCGGGGGCCCTATATTTCCAACGCGATGCGCATTGACACAACGGAAACCCAACTCGATGCGCTGGTGGAAATCTATCGGATGATGCGGCCCGGCGAGCCGCCCACGAAAGAGGCCGCGCAGTCTTTGTTTGACAATCTGTTTTTCACCACTGACCGGTACGACCTTTCGGCAGTGGGGCGGATGAAATTCAACCGCCGCCTTGGGCGCACCGAAATAACCGGTTCTGGCGTATTATCGAAGGACGATATCATTGATGTATTGCGCGAACTCATCAATATCCGCAATGGCAACGGTCAAGTTGACGACATTGACCATTTGGGCAACCGTCGTGTGCGTTCGGTCGGGGAAATGGTGGAAAACCAATTCCGCTTAGGCTTGGTGCGAGTCGAACGGGCGGTCAAGGAACGCCTAACCCTAGCCGATTCGGAAGGACTGATGCCGCAAGAAATCATCAACGCCAAACCGGTGGCGGCTTCCATCAAGGAATTTTTCGGCTCCAGCCAGTTGTCTCAATTCATGGACCAGAGCAACCCGCTGTCTGAAATCACCCATAAACGGCGCGTGTCTGCGCTGGGCCCGGGTGGCTTGGCCCGTGAACGGGCAGGTTTTGAGGTGCGTGATGTCCACACGACCCATTACGGACGGGTATGCCCCATCGAAACACCTGAAGGCCCGAACATTGGCTTGATCAACTCCCTTGCGGTGTATGCGCGCACTAATGAATACGGATTTTTGGAAACTCCCTATCGCAAGGTTTCCGAGAGCCGCGTAAGCAATGAAATCGAATACTTGTCGGCAATAGAGGAAGGCAAGTTCTACATCGCCCAAGCCAGTGCCGCAGTTGACGAGCACGGCAAACTGAAGGATGATTTGGTCTCTTGCCGATACAAGGACGAATTCACCTTGTCCTCGCCTGAGAAAATCAACTACATGGACGTGTCATCCAAACAGATCGTATCAGTCGCCGCTGCACTCATTCCGTTCCTTGAACACGACGACGCGAACCGTGCGTTAATGGGTTCCAACATGCAGCGTCAGGCGGTGCCTACCTTGCGGACGGAAAAGCCGCTAGTCGGCACAGGCATTGAGCGTATCGTGGCAAAGGACTCGGGGGTCGCGGTGATTGCCAGGCGCGGCGGGTTGATTGAGTCCGTGGACGCCAGCCGCATCGTGGTGCGGGTCAATGATGTCGAGACCGAGGCAGGGATTCCCGGTGTGGATATTTACAATCTTACCAAGTACACGCGATCCAACCAGAACACCTGCATCAATCAAAGGCCCTTGGTCAAACCCGGCGACCGGGTTTCCAAGAACGACATTCTCGCTGACGGGCCATCCACCGACATGGGTGAATTGGCATTGGGGCAGAATTTGTTGGTGGCCTTCATGCCTTGGAACGGTTATAACTTTGAGGATTCCATCTTGATTTCCGAACGGGTGGTGCAAGAGGATCGTTTCACCACCATCCACATTGAGGAAAAGACCTGCGTGGCCCGGGATACCAAACTGGGGCCGGAGGAAATCACCGCAGACATACCTAATGTGGGTGAGGCCGCACTGGCCAAACTGGACGAATCCGGCATCGTTTTCATCGGGGCAGAAGTAAAGGCGGGAGACATTCTGGTCGGAAAAGTCACTCCCAAGGGTGAAACCCAGTTGACCCCGGAAGAAAAGTTATTGCGTGCGATTTTCGGCGAGAAGGCATCCGATGTAAAAGACACCTCGTTGCGTGTGACATCGGGGATGGACGGCACTGTCATTGATGTCCAAGTCTTCACCCGGGACGGCGTGAAAAAGGATGAACGGGCCAAAGAAATCGAAGAGAAGCAAATTGAGCAAGTCAAAAAAGACTTGGGAGACCAGTTGCGCATCATCGAAAAAGATATTTTTGATCGTGCGGAACAACTGCTCATCGGCAAAGTTTCGGAATCCGGGCCTGCCGGCCTGAGATCAGGCAAGGTCATCGATGAAACATACTTGGAGTCAATCAGGCCCTCGCAATGGCTGGAGATTCGCTTGCAGGACGAAGAAACCAACCAGCAATTGGAATCCGTTGCTGAACAGATCCAGCAACAACGCGAGGAAATGAACCGTAGGCTGGAGGAGAAGAAAAGGAAAATCACCATGGGAGACGACCTCGCACCTGGAGTGCAGAAAATGGTCAAGGTCTACCTAGCGGTAAAGCGCCGCATTCAGCCGGGCGACAAAATGGCTGGCCGGCATGGAAACAAGGGGGTCATCTCGCAAATCGTACCGGTGGAGGATATGCCCTACGCAGCCGACGGCACACCCGTTGACATTGTCCTGAATCCGCTGGGTGTACCCTCCCGAATGAACGTGGGACAGGTGCTGGAAACCCATCTTGGCTGGGCGGCGAAAGGGTTGGGCATCAAGATCGGCAAGATGCTAGAGGTAAAGGCAAAAATCGAAGAGATTCGCGGTTTTCTCGATGAAATCTATAACGCCACAGGCAAACGTGAAGACTTGGATTCGCTGACGGACACTGAAATCATCGAACTGGCCGAAAATTTGCGGCATGGCGTACCCATGGCCACCCCAGTATTCGATGGTGCCATCGAAGAAGATATCAGACAGATGCTCAGGCTGGCGGAACTGCCAGAAAGTGGTCAAACACGTTTGTTCGACGGGCGCACTGGCGATCCATTCGAACGGAATATCACCGTGGGTTATATGTACATGCTAAAGCTTAACCATCTGGTCGACGACAAGATGCATGCCCGTTCCACCGGCCCTTACAGCCTGGTCACGCAGCAGCCCTTGGGAGGCAAGGCTCAGTTTGGCGGACAGCGTTTTGGGGAAATGGAAGTATGGGCGCTTGAAGCCTACGGCGCTGCTTATACCTTGCAAGAGATGCTCACGGTCAAGTCAGACGATGTCAATGGGCGCACGAAAATGTATAAGAATATCGTGGATGGCGATCACAGGATGGAGGCTGCGATGCCCGAATCGTTCAATGTGTTGATCAAGGAAATCCGCTCCTTGGCGATTAATATCGAATTGGAGCAGGAATAGGGGCGGGTTCGGAACCCGCCGGGACAATACCCCGGCACATGCGGTAGCCCAGGCCCCAGCACTGATGGCATCAGCCAGTACAGAAGATTTAAGAGAGCAGCCCAATGAAAGATTTGATTAACTTTTTAAAGCGTCAAAACCAGACCGAAGAGTTCGACGGCATTCGCATCAGCTTGGGTTCTCCCGACATGATCCGTTCATGGTCATATGGCGAAGTCAAGAAGCCTGAAACTATCAACTACCGCACATTCAAGCCCGAGCGCGACGGCTTGTTTTGCGCAAAGATATTTGGGCCGGTTAGTGACTATGAATGCCTTTGCGGGAAGTACAAGCGCCTTAAACACCGCGGTGTGATATGTGAAAAATGCGGGGTTGAGGTCACCTTGTCAAAAGTGCGCCGCGAACGCATGGGGCATATCGAGCTTGCCAGCCCCGTCGCGCATATTTGGTTCCTGAAGTCGCTGCCTTCCCGGATCGCGTTACTTCTTGACATGACCTTGCGCGAAATAGAGCGTGTGCTCTACTTCGAATCTTTCGTGGTCATTGATTCTGGAATGACTCCCTTACTGCGCAACCAGCTCATGACTGAAGAAGAGTTCCAGGAGGCTTATCAGCAGTACGGAGATGAGTTCACCGCCAAAATGGGAGCCGAGGCGATTCGCGAGTTGCTCAAGACCATGGACATGCAAGGCGAAGTCCAACGTCTGCGCGAAGAGATCGGCGGAACGAGTTCGGAGACCAAGATCAAGAAACACACCAAGCGGCTGAAGGCCATTGAATCGCTGATCCTTTCGAACAACCGTCCAGAATGGATGATTCTGACCGTGCTGCCAGTGCTGCCTCCCGAATTGCGGCCCTTAGTGCCGCTTGACGGAGGCCGGTTTGCAACATCGGACTTGAACGATCTGTACCGCCGCGTCATCAATCGCAACAATCGCCTCAAGCGCCTGCTGGATCTGAACGCGCCCGACATTATCGTTCGCAACGAGAAGCGTATGTTGCAGGAAGCCGTTGATGCACTGCTGGACAATGGCCGCCGTGGCCGTGCCATCACCGGATCGAACAAGCGCCCACTGAAGTCCTTGGCCGACATGATCAAGGGCAAGCAAGGCCGTTTCCGCCAGAACCTTTTGGGCAAGCGCGTCGATTATTCCGGACGTTCGGTCATCGTCGTAGGACCCACCTTGAAGCTGCACCAGTGCGGTCTGCCGAAGAAAATGGCCTTGGAACTGTTCAAACCGTTCATCTTCAGCAAACTCCAGTTCAGAGGTCTTGCCACCACGATCAAAGCGGCAAAAAAAATGGTGGAACGTGAAAGCCCGGAAGTATGGGATATCCTGGACGAGGTCATCCGTGAACATCCAATTATGCTGAACCGCGCCCCTACCCTACACCGACTAGGTATTCAGGCTTTCGAGCCAAGCTTGGTGGAAGGCAAGGCCATCCAACTGCATCCACTGGTCTGTACCGCATTCAACGCCGACTTCGACGGCGACCAGATGGCCGTGCATGTGCCGCTGTCCTTGGAGGCACAGTTGGAAGCTCGAACACTGATGATGGCGACCAACAATATCCTTTCGCCTGCGAACGGCGAACCCATCATCAACCCGACCCAAGACGTGGTGCTCGGCCTTTACTACATGAGTCGCATGCGGGTCGGAGCCATGGGGGAAGGGATGATATTCGCTGATACCGACGAAGTTTTTCGTGCCCACCAGAATAAACAACTAGACCTGCAGGCCAAGGTGACGGTTCGCATCCGGGAAGTTTTGTTGGACGAAAACGGCAAGAAAATGGATCCTATGATACGCCGTGTGGAAACCACCGGAGGCCGCGCATTAATCTCGAACATCTTGCCGGAGGGCTTAGGGTTTGACATGGTCAACCAAGATATGACCAAGAAGACCATCTCAAAGCTTATCAACCATTGCTACCGCGCCCTCGGCGTGAAGGCAACCGTTATTTTTGCCGACAAACTGATGTACATGGGCTTCTCCTACGCGACTCGCGCGGGTGTCTCCATTGGCTTTGAGGACATGGCGGTTCCTGCGGGTAAAGGCAAGATCATTTCGGCTGCCGAGAAGGAAGTCAAGGAAATCCAGCACCAGTACGCCTCCGGCCTGGTGACCGACGGCGAGCGCTACAACAAGGTGGTGGACATCTGGTCTCACGCCAACGACCAAGTGGCCAAGGTGATGATGGACGGCTTGGGTACGGAAGTGGGCGAAATGAATCCCAGAAGCCTTATCAATGCTTGGGCTGAAAAGACGTTCCGTCAGCTTGATGCCGATCTAAAGGCTGAAAAAATATCCGATAGTGATTACAAAGAAAGCATTGCCAAAGTAAACGGGCAACGCTGGACTGATGTATTGCCTGACGGGATAAAGGAAGTTGAAACGACGATCCAACAGAAATCGTTCAATTCCATTTACATGATGGCCGACTCCGGCGCACGCGGCTCGGCGGCACAAATCCGCCAATTGGCCGGGATGCGCGGCCTCATGGCCAAGCCGGACGGTTCCATCATCGAAACACCCATCACCGCGAATTTCCGCGAGGGATTGGACGTGTTGCAATACTTCATTTCGACCCATGGTGCCCGCAAGGGACTTGCGGACACGGCGTTGAAGACCGCCAACTCAGGTTATTTGACCCGTCGTCTGGTTGATGTGGCGCAGGACTTGGTGATCACCGAGGACGATTGCGGCACCAACGACGGCTTGTTGATGACACCACTAATCGAGGGCGGCGACGTGGTCGAACCCTTGGCTGAACGTGTGCTGGGCCGTGTGCTGGCCGAAGACACACACAATCCGGCGACAGGCGAATTGGTGGTGGAAGCGGGCGTTCTGCTGGACGAATTCTGGGTCGTCGAACTGGAAAACCATGGCATCGACAATGTGCGTGTGCGCTCCATAATCTCCTGCAAAACCCGTTTTGGTGTCTGCGCTTCCTGTTATGGACGCGATTTGGGCAGGGGTCACAAAGTCAATATCGGCGAAGCAATCGGCGTCATTGCGGCACAGTCCATCGGCGAGCCGGGCACTCAGTTGACCATGCGCACTTTCCACATCGGCGGGGCGGCATCGCGGATGGCATCGATCAACAACGTGGAGGTCAAGTCAAAGACGGGGAAGATAAAGCTTAATAACCTTAAGACTGTGATGAACAAGGAAGAAAACTTGGTTGCCGTATCGCGATCCGGCGAAGTCAGCATCATTGACGAACACGGACGCGAACGGGAACGCTACAAAATTCCTTATGGCGCGGTGTTGAAAGTCCATGATGACGCTTTGGTAAGCGGCGGGCAAGTCGTGGTCACTTGGGATCCGCACACCCATCCGGTGGTTACCGAGGTGAACGGTACTGCCTTACTGGTCGATTTCGTCGCTGGCATAACCGTGCGCGATAAATTGGACGAAGTCACCGGCCTAAGCTTCATGGAAGTCATCGATCCAAAGCAACGCGGAAGCGCGGGCAGGGAGCTTCGCCCCATGGTCAAACTGATTGACGAGCATGGCGATGCCATTTTCATTCCCTCCACCGAGATTGCCGCCCAGTACTTCCTTCCTTCCGGCGCGATTGTCGGCATCCGTGACGGCGACGTGGTTGAAGTGGGCGACGTTTTGGCGAGAATACCGCAGGAGTCGAGTAAAACCCGCGACATCACTGGCGGTCTGCCCCGCGTGGCTGACTTGTTTGAAGCCCGCAAGACCAAAGATCCGGCAATCTTGGCGGAGGCCACCGGCACGGTTAGCTTTGGCAAGGAAACCAAAGGCAAGAGGCGCATCATCATCACCGACGGTGCCGGTGTGCAACATGAGGCAATGATACCAAAATGGCGCCACGTCACTGTGTTTGAGGGCGAGCATGTGGAGCAGGGTGAAACGATTGCCGAAGGCGAGTTGACTCCCCACGACATTCTCCGTTTGCGCGGGGTGGCCGATTTAGCCTCCTACCTGGTCAAGGAAATCCAAGACGTTTACCGTCTGCAAGGAGTGAAAATCAACGACAAACATATCGAAGTCATTATCCGGCAGATGCTGCGCAAAGTTGAAATCACCTCGCCTGGCGACACCATGTTCCTAAAAGGGGAACAGATTGACCGTGCGCGCTTACTGGAGGAAAACGAGAAGATTGAAGACGAAGGAAAAATCCCCGCCTGTTACGAGGCCGTGCTGATGGGAATCACCAAGGCATCGCTATCAACCGAATCTTTCATATCCGCCGCGTCCTTCCAAGAAACCACGCGGGTGTTGACCGAGGCCGCCATTCGGGGTTTAAGCGACAAACTCATGGGCTTGAAGGAGAATGTCATCGTAGGCCGGTTGATTCCGGCCGGGACGGGTTTGGCCTATCACTTGGAACGCAAGCAGAAGAGCCGGTATGGCGAAAACCCGGAGGGCGAAGCCGCTGGGGCAATGGATGCCGGAGATGTAGAAGAAGCGCTCAAACAAGCGCTGAGCATGTAATCACGAACCCCATATTGGAGCATTTAAAGATGAATACCAAACCCCTATGGAGCATTCTCGCCGCCGGAGTCTGCCTTGTGTTGAGTACACAGTCTTTGCAAGCGGCAGGCAACGCAGAGGAAGGGAAGAAAAAGTTTTATTCCTGCGGTGGTTGCCACGCCATTGAAGGCTACAGCAATGCATACCCGAATTACCATGTGCCACGCATCGGCGGTCAGCAGGAGAAAGCCGTGCTTGCCGCTTTGAATGGATACAAGACGGGTGACCGCAAACATGGCGAACTGCCGCAGGGCAATAGCATGCAGGGCAATTCAAGCGGCTGGTCGGACAGCGATGTGGCGGACATTGCCGCGTATGTGTCCAAAAAGGTCTTGTCCACCGAAACCGCAGTCATTACCGGGAACCCAGGCAAAGGCAAGGAAAAGACTGCGGTCTGTGCCGGCTGTCACGGTGAAGACGGCAATGTCCTCGATAAAGACGGCAAGGTCTTGAATCCAGACAACCCTCGCCTAGCCGGACAATACGAAGACTATTTAATCAAGGCTTTGAAGGATTACAAGAAGGGGGTTCGGAAGAACCCCGTCATGAACGGCATGGCCGAGTCACTGTCCGATGATGAAATCAAGGACATTTCCGCCTATTACGCAAGCCAAAAAAGAGGTCTTGCGACGATTTCCGACTAGGCATTCGTTGGTTGGCATCTGCGCCATACGATCAGGCCATGAGTGGATCGAAAGCCCGGAGCGATTTGTTCGCCCGGGCTTTTAGTTTGGAAGCCGGATAAATCTGATAATATAAGCGGTGTTTCATCGTTGATGCGTACCCCATGTTCAAAACCATAATATATGTATTGGCACTGTCAATTGGCACAGACATCATGGCCGCAGACAGCCATCCCCTACCGGCCAGTTCCGAGGCAACCCCCAAGCAACGGGTCATCATGGGATGGCTGGAGTCGATTTTCATCAGGCCATGGAACCGTAGGCTTACCGCCAAGTTGGACACCGGTGCCAAGACTTCCTCTTTGCACGCTGGCAAGATTGAGCATTTCAGCAAGAACGGCGAGGATTGGGTGCGCTTTAGCCTAGGTGACATCGAAGATAAAAAACTGCCCCCGATCACCGTGGAAAAGCCCCTCCTTCGCACTGTCAACATCAAATGCAAGGGTGACGACTGCCAGCCATCCAAGCGCGACGTGGTTTTGATGACACTATGCAAGAATGGGAGGGAATACCAAGCGGAGTTCAATTTGGTTGACAGGAGCAACTTCAATTATCCTGTGCTGCTCGGCAGGGGCTTTCTCAAGGAAGTGGCCCTAGTGGATGCCAATGAAACTTTCCTGTTCAAATCCGAGCTTGACCCGTGCATAACCAAAGACGGCTCGGCATCCCCGTGAAACACCGGTTTTTTTGTTGCGGGTGAACACGCATGAGAAACCTGCATGTCAAGGTGCTTGCATTCGTCTTGGTCCTCACCGGTTTGTCGTTATGTTATTATAAGGTTACGCGATTGGGCCTGCCCCTGTTCCCGGCCAAGCAGACAGAAGTCTGGACGGTGGAGGCACGCATAGAGTTCAAGCCCAAACGGGACACCCCGATCAAGGCAACGCTCTTCATACCACGCGGCCCCGCCGGTTATACGGTAGTGGATGAAAACTTCGTATCCAGCAATTATGGCCTCACCACCGAGGATGACGGGGTTTCACGCAGCGCCCAATGGGCGGTGCGCAAAGCCACTGGCTACCAGGTCTTATATTACCGGCTGCATTTGGCCCGTGACCCAACGGCACAAACGGAAAAACCACCCCCCCCTCCCAGCCTGGCGACCCCTGAATATCCCGAATTGATTCGTTCGGAGGTTAAGGCGGTAATCGAAGAAGCCCGCAGCAAATCGGCGGACACCCTTTCCTTCAGTCGTGCGTTGTTGCTTAGGCTTAATGCGCCCACGCCCGATGCCAATGTCAGCCTTCTCCAGCAAGATATGCAAAACCATGAAGAATGGGTGGCTCGCATTGTTGATATTCTTACCGGTGCCAACATTCCGGCCCGTATGACCCATGTATTGCGCCTGGTGGATGGGTCGAAACACGCCTCGCTGACTCCGTGGATTGAAGTTTACGCCAATGATGGATGGCAACCGGTCAATCCGCAAACCGCCGAACCCGGGATTCCCAAGGAAGCTATCGTATGGCATGTGGGCAAGGGGCCAGTGCTGGATGTCAACGGCGGGAGATTTCCCAAGGCAGAGTATTCCGTCACCCGGCACGCACAGGAAATGACGCTGGTTGCGGAACAAAGGGCGCGTCAGATGGGTTCCAAAATCATGGAATTCTCGCTGTTCAGCCTGCCGGTGCAGACGCAGAATGTCTACCGCGTCCTGCTGCTTACGCCTGTGGGCGCTTTCCTTATCGTGTTCATGCGCAATGTAGTGGGATTCAAGACCTTCGGCACTTTCATGCCCATACTGATTGCCTTGGCCTTTCGTGAAACCAAACTGTTATGGGGCATGGTTTTATTTACCCTGGTCGTTAGTTTGGGCCTGGCAATCCGTTTCTACTTGGAATACCTGAAGCTGCTTTTAGTGCCGAGATTGGCGTCGGTGCTGACCATTGTCATCTTGCTGATGGCCGTTGTCAGCCTGCTCACCCACAAACTAGGCATTGACCGTGGAGTTTCCGTAGCGCTGTTCCCGATGGTGATAATGACGATGACGGTCGAGCGCATGGCCTTGGTGTGGGAGGAAGCCGGGCCATTGGAAGCCCTGCAACAGGGTTTCGGAAGCCTGCTTATGGCGGCTTTGGCGTTTGTGATCATGAGCGATAGCGTAATGCGGCACATGGTTTTCGTATTTCCCGAACTGCTGCTTATCGTGCTGGCCGCGAACCTGTTGCTCGGTCGCTACACCGGATACCGACTGATGGAACTGTGGCGTTTCCGTGCGGCATTGCGGCAAGAATAAGCGGGATTTTTTTGCGATGAACTGGCACACCTTGTTGACCCCAGGGAAGCGTTTGCGCGAATTGGGCATCATGGGCATGAACCAGCGTAACGCCGACTTCATCCTGCTGTACAATCCGCGGAGGAATTTTCCACTGGTGGACGACAAGCGCCGCACCAAGGAACTGGCTTTAGCGGCCGGCATTGCCGTACCCGAACTGTACGCGGTGATCGAAATCGAGCATCAGGTCGATACGCTGTCGCAATTGCTTGCGCCTTACGAGGAGTTTGTCATCAAGCCGGCCCATGGCAGCGGCGGCGAAGGCATCCTAGTCGTGACCGGCAAGGTCAGCGGTCGCTATCGGAGGACCAGCGGGCTATTGGAGGACGAGGATGAGTTAAAGTATCACATTTCCAATATCCTCAGCGGAATGTATAGCCTAGGTGGCTTGCCGGATTGTGCGTTGATCGAATACCGGGTCGATTTTGACCCGATTTTCGACGAGGTGAGTTATCGTGGCGTACCCGACATTAGGACAGTGGTGTTTCGTGGCGTGCCGGTACTGGCGATGATCCGCTTGCCCACCCGCTTGTCGGATGGCAAGGCAAACCTGCATCAAGGTGCCGTGGGAGTGGGCATAGATTTGGCGACGGGGCTCACATCTTGCGGGGTTTGGCACGACAATACGATCGACCACCACCCCGACACGGGGGGGGTGATTGCCGGTTTGGAAATTCCCCATTGGGATCAAATATTGGCCTTGACGGCGCGTTGTTTCGACTTGGTGGGTCTGGGGTATATTGGCGTGGACATAGTGCTTGACCGGAAGCTTGGCCCGCTGATGTTGGAAATCAACGCAAGGCCCGGTTTAAGCATCCAACTTGCCAACAGACAAGGCTTGTTGCCGCGTCTGCGCAAAATTGAGGCACTCAGGGAAATCCCCTCCTCAATTGAAGAACGGACAGTGCTGGCGAAGTCGCTTGCTTGACCTTATCACCTATCAGTTTTTATGACGGGCCTCGCAGGGCGGGTTTTAACCCGCCATTGCGGCTGTCAATTGACAGCAGGAATGGCGTTTCACCGTAATCAAATTTCATAGGTTTTGGTTTTGTGACATATCCCCGTAACATAAACATGTGACAATGAACAGTTTTTAGATGGCCCAGCGGAACGGCTTCAGCCCAGCAGGTTTTCCCAAGGCATATTATTTTGCGGAGTTTTTGGGGTGTCCCAGTCCGTGTGTCAACCAGGATCCATTATGCAAAAATCGACACTTTTATTTCTGTTGCTGTTGATAAGCGCCTATGCTTTCCATATCGGACGGCAACGATCTCGCCAGGCAGTCGGCGGGAGGGTCACAAACCTACATTCGCTACCCAATTACCACGGCTATTACACCGCTTTATGGACTCTTTTGCCCGCATTGGCATTGCTTTTTATATGGATGGGATTCGAAACCCCGGTCATCAACCATCTGGTGATAGGGACCCTGCCAGAGGCG
>SESE01000805.1_pt1 | contig 12907 bp, 11 predicted proteins | sample 3171371 | NCBI WGS metagenome assembly SESE01 (sample SAMN06051881, study PRJNA518727) | freshwater metagenome | biome: subpolar coniferous forest; feature: holomictic lake; material: water; isolation source: holomictic Lake 442, 13 m depth | place: Canada: near Kenora, Ontario | collected... | reverse complement strand
GTCCCAGTATCCGACCCGTGAGGCCTCCACAACCATATTGAAAGTTTGGTGTGACACTTCAAGAGTGGCGACTTTTTTTTCAACTTCGTGAAGTTTTTTTCTGAGAGCGGCATTTTCCGTTCGAAGTTCTTCCTGCTCGAGGTGTAATACTTGCATCTCTCTTTGCATAATGCGTTGGGATTTTAGACTTTTCAGAACTATTTGTCAGAGATGCGGTCCGCCGGGGTGATTGATTTGATGGCGATATCTGTGATGAAGACAATGACGATGTTGATCATGACGGATACAGAGATATACCATGTCCAGGCAAGTCCGAAATGTTTCAGCACGAAAACAATAGCCATGCTGGCGACGAGACCAGTGGCCAGACTTGCCGTATGAAAGTGGCGTTTGCTTTTTGATAGCAGAAAAAGTCCCAGAAGGCCACCATAAGTGAAAGAGGCGATTTCAAGGCCAACCATGACAATTGCCTTGTTGCCTGCGTCAAACATGAGTGCAATAATAATAAGCACGACCGCCCAGATGAAACTGATAATCCTTGAAAATCCGAGAGATGCCGTTCCACCAAGAATGTCGTTGACGGTTGAAGAGGCCAGAGCGTTGATGGCTGAGCTGTGGGTTGACATGGCTGCTGACAAGACTCCTGCGATCAGTAATCCTTTCAGTCCGGCAGGAAGATAGTGAACAATAAAAAAGGCAAATTCACGATCTTTTTCCATGGGAACTCCATGCATGAATATTGAGATCAGAGAGCCTGCAAGAAGAAAGACAGAAAACTGAAAAAAGACAAAAAAACCGCTGCCAATCATTGCTTTTCTTGCTGAGCGGAGATTCTTGCAGCCGAGTACCCGCTGGACCATCATGTAGTCGACCCCATGTGATGAAAGAGAGAGCAGGATACCGCCGATAAATGCGCTGAAAAAGGTGAGCGGGTTGGTTAAAAAATGAGGATCGGTATTGATAATGTTCAGTTTTCCGGAGTTGGAAAGCGAGGTCAGTATTTCCGGCAGGCCCTTGTCTATGCTGTGAAGCAGAAAAACAATGGAGAGAACTCCGCCCAAAAGATAAAGACTGAATTGAAAACTTTCGAGCCAGACAACCGCCTTGATGCCGCCTGACAGGGTATAGACAAGGGTGACTATACCGATAATCATGACCGAAAGCGGGAGTGACCAGCCCGTGACCACCTGTACAACCACGCCAGCGGCCAGAAACCTGATGGCGTCGCCAAGTGTTCTGGTAACAAGAAAAACCAGGGCGGCCACTTTTTGCATGCCTGTACCAAAACGTATCCCGATGATTTCATAAATAGAACTCACGCCGTGTTTGAAATACATAGGAAGGAGAATGGCACTGACCAGAATTCGTCCAATAATGTAGCCCATAGCCAGTTGCAGGAAACTCCAGTCACCCCGGTAGGCAAGACCTGGTACACTGACAAAGGTAAGTACAGAGGTTTCTGAGGCGACAATAGAGAGCATTGAGACAATCCATGGCAAGTTGTGGTTGCCGAGGAAATAGTCCTTGCTGTTTTTGTTGCTTTTTCCATGCCAGAGCCCGAAGAGTGTATTTCCGACCAGAAAAAGAATAATGATGGCAAGATCAATCGGCTGCATGGAGTACAATGGTTTGGTGGCTGTTTGAAGGTTGCTTCAGTACTTTTCACCGTGAAGGAGAACTAAGGATTATGGTTCGTAAAGATGAACGCCTGATTTGATGCCGCTGAATTCAGTTTCTTCATGCCGCCATGAAGCAAGAATGTCGCAAGTATTGCAACCATTTTCGATGGCGGTGCGGATGCTGCTGTTTCCTGCAAGAAGATCATAGGCCGGAATGGTATTGTTGAATTCATACACACCACGCAAGAACTGCAGTTGCTCGGGATAGAGCTCGTGGAGCGCCGCAGTCATGGCGACCCCGGTTGCGAATGATCTGAAGCGGGCGTGATCGGTGACCTGCAGCCAGATGCCGCCAATAACCTCCCCACAGAACTTGTGAAATGTCGGTTTGAACCATACCGGACGAAAGAGAACCCCTTCCAGCCGGTATGAGGCGCACTGTTTCGCCAGGTCATACGGTTTAATGAAAGAAGCACCGGAAAGCTGAAACGGGGTAGTTGTGCCTCTTCCTTCAGAGACATTAAGCCCCTCAAACAGGCACATTCCAGGATATACTTCGGCCGTGGCAACGGTGGGCATGTTCGGTGATGGAGGAATCCAGGGAAGCCCTGTTTCATGGAACAGCATGGAGCGCCGCCATCCTTTCATGGAGGTGACGCTGAGGTTGACATCAAGTTTTTTGAAGTCACGGTAGAAAAGAGCCAACTCGCCGGCAGTCATGCCGTGCCGGACCGGTACCGGTAAAACGCCAACATAGGATCCGAATGCCGGGTCGAGAAGTGGTCCCTCAACAATGGCGCCTCCCAGAGGATTCGGGCGGTCGAGCACCATTATCTCGATGTCCCTGCCCGAAACAGCTTCCATAAAAAGTGCCAGTGTGTTGATGTAGGTGTAATAGCGAGAACCGACATCCTGAATATCGAAGAGGATAAGGTCAAGATCGTCCAGTACGGCTTTGTCAGGAATGAGTGTTTTGGCAGAATCACCGTAAAGACTTACCACTTCACAACCAGGTTCGGGCTGATACCCGACGGCGATCTGATCCTGTTCGGTACCGAAGAGGCCATGTTCGGGAGAAAAAATCTTCTGTATATGAAGACCTTTCTCTTTCAGCACGTCCCATGAGTATTTCAGGTCAGGGGTTACGGATGTTTGATTGACAATCAGCCCGATATTGCGGTGCCGAAGAGTGTCCGTGTTCCTGAGCAGTATGTCGAGACCTGTTGATACCATCAGTTATTCTTTCCTTGTTTCGGTTCTTCGATGACTGTTGTACTGTAGGGATCAACAATGGCATTGATAATGGTGCTTCCGGCTTTGACCTCTACACCTGGCAGAAGCACTGAATTCTTGATGGTGCAATGTTCTCCAATATGGCAACCTCTTCCTATGACGGATTTCGAAATTTCAACATTGGGGCTGATAAAGGCTTCCGGCGAGATCGCATGGGGATGCATCCCTATGGCAAGAGTCATTTCAGTGGCAAGCCCGTTAATGATGGGTGCTGTATTGATATTTGCCTGCCAGTAGCTTTGCATGGTGCCGATATCCATCCATAACCCTTTATGCTGGTAGAAGCCGAGGCCGCCGTTATCGATAAGTCCTGTAAACCCAGTATCAACAATTCCTGAAAACTCGGCTTTCATAAAACGAAAGATCTCCGGACTGAGAACTGCTGTGCCCGTATAAATGAAGGAAGAGACCAAGTTGGTTTGTCGTCGGTTATTGAAATCTTTGACCAGGCCATCTTCAACTCCGACGTAACCGATAGATCTGGCTTCTGGTGTTGCATAGAGTGTCAGGGTTCCGGGGCGACCTGATTCCTGGTGATGCCGTAGAAGTACACTGAAGTCAATATCGGTAATAATATCGCTGTTGACCAGAAGAAACTCATCCGAACCGAGGAGTTTTTCGCATTTTTTCAGTCCCCCCCCGGTTCCAAGAATTATTGGCTCTTCCGAAAAAGAGATATCAAGTCCAGAAAGATCACTCGCGTAAATAAAGTTTTTGATTGCATCGGCATGAGCGTGGATGTTGCAGATAATCTCCCGGATTCCTGCTTGCTTCAACAAAAATAAGGTGTAGAAAAGAGAGGGAATATTAAGAATCGGAATCAGTGGTTTCGGAATATGGTTGGTCAAGGGGCGCAGGCGGGTGCCGAGGCCTGCGGCAAGTACAAATGCTTTCATGATGCAGCTCCCTCAAGAAGTGGACGCAGGATTTTTCCCGCAGCTCTCAGTTCGGTTCTTGCTTCGATATAATCAGGAATATAGGCGAGTGTTGGCGCAATTGAGTGTTCGAAGGTGTTATTTTTTTTTACTCTGGTCTGGTAACAGAAGGTTCCTATGGCCTTGATATTTCGTTGAAAGGCCATGAGATCAAAATAATAAAGGTATTCGTCAAAACTCATGGTGCTCAGATCGTGACGACGAAGAGCGTTAAAGTGATATGCCTTCAACTCTTCGGTCAGCACAGGGTTGAGCTTGATATAAGAATCCTTTATCAGGGAAACCGCATCATATTGTGGCAGGCCCATACGAGCGTCCTGAAAGTCAATAATCACCGGTTTGTCCTTGTAAACAAGTATGTTACGGCTGTGAAAATCCCGATGGTTCAGCACAAAGTGTCGGGGCTTGACAAGAAGCTCTGCAATGGCTTCAAACTCATGGCGTAATGTGCCGAGTGACTGCTGGTCGAGTGCTGGTGCAAAGAAGTCCAGTAGGCCGTGCTCGATAAAAAAATCAAACTCGAACATGAGTTTTTCCTTGTCAAAACTTCTGTTGAACGGGATATTGGTTTTTTTCCCGCCTATGGTCTGAAGTTGTACGAGGATATCAATGATCTCGCGGTACAAGAGAGGAATGGTCTCTTCTTTCTGTGACCCGAAGAGGTTCTGCAGCAGCAGATCTCCGCAATCCTCAAGAAGCAAGAGCCCTTTTTCGGCATCAATGGCCTTGACTGCCGGAATCGGAATATCATGGAGGGACAAGAGGTTGTGCAAGACCAGAAACGGGTAGGTAACCGCCGTTGATGCTTCAAACGCCGGGTCATAACAGCCCACAAAGGTGTCAGTCGTACCGATAATCCTGAAATACTGTCGGCTTGAAGCATCACCCTGTATTTTTGAAATAGAAAGGGGTTGGCCGCAACAGGTATTGAAAAGAGCGGTGATATTTTCCTTGATGGTCATACGGCAACACCCCTTCGGCCTCGTTTCAAGAGAAGACATAAGCTTAAAAGCATATAATAGCAAAAAAAAAGCACCCTATACTTTACGTATAAGGTGCTTTTTGGTAAAATAAGCCTCGCTTACTTCTTGGGTGCAATAGCAGAAGAGATGCTCTGCAAGATCTGGTTAAGAGCGGAAATGATATTTCCAACAAGATCTGTGGCAGTTTTGCCAAGAGGCTCAGCAAGCTGTGCAGCACTCTTGATTCCGCTGTTCAAAAACTCAACCTGCTGCTGGGCGACTTTTCCCAAAGTATCAATAAGATTGCCGATGGCACCTGATACGTCGTTGCTTGTTCCGTTTGACATAGTTGTTATTGTTTTCAGGGTTATAAAAAAAGAGTGTTCTTAAAATGTTGAGATCACCTTTTACGTCATTTACCACAAGTTAAGACATTTTCAACTGCAGAGCAAATAGAAAAATTCGGGTTTTCCGTCCCCGACTTGATTAAGGCTCTGATGGTGCAAGATTGTCCAAAAAGTGATGCCAGACAAACCGAAAAGAGCTTGAGCGATGAAGGGTTGGGCGGTTTGCTGTTTTGTGCAAGATTTAAGGTTGAATTCTCCTGATACCCCCACCCTTCAGAAATGATACAGAGTGTTAAAAATTTGGTTTTGGTTTTACACGTTGTACTAATCTTACAACCTCTCCCGTCCAAAGAGTTAACGATGTTGAAGCAATTATTATTGCCCAATCTACGAAGGTCAAGGGAACTGTTCTAAAAACATCTCCCCCAAACTGGACGATAAGGAACTGACCAAGTACTATTATAAAAGCGACTATAATGAAACCAACACTTTTTGACAGGCCACTGAATGCAGATTTCCCTGTACCAAAAGCTTTGGCATTGAACATGTTCCAAAACTGCAGCATGACAAATATCGTAAAAAACATGGAAAGATTATAAGGGCTGATACTTCCATTTTTTTCGGTAAAGAAAAAGAGCGTGCCCAGTAATACTGCAACAAAAATAAAGCCGACTGATAGTATATTAAACTGCATTGCCGGAGTAATGATAAAATCATCATTTTTGCGAGGTTTATCCTCCATAACACGATTTTCAGGAGGCAAGGATGCTAATGCTCCGGCTGCAAACGTATCCATTATAAGATTAATCCATAACATTTGTATAACGGTCAGTGGAAGCTGCTGACCAAAAATTGATCCCAAAAAAACTATAGTGAGAGCGGCTACATTAATGGTCAACTGAAATAAAATAAAACGTTGAATATTGTGATAAACAGAGCGTCCCCACATGACAGCAGTGGCTATACTGTTAAATGAATCGTCAAGCAACGTAATATCACTTGCCTCCTTGGCAACCGAAGTACCTGACCCCATCGACAACCCAACGTGAGCAAAGTTTAACGCTGGCGCATCATTAGTTCCATCACCGGTCACGGCAACCACAGAACCATTTAGCTGTAAAAGTTGAACCAGACGTTGTTTATCCGTTGGTCTTGCACGGCACATAATCTTCAGGTTCTTGACCCGCTGGAGGGCATCTTTATCACTAAGAGCGCCAAACTCAATGCCTGTAATGATATTGGCTGATTCCTCACTCTCACTCCAGATTCCAATCTGCCGTCCAATCTCCCTTGCAGTGCCTATAGTGTCACCAGTGACAATTTTAACGTCAATACCGGCGTTCATACATCTCCGCACGGCATCAGGCACTTCTGGCCTTAGAGGGTCGGAGATTGCCACAACCCCTAAATACGTTAAATTCGTGTTAACAAGCTTTCCGTTTTCAAACCGGATAATGGAATCGTCAATGATTTCATAAGCAAACCCCAGGGTTCGCATCGCACGATTCTGGTATGTTGTGAGTAACTGCTCGATTACCGGTTTTGATTCATCAACAGATTTAAATTCCGAGTCATATTGGACATTCACACAATTTGATAATACTATTTCCGGTGCACCTTTAACATAGAGTACTTTTTTGCCGAGAAGAGAGGAATAGACAAGAGTTGCCATATATTTCCGCTCTGTGGAAAAAGTCAATTGTTCAAGAATTTGTACATTTTCACGGATATCAAAATAATTAACATGATTTTGATGAAGCCAGAGCAACAGTGCTGCTTCAGTGGGATTTCCAATAGATTTAATATGAAGTGGATCGGTGAAATCCAGGTAGGCTGTAGAATTTACCGCAATACTTTCCTTTACCAGGTTGCTTGTTACATCGTTGAGTAAAATGTTGTCTTTTAAACTAAAAAAATTCGGAATATCAACTTGCATCTGATTTTGAGTGAGCGTTCCAGTTTTATCCGTGCAGATTACTGTTGTCGCTCCCATTGTTTCACATGCATGCATGTTACGAACCAAATTATTGGTTTTCAACATTCTGCGCATACTTAACGCCAGACTTAAAGTGTTGCTCAATGGCAAGCCCTCAGGGACGGCAACAACGATCAGTGTCACGGAAACCATAAAATACTGAATAAGTCTACCAGCAAATTCGAGGCTAATCCATGAATCCGGTTTAAAGAGATTTATTCCAAAAAGAGCGGAAATTCCAGAGAGAACAAGAGAAGTGAGAATACCAAAACCAATCCATAGAAACCAGTTACCCTCATCAATCCGTTTTGGAATGTTTTTCTTGATCCCAAGTAAATCAAATGCATCATATAAAATCGGAACCCAAACTTTAACAAATCCAACCATTGTGCCCAACAAAATAATACTGAGAGACGTTAGCTGCACTGGCGACGTGATGCCTTTAAATAAAATATCTTTTATAAATAATGCTGTAAAGGTTATTATTGCCAGCGAAAATCCAACAACGCTGATAAATTTTGCCAGTCGTGCTAATTGTTTGTTCAGTGGTGTTTCTACTCCACTTATTTTGGTAGCTTTATCGGCAACCATACCATACTCTGTTGCATCACCAACTTTCCGAACCTCCATCATGGCGTGGCCGTCCATAACGTTAGTACCACGCATTACCCAATTTGAGGGATAGGTTGCTTCGGTATTAAACTGATCAGGATTAATTGTTTTATTAATCATTGGCTCGCCAGTCAGGCATGATTCATCAATCTGCAGGGAGATGGCTTCTTTCAATTCGCCATCAGCAGGCACCTCTTCGCCGGTTCCAAGTAACACGATATCTCCGACTACAATATCTTTCTTAGGGACTTCACAAACATTCCCGTTTCTTGTTACTTTGACTAATGTATCGTCATTTACTTGATTAAGAATATCAAATTTTTTGTCTGCATCCATTTCAAACCAGAAGGCAACAAACGCGGCCAAAAATATAGCACAGAAAATACCAACAGTTTCTGCATAATGATGGGTAAAAAATGAAATACCTAATGAAAGAAAAGCTGCAATTAGAAGAATTCTTATAACGGGATCTTCAAACTTTTCAAGAAATAGTTTCAAGAGAGAATCACGTTCTGGAGGGGTAAGAAGATTAGCTCCATTTTTTTTTCGACTTTCCAGTACCTGGGAATCGGTTAGTCCCGCAAACGGTGTATTATGACTCATTATAATTTGATATCTCTTAAAATATTTCGAGTTACTAATTTTTATCAATCGATACGATATTCGTCAATATCTTCAAAGACGTATCTATTTTTCAGACATGATACGGCTAAAAAATTGATGGTCAAATTTAAATCTACTGCTACAATATACAGCCGATTCAGGGTATTGTAATGATGACCATTGTCGTAAGGTGCAAATATTTTTCTGACCGAACAAACCTCTTGTTTTAAGAGCGAATTCAATAAGTGCCGTCTTTTCTGTACCATAGAAACCCTGGAGAGGGCTGCAAATATATACCGTTATCGATTCTCTTTGCATGAAACGGAAGAAAAGAGGGGGAGCGGGTTATGCTGGTTTCTGCCAATATGCCACGCCTGCGGCATTGAAGAAATAAGGGGGGCGGCGTCGTCATGTTGTGAATTCAACCCCGGCGGGGTGGCATGTTGGTAGCAAAAAAAGACTTATATTCCCGTCGTGTCAAGATTTGCTTGTTACAGAGCAAAATGTGCTTTTCAGGTAGTTTATAACTTAATCGGCATGATGGACTTTATGTATTGCATGGAATTGGCTTTTCGGGAAGCGATCAAGGCTTTTGAACGAAAGGAGGTTCCTGTGGGGGCTGTCGTGCTCGATAGTAGTGGCCATGTTATCGGCAGGGGGTATAACCAGGTGGAAGCGCTTTGTGATGCTACAGCGCATGCAGAGATGATTGCGTTGACCTCGGCCATGGCAACGATCGGCAGCAAGTATCTTAAAGATTGTACTCTTGCCGTTACTCTTGAGCCTTGTCCGATGTGTGCCGGAGCTATCGTTAATGCAAAGGTCGGGAGGGTTATTTTCGGCGCTTACGATCCCAAAATGGGTGCATCAGGTACGGTTATGAATGTGACCGGGTGTCAGCAGCTCAACCATCAGCCGGAAGTCTTCGGCGGCATCATGGAAAACAAATGCCAGAACCTGCTCAAGGATTTTTTTCGGGAACTGCGCCAGAAGAATTGAGAATAAAAATTTTCAATTATCCATTCTCTTTAAGGATATGTTTTAGCGAGCTCGCTAAATGTGAAACAATATCCTGGGCCATGCCACTCCCCGTTGAAGGAGCTTGTATGGTGTCGAGGCTTTCAATGCCAGCTTTTTTCACGGCTTTGCTGATGGTGACCGACAAAATCGGGTTACACTCCCTGATAATCTCTTTCAGCATGAATGAAGCCTCAAACTTGCTTTGCTGCATGACCTCTCTCTTTTCCTCTTCAGTGGAGATCTGGCAGTGGCGTGTCGCGATAATACCGACAAGACAGGTGAGGTAGGTGTTTGTTGATCCTGCCAGAAAGAGATTGAGAAAAAAAGGAGTGAGCAGGTTTCCGCCTGGCAGCAGTGATGAGAGTGTATTGCTGAACGAAGACTGTATAATGGGCTTGATATGCTCTGGAATCTCCTCTTTCTTAAAGTCTGAAAGCGGCAGGCAGTCGTAGACAGTGCGAACAAGGTTTATGAATTCCCTGAGATGCTGCACGCGGTTGTGTATGCAGTAAACATTCCATAACACCTTGAAGTTGTTGAGCAGCGATGTGGTTGTTCCGTAAGAGGTGTTCTGGGCAAAAGCCCCCACAAAAAAGTTTTTCGAGGCAATCTGCCGGGTCATGTTGAGCGAGTCAACATCGAGAAGCTTGAGGTTGGTACGCAGCCACCGCTGGTCTTTTTGACTTTTCGATTGATTCGGGTGCATGGGGTGAACCGGCAATCGCCTGGTCAGATAGCCCACATAGGCCGCCATAAGCTTTGAATTTTCATCTTCAGGCAGCGCCGGGGTTTTAGGAACAGAAAAAAGATTGAACCCGGTATAAAGGGCGGAGAGTATGATGACTGTACTGAACAGAAGAAAAAGTGCACCAGCATAAGGGTGCAGAGAACGGAGAAGTCCAGCGGCCACACTTAACTGGTTAACGACAAAAACAACCACAAGAAGAGTCGCCGCTGCAAGTGTGGTGTAAAGAAACAAGGTTACTTTTTGTTGCATATTCTCAGTGTCTTGTCATGTAACTTCCGGTTCCGGGAGCCTGATGGTGTGGTCGCTGCTGAATTGATAGTCACGGAAAATATCCTCGGCCTTTGGAAGCTGCCACTGTCCGTTTGCAAGACGGTTTGTCGTCTCCTTGAGGCGATAGGTTGTATGACCGCATGTCCAGCAATCGTAATTAGCCATGCCTGTACAAAGACAGGTTTTCTCTTTTACTGCAAGTGGCTCCCCCGTTTTTCGCTCAGCAAGTGCCGCGTAATAAGCATCAATATAGGTACACTTGCCGCCGTTTTCAAGCAGGTAACCAAGTCCCTCACAGTTTGGTTTTATAGCATAACGCAGAGTGGGCGATTCGGTGAGCATCCGCATGGGATAGCCTGTAGTAGAGGCCATATTGACGACGATATCTTCCTCTCTTGCGTTGATATAATGCTGTTTGACGTTGGCAGGCAGACCAGCCTCCTTGCTGATGGTAAAGCGGGTTGCAACCTGTACGGCTCCAGCTCCCATACGAAGATAGTCGACTGCATCAGTTCCCGTAAAAATACCTCCCGCCGGGATGACAGGAATGTTCAGTGCCTCTTTTTTCAGAAAAGCGAGTACTTCGGTAAAAATTGTTTTAAGATCGAAAGTGTGCCAGTCTTCTGGTCCAAAACCGAGATGTCCTCCGGCAAGTGGTCCCTCAACAATAATGTAGTCCGGCAATCTGTTCAGTCGTGTTGCGCGTTTCAGGAAGATGGAAAGTGCTCTGACCGAGGAGATGATAATGCCTATTTTCACATCCCTGAACCGTGGGTGATCCTGGATAAGATCAAGCGTTCGGAGATTGAGCCCGGCAGCAAGAGTCAACCCGTCAATGCCAGCATCCATTGCTGCGGTAAGCCTGATCTTTAGCGTCGGGATACTGTTGTTCATGGTCAATTTTTCCATGCAGTTCAGAAAAATAGCTCCGTTCCCCGTTTTCTGGGAGATGGTGTACTCGATATACTTTTTTTGTGCTTCAGCAAGCTCTTCAAGATCAAACAGTACTGCAGATTTGTCGGGATTGTTGCTGTATTGGAGGTATTTTTTCCTTTTCCGGCTTACAAACGTCGTTTTCAATAACCTGTCGCAGACATAGGTGACCAAGGCATCGGAAATATGGCCTATTCCACCGAGTTTTTCCGCCGCCAAAGCGAGTTCGGTTGTTGAAATATTGACACCCATGCCACCAATAATGATGGGGACATATTCTTTTGCGCCCAACTGTAACCTGAAATTGTCTACGTTCATTGTTGTTTTTATCAGTATAAGAGCATTTACAGATCATCATTACCACTGAGAACAGGGGGGAAGGGTATACTCCTGGCTGCCCGCATCCTGCGCCAAAAATTACCTAAGATATCATATTTCGATTTATAAATCTACAGACAATTCTTGGAAAAACCCCTCCTTTTTAACTATTCGCTTTATTTCTTAAGTAAACTTTCACACTCTTGAGTGGATGAAGTTTGAGAAAAGGTGCAGAGAATATTAAATTGCGGGCCAAACAAGGGGGAAGGAAAAATCCCTGAATAATAAATTTCTTGAAAATGGGGACGGCACTATGATAAAACTTGTCTTATTGCGGCATGGAGAGAGTCAGTGGAACCGTGAAAACCGCTTTACCGGATGGTACGATATTGATCTGACTGAGCAGGGCAGAAAAGAGGCCGCAAGCGCAGGTCAATTACTCAGAGAGGGAGGATTTGTTTTCGATCTGGCCTATACCTCTGTTTTGAAACGAGCTATCAGGACGCTCTGGAGTGTTCTTGATGAAATGGATCTGATGTGGATTCCTGTGTTCAAGAGTTGGCGACTGAACGAACGCCATTATGGTGCACTGCAGGGGCTCAACAAGTCAGAGACCTCGCAGAAATATGGTGAGGAGCAGGTGCTGGTCTGGCGGAGAAGTTATGATACACCACCCCCTGCATTGGAGAAAGGTGATGAGCGCTATCCTGGCTCTGATCCCCGTTATGCCTCTCTTGCTGACTCAGAGGTGCCTTTGAGTGAATGTCTCAAGGATACCGTGGAGCGTTTTTTACCAATATGGCATGAGACGATAGCGCCTGAAATTCGTAAAGGAAAGAAGGTTATTATTGCCGCTCATGGAAACTCCCTGCGCGCGCTGGTAAAGTATCTTGACAACATATCAGAGGAGGATATTGTTGGTGTTAATATTCCTACCGGTATTCCGTTGGTCTATGAGCTTGATGATGACCTCAAGGCGTTGAAAAGCTATTATCTCGGTGATCAGGATGCCTTGAAAAAGGCTGTTGATGCGGTTGCCAGCCAGGGGAAAGCATAGTTTGTCGGGTATTTTTGATTCAGGGTATATTGCTGAAAAACATTTATACTCTGCGTCAGTATCCGTCGGTTGCTTTTTTTTTGAAACTGTTTGAAAAGTTGTGCCTGAAAATATGAACGTTATGTTAAAAACGGGACTCTATGATCCTCAGTTTGAGCATGATGCTTGCGGTGTAGGGTTTGTTGCCCATATCAAAGGCGTCAAGTCCCATGAAA
>SESE01000804.1_pt1 | contig 12912 bp, 13 predicted proteins | sample 3171371 | NCBI WGS metagenome assembly SESE01 (sample SAMN06051881, study PRJNA518727) | freshwater metagenome | biome: subpolar coniferous forest; feature: holomictic lake; material: water; isolation source: holomictic Lake 442, 13 m depth | place: Canada: near Kenora, Ontario | collected... | reverse complement strand
CACGCGGCCCCACTGCGCCCTCGTCCTTGCCGCCGAGCTCCAGCGCGAGAGCGTGAACCCTCTCGACCTGCCCCTTGGAAGTGGCTGCAAGCGACACCATCGTGCCGTTACCAACGGTGGCAGGCTCGCCGTTGAAGGGCTTGATAACCAGCAGCAACTGGCTCTTCTCGCCAGCGCTCCAGGCAATAAACCGATCGGTCTCCCATACGCGCTTACAGCTGAATTCAGTCATCAGCACGTCGTAGAAGGCCGCCGCGCGGTCCATGTCATTCGTTCCAAGGGTGACGTAGCCAATCATCTTTTTGATCCTCCAGTAGTGGGTTGGTCGGCGCGTATGCCTGACGTCATGAGGCCGCAGCCACGCGACGTCAGGCCTAATTCTCGTGGCCGTGCACCAGGCACGACGGTGCTGGCGGTGACGACCCCAGCCGTTCAAGAAGCGGGTTCTCAGCGAAGCTGAACGCGGCATCGGCCGCTTCATAGTCCGCCGACCGAGCACGCTGCAAGGCCACCTTGTCCAGTTCGTGGAATCGCAACGCCACCTCGCCGACACCATCGACGCGTCCGGTCAGGGTGCCATAAACATGGCTGCGCACATCCGCGCCGCGAGTCCGTCGCAGGTCCCCGAGATGCCAGTGGAACGGGTCGCCATTGGCGTGCACGGCGGCGGCGATGGCGGGCATCACCGCATTGCCGCAGTTCCGCGAATCGCCAGACACAGCGAAAGTCCATGCCGTCGCCGACCAAGCCGAAAATGACGGCGCGACCGCAAGCAACACAGCCAGCAGTTGCAACAACAGACGAGTGTAGGCGTTTGGCATCAATGCGAGCCGACGGAGGAGGCTGTGGACGGCGGGTAGTTTGCGGCATCGCAAGCTCGCGCGCGAGTCTCTCTCGCTGGCGCCGGTCGCCCGAGCCGGAGGTCTCCGCACAGCTAACGGGCGCCTTGGCTTTAAGACGGGCCCCAGCTCAGGCCGGCGGGCCAGGAGGCAGGAAATTCAAGAATATACCTGCGGCGGCAGCATCATTCTGCCTTCACCCCCCCCCCGTGCCTGGCTGCGGTTACGCAAAAAAGGGCCCAGACAGATCTGCCACTGGACGACAGCCACGGTGTCTGTCTACCCTCTCCGCTTCGCTCAACGTCGAGATCCTGCGATGCGCTTACTGGCCTGGTTCGAGAACTGCATTAAGGCCTCCCTGCTGCTGATGATGGCGCTCATCGTGCTGCTGACGACGATCGACCTCGGCTGGCTCACCTACCAGAGTATCTTGGCGCCCCCCGTATTCCGCGTAGGCGTCTCGCAGCTCGTCGAGTTGTTCAGCGCATTCCTGCTGGTGCTGATCGGGGTTGAGCTGCTTGAAACCATCAAGGCCTACCTGAGCGACCGCACGATCCACGTCGAAGTCATCCTGTTAGTGGGGCTAGTGGCAATCACCCGCAAGGTCATCCTGCTGGAGCCCCACAACATGGACGGCTTGTCGCTGATCGGCATTGCCGCGATCGTTATGTCGTTAGCGGGTGCTTACCACCTGATTCGGCTCAATAACGAGCACAGCGCCAAATAATGCTTCTTTTTTCTGCCCGACTGCCGCCCGCGGAGACGCCCGTTATGAGAATCACCCGACACCTGCTCCTGCTGTTAACTGGCCTGGCTGCCGCCGCGGCAATGGCAGGCGAGCCCCCCAGCCGACCGGCCATCGATGCCCCGGAACTCGCGCGCTTAGGGGACTCGGCCGTCGGCGTGCGCACCCTCACGCTGGTCAATGCCAGCCAGCCTGACGTACTCGCCTTTGACCCCACGACCAACAGCGTCCCGATGCGTGATCGCCGGCTGACTGTCGATATCTGGTACCCGGCACAGGCCAAGAGCGGGGCAAAGGCTGAGACCTATACGGGCGAGCTTCCCTCGGAAGGCGCGGCGCCACCGGCCAAGTTCACGATCCCCGGAATTGCAGTTCGCGGGGCAGCCGCCGCGCCAGGCCAACATCCGCTGGTGATCGTGTCGCATGGCTACTCGAACGTCACGGTGGCCTTGAGCTGGCTGACAGAGAATCTGGCCTCCAAAGGCTATGTGGTCGCGGCGATTCGGCACGAAGACCCTACCATTGGCGACCGCACACGCTTCGCCGCGCCGCTGCTACGCCGGCCTGTAGACATCGCATTTGTGGCGAAAAGCCTGCAGGCGTCGTTAGCCGCCGAGGGCCTCGTGGATCCGGCCCGCACGGCGCTGATCGGCTATTCGATGGGCGGCTACGGCGTGCTCACCTCGGCAGGCGCGATCCTCGACCCGGATGGTCCGGCAAAGCACGTCCCCGGCGGCGCGATGCTGCCGTACGCGCGCGGTGGAGCGCTACAGGATGCCATCGTGGTGCAGCACCTCCGGGCCGTCGTCGCGCTGGCCCCTGCCGGCGGTGGGACGCTCGCCGTCTGGGGCAAGGACGGCCTCACCGGCATCCACGCTCCACTGCTACTGATCGCCGGCGACCGGGACCACACCGTCGACTACACGAGCGGCGCGCGGGCATTCTTCGATTCGGCGACCAACGCTTCTCGTTTCCTGCTCACCTACCGCGGCGGCGGCCATGCGGTAGGACTGAACTCCGCGCCCGACTCGATGCGCTCGACGCTGTGGGACCTCAGCTGGTTCGAGGATCCGGTCTGGCGCAAGGAACGCATCATCGCCATCAACCTGCACATGATCACAGCGTTCCTCGATCGCTACGTCCGCGATGACCAAAGCAAAGCCAGTTACCTAAACGTCGCCGTACCGGACTCGAACGAAGGACAGTGGCCGTCAGAACTGGTGACGCTGTTCGACGTGCAGAGCCCGGCCGCCAATGGCATCACCGTCTGGAAGGGCTTCCAGCGGAACTTCTCGACGAACCTGGAGATGCTCCACCGCGAGCCGTCGCAGACTGCGAGCGTCAGATAAGCACGAGTGATCGGCGCCGTTTCGTACGGCACCGATCACTCGGCGTTGAGTCCGCCTCAGGCTCCGCTACGAGCCATGGCGCGTTGGTAGGCTGGACGCGCCTCGATCCGGTCGGCGAAGGCGGTCAAGTTAGGAAAGGCCTCGCGTCCGGCAAACCGGGCCGCGATCTGCGCCACAAACGATAGTTGTACGTCGGCACCGGTCAGGCCGGTGCCCACGAAGTAATCGCGTCCAGCCAGCTCGCTATCTAGCCACCCCAAGTGATTCTGGATCTCACCCTCGATCCTGGGATGCAGCGGCGCACCTGCCTCACCGAGACGACCAACGTAAAGCTTCAGCAGCAAAGGCAGCATCGCCGAGCCTTCCGCATAATGCAGCAGTTCCACGTAGCGGTCGTATTCGACGGAATCGGGCGCGGGCATGAAACGACCCGCCCCATACTGGCGCAGTAGGTAATCAATGATCGCGCCGGACTCGATGAAAACCTTGCCGCGATCGCGCAGCACTGGCGCCTTGCCGAGCGGGTGAATGGCCTTGAGCGACGGCGGCGCGAGATTGGTTACCGGATCCCGCTGGTAGGTCACCACGTCGTACGGCAGGCCCAGCTCCTCCAGCATCCAGGTAATACGGCGGGAGCGGGACGCGTTCAGGTGATGAACTTCGATCATGGAAGCCTCTTGGTCCGTGTAAGTCGTGCCTGCAGCAGCGAATAGCCGGCGATAGCAAGCCAGACTACGTTCAGAAAAGCCGACGGCAGGGCGCCATTCCAGGCGCCGTTGACAATCAGGCTGACCGCGCCGACCAGGTTCATCCACTGGTAGGCAGCAGAGTCCGTCCGCATCCGCTTCAGCGTCAGCAGGCCGTAGGACAGCAGGATCAGCAAGGCGCCGATCCAGCCTATGAATTCCACCCACCATTGCAGCATGACGAATCCTCAGTCCCCCCGCCGGCCGGAGCCGGCGGCACCGCTTGGCGACAGACGGCTCAGCCTACCAGCACTTTAGAGGCTGCCGGTGGCAGCCACAATAAGCGCGCGCCAGAGCGCACTCATTTGTCATCGGTCTCCGGTAGCATGCAGCTTGAGCGGCATGACCGGGCAAGGACCAGGCTAATGATCGGCGAAAGCCAGCGGACAATCGTCATCGTAGGGGCTGGATACTGCGGCACCCTGGTAGCAATAAACCTGCTGCGTGAAGCGGCAGCGCGGCCACTGCGCGTGGTGCTGGTCGAGCGCGGCACCGCCGTCGCGCGCGGAGTCGCCTACGCTGCTCGCGACTATCCTTACGTGCTCAACGTCCCCGCATCGGCCATGTCGGCGACCAGCAGCGATCCGGACGAGTTCCTGCGCTATGCGCAACAGCACTATCCGAGCGTCCGCGCCGAGGACTTCCTGCCGCGTGAACTCTATGGCGACTACCTCGACGAGCTACTACGCAATGCGGCGGCTCGCTCCCGCGCGAACGTCGAGCTCGCCCTGCGCCGCGACACTGTCGTCGACGTCATCACCGACCACGGACTGGCGGTCAAATTTTCCGACGGCACACAGATGCCGGCCGACGACGTCGTGCTCGCCCTTGGCAACCCCCCCGCGGCGAATCCCTGCCGCGACGGGACGCTCACCACAGTAGCCGGCCTCCGTCCCGATCCCTGGACGCCTTTGGAAGGAGCCGACTCCTCGAAGCCGCTATTAATCATCGGCAGTGGGCTGACGATGGCAGACGTCGTCTGCGCGACCCTGGCCAAAACCCCACAACGACGTATTTACGTAGTCTCCCGCCACGGCCTAATACCACCGGAACAAACCTCCTTCCAACGCACGCCAATCGCGCTCGGGGGCAGGCGGCTCGCAACCGCTACCTCGGTGCGCAGGCTCATGGCGGACACGCGCAAACTGGTGCGCGAACTGCAGCGCCTGGGCGGCGACTGGCGTACCGCAATAGCCACCGTCAGGCACGCAGCACCATCGATCTGGCGTGCACTACCGCTGACCGAACGCCGCCGGTTCCTGCGCCACGTACGCAGCTACTGGGACATCCATCGGCACCGGCTGCCTGGCGCCGTGCGAGCGCGGATCGAGGCGCTGCACGCAAGCGGCCAACTGCGACTCCATGCGGGGCGCATCGTTAACGTCGAGTCCTCCTCGAGCGGCGAGCTCAACGTGCAGTGGCGGCCGCGGCGCCAAAGCATCGCCCTGACGCTGCGAGTCAGCGAAATAGCCAACTGTACGGGGCCGGACTACGACGTCCGCAGATCCGCCGACCCGCTGCTGTGCACCCTGGCGGCGCGCGGCACACTGGCTGCCGACGAACTCGGACTGGGCCTAAGAACCGGACCTTACGGCGTCGTGATCGGCAGCCGCGGCCAGACCGAGCGCCGCCTCTACTACGTCGGCCCCATGCTGCGCTCCATGCACTGGGAGGCCACTGCAGCGGCCGAGCTACGGGGTCATGCCGAAGCACTCGCCCGGCACCTGGTGGTACAGGACCGCCGCACCCGATGAGCCGCTGCCAGCTGTCATTTGCTGCGCTGCGATACCGGCGCCGTTTTCGCGTTAGGATCATCCTCCTTACACCCGGACGCTCACTTCCGGGCCCTCTCTGATCGTTGAGGTCATGATGTCCGACAGGCTCTCCACCCTTCTAGCCCAGCGGCCCTGGCTACTCGCCGATGGCGCCACCGGCAGCAACCTTTTCAACATGGGCCTGGTATCCGGCGAGGCGCCGGAGCTTTGGAACATCTCCCACCCCGATCGCATTCTCGCGTTGCACACCAGCTTCGTCGATGCGGGCGCGGACATCATCCTCACCAACAGCTTTGGCGGCACGCGCTACCGGCTCAAGCTGCACAACGCCGAGACACGCATTCGCGAGCTGAACGTCAGCGCTGCACGGATCGCCCGTGCCGCCGCAGATGCGAGCGGCCGCGAGGTGGTGGTGGCAGGCAGCATTGGTCCGACAGGCGAAATTCTGCAGCCCATTGGCCCCCTATCGGCTGATGCGGCCCGCGAGGCGTTCGCCGAACAGGCAGCCGCGCTCGCCGAGGGCGGCGCTGACGTGCTCTGGATCGAGACAATGTCGTCCCGTGAGGAGGTCGAAGCTGCGATCGAAGGTGCCCGCAGCAGTGGCCTGCCCGTGGTCAGCACGCTGAGCTTCGATACCAACGGGCGCACGATGATGTCGCTGATGCCCAGCGAACTGGCCGCGATTCACCGCAGCCACGGACTGCTCGCCTGTGGCAGTAACTGCGGCGTCGGCCCGTCCGAAATGGTTGCCTCTATCCTCAACCTCGCTACCGCCTCCGATCCCTCCGCCGTGCTGGTCGCCAAGGCGAACTGCGGCATTCCCCAGTACGTGGATGGCGCGATCCAATACAACGGCACGCCGGAACTGATGGCCACCTACGCATGCATGGCATTCGACGCCGGCGCGCGAATCATCGGCGGTTGCTGCGGCACGACCGCCGAGCACCTGCGAGTGATGCGCGCGGCCCTGCAGCGACACACGCGCGGTGAAAGACCGGACGCGGCGGCGATCGAATCCAGGCTAGGGACCATCTCCAATGGCGCTCGAGCTCAGCTACAGGGCCTGATGGACCGCGCATCTGGCGCCGCACCCGGCTCGACCGGCCGTCGGGCAACCGGCCGGAGGGCCTCCCCAGGCGGCGACACGCCGCCCACGGCCTGAACTGGCGGGGCCCGCGCAAGAGCGCCGGAACGGCTTTTTTGAGAACTGTACCGTCCGTTACCGACCCACGCCCGCTGGGCGGAAGTCGCGCTCTGCGCAGCGAACCTCGCGGCTAATCCGCCCGCCGCGCCGGGACAGCCCCGACTCGACCGGCTTTAGCGGCGCAGCGCCGCCTCGATCACGGGGCGATAGACCTCGAAGCCCGGCGCAAAAAAGCCAACCAGCTTGCCCTGATCATCCCACTGACGCAGGCGAACGGCATCGCGATAGTGCGGATTGCGCTCAAAAGCAGCGACCTCGGCGCCACTCATAGGACCGCCCTGCAGCGCGAGCGTAACGACCGAGGCGGCGCTGAGACGGGCGTAGTAGGTCGCATCCGTCGCGCACAGATAACGCTTGGCGGCAACGTGAAGTGCAACAGGCTCGGTCACCTCACGGCCGAAATGTCGCGACAGCCATAACGCACCGACGTTCTCGTGATGGGCATCCATCTGCCAATCTTCGAGATCAGCAGGGACATCCTCCACCAAATGCCCGACGTCGTGCAGCAACGCGGCGATGACCAGGGTCGGCGCCGCCGCGTCCTGGCTCGCAAACCAGGCCGCCTGCAGGCCGTGCTCAAGCATCGACACCTGCTCACCGAAGTAAGAGCCGAGTGCACGGCCAGCATAGAGCGCGGCCAATTCCTCAAAGACGCTCATCGCACACCCCGACGCAAGAGTCCTGCCCGACTGAGCACGCTGTCACGCGTCAGGTAACAGCCCTGCAAATGGCGTGGATGGCGCTCGGAGGAAAACGCCGTCCTGCCATGCAGCGTGCGACGATTGTCGAACACGACGAGATCCCCGTCACCCAGCTTCAGGCGCACCTGGAAGCGCGTCTCACGCAGCAACTGCGCGAAGCGTCGATACGCAGCGTAAAAAGCGAGAAGCTGGTCGGGCGCCATATGCAACGGCGCGATAGAACGGTTGTTGTAGTGAACAGCGCGTAGCCGCCCAGCCACGTCGATCTGGATCAGCGGCTTCTCCGAATAGAGCTCCGCTTCCGCGGACTGGTAAAGGAATGGCACCTGCGTCCTCGACAGCAGCTCGAACGCCGCCGGCTCAGTTACCCGCAGGTAGTCGGCCAGCGCAAACCCATCGCCGAACAAACTGTCACCACCATCAGGGGTAGAGACCAGCGCATGCAGCACCTGGAAACCAGGAACCGGGTCCCGATACGGATTGTCGGTATGCAGTCCGAGCCCGAAATCTGAGTAGGCGAGATTTTCCGGCTTCGCCACCGAGCGCACGTCAAACAACAAGCCGTAGTTGGTCTCGGCGACGCGGCCAATGAGTGCGGATGCCTCGAGTATCGCGCCTTCAACGCACGGCACCTCCGAAATGAATCCAATGCCGTCCTCGATCAGGCGAGTCAGCCAGCGCAGACGCAGCGCATCGTCACTGCGCAATTCAGCGAACCTCAACCACGCGAACTCGCCCCTGCCATCAATGGTCGAGCCCTCCAGCCAATGGCGTGGCCGCAACTCCGGTCGCGCATCGCCGGCGCCGTGTAACTGCGCTTGCAGCCAGGCGGGGTCATAGGCGGTTACGGGCGTGCCGTCCTGCCAGACAACCTCAATCCGGCCGGCCACGATTTTTGCTCCCACAAGTCGCGGAGCCGTGGGCAGATCGGCAATGTCGACTAGCCGCTGGCCACTGTGCGCATCGCGATCTTCCGGCCGGTTGTCGCGTAGCCACAGACTCGCGTGCACTGATCTTGTTCCGTCGGACCATGCAACCACCATTTCATCCGCTGTCGTGCTCACATCGATCGGGGTATTAATCATCACGCTTCCCTCGAACAGTCCTGAGCGCCCGACGCTGGTGGGCGAACAGCGCAGCAGCCGCAATTGCTGAGGCCGCGGCCACTGAGGCGAGCACGACGAATACTCCACGCCAGCCAAAGGCAACCGAGATTCGTGCGACGCTGTCACCCGCGAGCGCCCCACCGAGGTAGCCGACGCCGTCGATGACTCCAGAGGCGACCGCACCGGCGCGATGGCCGCCGAAATCCAGCGCGAAAGCTCCACCGAGATACGAATAAGGGCCGAGCAGGCAGAACGCCACCACACCCACCAGCACGACAGCGGCCCAGGGCGGGACGAGATCCAGCCGCAGCAGCATCAACCCGAGCAAGGAGGCAGCCGTTGCCGCCAGCCCGCCGAGCAGCAGCAGCGGACGGCCATTGGGCCCGCAACGGTCCCCAACGAAGCCGGCAACCAGCACCGACACAAAGCCCAGCGCCGGAAAAACTGCACTGAGACTAGCCGCATGCGCGGGGTCGTAACCCACCGCATCCCGCAGGTAAACGGGCGTCCAGATATTGAACGTCTCGCGTACGACCGTGCAGCCGAACGAGAGGAGACAGACAAGCAGGAACGCACGACTGCGCAGCAGCGGCAACAGCAGCGTACGCAAGCGCAGCGGCGCATCGTCAGCATCGGCATAAAGATTCAGAGGGTTCGCCTCAGCTTCGGCAAAGCCAAGCTCGGCCCGGGAATTACGCAGGAAGAGGTAATTCGCAACGAAGATCAGACCCGCCGCGAGGGCAGCGAAACGAAACAACGTCTGCCAGTCGTAGCCCAGACCGATCAACAGCCCCATGCACTGGCGGGCAACCACGTCGCCCGCGAAATAACTCAGGCTCAGGATGCCAATGACAGCGCCGTGATGGGAAAAGTGGAACCAGCGCGAGCAGACCTTCAGTAATCCGGCCCAGCCGATCGACTGGGTCAGACGATTTCCTATCCAGGCAATCGTGAAGATCGGCAGCGAACCGCCGGAGGCGAAGAGCATCGTGAACGCAGCCGCTCCACCCAGCCCAATCAGGAAACTGCGGCGACCTCCCCACATATCGCCCAGACCGCACAGGAAAAGCTTCCCTAGCGCATACGCAAGCACACCCAACGAGTACACTTCGCCCAGGCGAACGACTGCCTCTGCGTGCGGGACGCCGCGACGGCCAAGGTCCTCGACCAGCAGCGGCATCGCAACGGAAAAGTCCGCGCGGCAGAAATAATATGCCGCGTACCCACAGAACAGCAGCGACACGGTGGCAACCTGGCGCCACAGAAGCACGCCCATAGGTCTGGCCTCCGGCTCCTGACTCAACGACATCCGCCACTCTCCGCCTGAGGACAATCACTGCGCCCGACCGAGCCTAGCACGAGAGCCATGACCGGACGGATCCAGGCACGGGCAGGCACGTACCGATGATAGGCTTGGCCTCCTGTGCTTCCGCGAGGATTTCTCCGATGTCTGTCGACTCCCGTCCGGTCGCCCTCGTCACCGGCGCATCACGCGGCATCGGCGCCGAAATCGCCCGTCAACTGGCAGCGCGAGGCGTGCGCATCGCTGTCCACTGCAACTCCAACCGGTCCGCGGCAGAGGCGACGCTGTCCCAGCTTGCCGGTAGCGGGCACGCGACTGTCGCCGCAGACCTTGCGGATGTTGCAGCGACTACGCGCCTGTGGGAGGAGGTTGTAGGCACTTTCGGCGTCATCGATATCCTTGTGAACAACGCGGGCATTTACCTGAACCATCCTCCGCTGGCCTCCACCGCGCACGACTGGCTGCAAGCCTGGCGACTCACGCTCGACACTAACCTGCACGGACCAGCTCACCTGTCGCTGCTGGCAGCGCAGGCAATGGCCTTGCGGGCCGAACGGCACGGGAGCGGCTTCGGTCGCGGACGAATCGTGAACATCTCCTCGCGCGGAGCGTTCCGTGGCGAGCCCGACGCGCCGGCGTATGCGGCCAGCAAAGCGGGCCTCAACGCGCTGAGTCAGTCCCTCGCACGCGCGCTCGCACCCGTCGGCGTCTACGTTTACTGCCTGGCGCCGGGATGGGTCGAGACCGATATGGCAACCGCAACGCTCGCGGGGCCGGACGGCGACGGAATTCGCGCCCAACATCCACTCGGACGTCTGAGCCGGCCGGACGAGCTGGCCCACGCAGCAGTCTATTGCGCGCTTGACGCCCCGGCGGCCATGACCGGTGGCATCATCGACGTCAACGGCGCCAGCTACCTGCGGTCCTGACAGCGCATCCCGACGGAGACCCCCCGTGTACCGACTTGCACTCCTACTGCTCTCAGTCGCCGCGCTGGCAACGGCGCAACCTGCGGCCGCTGCACCGCCGGCGACGTTGACCGGCGTCATCGACGAGGCACTCGCGACCGGCTCCGACGCACTACTGCCGGCTATCTTGTCCGTGCCACTGGGACTGTCGAATGACGAGTCGGCGACTCCTGTACACGAACTCGTCGCCCAAACCGGCCACATCACCCACCGATTCTGCGTCAGCATTTCTCATCGCCACGAGCTACTGATGTTGAACGTAGAGGAGGACCGTGGCGTGACCAACGCCTATCTGCTATCGGCTGCCGGCAAGCTGCGCAAAGCCGTCACACAGGCAGGCCAGGGCGCAGCCGTGACGATCCCCCGCGCTCACGCGGCGGCCGCGTTTTTGGCTGAGCGCGACTACTGGAGCAATAGATTGCGACCGCGAACGGCCACCCACTGATGCGTAACCACAGCACCTTTGATCTGGCGCAGGTTCGCGCCGATACTCCGGCCTCGGCGCGGCTGATCCATTTCAACAACGCCGGCGCGGCGCTGATGCCTAACGCTGTTTCCGACGCGATATTTTCGCATCTTGACCTCGAGCGACGCATTGGCGGTTATGAGGCCGAGACGGTCGCGCAGCCTGCCATTAATGACTTCTACGACGCCTTCGCCGAACTGCTCAACTGTGATCGTGGCGAGATCGCCTACGTCGAGAACGCAACGCGGGCATGGGACATGGCGTTCTACGCCCTGCCATTGCGAGCTGGCGATCGCATCCTGACGCACGACTCCGAGTACGCCTCCAACTACCTCGCTCTGCTGCAGTTGGCGAAGCGACTGGACGTCGGCATCGATGTAGTGCCATCCGACGCACACGGACAAATCGACGTCGAGGCGCTGCGACGGGCAATCTCGAGCGAATCGCGGGTTATCGCGCTGACACACGCCCCGACCCACAATGGGCTGATCAACCCGGCGGCTGAAGTGGGCCGGATTGCGCGAGAGCACGGACTGATATATGTCCTCGACGCATGTCAGTCGGCGGGGCAACTGCCGCTGGACGTCAAGAAAATCGGCTGCCACGTTCTCTCTGGCACCGGTCGCAAGTTCCTGCGCGGCCCGCGGGGCACTGGCTTCCTGTACGTGGAGCAGTCGCTGCTGCAGATGCTAGATCCACCGTTCATCGATATGCACGCTGCGCGCGCACTGCCTTCGGCCAGCTTCGAACTGCGCAGCGACGCACGTCGCTTTGAGACGTGGGAGAGCTACGTGGCAGGTCGCCTCGGACTTCGCGCAGCGGTCCGCTACCTGCTGAGCCTGGGGGTAGATACCGTCTCGACACGAGTCGTCTCGCTTGCCGCATCACTGCGCGACGCACTGCGCGCTGAACAGCGCGTGACGGTGCACGACCGCGGCGCGGCCAAGAGCGGCATCGTCACGTTCACGCTGGCCGACGAACAAGCCCCGGCAACGGCCGCCAGGCTGCGTGCCGCAGGGGCAAACGTATCGGTTACGGTTCCCGACGCCGCGCCGCTGGACCTTCACCTGCGGCGGCTACAGGGCGCGGTCCGCGCCTCTGTGCACTACTACAACACAACCGAAGAGATTGCCCACTTCGTCAAGCTCGTGGTCAGTGGCTAACGGCCCCTTCAGGGCTGCAGGCGCTCCAGGAAGACCGGCGTGCCATTGACGGCCGCCGTGCCACTGGGCCCGTCCACACGCAACGGATCGGTAAGGTCATTGTAGCTGGCGCCCTCTACACGACTGGCGCGCGCCAGCCGTACCCCCGCGCCGCCGTGACCGTAACCATGCGGCAGACAGACGACGCCGGGTCGCACGGCCTCAGTTGCCTGCACATCAACTTCGATCGACCCCACGCTCGAGCGCAGGCGTGCCCGGGTTCCGTCGGCGATGCCCCGCGCCACCAGATCGCTGGGGTGCACCTCGAGCTGGTGGCGGGGCTTGCCCTTCACCAGACGCGGCGCGTTGTGCATCCAGGAGTTGTTGCTACGGACATGGCGCCGGCCAATCAGCAGCAGCTCACCGTCTGGAGCATCGATCGCCGGCCTCGCTCGCAGTTGCGCAAGCGCTGCCATCAGGAACGACGGCGCGCACTCAATCTGGCCGCTATCGGTCTGCAGCCGACGTAACAACGAAGGCGCTAGCGGTCCAAGGTCGAGTCCGTGCG
>SESE01000803.1_pt1 | contig 12919 bp, 12 predicted proteins | sample 3171371 | NCBI WGS metagenome assembly SESE01 (sample SAMN06051881, study PRJNA518727) | freshwater metagenome | biome: subpolar coniferous forest; feature: holomictic lake; material: water; isolation source: holomictic Lake 442, 13 m depth | place: Canada: near Kenora, Ontario | collected... | reverse complement strand
CTGGTAAACGGGGGAGGGGGTTCTGGAGGTTCTTGGGAGATGTTGATGTGCAGCCGGAAACAGTTCTGGATACGAACCCTGGTGGCGTGGCTGGGAGTGACCCTGCCACTGTGGGGAATGGCGGAAGACTGGCGATTCCCCAACCCTGCCCGGGGTCCCCGGGGTGAGCCACCGACTGCGCTACCTGGCCCGCCGGGGATGGGATGGCCGGCCATGGATCCACGGCAGTCAAGCGGTTCCAGTGCGGTATGGGTTGAAGCGGTATTCAATAACCCCAAGCCCTACGTCCAGGAAACGGTTCTCCTGACCCTGCGTGTCGTGGGAGGCGGTGAATTCAAGACCCTCACACCAGAATTGTCGGGTAGCGACCGGGTTCTGTACCGGCCACTGCAAAATCCCGCCACCAGTCTGCGAGCCGATGTGCGTGGCCAACGCGAAAGCGTGACCGAGTTTTTGTATGCGGTCACACCGCTGGTGCCGGGTGATCTGGATCTGGGTGCCATACGGGTTCAGGCCACCTATACCGAGCGTGGATCCTACTGGGCGGCACCAAAGGATGGGACGACGACGCTCTTGTCGCCGCCGCTGCGTCTCGTGATCAAACCCGCCGAAGGCCCAGTGAAGGACTGGCTGCCCCTGCGGCAGCTTGAGGCGCATGTTACCCTGGATAGCCCACCGGCCATCCGGGGTAAGGCCAAGGAGATCCAGGTCGGTACCCCCCTGGTACTCCGCGTCGAACTGATGGCAGTGGGTGCCACGGGTCATCAGCTGCCCAGTGTGGTCTCGCAACTGAAATCGGATGAATTCCGGGTCTATCCGGAAAAGACTGACACCGAGGGTGGGGTGTCCTCCGGGGGTGAGTTGTCCGGCAAACGCATTGAGACCTTCACCCTAGTGCCGCAGGCGAGCGGCACCCTCTTGATTCCCGAGATTCGGATACCCTGGTGGGACACCCAGTCCGGCACCCCGCAACTCGCGGTCGCTCCCATCCTTTCCATTCAGGTCGTTGGCGGTACGCAGGGTAAGGGACATTTTGGTGCGCTCCAGACGGGTGGTTTCTTTCCTGCGGCTTCATCAATGGCCTTCTGGATACCGCTCGGAGGCACTGCGATGTTTCTGACGAGCTTCTGGTTATGGATTTGGTTTTCCAACAAGAAGCAGCGGCGTGTCACCTCAATCAAAGTCACTGGCAAGACTGGGGGTCGCGAGCCGGAAGGACTGCGGGAGGCGTTTCGCGCATTCCTGAAGCCGTTGAGCCAAATCTGGGTGACGATCAACCCGGTGCGCCGCTGGCAAGCCATGCGGATGAACTTGATTATGTCGTTACCGGTTTCGGTACGCTTTTGGTACTGTGTGCGCTACATCGACAAAGAGGATGACCCGGTGGTTTGGGCACCAACCCTCAAGTTTCTGGCTTGCAAGCATCTCGGTCTGTCACCCTACGCCTCTTTTCATGAGATGGCGGATCGCATTGCGCGCTACATTCCCCGAACGGATCTTTCCCGCATTCACGGTTTGATAGATGATCTCGACGCGGCCCTATATGGCCTTCAGACCCTGGATTTTGCCGCCTGGAAACGCGACTTCAAACGGGAAGTCCGGCCTCGCCTGTTGGGTGGTGGCACACCACGGCAGACTCTTGCGGATCATGCCCTGCCTGATCTGAATCCGAGATCCGGCTAGATTGTTACTACACTGTAGGGTTGCCCCGATGATATTCACACCGCAGAAGCCGTTGATCCTGATTGTTGACGACGTGCCGATCAATGTCATTGTTCTGGCGAAGGCACTTGAGGGTAGCTATCGCACACAATTCGCCACCTCTGGAGCCCAGGCGCTGGATCTGCTGGAAAGATCGGAAAAACCCGACCTCATTTTACTCGATGTCATGATGCCGGACATGGATGGCTATGAAGTTTGCCAGCGTCTGAAGACGCAGCCGACCACATGCGAGATTCCAGTCTTGTTCGTGACGGCCAAAACCGATAGTGATAGTGAAACCAGAGCCTTGATGATCGGCGCGGTTGATTTTATTCATAAACCCATTACCCCTGCGGTGGTGCGGGCGCGAGTAGGTCTCCAGTTGCAATTACGGCAACGGGAACAGGAACTCCGCACCTTGAATGTAGAGCTAGATCAGCGAGTCCAAGTGCGCACCGCCGCGTTGCGAGAAGCCCTGACCATGGCCGAAATCGCCAATCGGGCCAAAAGCATTTTTCTCTCCCACATGAGTCATGAAATCCGAACCCCCATGAGTCACATCATCGGACTCAGCGAGTTGTTGCGCCAGAAAGAAACCGATGCCAACAAGATCAGCCGGTTGAGCAAGATACTCGACACCGCGAAACACCTGATGTCTCTACTCAACGACATCCTGGATTTTGCAGCAATCGAGGCCCATCGCCTTGTCTTGGAGCGCCATGAATTCACGCTTCAGGATCTTCTGACGGAGCTGAATGCTTCGATGTCCGAGCGAGTTGCCCACAAAAAAGGCCTGGCATTCTCGATAGAGACGGATGTCTTGGCGGGAATTTTTAGGGGGGATGTCGGCCGTATCAGGCAAATCTTGCAGAATCTTCTGGGTAATGCCGTTAAATTCACCCATCAGGGATCCATTGGCCTGCAAGTACGTCGTCTTGCCGAAGATCTCAACCGCGTACAGCTGCGTTTTGAAATCACAGACACGGGCTGTGGTATTGTGGCAGAGGCCATCGAACGGATCTTTGAACCCTTCGAGCAGGCGGATAACTCGGATACCCGGCTATTTCAGGGTGCCGGGCTGGGTTTGGCCATTTCACGCCAGCTCGCCGAGCTGATGCAAGGCCGCTTGGGGGTCAGCAGCCAGGAAGGTCAGGGCAGTACCTTTTGGCTGGAGATCTGGCTGGAACGGGCCGCATCGCGCTAGGGGCACCGCGATTGACTCGACGGTGGAGAATGGTATCGGCGATCTTGATTGTCTCGGTCATGTTTTTTTTGTGGCTACTCTGGTGGGTGTCTCTTCAGGTACCACCCGCTTCCTTCCTCTTATATGACCGGGAAGGCCGTTTTCTGGCCGAGGCCGGTGCCGATCCCGTAGCGGGTTATGGGTACTGGCCGCTGGAGGAACTACCGTTTAGGGTCGTCGCAGCAACGCAAGCCATCGAGGATCAGCGGTTTTGGCAGCATCCCGGGGTGGATCTCCTAGCCGTAGGTCGGGCATTGTGGCAAAACCTCTCCCAAGGACGCCGGGTCTCCGGAGCCTCAACGCTCGCCATGCAAATCGTTCACCTTCAGGCTCCCGGTGTTCGCGGTTATTGGTGCAAGGCCTGGGAGGCCTGGCAGGCGGTGGCGCTGACACTCCGTTATGGGCGTGAGCAGGTGCTGCGCCATTACCTGACCCTCGTGCCCTATGGCAACCACATCCACGGGATCCGCTACGCGGCCCGGCGCTATTTTGGAAAACCCGTGGCCGATCTGAGCTGGGCCGAAATCGCCCTGCTGTCAGCCATTCCCCAAGCGCCCAGCCGCATGAATCCGCTGAAGGATTCGGGCCGCGTCCGGGCCGTGGCGCGGGGGCAGCGCATCCTGGCCCGGCTTCGCGAGCATGGACTCTTGAGCCAGGTCGATCACGCACTGGCCGAACGGCAACTCAACGACCTTCGCATCACTGCAACAGCCCAGCGCCCAAATGATGCCCTGCACGCGATTTTGGCTCTGGAGCGGCAACTGGCCCGAGATCGGCCGACTCTGGTGGCGCACGGCCACTTTGTGATACGCACCAGTCTGGATCTGGAGATCCAGCGGCAGGTCTCCGGCCTGGCCCGGCGCGTCGTGCGGGCAGGGATGGCCCAGGGACTCGACAATGCGGCGGCCATCGTGTTGGAACCGGCTACCCAGGCGGTGCGTGCCTGGCTGGGATCGGTGAATTATTTTGAGCAAGACCGGGGTCGCACGGGGGCTATCGACTTTGTGACCCGACCCCGCTCGCCGGGGAGTACCTTAAAACCTTTCATCTATGCCTTGGCTCTGGAACGGGGTGTGATCACCGCTGCCAGTGTCCTCGACGACCTGCCCCTGGGGGCCGCCGGGATGGTCAATGCTGATCGCGACTATCTGGGGCCTTTGTTGCCGCGCCAGGCACTGGCCAATTCCCGCAATGTACCGGCGGCCCTGTTGCTGAAAACCGTGGGTCTCGACGTGACTTATGGATTCCTGAAAGAACTCGGTCTGCATGTGGGGCGATTGCCGGCCAGCCAGTATGGTCTGGGACTGAGTGTTGGCGCATTGCCGGTGACCCTGGCGGATCTGGCCCGGGCCTATGGTGTTCTGGCGAACGACGGAGAACAGCGGGATCTCCTCTGGTACGAAGGCCAGCCCTTGGTACCCCCGGTGCGTCGCCTGTCTCCGGCCTCGGCACGGCAGATTACGGGATTTTTAGCCGATCCCATGAATCGCCTGCCGAGCTTTCCGCAACGGGGCAGCACCCAGTACGCCTTTCCGGTGGCGGTCAAGACCGGTACCTCTCAGGGTTACCGGGATGCCTGGACTCTGGCCTGGTCGCGCCGCTTCCTGGTGGGGGTTTGGCTCGGCAACGCCCAGGCCCGGCCCATGACCCAGGTCACCGGTGCCAGTGCCGCCGCGACGCTGGCCCAGCAGCTCCTGCTGGCCCTGCATCCGGCCCAGCGCGGCGGACTGGAGGATCTCGTCTTTCCGACCCCCAACGGTTACCGCCCGGTGCGGCTCTGCGCCACCAGCGGCAAACTCGCCACGCCCAGTTGCGGCCAGGTGTTTGAGGAATGGCTGGCACCCGGCACTATTCCCCAGGAGTACGACGATACCTATGTCACTGTGGCGGTAGATGTGCGCAATGGCCTGCTGGCGCATCCCGGCATCCCACCAGGCTTTGTGGAACGCCGCACCTTTCTGAATCTGCCACCTCGCTACGCGGAATGGGGAGCCAGTCTGCCCCGGCTGCCGGAGCGTTTTAGCCCGCTCGACGAAAGCACTGGGACGGTACCACCGGTCAGTGCCGGCGTGTTGGTGCCAGAAAATCCACCACGTTTGCACATCGTGATGCCCGAGGAGGGATTGCGTCTGGTTCGGGATCCCGAGGTGCCGCCGGATGCCAGTTCAATGGCCTTGCGGGTCGTGGTTCAGCCCCGGGTGGCACAGGTCTTGTGGTGGGTGGATGACAAACCTTTTCAACTGGCCGATTATCCCTACACCGTCCGCTGGCCGCTCTCTGTGGGAGAACACCACTTCCAGGCCCGGATTCCTTATACCGGGTCGCGTTCCCAAAGGATCCGGATTCGCGTCGAATAGCGGCGGGGCCGCGTTGAAAATGTGGCTGGCTACTTGACCGGAAGCTCAGAAAGTTTATCGTTTCCGGATGTTATCCCTAGTTTGAATTTGAGGAGATGCCCATGGAGGCGCTGGAATCCCACGAGAAAATCCACGAAGCGGCTCACGGTCACGGTCATGACCAAGGTCAGGAGCATGACTCCAGTCCGAAACGAACCCCCTGCGGTGGCCGAATATTCGAACCACCGAATCGGAACAAGCTTATGGCCCTGCTGATCAGCATATTGGCCGCCCTTCTGGCAATCAGCGAAACCGCCGGGAAGAGTACTCAAAATGCCTCGTTGAACGAGAACATTCATGCCTCCGACACCTGGGCGCAATACCAGGCCAAAAAGATCCGCATGATCACCCTGGAAACCGCCGCCGATAACCTGGAAGCCATGGTTCCCAACGCCGGTGGCGACCTGAATACGGCAGCGGCCAAGCTGATCAAAAAATGGCGAACCACGTCAGTCAGGTATAAATCCGAGCCGGATACGGGCGATGGCCTCAAAGAACTGGGCGAAAAGGCCAAGGCTGCCGAGGGACGCCGTGACAGGGCTTTGGCGGCCTACCATCTGTTTGAATTTGGTTCTGCCGCCTTGCAGTTGGCCATCGTGCTGGCCTCGGCCACGGTAGTGACCGGGGCGATGGCCCTGGCCTGGGTGTCGGGTGGATTGGGCCTATTGGGAATCCTCCTGGGGGCTCTGGGCTGGCTGGCCCCCACGGCGCTCCATTTATGAGGCTGAGTGTCGATGAGTTTCGGGGCTGGGAGCATAAGTCCATCACCCTGCTTGGGATGTCCGGAGTGGGCAAGACCCATTTGGCGCAGATGTTACGGCATCACCAGTGGTTCCATTTTTCCGGAGACTACCGCATTGGTACCCGCTATCTGGACGAACCGATCCTCGACAACATCAAGCAGGAAGCCATGCGCATCCCCTTCTTGCGGGATTTGCTGCGGTCGGATTCGATTTTTATCCGCAACAACATCACGGTAGATCATCTCAAGCCGGTGTCGAGCTTTCTGGGCAAGCTGGGCAATCCCGAACGGGGGGGGTTGTCGTTGACCGAATTCAAACGTCGCCAGAGACTCCACCGTGCGGCGGAGATCCGCGCCATGCGGGACGTTCCGGATTTCATTCGCAAGGCCCGCGAGATCTATGGTTATGACCATTTTGTCAACGATGCCGGAGGCAGTGCCTCGGAACTCGATGAGCCAGGGATTTTCGAGGGTTTGGCCGAACACACCCTGATTCTCTACATCCAGGCCACCGAGGCCGATGAGCGGGCCCTGCTCCAGCGCGCCGCACAGGATCCCAAGCCGCTCTACTACCGGGAGTCCTTTCTCGACGAGCATCTCGGGATCTATATGGCAGAGAAGGGATACCGGTATGTGGCCGAGATCGAACCGGACGATTTCGTGCGCTGGGTCTTTCCGCCCCTTTTTCGCGCTCGCCGGCCTCGTTACGAAGCCATTGCCGAGCGCCACGGCTATCGCGTCACCACCGGCGAACTGCAGGCTGTGTCGGATGAGACGGGTTTTCTGGCCCTATTGGAACAGACCGTGGCGCGTGGTTATTGAGTCTGGAGATCCGCATGCCACTCGTTGCCCACACCGATTTGCCCACCTTCGAGCGTCTCAGGGCCGAAGGCATGACCATCATCGACCGGGAACGTGCCCGCCATCAGGACATTCGGGAACTTCATGTCGGGCTCTTGAACATGATGCCCGATGCCGCCCTGGCAGCCACCGAACGGCAATTCTTCCGCCTGGTGGGGGAGGCCAACCAGATTGTGCAGCTCTACGTCCACCCCTTTTCCCTGCCGGCCTTGCCGCGCAGCCGCGAGGCCCAGGCGCGTATTGATCGCTACTACGAATCCTTCGAGACCATTCGTGAAGAGGGGCTGGATGCGCTCATCATTACCGGTGCCAATGTCATCCATTCCGATTTGTCGCAGGAAGTTTTCTGGCAACCCCTGACCGAGGTGTTTCACTGGGCTTATGAAAATGTCGCATCCACCCTTTGCTCCTGTCTGGCCACCCATGCGGTGCTACAGTTCCGCTATGGCCAGAGGCGCCGTCCCCTGGGTTTTAAGCGCTGGGGGGTGTTTTCCCATCGGGTGGCAGCGCGTACCCATCCGCTGGTGAATGATATCAACACCCGTTTCGATGTGCCGCACTCACGCTTCAACGATATTAGCCGTGAGCAATTCGAGGCCGCCGGGTTGCCGGTGTTGGTGGAAAGTGCCGAGGCCGGAGTTCACCTGGCGGTGAGCCCGGATGGTTTTCGCATCGTCTATTTTCAGGGCCACCCGGAGTACGACACCATCAGTCTCCTGAAAGAATACAAACGCGAGGTCAACCGCTTTGGCAACGGGCAGCGGGGGTATCCGCCCTTTCCCGAGCATACGATTCCCCGGCAGCAACGGGCCATCCTGGAGGAATACCGGGAACAGCTGATGGCCGCACGGGTCGCCGGGCACCCCTTGCCGAAGTTTCCCGAGCATTGGGTCGAGCCTTGTCTGGATAATACCTGGCACGACACCGCCGAGGCGGTCATCAACAACTGGATCGGACTGGTCTATCAGGTCACCAGCATGGATCGGCGGCAACCTTTCATGGCCGATGTGAACCCTAATGATCCACTGGGCTGGTGTGCCTTATAACTCAGTCTTAAATACGAAAGGAGGGCAGGTTGCTTATCTTGATTTTTCGGTGTTGTTTGGGTTTCTGGCTGGTGGCCGCCATGACGGTCTCGGCAGATTCCATCTATCGTTCAGTGGATGCCGAAGGACGGGTGACCTTTTCGACTTTGCCACCTGCCACGGGAGCCCAGCAGGTCGAGGAATTGAATGTTCAGGCCCCAACACCCACCACGACCCCCGATCCGACGGGCCAGACGGTGATGTCGCAGCTCGTGGACGAGGCTGATCGCCTGCGTGCAGAACGTCTCGCACGGGAACAGGCGCGAACAGCGCGTATCGATGGAGCCCAGCACGATCTGATGCAAGCCTATAACCAGCTCGATCAGGCGAAGGTGCAACAAAATTACGACTGGCAAGGGATCGCTGGTGGGGGGCGCCGCCTTTCCGAGGCTTATTTTAGCCGGATTCAGACCGCCGAGAACCAGGTCAGAGCGGCGCAGGAGGCCTTGGGGTTGGCTAGTCGTTGAGCGCCCGGCTTGCAATCAGACTTCCGGGTAACCGGGCGACGGGTCGTTTCATCGGTTTTTGGTTGCTGGCATTAGTTTTGGGCCTGTTGGGGGTGATGGGCTGGCTAGCCGCGACGAGTCCGCGCACGGTGGTTGAACCACGGGTTTGGGATCTGGCATCTGTGGCGGTCACTGGGGCGGTGGCGGGCACGGTTCGACCCGATGGCATAACGCTGCAACCCCTGGCAGGGGCTTCCCTGATCCAGCTCCGCCTCCCGGTGGCCCTGGACGACGTGGAACCCTGGCCGGTATTTCACTATCACCTCGACGGTCTGTCCGCCACCCAGACGCTGTCTTTCCAGTGGACGCCGCCCGGCCGTCCGGCGCATGGGGCACGACTGGCCTGGCCGGGAGACCGGGAAGCCAGCATCGATCTGGCCGTCACGGGACTTTGGCAGGGTTCGGTAGCGGAAATCGGTATGACGATCATGCCCGCAGGTACCACGCCTTTGAGTTTGCGAGGTTTGCGGCTAGCGCCTCGCCAGTGGGGCGAGATATTGCCACTGTGGCTCACCGAGTATCTGGCCATCGATGGCTGGCGGATGAGTTCGATCAATTTTCACAACGCTGCCAAACGCTTGCGTAACCACTCCCTGCCCCTCTTGGTGGCCGGATGGGTAGGGCTGGCCAGTCTCTTTTTCAGCTTGTGCTGGCGCTGGTGGGGTGTGAACTCTTTTCGCTGGAGCTTGCTGTGGCCGGGCTGGCTGGCCGGCTGGTTGTTGCTGGATGGCGGCTGGAGCCGTGGTCTTTGGCATCAGGCCGGGGATTTGCCGGCCGCTGGCACAACACTTTGCGTTCACGCCCCGACGGTATGTGACTTTGGACAGGCGATGACCAGACTACTGCCCCTTGCCACCACGGGACGAGTCTTGATTATCGACCCCGATTTCGCAAACGATCCGGCCCGTGCCCTGCTGCTACATTTCGAGTGGTTGCCGCGTAACCTGGCCTCTGAGTTTTCCGGTTGCCTGGCCCCTGGGCAGATCCATTCCGGGGATGCCATCGTCTTGCTGAATCGTCCGGCTTCCCGGTTCCATCTGACGGCCTTTCAGGAATACTTCCGTCTGGAGTGTCAGGGGGAGACACTGGCCCGGGTGGTCATCCCTTATCAGGATGCGGTGGGCATGCTGTTGCGTGTTATAAGCGACCCCCCCTACCCAAAAAAAACCCCGCCTCCGGGGCGGGGTACTATCAATCCCTAACGCATTAGAGATTAATGAGCCGGCTTTTTATCCTTCTCGACCATGCACTTATCCATGGCAGCCTTATCACCCTTGGCCATCTTACCACAAGCCGCCTTCTTTGCGGCGGCGGCATTGTCGGCAGCGGCATTGTCGGCAGCAAATGCAGGCAGGGCAACGGCACCCAGGAACAGGGCCGCAACGGCAAATACGATTTTCTTCATCAAAAACTCCTAAAACCCCGTCCCTTCAGGGCGGGGACAAACGAACAATAAAGTAGCCTCAAGCTCCGGCCTTTGGGCCGGGGTGGTGTGACTCCACTGGCTGGATGCCGGGCAAGATGAATCGCGGGAAGCAGATTGCATCGCCTTGCTTCAATCTGCAAGACTACTGGATTGGTTCACGTCTGCCTATCATTTTCGCGTATTCAATTGTAAAAAACTGTCATCCGTAGTGGCGGTCACGATTCAACCGCCTGACAAACACGACACCTGGATTGGCTGCTCCGGGTTGGAGTATGTGCCGAAACCGGTGCCTACCTTGACCTTGACCCCAACAGCCCGGACGAGGACAATCACTTTTTTCTTAAGTTCTAAACTTACTTGGCAATTTTCACAGTCGTTTTTTGCGTTCCCAGTGGCCAGCACCGATCCTATCATTTGCATCCGTGGCTTGCGTTTCGCCCGTTCAGGACGCGTGATTTTCGACGGGGTTGATCTCGATGTCCCTCGCGGCAAGATCACGGCCATCATGGGCCCCAGTGGTACCGGCAAGACCACGCTACTCAAGCTCATTAGCGGTCAATGGCGTCCTGACGCCGGCCGGATCGAGGTCGATGGCCAGGACATTGCCAAGCTGTCGCGGCGTGAGTTGTTTCAATTGCGAATGCGTATGGGCATGCTGTTTCAGGGAAGCGCGCTTCTGACTGACCTGAGCGTCTTTGAAAATGTGGCCTATCCGCTCCGGGAACATACCCGGCTCTCCGAGGCCATGATTCGCAAGCTGGTCTTGATGAAACTCCAGGCGGTGGGTTTGCGGGGTGCCCGCGACTTGATGCCGAGTGAACTCTCTGGCGGCATGGCGCGGCGGGTGGCCCTGGCTCGGGCCATTGCCCTGGATCCCGGCATCATCCTCTACGATGAACCCTTCGTCGGCCAGGATCCCATTGCGATGGGTGTGTTGGTGAAACTCATCCACGAACTCAATGACGCACTGGGGCTAACCAGCCTGGTGGTGTCTCATGACGTAAGGGAAACTGCGGGAATTGCCGATCTCATCTATTTGATTGCTGAAGGGCATGTCATGGCCAGCGGCACCCCCCAAGCGTTACTGGACAGCCCGGCCCCCTGGGCGCGCCAATTCATGCATGGCCTGCCAGATGGCCCAGTAGCCCTGCATTATCCGGCCTTGCCATTGGCAGCGGATTTTTGGAACACCAGCGCATGAGCCCCTGGCTCGCCAGCCTCGGCCGGAGGGTTTTGGACACCCTGGCCCGGTTGGGACGAGGTTGTTTGTTACTGCCCGGCCTGATGACGGGTATCACCCGGTTGGCTGGTCGACCAAGATTACTGGTACGTCAAGTCCACGCGGTGGGGGTACGATCCATCCTGATTATCTCTGTTTCCGGTTTATTTGTGGGGATGGTATTGGCGCTCCAGGGCTATTATGTCCTGTCGCGTTTTGGCGCGGCCGAAAGTCTGGGGTTGATGGTGGCGGCCTCACTGGTGCGGGAATTGGGCCCGGTAGTGACGGCCTTGCTGTTTGCCGGACGTGCGGGTTCCGCCCTGACCGCCGAGATCGGCTTGATGAAGACCACCGAACAGCTCGCGGCGCTAGAGATGATGGCGGTGGATCCGGTGCATCGTGTACTGTCACCCCGGTTTGCCGCCGGGATTGTGTCGATGCCGCTATTGGCCGCCATCTTCACGGCAGTGGGGGTGATGGGCGGTTATTTTGTGGGTGTGGGTTTACTAGGTGTTGACAGTGGCGCTTTTTGGAATCAAATGCAGACCAAGATTGAATTGGGCCAAGACTTGGGGAATGGCATGGTCAAAAGCCTGGTCTTCGGGGTGGTCTGCACCTGGATTGCCCTGTTTGAGGGGCATGACTCGGATCCCACTCCGGCAGGTATCAGCCAGGCCACCACACGAACCGTGATTCATTCGTCGCTGGCGGTACTCGGCCTGGATTTTGTGCTGACCGCGCTGATGTTTGGAGGTTAACAAAAAAGCCATGCAGACCAGAACCCTCGAATTGACCGTGGGAATCTTTGTTGTCCTGGGGATGTTGGCGTTGTTTTTCCTGGCCATGCAGGTCAGCAATCTCGGGGTGATTGGCCGATCCGAAGGTTACCGGGTGATGGCGTATTTCGAGAACATCGGCAGTCTCAAGGTGCGTGCGCCGGTCACCCTGGCGGGAGTGCGCATTGGTCGGGTCGCGGCCATTTCGGTGGATGCGCGAACCTTCGAGGCCATTGTGACCTTGCAGATTGACAACACACAGCTCAAAATTCCCGACGATACCTTTGCCAAGATCTACACGGCGGGACTCCTGGGGGAGCAATTCGTGGGGTTTAGTCCTGGCGGCAGCCCAACCTCTCTGAAGGAGGGCAGCCGTCTGAGTTTGACCCAGTCGGCTTTGATGCTGGAAGAGATCATCGGACAATTTCTTTTTAACAAGGCCGGCGACAACAAGGCCGGAGAGAGCAAACCGGAGCAGATGCGATGAATCGAGGATGGCGCAACGGCCTGATGGGGCTGTGTTGGGGATTTTGGTTTTTTGCGTTCCTGGCCTGGGCAGAACCCCAGCCGCCCGCCCTGGACAAGGCCTCGGCGCTGGTGCAAAACACCACCGAACGCCTGTTGGCGGTTCTCAAGAACCGGCAGTCCGAGCTGGATCGTCAACCGGGTCTGATCTACGAGCTGGTCAATCAGATCGTGGTGCCGCAGTTTGACTTTGAACGTATCACCCAGCTTGCAGTCGGACGCTATTGGGCAACAGCGACCCCCGGCCAGAAGGCTCGATTGGTGGAGGCCTTCCAGCGGCTGCTGGTGCGCACCTATACCAAGGCACTGCTCAACTATAGTGACCAGAAGATCCTGTTTTTACCGGTGCGGCCTGGTTCGGATGCCGCCGAGGCGATGGTCGCCACCCAGGTGCAATCCCCCGGTGGCGGCCCTCCCGTGCCCATTCAATACCGGATGT
>SESE01000801.1_pt1 | contig 12953 bp, 8 predicted proteins | sample 3171371 | NCBI WGS metagenome assembly SESE01 (sample SAMN06051881, study PRJNA518727) | freshwater metagenome | biome: subpolar coniferous forest; feature: holomictic lake; material: water; isolation source: holomictic Lake 442, 13 m depth | place: Canada: near Kenora, Ontario | collected... | reverse complement strand
TTCCATGCGGATCAGGATGTTTGAACTTCAGATTTCCTGATCCGGTAGGAAAGTCAATAATACATCGCAATAAAAAGCATCATTTTGGCCTCTAGCCCTTATCCTGCTTGCGTTTGCAGCTATTGAATTGATAGTTAATGTGGCGTAAGCTGTGGGGGACAATTCATTGGCGCGACCAGATAGGGGGATGGATTTTGAGGGGAAAATGAACGCTACGGCGTGTTCGCCATGGAATGAGCCAACGTCGCCATCTGTTGAGGAATATCACATGCCGGAACTGAATTTCAAGGGTAAGGAATTTGTCTATAACCACCATCTGGCGGTGCCGTACCGTCCCTTGGTGCCAGATGCAACAAAGTCCATTGGCAATGACCGACTGGACGGCAACCTGATCATTCAGGGGGACAACCTCCACGCCCTCAAAGCCCTGTTGCCCATGTACGCCGGTCAGGTGGATTGCATTTTTATTGACCCGCCGTACAACACGGGCAATGAGGGCTGGTGCTACAACGACAACGTGAACAGTCCCGTGGTGCAGGAGTGGTTGAAAGCCAACCCGATTGGTATTGAGGATGGGCTACGACACGACAAATGGTGCGCCATGATGTGGCCACGTTTGAGGTTGCTTCACGAACTGCTGGGCGAGACCGGCAGCTTGTGGGTCACATTGGATGACAATGAAATGCACCGAGCGCGTGGGATGCTGGACAGTATTTTTGGCGAGCAAAACTTTGTGGCCAACGTTGCATGGGTTAAGCGCTATACCAGAGGCAATAACGCAAAGATGTTTTACTCGCTCAAAGACAATGTTCTGGTTTATCGAAAATCGACATCTTTGAATGTCATCAAAGAACCGAGAAGCGAGTCTGCAGACGCTGAATACAACAATCCTGACAATGACCCCCGTGGTGCGTGGATGACTTCATCCTATGTCAATCCAGCCACACGCGATCAGCGTCAGAACCTTTGCTACGGGATAAAAAGTCCTCATACAGGACAAATGGTTTTTCATCCTACACATGCCTGGAAATATGGGCTAGACGAACATCAGCGACACGTTACAGAGGGGATGCTATGGTGGGGAGTAGATGGACATGCCACATACCCACGACTAAAACTTTTTTTGGATCAAGCCAACACCATGGTGCCCGTGGATGTGTGGGATTACTCAGAAGTAGGCTCATCAGATGATGGTGGCAATGAAATAAAACGTATTTTTGGTTCGGCTGTTTTCGACAATCCGAAACCACGTGCTTTGATCGAAAAAGTACTTTCCCTCATCCAGAACAATCACGCTTTGGTGCTGGACTCCTTTGCCGGTTCTGGCACCACAGCCCATGCCGTACTGGCTGCCAACAAACAAGATGGCGGCGACCGCAAATTTATTTTGGTTGAGTGCGAAAACTACGCCGACACACTCACGGCTGAAAGGGTTCGGCGCGTGATTCAAGGCTATGACTTTTCGGGAACCCAGCGTGAAGAACTGTGGCGCAAGTCATTGACTTTCACCGACCTGAAACAATCAAACAAGCTGCTCGATCAAATTGCCAGTATTGAGCATCTGGATGCACACCGTTTTGACAAAATTGAAAAAACGGTCAAGGAGGGCATTTTGCTGGTCGAAGGCGTGAAGACCATCACCCAACGCACCGAAGGGCTGGGCGGCAGTTTCACGTATTGCACGCTGGGCGAAGCCGTCGATATGGACAACATGCTGACCGGGCAATTCCTGCCCAGCTTTGAGGCTTTGGGAAGTTGGCTGTTTCATACAGCAACCAGCGAGGCCAGGCCAGTGGTTGATGTGCCCGAAGAAATCGCGGGTTGTGGCTATCTTGGCGAATCGACTGTTTTCCATGTCTGGTTGATTTATCGTCCTGAACTGGACTTCTTGACCTCCCGTGAGGCTGCGCTGACGCTGTCACGTGCCCGTTCGCTGGCAACGGCCAAATCTGGCAAGAAACATCTGGTGTTTGCGCCTGCCAAATTTGTTTCCCAAGGGATTCTGGAAGCAGAAAATCTGCCGGTTGAGTATGCACCGCTGCCGTGGGTTTTGTACCGCATGGAAAGGGGTTGAAATGTCTTTGCGCGAACTTGACTATCAAAACCGCGTACTCAATCGCCTGGATGAGTATCTGGCTGAACTGGCAAACCAGAAAAATTTGGCTGACAAAATCACCCAGGCCAATGTAGCAGAAACCGATGCTGAGTTGATCAGGCCGGTTCCTGACTTTGCCTTGAAAACCTGGGATGCACTGAAAGCTGTGGGCAAACTACCCGATTCCCGATCGGGAATTCCCCATTCTGCACGTCAGGATGGTGTTGGGCGGACGGTGCCCGACATTGTTTTCAAGGTACCCACCGGTGGGGGCAAAACTTATTTGGCGGTGTCTGCGCTGACCAGAATTTTTGGGCGTTATCTGGGGCGAAAAAAAGGGTTTGTGCTGTGGGTGGTTCCCAATGAGGCTATTTTTGCCCAGACCCAGCGCCACCTGATCAATCGCCAACACCCGTACCGTCAAATGCTCGATGTGATGTCCGGCAATACCGTGTTGCTGCTGAAAAAGAGCGATCATCTGGATGCCCGCAGGGTGGAGTCAAACTTGTGCATCATGCTGCTGATGCTTCAATCCTCCAACCGAGAGAACAGGGACACCTTAAAGATGTTCCAGGACAGGGGTGATGTGCAAGGTTTTTTTCCGCCTGAAGGCGATCAGCAAGCCCACGCCGTCGCACTGAAAAATACCCCCAATCTTGACGTATATGACCTGACTGGTTCGGCCTACCCCTGGCCCATGGTCAAGGATTCGCTGGGCAACGCACTGCGACTGATTCGCCCCGTGGTGGTGATGGACGAGGGTCATAAGGCCATTTCCACCCTGGCACTGTCCACCTTGTATGGCTTGAACCCGTGCTTTGTGCTGGAGTTGACGGCCACACCCAAAGATGTTGCTGCCACCGGCGGCAAGAATCCCAAACAGGCTCGTTATGCCAATGTGCTGGTGGAAGTGAAGGGGACTGACCTTGACCGTGAGGGCATGATCAAAATGCCTTTAAACCTTGACCCACGGGAAGGCAGTGACTGGCAGCAGACACTGGCCGCTGCGGTGAATCGAATCAACATGCTTGATCATGCTGCTCGCCACTTTCATGGCGAATCAGGCCGCTACATTCGCCCTATTTTGCTAGTTCAGGTGGAGCGTACCGGTCGTGACCAGCAAGATGGCCTCCATGTTCATGCACTGGATGTTAAAAACTGGCTGACTGCTGTGGGTGGCTTGGACGAGGCTGAAATTGCCATCAAGACGGCAGACACCAATGACTTGGCAGAAACGGTGAATCTGGATTTGCTGGCTGCGACCAATCGGATTCAGGTCATCATCACCAAATCAGCCTTGCAAGAGGGTTGGGACTGCCCGTTTGCCTACGTGCTGTGCGCATTGGCCGTCAACTCAAATCTTGCTGCGATGACCCAGTTGGTGGGACGTATTCTGCGGCAACCCCAGGCAAAAAAAACCGGTGTGGCGCTCCTGGACGAGTCTTATGTGATGACCCATCACGCCAATACCTCCGACGTTGTGGCTGCCATCAAACGTGGTCTGGAGGAAGAGGGTATGGGCGATCTGGTCAAGGAAATCCGCTTGGGTGACACCAACAATGGTAAGGGTAGCCGCACCGTTCATCGCAGTGAAAAATTTGCCAAAACCGACATTTATTTGCCACGTTTATTAAGGCTGGACGACGGTGTGCTGAGGGATTTTGATTACGAACAAGACATTTTGGTTGCTCTTGAATGGCGTGGTCTGGATGTGGCACCATTGGTGGAGGAGCTACCCAACAACGTGACCCTGGCTGAACATCAGATGCTGCGCATTCGCATGGCAGATATCGGGGGTGAGAGGATTGTTTCTGAAGTGGCAGGGGGCACTTTGGAAAAGTTGATTTTTGATCCTGTCTATGCGGTGCGGATGGTCTCTGACGTGGTGCCCAATCCGTGGTGGTCGCGTGAGATGGTTGGCCACTTGATCACCGGTCTGAAAGCCAAGGGTTTGACTGACGATATGTTGGGCGAGATGTCCGGCTTGATCGTCTTTGAATTTCGCAAATGGCTAAAAGAGCAGCGCAACGCCATGGCCGAGGCACTGTTTCGATCAGAGGTGGCCGCAGGGCGGATTCAGTTTCGTCTGCGAACGGATAGCCAAAACTGGAAGATGCCGGTGGTAGCCGAAAAACTGGTCGGCAAAGACGGGCAAGCGTTGCGCAAGAGTCTGTTCACCCCAATCTTCAAGCAAGACTTTTCAAGTTGGTAAGGATCAAAACTTAGTCTGCAAAAGTGGCCTGAAATACATAATCTCCAGGATTGAGGCTGTCGAAAACGACGGCAGCACGGTAATCATCCATTTTTACAATTCTGGGGTTCATGGCCCCAATTTTGGTGGATCGCACTGTGGGCATTTTGGCTTTTTCCGGGAGCATGATAATCACGGTGGCTCCGTTGATGGGTTGATCACCTTTGACTGATATGCTGAAATCAAGCCGCTTTCCGGCATTGGATGAAGACAGCCTTAAGCGCTCACGGTCACGCCACCATTGTGCAATCTGTTCGCTGGAGGCCAGCCAGATTTTATTTTTGCGCTGTTGTAAATGGGCCAAAAAGCCTGGCATAGCTTGTCGCAAGACGCTTTCATCGCCAAAATTTTGACTGTGAATGCTTAACAATCCAAGAGATCCCGAGTTGACTGACAAATCAAAATCGTCAATAAGTGCTTGGGTGGTCTGTAGGACATTGAGCTTTTCCCAATAGAGGTTGATGTCGTCGCGTTGGGTTCTGGCAAGCACAATCAAAGCGCTTTCAGGCGGTACACCCTCCATCTTGACAATGGCCGGAACGCGTCCTTCAAGTCTGCTTGGATCGGCGGCATGGTGCCGTATGCCATGTTTTTGCAATAACAGTTCCGTCGTGGTGTCGTAACCTTCGGTGGGTGCCCTAAACCCTGTGATGCCCTTTGTATCTGACAGAACCGTTCCCAACTCAGTCATCATGTTCAAAATGCGTTGTTCTTGGGTGTTGGCAGGCTGATCCTTGAAACTAACGTGAATATCACCGTGGTAGCCAATTTCAAACTCACGCGCCAACTCGTTGACAAGCTCTGGATATTGCAATGCAACCGATGTCAGCACATAAAATGTTGCTCTATAGTGGATGGATTTCATCATGGCAGCAAATGCACTCGCATTCTGAAAGCCTTGTTCGGTGTCCATTTCAATGATTTGCGCTGCCTGCTTGCCATCTGGCCAAGAGGCGCGCACCACAACTGGCTCTCGCCTGAGCCATTGAAGCGTATCGTCAATGACCTGATGCGGCACAAACGGACGTGATTCCCACGTGGTTTCTGCAAACGCAAAGAGCGCCGTTCTGCCGGCATTCGATGTCGTTTCTGAAAATATGATGGCACCTTCGTTGTTGTGCTGTTCGTTTGGAATTCTGGGCCAATTCATAAAACGCCCTGCCGATGACTCGCCAGTAAAACGCAACAGAGCCTCGGTTGTTTTGCCCATCCAAATGCGGGCACCTGCCGGTTGTTGGTGTGAAAGAGGTGATTCCCCGTTGAGCGTCAGGTGTCTGGCTTCAGAGTCAGCGGGCACTTCACCCACCATTTTGGCACCCAAACTTTCAAGAAATTGCCAGCCCGCCCACTCGCCAGTACTTGTTCTGGTGCCTGTGGCCCACGTGGCGAGAATAGCGCCGCCTCTGGATCTGAACGCCAATATGGCATCACGTTCAGAGTCGCCCAGGGCCAAAGCTGAAGGCAGTACCAGAACACCGTTTGTTTGTTCGCTCAATGTTGCGATGTCTTTGATTTCTTTGAACGCCGTATTGCGGTCTTTAAAATAATTGCGCCAGGGGATGAGCAAGGTTTCGTAGTTTCCGCCGATCTTTGCAAAATAGGTTTGGGTGCTGGGTGATGCATAAATGAAAAACTGTTTGCCAGTCTGAGTCATCTGGGCCATGACCCCTTGAACACCGATAGTTGGCACTTTCCAGCCATTGATCTGCATCATTGAGATGAAAACGAGCATGGGAAGAGAGATGCCCAAAATCACCAACACTGGCAGATAAGTGCCAACCCGCCTGAAAATTGAACGTCTGTTACGAAGTTCAGACTCGTGTGGCGGATCTTCCCGGGCGACGGTTCGCATGGCTTATTCCAGTTTAAGCGAGGCTTCTACCGGAATGTACGGTGTCAGAAACACAGGCTCATGCAGCCCTGTCAGGTTCAGAGTCTCGTCACCCTTGGCTTTGGAGGGCTTGCGTTTGTCCCGCAATTTAAATGCCACAAAGGCTCCCACACCAACAATCATGGTACCGATGGTTGTCACCAGAATAACCGTCGCAAGTATTGAAATCAGATCCATGTCAAAGTTTACCTTCTCGTTCCAATTTACCCCATGTCATGGATTTTCCGCGCCATTCCTCAATGGTGGCAAAAACCTTCGACACATCGGTAATGTTAATGTAAAAAAGACGAAACATGATGGCGTAAAAAATCAGTGACGGGTCTTCTTCTTCGATGACGACACAATAAGCGGCTGCCACAATGTCCAAAACTGCCAGTTGCATCCACCAAAAGAACAGCAAAGTAGCCATGCCCATGTTGATGCTGACATAAATAAAAAATAAATTACCCAACAGGGTTGAAAAAGGCCACATGATGCCTTCAAACAGCATGTACCAAAGGATAAAACAGTTGATACCAGATTTGCGTGGGGTCCATAAAACGCCGCTGTGTTTGCTGGTGGCTTGCAAAATGCCCCGCGTCCATCGGTAACGCTGCTTGATCAGGTCAAGCAGGCGGCTGGGTGTTTCAACCCAGGCGATGGCGTTGGGTTCATACGCAATGTGCCAGCCACGCATCAATAACTTCAAGGTCAGATCACAGTCTTCAGCATAGGTATCGTGGTCATATCCGCCAACTTGTTTGAGTACTGATTTGCGGAAAATGCCAAGCGGGCCAGGAATGATATTGACAGACCGGATAAAACTTTGCGCTTTTCGGGCCATTGCCAAACCCTCAACGTACTCAAGCGATTGAATGTTGGTCCAGATATTTTCACGGTTGAAAACCTTGACATTGCCGGCCACAGCACCAATAGCAGGGTTTTCAAAATGCGGAATGCAGACACGCAGGGTATTGCGGGATAACTTGGTATCACCATCCATATTCAACACAAATTCCCCTCGGGCCAGTGTCATGCCAGTGTTCAAGGCCTCAGCCTTGCCACCGTTGCGTTTGGTGATGACACGGATGCCAACCTCTTTGCTTTCACGGGCAATGACCAAAGATTTTTCGTAGGTGTCATCGGTTGAGCCGTCATCAACCACAATGACCTCGTAGTTGGGGTAATCCAAGTCAATCAGGGCTCGCAAGGCCGGTTGTATGACCATGCCCTCGTTGTACGCTGGTACGACGATGGAGACCATGGGCATGGAGTTTTCCTCGCGGTATCTTGGGCCTTTGTATTGACGTTTTTTGTGCAACGATTCCAGGTGATCAAGGAATGAATAAAGAATCAACACAGCATAACGAAGAACCAACAGGATCAGAAAAAAAAGCAGATACGCAGAGATGCCGGTCAAGACGTAACTTTCAAGCAGCGCACTGATCGACCCTTCAGTTTCACGAACGCTTTGGTAACTCAAGGTCAATAGCCACAGCAACCCCAATAAAACAAGGGCGGCTACAGCGTAGCGCGACAGATTCTTCAGCGCCAAAGCTTTTCCAAATTCAGATTCAATGACTGGGATCTGTAAGCCGCATTGTCACGCCAACTGGCCATCGACCAAAAATTGGTACTGATCGCCACATCACTGGTCAGCCAACGTTTGCCGCCGACCGAGACACTCCAACTGCTGCCAGCATCGCCACGCACCCGTGCCCCCAACTGTGCAGATGCAAAAAGATTCCAGTCTGGCTGACTCCACTCACCAAGCAGTCCGGTAAAAGCGGTACCGGCACCTTGCGCAGGCGACCAGTAACTGGGGGTATTGAACCTGGCAGATCTGTCCTCTACACCCAAAAAAGGCTTGAAGTGACTTCCCAAGGGTCGCCAGGACGGATTAAAAGTCAAATTGCTGGTGAGTATCGAATTGCCGTCGGGTGATATGCTGTAGTAGTCCATTCGCGCGTTCAAGCGACCCTTGGAAAAAGTCTCGGTTGCATCGACTCCAAGGTAATTGGCAGATAAACCGGCGTTGAGAACGTTCGGATTGCTTACCTTCTTGCCCCAATTCACCGTACCGGCTCCCACCGAGATTTTTCCATCCCATAATTTGATTCGACCGGTGACAAACAACCGGTGATTCAAATCGGTGGGCATGCTCAGTTCCAGGCTTGGTTTAAGCGTCATGTCCAGATTTTGGTAACGCCCCACGATTTCTTGCTGTGTGGCCTCTGGAACGGGGGCAGGTAACCAGTCCCTGACACCATTGATTTCTAATTCAAAAATATCGGCACCACTCTGGTCGCGCCATCGGTGGTTGATCAAACTGGAGCGGCGCTGAGAATTGGCAGAGTCACTGGAGCCACTCACTCCAAAGGTGGTGCGCGGGCTTAATTCTTTGTAAGCCAGGTTTATACCTTCCAGGGCATCGGCATTGGAAGGGTCTTTTTCAAGCACAGACTGGTACATGGGAAGTGCCTGATCGTCTCGGCCACGCCACCGGTTGATGTTGGCCAAGCCAATGTTGGCTTCATTGGCAAACTTGCCTTTGGTCAGACCCTGGTAGCTTGGGATGGCTTCTTTGATCCGTCCGGTCCACGCCAGACTGTTGGCCACCATCAGTTGCAGTTCGTCGTCAACTTGTTCGACTGCCATCAAGGCCAGGCCTTCTGTGCCTGCTGCCCGGTAGTCACCCGCCGAATTTAGTTCAACGATTTTTTGTTGGCCAGGTGTTCGTTTGGGTGCTGGCTCGGAGTTGGCATTTTTGCTGCCCGCTGGCGCAATGTATTGAAAGGGAGCAAGCAACAAGCCACTGCCGTGAAAATTTTTGATATTGAGTGACGAGTCAAAACCAGTGACTTGCGCCAACCCCAAACCGGGGAGTACAAGACAAACGCAAGCAATAAGATGACTTTTCATATCACGGAACTTGATTTATGGACGGGGGACAACGGCACGCGTTGCCCTGGGGACTTTTTTTCGACCCAAGGCATGGACGCCGGAGGTGTCATCGTAACTGTAAATCGGAGAATCTGAATCAGGGGCAAGCAAGGCATCTTGCATTATTGGCTGTTCCCCAGGGGTAACGATGGGTTTGATCTGACGTTTGATTTCTGGTTGTATTTCTGCCGTCACCCGGGCAGGTTTGGTGGCAGGCATTGGAACAGACGCACTCGGCGTCGCAGCGACCGTCGGATTGGCTTGTGATAAAGCAACGGAAGGAAGACTTTTCAGTTGGCTAATCGCAGAGGGGGTGGTTGTGGGCTTGGCATTGGCAATTGCCGCGTTGGCGGGCTGCAAGTCAGAGTGAGGTACTTCAGGAGGAAGCGCTGCCACAGAGGTGTAATCTGGTGTGTTCTCACGCTCTGTTGTTCGCAACAGCGCTGCCATTTCTGACTGAATTTCTTCGCGCTGAAGTGCAAATCTGACGTTGGCAAAAGCAGTGTCAACTGGCATGCCAAAAATTCTCTCCAGCGTCATGAGCAACACGGCTTCAGGACAGGCATTTAAGAAAATAAAGCAGTCCACAGAATCTGCCGTGATCAGATCCCCGGGTCTGGACAACTTGTTGTTGGTCATCAGGTTCACCATCTCAATGCCTGGTGCCGGCCTACCAATCACCAATGCACAAGGTATGTTGAGCGTCTCGGCACGCTCAAGGATCACGTCAACCTCTTTGGTAAAGCGTGACGGCATCAGATAGCCTCGCAACCTCGTGGGAAGAACGCTGGTCAGTGCGGCTTCAAAGTTGATGTCAACATCGCGATTGAATATCTGTCCCTTGAGGGATTCAAGCAGTAAAGGCAAGCGACCGAGTGGTACATCGCGGTTAACGACCAAATTCAAACCAAGCTTGAGCAGCAATGCTTCATTTTGATAGCGTAACGAAGCCTCTTTTTCTTGCACAATCAGTCTGGCATAGCGCCCCATGGAGAGCCTCAATGTGTGGACGGCTTCGGCAAGTTGGCGCAGGTTGGAGCCGCGCTGGAAGACCAGAATGCACGTGGCCGAACGAAGGTTGCGAGTGGCATGCATCATGCCCACCAAGGTGTCAACACGCTGCCACTTTCCCTGCATTTGTTTGGCCAGGCTTCCCAAATCAGGATCCATAAAGAAAAACTGGGCTTCGTCGCCCTCGGGAATGTCTGCATGATCAAACTTGGCTTCACTGCCCGCACCCTCCGGTAAGACCATATTGCTGGAGGCCTGGTACAAGCCTGTATCCAACGCAGTCAACACAAAATTTTTGCCCGCAATGGTTCCCTCGGGGGATTGCCAGTAGTCAAAAGAGAGCTCAAGACCGTTTCGACTGACACCCAAACGAACAATGCCGGTCAGATCGTCCATCAGCGCGTTGATGGTGCTGGTGTGGGCCTCAGTGGTACGGGTTAATACCAGCAAGAGGGTCATGTGATGCTCATGCGCCCACTTGCGAAAAATTTGAACCTGATCCATTGCCAACACAACATCGTGCAAACTGAGCAAGTCATCTGCCTGGTCAAACAGAAGATAGCTGTTGTCAGGCACTTGAAAATGCTCAAGTTCCTCAACAAAAGCGTCCGCACCAAAACGAAACATTTTTTTTGAAAACTCTTCCTGCATCAGAAACATTTTCAAATGCTGGGATTCAATGGATTGCGTGATATTGAGGTTGCCAAAAGACTCAACCCGCTGAATGAAAACCTCGGGGTTTTGTGGCAGGATGACACAGCAGGGCATGCTAGAGTTCAATGCGATGGACAGACTGGTTGACAAGATCGGAAAGCGTGCCGACGCTGTCTCGGCAATCAGCATGTAAACACCTCCCGGCATCAGGGTGTCGGTCAGATTGGGAAGCCCAGGTACACCCAACCTGACTGAGTATTCGTCTTGATTTTCCATTGGTTTTTGACTTTCGTAGAAGCGGCGTCTCGCCGCTTTGTAGAAGCGGTGTCTCGCCGCTTAGCATCAGCATCTGCGGCTGGAAGCCGCAGCTACAACGGGTTGAATCAAGGGTGTTTATCAAACCCGCTTGCGGTATTCACCTGTTCGTGTGTCAATTTCAACTTTGTCGCCTTGGGCTACAAAAATAGGCACCCCGAGCTCAAAACCAGTGGCGATTTTGGCAGGTTTGAGCACTTTACCCGATGTGTCGCCTTTGACAGCCGGCTCTGTCCACGTGATTTCTCGCACCACACTGGTGGGTAGCTCGACGGAGATGGCTTTGCCGTCATAAAACACCACCTCAACCGGCATGCCGTCTTCAAGGTAACTGAGCGAGTCGCCCATGTTTTCGGCCTCTACCTCATACTGGTTGTACTCGGCATCCATGCAGACATACATGGGATCAGCAAAATAGGAATACGTACAGTCCTTTTTGTCAAGAATGACCTGCTCTAGTTTGTCGTCGGCCTTGAAAACGACTTCGGTGTTGAAATTGGCGATCAGGCTTTTGAGCTTCATGCGTACTGTGGCTGAGTTGCGGCCACCACGGCTGTATTCGGTTTTCAGGACAACCATCGGGTCTTTGCCGTGCATGATGACATTACCGGCGCGGATTTCTTGAGCAATTTTCATAAACATTGAGTGATAGTATGCCGCGCATCAGGCGGCGAAGGTGGCTGCGACTGGGTGAGAACTTGTGTCTGCGCCGCAGGAGAAGGGATTTTAGAGGGAATTTGAGGTGAAATTGATCAGCGCATTGGCCAGGTCATCCTGTTGCAGCAGTCTTTGACGTGCATGGTCAATGGGTCGTATCCACTGCATTGGTACAAAAGCTGGCAGTTGGCCAACACGTTCTCGCGGGTGGCTGCCAACAGCATTCCAGGCATCATGAAATGCACGCAGTGATGGCGGAGCTTGCAGCCAATCCAACCAGGCATCGAGTTTGGCATGGTGTGCCTCATCATGCTGCGGATAAATATGCCAAACCAACGGTTTACCAGCCCATAAGGCACGCACCATCGAGTCTTCACCCCGTACAAAATTGACATCACACGCCATCAATAAGTGGTCAAATTCAAGCTGCGTGAGCTTGGGAAGATAAAAAAATGATAGCGACTCACGCTTATTCCATAAGGGATTGCGGCTATATTGTCTTAATATTTCTTTTTTCACTGCCAAGGCGGCGCGGCCTGGAGTGACCAGCAGGCAAGTTGAGAGATCGTCAGTTGCCAACTGGACTAACCATTCACCCAGAGCCAGAGGTTCGTAGCAAAAAAGCGAAATGAGTCGCTTGCCCTGCCAGTTGATGCCTTGCTGTGTTAGCCAACTGGCGCAATCAAATTGGTTTTGACGCGCCAACAAGTCCACCTCACGCAGCAAACCACCGGTTGCCGCAGTAAAGCCTGGATAAAAAAAATGCTTGGTTAACCCACATCCTGGTCCGATCATCACCGGTGAAGGCAGTGTGTGGTTACGTTCCACCACCTTTTCGGCACTCAAATATTCCAGGTTAATCCACATGACTTTTCGGCCTGTAGAGCGCATGCAGCCTGCGTATGCAGATATAAATTCAGGAGCAATTTCACAGCCAAAAGCCTCGATCAACACATCGCCCAAAATCACTTGGGTGGCATCCATGCAGGCAGTCCACGTCAAAACTTCAACGCCGGCCATGCCTGTCGGTGCCATCCAGTTCAGCGCGCTGGCATCGTCTGTCCACAGCCGAACCTGCTGACCGCGCTGAGCTAAATTGACCGCAAGCCGCCAGCACACGCCAATGTCGCCAAAATTGTCAATCACACGGCAAAAAA
>SESE01000800.1_pt1 | contig 12962 bp, 9 predicted proteins | sample 3171371 | NCBI WGS metagenome assembly SESE01 (sample SAMN06051881, study PRJNA518727) | freshwater metagenome | biome: subpolar coniferous forest; feature: holomictic lake; material: water; isolation source: holomictic Lake 442, 13 m depth | place: Canada: near Kenora, Ontario | collected... | reverse complement strand
ACGATCCGGCCTTCTTGCGAGCGGTGACGGTTCCCAAGCGTGGCATCGGGCACCAGACGCTCGCACAGCTCGGTGCCTTTGCCAGCAAATACCGGGTGAGCCTGTTTGAGGCCCTGTTTTCGTCCTCCTTGGGCAGTGCGCTCAGCAGCAAAGCCGTCGGCAGTCTGCACGAGTTTGGCCGCTACGTGAACGATCTGGAGTTTCGCGCCCGTCACGCGCTGGGCGCGCAGGCGGCCAGCGAATTCCTGCTCGAATGGTTGAAGGAAATCAAGTACGAGCAGCACCTGCACGACGGCGAGGACAGTGAAAAACTGGCGACCTCGCGATGGAGCAATGTGCTTGACTTCTGCGACTGGATGTCGGCCCGCTGTGGTGGTCAGATCGAGGATGTGGCAGGCGTTGACGGTGTAGGCGAAATCAAGTCGCTACTTGAGGTGGCGCAGACCGTCTCCCTGCTGTCGACCATCAACGAGCGCGAGACCGAGCAGAACGTGCTCACGCTGTCGACCCTGCACGCTGCCAAGGGTCTGGAGTGGCCGCATGTCATGCTGGTTGGTGTCACTGAAGGCATGCTGCCCTTCAAGCTGGGCGATGATGCCAAGCCTGGCGGCCACACCGGCGGCGCCATGAGTGAAGGCATTCTGGAGCGTCTGCAGGAAGAGCGACGCCTGATGTACGTCGGTATCACGCGGGCTAAAGCCAGTCTGGCGGTAAGTTGGACGCGCAAGCGCAAGAAAGGGCGTGAGATGATCGCTGCTCAACCCAGCCGCTTTATCGCCGAGATGGCACTGGACAAAAACACCGTGCGCGAGGATCCGCGTGAGAAGCTCAGGGCGCTGCGTGCGGAGTTTGCCAAGCGAGCGCAGGACAGTGCAGCGGCACTGCTCGCTCCGCCTGCTGGCGTCGCGCTGAAGAAATAGAATGCCGGCAAAGCAGAAACCGGACTTATCCTTGGGCCCATGACTTGCTCTGATGCGCTGGAACTCGCACTGTCGCGCCAAGGCCGGCATGCGCACATGCTGTTGCAGATTCTGCGCGAATTGCAATCTGCACTAGGTTGGCTGTCGCGATCGACACTGAGCCAGGTGGCTACGGCGCTGGACCTGAGCCTGGCGCATGTGCAAGGTGTGGCCGAGTTTTACCGCTTCCTGCAGATGCGCCCGGTCGGCGCGTACCACGTTCTTTTCGGCGACAACGTGACCGACCGCATGCTTGGCAGCGAGGCGCTGATGGCGGAGCTTTGCCAGCGTCTGGGTGTTGTGCCAGGTGAAGTCAGCAAGGATGGGCTGGTGAGTGTGGACAAAACGTCCTGCACCGGTTTGTGCGACCAGGGCCCGGCCCTGCTGATCAATCACCACCAGGTCGTGACACGCCTGGACAGCGAGCGTGTGGGGCAGATCGCCGACTTGATCCTCGTGCGCGTGCCTCCTGCGCAGTGGCCAGCGCACTGGTTCTCGGTGCAGGACAACATCCACCGCGCCGAGGTGCTGCTGGGTGAGCCCCTCGCGCCAGGACTGGCGTTGGCCGCAGCGCTGGAGCGCGGGGCCGAGGCAACGCTGGGCGAGATCAAGACATCGGGACTGCGCGGCCGCGGCGGCGCCGGTTTTGCGACCGCACTCAAATGGGATTTGTGCCGGCAGGCCCCCGGCGCGCAGCGATTCGTGGTCTGCAACGCCGACGAAGGTGAGCCCGGCACCTTCAAGGACCGGGTGCTGCTGAGCCGCTTTGCCGACGCCGTGTTCGAGGGCATGACGGTGGCCGCCCACGTGATCGGCGCGCGTCGCGGCTTTCTCTATCTGCGTGGCGAGTACCGCTACCTGCTCGAAGCCCTGCAGTCGGTATTGCAGCGCCGGCGTGCGGCGCGACTGCTGGGCAGCGCGATCCTGGGACGCAGCGGATTTGACTTTGACATTGACATCCACATCGGCGCCGGGGCCTATGTGTGTGGGGAAGAATCGGCGCTGATCGAGTCGCTCGAAGGCAAGCGCGGCACACCGCGCATCCGCCCGCCGTTTCCGGTGCAGCAGGGCTATCTGGGTTTTCCGACGGTGGTCAATAACGTCGAGACTTTCTGCGCTGCCAGCCAGATTGCGCTGCGCGGGGGCGCCTGGTGGTCAGGGATAGGCACGGCGCAGTCGAGCGGCACCAAGATCCACTCGGTCTCGGGCGACTGCCAGCGACCGGGCCTCTACGAATACCCGTTCGGTACCACGGTCGAGCAAGTCCTGCAGGACTGCGGGGCGCTGGATGCACAGGCGGTGCAACTGGGCGGCCCTTCCGGCGTCTGTCTTTCGCGTTCTGATTTTGGTCGTCGCATCGCTTTCGAGGACCTGCCCACGGCCGGTGCTTTCATGGTATTTGACGCTTCGCGCGACATGTTCGAGGTGGCGCGTGCCTTCGCCCACTTTTTTGCGCACGAAAGCTGCGGTTTTTGCACACCCTGCCGGGTCGGTACGGAACTGCTGGCCCGGCGCATGGACAAGCTCGCCGCGGGGCGCGGGTCCGGCGCCGACATCGACGTCCTGTTCGAGCTCGACCGGCTGCTGCACAGCACCAGCCACTGCGGCCTGGGCGCCAGTGCCGCCAATCCCCTGCGTGACACCATCGCCAAGTTCCGACCGGCTTACGAGCAACGCATGAAGTGGCTGCATTTCGAACCGGCTTTTGATCTTGACGCGGAACTCTCCATCGCCCGGCGCATGACGCATCGCGACGACGCCGGCGCCCACCTGGAGAACGAAGCATGACAGCGACCAGTCTGAACGCAAAGACCTTGACGCTGGACGGCGTCGAGATCGGCTTTGAGCCGGGCCAGACGGTGCTGCAGGCCGCCACGCGCGCCGGAAGCTACATCCCGCACCTGTGCTGGCATGAGGAGTTCCCGGCCCATGGTTCCTGCCGTCTCTGTGGTGTGATAGTCAATGGCCACATGGTCTGTGCCTGCACGCTGCAGGCAGTGGAGGGCATGGTGGTGCAGAGCAACACCGAGGAGATCAATGGCCAGCGCAAGAAGCTGCTGCAGATGCTGTTCGTCGAGGGTAACCACTTCTGCCCCAGCTGTGAAAAGAGTGGCAATTGCCTGCTGCAGGCAACGGCGTATGCGATGGGTATGGAGGCGCCGCACTTCGAGGAGTTCTATCCGGACCGGCCGGTGGACGCCAGCCACCCCGACATCCTGCTGGACTTCAACCGCTGCATCCTGTGTGCCCTGTGCGTGCGTGCCAGCCGCGATCTCGATGGCAAGAACGTCTTTGCCATTGGTGGGCGTGGCATCTCGACCAGGTTGCTGGTCAACAGCGAATCAGGCGCCCTGGCCGATACCGACATGACGCTACAGGACCGCGCTGCCAGCATCTGCCCGGTGGGCGTGATCCTGCCCAAGCGACGCGGTTTTGCGATGCCAATCGGGCAGCGGCGCTTTGACCTGCAACCGGTGTCGGAACCGGGGTCGGGAGAACGCCCGTGAGCGCCGGCGCCTTTCCGAGCCCCAAACGCAAGCTCAAGCTGGCCACGGTGTCGCTTGCAGGCTGCTTTGGTTGCCACATGTCCCTTCTCGACATCGACGAGCGGCTGTTCGACTTGCTTGAGCATGTCGAGTTGGATCGCTCGCCGCTGACCGACATCAAGCAGATCGGGGCCTGCGACATCGGCTTGATTGAGGGAGGCTTGTGCAACGCCGAGAATGTGCACGTGCTGCGCAAGTTTCGCGCCCGCTGCAAGACCCTTGTGGCCGTGGGCGCTTGCGCCATCAACGGCGGCCTGCCGGCGCAGCGCAACCATCTGGACCTGGCCGGATTGCTGACCGATGTCTACCGTAGTCGCAGCGGCATGAGCGCCGGCAGTGCGTTTCCGAATGATCCCGAACTGCCACTGCCACTGAACAAGGTGCGCCCGATTCACGAGGTCGTGCAGGTCGATTACTTCTTGCCCGGCTGTCCGCCATCGGCCCAAGCGTTCTGGTCTTTCCTGAACGACCTGATGGCCGGTCGGACACCACACCTAAGTGGCAGTTTGCTGCGCTACGACTGAGGGAGACAGTAATTGCCGACATACCAATTCCAAATACCTGTCATTGCGCCCTCGCCTTGTCATTGCGGACCCCGGATCGGAGTCCGGGGCAGGCCTGATCCGCAATCCAGTGCTCGCAAACACTGGATACCGGGTCGAGCCCGGTATGACAATGCTTGTGTCCGAAAGTTCCAGGCATGACGCATTCGTTTGAAACAGCTACTCCCGAGGCTGTTGCCACCGGCTTGCGCCGCGTCGCCATTGACCCGGTCTCCAGGGTCGAAGGGCACGGCAAGGTAACGATCCTGCTCGACGAGCAAAACCGCGTGCAGCAGGTTCGGCTGCACATCGTCGAATTTCGTGGCTTCGAGAAATTCATCGAAGGCCGGCCCTACTGGGAAGTTCCGGTGATGGTGCAGCGCCTGTGCGGCATCTGCCCGGTGTCACACCACCTGGCCGCGTCCAAGGCCTTTGACCGCGTGCTGGGGGCCACGGTGACGCCTTCCGCGCAGAAGATTCGCCGCCTCATGCACTACGCCCAGGTCATGCAGTCGCATGCCCTGCACTTCTTCTATCTGGCGGCGCCTGATTTGTTGTTTGGCTTCGACTCCGAAGTGAACCGGCGCAACATTGTGGGCGTGGCGCAGGCACACCCGGAGATCGCCAGAAAGGGCGTGCTGCTGCGCAAGTTCGGTCAGGAACTGATCCGCGCTACTGCGGGCAAGCGAATCCACGGCACCGGCTCGGTGCCGGGCGGTGTCAACAAGCATGTCAGTGCGCAGGACCATGCAACATTGAGTCGCGATTTGCCGCAAATGCTGGCCTGGGCGCAGGAAGCGGTGCAGATCGCCAGCCAACTGCACGCGCAGAACCCGCCGCTGTACGACACTTTTGGGCACGTTCCCTCCAGCATCCTGTCCTTGGTGCGAGCGGACGGTGCACTGGACCTGTACGACGGCGCGATCCGGGCTCGCGATGCGCAGGGCAAGATTCTGTTTGATGCTGTGCGGGATCAGGATTATCTCGATCTGATCGAGGAAGAAGTCAAGCCCTGGACCTACATGAAGTTCCCGTTTCTCAAGCATCTGGGCCCGGACTTGGGCAGCTACCGGGTCGGCCCTTTGTCGCGCTTGCAGAACTGCGACTTCATCCCCAGTGAACTGGCGGAAGTGCAACGCCGCGAGTTTGTCGCGACGGGTCGCGGTGAACCGATCCAGGCGGTGCTGGCCTACCACTGGGCGCGCATGGTTGAGTTGTTGCACTGCGTCGAAGTGATCAGGGAACTGCTGGATGACCCCGATGTCATGCGCGGTGAACTGATGGCCAGCGGCGTGCGCCAGCGCGCGGGTGTGGGCGTGATCGAGGCGCCGCGTGGTACCTTGATCCACCACTACGAAGTGGGCGAGGACGATCTGGTGACGCGCTGCAATCTGATCGTCTCCACTACCCACAACAACCAGGCCATGAACCAGGCCGTGCGCTCTGTGGCGCGAGAGTACCTCGATGGCCGCGAACTCACCGAAGGCTTGCTCAATCACATCGAAGTGGCGATCCGCGCCTTTGACCCCTGCCTTTCGTGTGCTACCCATGCGCTCGGGCGGATGCCGCTGGACGTGACCCTGCTTGGCCCCGGGGGAGAGTTGATGGACCGTGTACAGAAGTCGCAGCAAGGCCTGTTCCAGCGTGACGTGACTGTGATTGGGAGTCGCTCTGAATGAGCGTGCGCAGCGGGCCCGTTGCACCACTGCTGGTATTTGCCTGGGGCAACCGCAGTCGCGGCGACGATGCGCTCGGTCCCCTTTGTCTTGATCGCCTGCGCGCTTTGCTGGCGGCGGATTCTGGCGTGGACTGGCTTGAGGATTACCAGTTGCAAATCGAGCACGCGCTGGACCTGGTGGGACGCTCGCGGGTGCTGTTTGTCGATGCCAGCCTGACTTGCGCTGCGCCTTTCGAAGTGACCAGCCTGGCGCCAGCCCGGGACACCAGCGCGGCTACGCATGCCTTGTCCCCGCAGGCCTTGCTGCAGGTGTATTGCGACTTGTACGCCGGGCCACTGCCAGCTTGCACCCTGCTGGCAATTCGTGGTGAGGGCTTTGAACTCGGTGCGCCGCTGAGCCCTGCGGGCGACGCTCATCTGGAACTGGCGCTGGGCTGGTGCCGGAGTTGGCTGAGCCGAAGTTGAAAACCTTCTTGCCCGGTTCGTGCTGACGCCATGAACGCCGCCAGGCAGGTTCTGAACTGGGTGTCCTTGGGGCGGTTACGGCATGGGAGTACCATGCCCGCGTAGTCTTTATTGGCCATGAAGCAGATGACATGAAATATCAAGGATGGCGCTGGCGCTCGCTGAGCACGCGGATCACGCTTTTCGTGTTGACCATTTTCTTGATCAGTGTCTGGTCGCTCATGTTTTACGTCAATCAGAAGCTGCATCGGGACATGGAACTTGTTCTGGGGGAGCAGCAGTTCTCCACAGTCAAGCTGGCTGCCGCTTCGATCAACTCAGAACTGCAAATGCGGCTTCAGGCGCTGAAGCTGGTTGCCGGGGGTATTGACGAGACCATGCTGAAAAATCCTCCGGCCTTGCAGCACTATCTGAAAGACAAAATACTGCTGCACCCCCTGTTTAACGCTGGCGTCCATATTGTCGGCGCCAATGGCGTGGCGCTGGCCGATGTCTCCAGTGTGGCAAATCGCGTGGGAGCCGATTATTCCGGTAATAGCAGCATTCAGATTGCACTTCGCGCGGGGAAATCAAGTGTCGGTCGGCCATTGATGGGTCCTTTGATCAAGCAGGCCGTGTTCCCGATGGTCGTCCCGATCGTCGAACGCAGTGGCAAAGTCATAGGGGCCCTGGCTGGAACCACCAATCTGGCGAGCGCCAATTTTCTCGATCTTCTGGGACAGACGCATTTCGGCAGGAATGGTGGCTATCTGCTTGTTGCACCTGAGCATCAACTGATTGTGACGGCCGGCGACAAGAGCCGGACGATGCATGCACTTCCAGTGAATGACAGCAGCTTACCGCTGGACCGCTTTCTGAAAGGCTACGAGGGATACGACATCGTGGACAACCCGCAGGGCGTACCGGTGCTGGTTTCTGCCAAGGCGATTGCGCTTGCGGGCTGGATCCTGGTGGCAACACTGTCGAGCGAAGAAGCCTTTGCCTCGGTTCACGCAATACAACAGAACGTGCTGTGGGTCACCGTTGTGTTCACGTTGCTGACAGGAGCACTGACGCAATGGCTGCTAAGACGTCAACTGGCACCTTTGACGGCTGCCGCACGTGAACTGCTGGAACGGTCGGACTCAGACCAGCCGGCGTCGCTGCTGATCATCACGCGCCGTGATGAAGTCGGGCAACTTCTGGTGGCGTTCAATCGCATGTTGAGCAAGATTGGGCAGCGTGAAGCTTTGCTCAAGAAAGTTCTTGACACTTCCAGCGTGGCCATCTTTGTGGTCGATCACGAGGGGCGCATCGTGCAGGCCAACGAGCGTATGGACGAAATGTTTGGCTGCCCCATTGGCGCCATCGTGGGGTCTGCTTACCTTGACCTGGTGTGCCCGATGGAGCGTGACGCAGCGCTGCAAAATATGCATTCGTTGTTGGCAGCAGAAATCGCACCGGTGGACCTGACCCGGCGGTTTGTTCGCCGTGACAAAACCGAGTTCTGGGGACATTTGACGGCCCGGCATTTCTTCAATACCAGCACCGAAAAGCGAGGTCTGGTTGGTGTCATTGATGATATTACCGAACGCAAGCAGCAGGATGAGGCGATAGATGCACTCACCAACGGACTGCTGCGATTTCGCAGCGCGATGGATGCCACCAGGGACGCTGTCTATCTGGTGGATCGGGAGACCCTTCAATTTATCGACGTCAACGCCAGCGCCTGCAGCATGCTGGGTTTGTCGCGCGAGGAAATCCTGGCAGCAGGACCGGTGGGCGTGCTCGGGCAGACTGAGCAGGAGTTGGCCAGGATTTACGACGCCGTCATCGCCGATGGCGGCGTCTCGGCGCCGGTCGAAGTGTTGCGGACGCGCAAGACGGGCAAGCAGGCCTGGGTCGAAATCCAGCGCCACTCACAGCGCTCCGACAGAGGCTGGATGATAGTCACGGTGGCGCGCGACATCACCGAACGCAAGCAAATCGAAGAGCAGGTGCGTCAACTGGCGTTCTATGACCCGCTTACCAAATTGCCGAATCGTCGATTGGTCCATGAGCGTCTGAGTCAGTCCATCGCAAGCAGCAGGCGCAGTGGCTGCTACGGTGCACTGATCTTTCTGGATCTGGACAACTTCAAGTCCCTCAATGACACGCACGGCCACGCGGCAGGAGACCTGTTGTTGATCGAGGCTGCCAGGCGGTTGACTAGTTGCGTGCGCGAAATTGACACCGTGGCACGTCTGGGAGGTGACGAATTTGTGGTGGTAGTTGGTGAGCTCGATGTAAACAAAGTCGAAGCCAGTAGCAAAGCCAAACTCATTGCCGAGAAAATCCGGACCTGCCTGGCCGAATCCTACGTGTTGACATTGACAGGTCATGACAAGTTCGATCGCCTGGTTGAGCACCATTGCACTGCCAGTATCGGCGTCGCCGTATTCAATGACAATGAAGGGACACTGGAAGACTTCCTGCGCTGGGCTGATGACGCTATGTATCAGGCCAAAGAAGCGGGCAACAATCTGATCCGGTTCTGGGACTTGTAAAGGAAATATATGAACACCAGGATTGAGGCCACCCCAGCCTCCATCTACCTCGCCGAAACGCATCAGGTGGAGAACCTTTCGAATGACCTGGCCGACTACAGCATGTACAGCCAGGACACGGCACTGGGCGAGGCGGTAAAGCGCGAAGGTGCTGCCTGGGCGCAGGGTGAGCTCAGCGCCTTTGGCGAGATGACCGGGTCGGCGGACTATCTTGAACTGGGTCGGCTGGCGAACAAATTCATACCTGAACTCGACAGCCACGACCGTTTCGGCAACCGGATTGATCTGGTGAGCTTTCATCCCGCTTATCACCAGCTGATGAAGACCGCCATCGAGCATGGCCTGCATTCCTCGCCCTGGACTGAGCCGCGCGCTGGCGCCCATGTGGCGCGCGCTGCCAGAAACTACCTGCACACCCAGGTCGAAGCGGGTCACGGCTGCCCCATCACCATGACCTTTGCAGCCATGCCGACACTGCGCCTGCAACCCGATCTGCTTGGCGTTTGGGCACCCATGGTCACGGCCAGGGTGTACGACCCGCGCAATGTGCCAATAGAACAAAAGCAGGGCATCACCATAGGCATGGCGATGACCGAAAAGCAAGGCGGCTCGGATGTGCGCTCGAACAGCACGCGTGCCTATCCGGTCGGCATCGGCGGCCCGGGGCAGGCCTATGAGCTGGTGGGACACAAGTATTTTGTTTCGGCACCGATGTGCGACGCCTTTCTGGTGCTGGCGCAAACCTCCGCCGGCCTGTCGTGCTTTCTGCTGCCGCGCTGGCGACCCGACGGCACCAAGAACGCGATGCAGGTTTTGCGTCTGAAAAAGAAGATGGGCAACGCCTCCAACGCATCGAGCGAAACCGAGTTGCGCGGTGCACTGGCCTGGATGGTCGGCGAAGAGGGGCGCGGCGTGCGCAACATCATCGAGATGGTCAGCATGACGCGCTTTGACTGCATGATTGGCTCCAGCGCCGGCATGCGCATGGCGATTTCTCAGGCGCTGCACCATTGCTCAGTCCGCTCGGCCTTTGGCAAAGTTCTGAACCAGCAGCCGCTGATGCAGAACGTGCTGGCGGATCTGGCGCTGGAGAGCGAAGCGGCGTTGACACTGAGCATGCGCATGGCGCGCGCCTTGGATCAGCGCAGCGACGAGCAGGAAGACCTGCTGGTGCGCCTGGTCACGGCGGTGGGCAAGTACTGGATCTGCAAGCGCACACCGAATCATGCCTACGAGGCCATGGAGTGCATTGGTGGCAGCGGCGTCATGGAAGACAGCATGATGCCGCGCCTGTACCGCGAGGCGCCGGTCAACACGATCTGGGAAGGCAGTGGCAATGTGCAATGCCTGGACGTGTTGCGCGCCATCTCGAAAACACCGGCGGTGATCGATGCCTTTTTTGCCGAGGTCGCACTGTCGAAGGGAGGAAATCCGGCGCTCGATCAGTTGGTGACGGGTTTGGTAAAAGATCTGAAGGAGGTACGCGATGTCGAGTACCGCGCACGTGATCTGGTCGATCGTATGGCGTTGGCGCTGCAGGCGTCACTTTTGATCCGTCATGCGCCGGCATTGGTCAGCGACGCTTTCTGCCAGTCGCGCTTGCAGCAAACCGGGCACCACAACTATGGCACTTTGCCGCGTGGCGTCGATTGCGCCGCCATCCTGGCGCGTGCCACACCCAATAAGACCCATGCTTGAATTTGAACTGCTGCAAACCGACCGTGCCAGCCACGCTCGCCGGGGCCGCCTGCGGCTCAACCATGGCCTGGTCGAAACACCTATCTTCATGCCGGTAGGCACCTACGGCACGGTCAAGGGTGTCACACCGGCCAGTCTCGAAGCGATGGGCGCGCAGATCATTCTGGGCAACACTTTCCATTTGTGGATGCGCCCGGGGCTGGACGTGATGGCCGGGTTTGGCGGGCTGCACACGTTTGAAAAATGGGAGAAACCGATCCTGACCGACTCGGGCGGTTTTCAGGTCTGGAGCCTGGGGGAGATGCGCAAGATTTCGGAAGAGGGCGTCAAGTTCTCCAGCCCGGTCAATGGCGACAAGCTGTTTCTGACACCCGAGATCTCGATGCAGATCCAGACCGTCCTGAACAGCGACATCGTGATGCAGTTTGACGAATGCACGCCCTATATTTCAGTCGAGCCCAAGACCAAGGGCCAACTCACCACGGAGTTGGAGGCGCGCAGTTCGATGGAACTCAGTCTGCGCTGGGCCAGACGCTGCCAGGCGGAATTTGCCCGGCTGCAGAATCCGAATGCGCTGTTTGGCATTGTGCAGGGCGGCATGTTCGAGCACTTGCGGGAGCAGTCGCTTAATGAGTTGGTGGAAATGAATTTTCCCGGCTACGCCATTGGCGGCGTCAGCGTCGGTGAACCCAAGGACGAGATGTTGCGCATCATGGCGCACACGCCGCACCGCCTGCCTGCCGACAAGCCACGCTACCTGATGGGCGTTGGCACACCGGAAGACCTGGTCGAAGGTGTGGCGCAGGGTGTGGACATGTTCGACTGTGTGATGCCGACCCGCAACGCGCGCAATGGCACGCTGTTTACTCGCTTCGGAGACCTGAAGATCCGCAACGCTCGTCACAAGATGGACCCGCAGCCGCTGGACGACACCTGTACCTGTTATGCCTGCGCCGGTACTTCAGGCGTCCCGTACGCGGATGGCGGGCGCGACGGCTTCAGCCGCGCCTACCTGCACCATCTGGACCGCTGTGCGGAAATGCTGGGGCCCATGCTCGCCAGCGTGCACAACCTGCATTACTACCTGAATCTGATGTCCGAGGTGCGCGCGGCGCTCGATGCTGGAAGCTTTGGCGCCTTTGTGACGCAGTTCAAGGCAGATCGCGTGCGCGGGGTTTGAGCAGAGGGTCTAGTCCCCGGTAAAGACGGTCAGCACCCCGGTATAGCCATACAGGTGATTGCGGGCGATTTCGCCGCCGGCAAAAAAGCCCACCAGCGGTACATCACCGAGCGCCCGGCGCACAATCTGCATTTCGGCGCTCGGCCCGCCAAAGTGTGGGCCACCGCGCCCGGAACAGCTGACATAAATTGCACCTGCGATACCGCGCGCCGGATGGGGTGCCGCTTCAGCCTCGGATGCGGTCAATGCCGTCAGCGCTTCCACCGGCAATTCTTCGGGTTCGAGCTCTTCCCGGATCTCGGCACAGATGCGTGTCAGGTCGGCTTTGGCTGCTTGCACATTGCGCTGGCAGAACGCCAACTGCATGCCCTCTTGCAACCGGTCTGACACCGCAACGGCACGCCGCGCCGGGTCCAGGCCGATGATGTGACGCACCAGCACATCGCTGCCAAAGTTGCCACTGCGGCCAATCGCCACCGCGTCGTCGGTCGTGCCTCCGCGCTCTGGCGGGCGCATCAAACCGACCAGCGTTGCACGTATCGCCCGCAGTGCCTGTTCGGGTTGGTCCAAAGATACTTTGAGATCGCGCAGCAGCACGTCCAGCGCTGGCTCGCCGTCAAGCTGCGTCACCAGATTGTTCCGGCCGGCATCAACGAGATGTGCCTTTGACACCGGCAGACAGCCCTGCGTCACGCGTGAGACCAGGCTCACTCGCTCGCCAAAGGCGACACCGCTCAAACCGCCGCTGAAGACGCCACCAGCCGCTCCCTGCCCCTTGATATTGCCGTTGCCGCCAACGGCAAACTGCAGCATCGAGGAGCGGCTGGAAGACAGTCCGCCAAACAGGTAACCCGAGTCCGTGCGCAAGGCCATTTCCTCGATCAGTCCGGCCAGTTCGGGCGTATTGGCGTCGGCGTGTACCAGTGCCGTATGCGCTTCAAAACCAAGGCCCAGTGGGGCCACGCCCGAGAACACGCGGTATTGGTCAGCCGGCAGCTCGCACAACATCAGTGTCAGCGCCGGCTCGTCAAAATACTCCACGTTGTTGGAGGCGATGCCGACGCCTACCGTGCCCGACCAGTCGGTGACTTCCGGCAATTCAGCGCTCAGATGATCGAGGATGGCCTGCGCCTCTTCGGCGTAGTGGTCGGTGATGTAGAGCAGAGCCAGCGTCGGCGCGCTGGCATAGTCGTGCAAGGCCATCTGGGCGCGTAACTGTGCCAGCACCAGACCCGCCGCCATACGCCACTGCGGGTGCGTGGCATGAGCATACGGAAACAACTTCATCCGATTATTTTCTTGCCGTCCTTCGGGGCGTGATCCGGGATTTAACGGCACTGGTTGCGACCTTCTTTGTACCCTTGACCGC
>SESE01000798.1_pt1 | contig 12981 bp, 12 predicted proteins | sample 3171371 | NCBI WGS metagenome assembly SESE01 (sample SAMN06051881, study PRJNA518727) | freshwater metagenome | biome: subpolar coniferous forest; feature: holomictic lake; material: water; isolation source: holomictic Lake 442, 13 m depth | place: Canada: near Kenora, Ontario | collected... | reverse complement strand
CGTCGGGAACGGACGCGATCATTCTGAATGCGGGAGCCTTCACCCATACCAGCATCGCACTGCGCGACGCGCTGGCGGCTGTCGCGCTGCCGTTCTACGAGGTGCACATCTCGAATGTGTACGCCCGCGAGAGTTTCCGGCATCACTCCTACCTGTCCGCGATCGCCGCTGGCGTGATCGTGGGCTGCGGCCCTGTGGGCTACGAACTGGCGCTCGAAGCGGCGCTACGCAAGCTCGCCTGCTGACCCCCTTCCGACGAGGACCCCTGATGGACATACGCAAGGTTAAGAAGCTGATCGAACTCCTCGAGGAGTCCGGCGTCGCCGAAATCGAAATCAAGGAGGGCGAGGAGTCCGTCCGCATCAGCCGCCACGGATCCGCCCCGGTCACGACCTACGTGCAGGCCCCGCCGATGGCGCATGCGCCGGCACCGGTGGCAGCCGCGCCCGCGCCGCGCGCGGCGGTGGTCGAAGCCGTTGAAGCCGCGCCGCGGGCCGACGCCACGGTGAACGCGCCGATGGTTGGCACCTTCTACTCGTCGCCGGCACCCGGCGCGAAGCCGTTCGTGGAAATCGGCACCGAGGTCAAGGTCGGCCAGACGCTTTGCATCATCGAAGCCATGAAGATGATGAACCAGATCGAGTCGGACAAGGCCGGCAAGGTCGCCGCGGTCCTGGTCAAGGGCGGCGATCCGGTCGAGTTCGGCCAGCCGCTGTTCGTCATCGAGTAACCGACCCATCATGATCGACAAAGTGCTGATCGCGAACCGCGGCGAGATTGCGCTGCGGATCCTGCGTGCCTGCCGCGAGCTCGGCATCAAGACGGTCGCGGTGCACTCCACCGCCGATCGCAACCTCAAGCATGTACTGCTCGCGGACGAGACGGTGTGCATCGGCCCGCCGGCCTCCAAGGACAGCTACCTGAACATGCCGGCGCTGATTGCGGCGGCCGAAGTCACCGACTCGGTCGCGATTCACCCCGGCTACGGCTTTCTCTCCGAGAACGCCGACTTCGCCGAGCGAGTGGAGAAGTCCGGCTTCGTCTGGATCGGCCCGAAGGCCGAGACGATTCGAATCATGGGCGACAAGGTCTCCGCGATTCGTACCATGAAGGAGGCGGGGGTGCCCTGCGTGCCGGGATCCGGCGACCCGCTGGGCCCGGACGCCGACACCAACCGCGCCATCGCCAAGAAGATCGGCTATCCGGTCATCATCAAGGCCTCCGGCGGCGGCGGCGGCCGCGGCATGCGCGTCGTGCACTCGGAAGCGGCACTACTCAACTCCATCAACGTGACCAAGGCCGAGGCGCTGGCGGCGTTCTCGAACGATCAGGTCTACATGGAGAAGTTCCTCGAGCGGCCACGCCACATCGAGTTCCAGATCGTCGCCGACCACCATGGCAACGTCGTGGTGCTGGGCGAGCGCGACTGCTCGGTGCAGCGGCGCCACCAGAAGGTTGTCGAGGAAGCCCCCGCCCCGGGCATCACCGACCAGCAGCGCGCCGACATGACGGCCAGTATCACCCGCGCGCTGAAGGCCGTGGGTTACCGCGGCGCCGGCACGCTCGAGTTCCTCTACGAAGAGGGCAAGTTCTACTTCATCGAGATGAACACTCGCATCCAGGTGGAGCACCCGGTCACCGAACTGGTGACGGGCATCGACCTGGTCAAGCTGCAGATCCGCATTGCCGGTGGCGAGCCGCTGCCGTTCAAGCAGGAAGACATCGTGATCCGCGGACATGCGATCGAGTGCCGCATCAATGCCGAGGATCCGAAGACTTTCATGCCGAGCCCTGGACCGGTGCGCCTGTGGCACCCGCCGGGTGGCCCCGGCATCCGCGTCGACAGCCACCTGTACACCGGTTACGCAGTACCGCCGTACTACGATTCACTGATCGGCAAGATCATTGCCTATGGCGAGGATCGTGACACCGCGATTGCACGCATGCGCAACGCGCTGTCGGAAATGGTGGTCGAGGGCATCAAGACCAATGCCGCGCTCCACCAGGAAATCTTCGGCCACTCGGCGTTCCGGCAGGGCGGCCTCGACATCCACTATCTGGAACGACGCCTCGGCCTGAAGTGACTCCGTGGCGCGGCTGCCTGCAGCCCCGCCACACCCTCCCCCGCCACCGAGCAGCCGCCCGTGCCGTTCCTCCAAGTCCACCTGACACTCGACGGCCTCGACCCGGATGCGGCCGAAGAAGCCTGCTTCGCCACCGGCGCGGTCTCGGTGACGATGACGGATGCGGGCGATACGCCGATCCTCGAGCCATTGCCCGGCGCAACGCCGCTGTGGCCGGCAACCGCGATCTCGGCGCTGTACGAAGCCGATACCCCCGAAGCCACGCTGGCCGATGCCCTGCGCGCACTGCTCGACGCGCCGGCGCTGCAACTGCGCTTCGAGGCCATCGCGGACAAGGCCTGGGAACGGGAGTGGCTGAAGGACTTTCGACCGATGCGCTTCGGCGCACGGCTGTGGATCTGTCCGGGCGGGATGCTGCCGCCGGCAGACGCGTCACCGGCACCGCAGATCGTCTGGCTGGATCCGGGACTTGCCTTCGGCACCGGCACGCACGCCACCACCGCGCTGTGCCTGACATGGCTGGACAGCGCGGCGCTGACCGGCGCTCGCGTGCTCGACGTAGGCTGCGGCTCAGGGATCCTGGCAGTCGCCGCCCTACGGCTTGGGGCGGGCAGCGCACACGCCCTGGATATCGATCCGCAGGCACTGATCGCCACCGCCGACAACGCGGCACGCAACAACCTCAGCGCGCGACTGTCGATCGCTGCCGCGACCGGCGAGTGGGGCGGCGGCTACGAGGTGGTACTGGCCAACATCCTTGCCGAACCCCTGATCCAGCTGGCGGCGACGATAGCCGCAGCGACGCGCCCCGGCGGCCACGTCGTCCTGTCAGGCCTGCTCGTCCCGCAAGCCGAGGCGGTGACGGCAGCCTACCTGCCATGGTTTGATATGGAGCTTCCGCGGGAGCGAGATGGCTGGATCGGCCTGGTCGGCCGGCGTCGTCCTTAGGGGTATCGCGTGTACACGCAGTGTCCAGAGTGCGGCACCGTATTCCGGGTCACGGCGGCGGTGCTGCGCGCCGCGCAGGCACAGGTGCGCTGCGGCGTCTGCGACGCCCACTTCAACGCACTCCACTTTCTCAGCGACGAACTCGCGGGCGATGCCGGCGAGTCGGCCTCGACCGACGCCCGGGCTGCCGAGGCGACACTGCTGTCGACGCCAGCGAGCGCGATAGCGCCGACCGCGGTGCCCGCCGAGCTCCCCGCAGCGACACGCAACACCCCCTCGGCGGACGAGGCCCGTGCGTTCGAGGCGCTGCAGGCACGGTTGACGGCAGCGGCGCCGGACGCGCCCGCGCAGCAGGACGCCGGCATGGCAATGGCCGAGCGCGCCGCCCTCGAGCCCGATGAGCCCGATGAGCCCGTCGAGCCCGTCGAGCCCGTCGAGCTCGTCGAGCTCGACGACTCACTGTTCGATGAACCCGTCACGCAACCGGATCTGACCGCTGCGTCGCTTGAGTTCAATGCACCGCCCGCGGACTGGGAGCGCATCTTCATTCCACCGGACAGCGCGACGCCCGCCATCGCCCTGGACCTGAGCCTACTACCGACCGAGGCCGATCCCGGGCAGGCCGACCCGCAGGACTTCCTATTGCCAGCCGAACCGGCGCCGGACACTGACGACGAGCCGAACGAGGACGAACTTCACTACGCTCGCCTCACGACAGAGGTGGCGAGCGAGGCGGTAGCGGACGAGGCGACCATTGACCCAGAGCTGAACTGGCCGACGTCGCCGTCCGATGCAACAGCCGCGCCACCGCCGGACGCGATGGTGGACGTGGCTGCCGACCTCGCCGAGCACGTCGAGGCAGAAATCGACGTGCTGGCAAGTCCCGCGGACGCGGAACTTGAGTTCGACGTTGACATCGACCTGAACGCGGCGCTGGCCACCACGCCATCACCGCCGCTGATGGCTGATGGCGATGATCCGCTTGCGCGCACCGATGAATTCCCGCTGCCCGACTTCGCCATGGTAGCGAGCACACTGGACGCCGACGATGCGCCGCTAGGCGCCGATACCGACAGCGGCTCGGATGAGGTCATGGACACCGGCGAGGTCGCAACCGACGATGCGCCGGAGCCCCTGGACGAGCACCCTGCGCTGAGCGCAGAGCCTGCGCTCGTCACAGCGACCTTCGACCAGCCACCTGCGCCGCCTGCGCCTACACGCGCGCCGTGGCAGCTGGCGGCCGCTATCGTGCTCAGTCTGGCGCTCGTCGCGCAGTTCGTGCACCACGCGCGCGAATCACTCATCGAAACGCCGATCATTGGGCCGCCACTGGCGTCGCTATATGCCGCAGTCGGCGCGCCGATCGAGCCACGCTGGAACCTTGGCGACTACGAGGTCCGCCAGTGGGGATCCGCCAGTGAGGAAGCGCCAGGCGCGCTGCGCTTGCGCGCCAGCATCGTCAACCACGCGTCACGCGGGCAGCCGTACCCACTGCTGCGCGTGCTGCTTGCGGACCGCTTCGGCGGCACCGTCGCACGGCGCGAGTTCCGGCCGGCCGAATACCTGCCAGGTCGCCTCCCGCCGAACGGAGCGCTGGCCCCTGGCGCCCGTGTCGATGCAGACCTGCACCTCGCCGATCCCGGCAAACAGGCGGTTGGATTCGAACTCGACGTCTGCCTGGAACGGCACGGCGTACTCAGCTGCGGCAGCGATCCGCGGCCGCCGGGCAACTGATGCGCATCGGGCCCTACGCGCTGGCAGCGCCGCTCGCGCTGGCTCCGATGGCAGGCGTCACCGACCGGCCATTCCGCCTGCTCTGCAGGCAGCTCGGCGCGGGTCTTGCGGCCTCGGAAATGGTGACCTCCGACGTGCGCCTGTGGCACACGCAGAAGTCGCGCCTACGGATGGATCACAGCGGCGAACCGGAACCGCGCGTCGTACAGATCGCAGGCGGCGAGCCGCAGATGATGGCCGAAGCCGCGCGCCGCAACCGTGACCTCGGCGCCCAGATCATCGACATCAACATGGGTTGCCCGGCGAAGAAAGTCTGTAATCGGGCCGCCGGCTCGGCGCTGCTACGCGACGAGCCGCTGGTCGGCGCGATCCTTGCAGCGATCGTTCGCGCCGTCGACATCCCCGTCACCCTGAAAATGCGTACCGGCTGGGACCCTACGAACCGCAACGGGCCGGCCGTGGCCCGCATGGCCGAGGATGCCGGCATTGCCGCGCTGGCAGTCCACGGCCGCACGCGGGCGGACCGTTTTGAGGGCCAGGCAGAATACGCAACGATTAGGGCGATCAAGCAGGCGGTATCCATCCCGGTTTTTGCGAATGGAGACATCGACTCCGGCGCGAAAGCGCGAGCAGTACTCGAAGAAACCGGCGCAGATGGCGTAATGATCGGCCGTGCCGCCCAAGGACAACCTTGGATTTTCCGCGAAATCAGGCATTTTCTTAGCGCCGGGGGACACTTCCCGCCGCCGGATGCCGCGGAGGTCCGTGATATCATGATCCGGCACTTGGAGCAGCTGTACGCCTTCTACGGCGAGCATGCGGGCGTTCGAGTGGCACGCAAGCACCTCGGCTGGTATCGCGACCACGCGATCGCATCCCGCCCGCAGGACACGCCTGCCGACGCCTGCGAGGGCGCCGAAGAAGTGCTGTTCGCCGCGCTACGCGTTGCCACCACGGTCGACTCGCAGCAGCAGCTGGTGAAGGAATGGTTCGACACGATCGGCACGGATCAGCCGCTCGTACGGGAGCAACAAGAGCCGGAGTTGCCGCCGCGTACGCCAGCAGGCGAGCGCGCACGGCCGCAGACCGAGGTGGCGTGACCGCGACCTACGGCCTCAACCGGCGGGGCGATGGGGATTTGAGATGGTGAACGGCAAGAAGACGGCGCGGCCGCGTCGCAAAATCGTAGCGCCAGCTGCGCCCAGCACTCGCGCCGTGGCGGAGATGCCGCTGCGCGAGCACGCGGAAGCGGCACTGAGCGCCTACTTCCAGCGACTGAACGGCCACCGCCCATCAGGTCTTTACCAACTCGTGCTGCGCGAAGTGGAGGAGCCCCTGTTCCGCGCCGTCATGCGCCACACCGATGGCAACCAGCTGCGCGCAGCCGAGATTCTCGGCATCAATCGCGGCACGTTACGTCGCAAGCTCGAGGATTACGGCCTTGTCGAATAGCACCTCCCCGTGCACGCCAATCCGGCGCGCACTGCTGAGCGTCTCGGACAAGGCGGGTGTGCTAGCCCTCGCCCGCCTGCTCGCAGCGCACGGCGTTGAACTGCTTTCGACCGGCGGCACCGCGAAGCTGCTCGCCAGTGCCGGTCTTGCGGTCACCGAGGTGTCTGCCTACACCGGTTTCCCGGAAATCATGGACGGCCGCGTCAAGACGCTGCACCCACGCGTGCACGGCGGCCTGCTCGGCCGGCGCGGAACCGATGAGGCGGTGATGCAGGCGCATGGCATAGCGCCTATCGACCTATTAGTGGTCAACCTCTATCCATTCGCGGCGACGATCGCGCGCCCGAACTGCAGCTATGACGACGGCGTCGAGAACATCGACATCGGCGGGCCGGCAATGCTGCGCGCCGCCGCGAAGAATCATGCACATGTTGCCGTGGTGGTCGACCCGGCCGACTACGCCGAGCTCAGCGCTGCGCTCGACGCAGGCGGCACAGAGTTCGCCTTCCGACAACGGCTCGCGGCACGCGCCTACGCACACACGGCGCGCTACGACACCATGGTCGCCGCCTGGATGGCGCGGCAGTGCCAGCCAGGCGCGGCCACCTATCCCGAAGCGCTTGAACTGCGCTACACGAAGAAGATCGACCTTCGCTACGGCGAGAACCCGCACCAGAGCGGCGCGTTCTACGCTGACGCAACGGCTGGCGGCGCGAGCGTTGCCAGCGCCCAGCAACTGCAGGGCAAGGAGTTGTCCTACAACAACATCGCCGATGCCGACACAGCACTTGAGTGCGTGCGGCAGTTCGACGAGCCGGCCTGCGTGATCGTCAAGCACGCGAACCCCTGCGGCGTAGCGCTCGCCGACAGCATCGAAGCGGCCTACCGTCAGGCCTATCGCACCGACCCGACCTCCGCGTTCGGCGGCATCATCGCCTTCAACCGCACGCTGGACGCATCGACCGCGCGCGCGATACTCGAGCAGCAGTTCGTCGAGGTCATCATCGCGCCGGATGCGAGTGCCGACGCGCTGGCGATCACCGCGGCCAAGGCCAACGTACGCGTGATGGTGACCGGCCCTCTCGGCGGGCCGAGCGCGGCGGCCGCGGAGTACAAGAGCGTGACTGGCGGACTGCTCGTACAGACCCGCGACACCGGCGCCATCAAGGCCGCCGACCTGAAGGTCGTCACGCGACGAGCGCCAGACGCCCGCGAACTGGCGGACCTCATGTTCGCCTGGCGAGTGTGCAAGTACGTCAAGTCGAACGCCATCATCTACGCACGCGATCACCTGACGCTCGGCATCGGTGCCGGCCAGATGAGCCGCGTCGTCTCCAGCCGCATTGCGGCGATGAAGGCGGCGGACGCTGGCTTCGAGGTCAATGGCGCGGCGATGGCCTCCGACGCGTTCTTTCCGTTCCGTGACGGCATCGACGTCGCCGCGGAGTACGGCATCAAGGCAGTTATCCAGCCCGGCGGGTCGATGCGCGACGACGAGGTCATCGCGGCGGCAGACGAACACGGCATGACGATGGTCTACACCGGCATGCGCCATTTCCGGCACTGACAGGGGCGGTAGCGATGCGGGTACTGGTCATTGGCGGCGGTGGGCGCGAGCATGCGCTGGCTTGGAAGGCGGCGTCCTCGACGCGCGTCGAGCGCGTCTTTGTCGCGCCAGGCAACGCCGGCACAGCGCTGGAGTCCAAGTGCGAGAACGTCGATGTCAGCGCTGACGACATCGATGGCCTCGTCGCCTTCGCCAGGCGCGAGCGCGTTGACCTGACGATCGTCGGGCCGGAGGGCCCCCTCGTCCACGGCGTCGTCGATTCGTTCAAGGCCGCCGGCCTGCGTTGCTTCGGGCCGTCACGCGCCTGCGCCCGACTCGAGGGCTCCAAGGTATTTACCAAGGAGTTCCTGGTCCGCCACAAGATTCCGACCGCAGGCTACGCGCGCTTCACGCGGGAGAGCTTCGACGCCGATTTCGTGCGGGCGCAGCGCCCACCCATCGTCGTCAAGGCAGACGGCCTGGCCGCGGGCAAAGGCGTTGTCATCGCGTCGTCCCACGACGAGGCACTCGACGCGATCAGCCAGATGTTTGACGGCGCGTTCGGCAGCGCTGGTGACACGATCGTCGTCGAGGAGTTCCTGCACGGCGAAGAGGCCAGCTTCATCGTCATGGTCGATGGCAGCCACGTACTGGCGCTCGCGACCTCGCAGGACCACAAGCGACTCGCGGACGGCGACCAGGGCCCGAACACCGGCGGCATGGGCGCCTACTCGCCCGCCCCCGTGGTCACGCCGGCCATGCACGCGCGCATCATGCGCGAGGTCATAGAACCTACCGTCGCCGGCCTTGCCGCCGACGGCACGCCCTATACCGGCTTCCTCTACGCCGGCATCATGATCGCGCCGGACGGCACCCCGAACGTACTGGAATTCAACTGCCGCTTCGGCGACCCCGAGACCCAGCCAGTGTTGATGCGCCTGGAGTCGGATCTCATCGAGCTGATCGAGGCCGCCCTCGAAGGCCGGCTCGACCAGGTCGAGGCGCGCTGGGATTCGCGGCCCGCCGTCGGCGTCGTGCTCGCGGCCGAGGGCTATCCGGACCGGCCGCAGAAGGGCGCTCACATCGCAGGCCTAGAGGCTGCGGCCCGCCTGCCGGGCAAGGTCTTCCATGCGGGCACGCAGACCGACGGCAACGGCGTGCGCGTGTCCGGTGGCCGCGTTCTGTGCGCCGTCGGTCGCGGCAGCAGCGTCGCCGACGCCTGCCGCGAGGCCTACGTGCTGGTTGATGCGATCAGCTTCCAGGGCATGCAGAGACGACGCGACATCGGCTACCGCGCGATCAGACGCGAGCAGGGCGACGCCTGATCCCATGAGCCAGATCACTATCCGCCGCAGCCACGCACTCTCGCCCATTGCCGCGCGCGAGCGCATCAGCCACGTCGCCGACCGCCTTACCGAGCGCTTCGGCGCGACCTGCCGGTGGCAGGGGGACGTCCTGCACATCGAGCACGCCAGCGTGCGCGGGCAGCTCACACTGGAGGCGGAGATGATCACCGTTGAGGCAAAGCTGGGACTGGCGCTGGCCTTTTTCAGCGGCAAGATAGAAGCCGAGATCGCGCGCATCCTAGACCGCGAGCTTGGCGCATGAGCGCCGCCAAGATCTCGTTCCGGCGCGGCGTCGCCGCTGATGCGGCGACGCTCAGCGCGTTCGCGGCGCGCGTGTTCCGCGACTGGTACCTGCCGGACAACACGGCGGAGGACATAGCGCTGCATCTCGCCGCCACCTTCACACCGACCCTGCAGGCGGCGGAGCTGACGGAGCCCAGGCTCACCTACCTGCTGGCACAGGCCGACGGTCAGTTGGCCGGTTACGCGCTGCTGCGCCGGGACTGCCCGCACCCGCTGGTTGTCGGCAAAAACCCCTGGGCCATGGAACGTTTCTACCTCGACCGGCAATGGCACGGCAGCGGCGTTGCACTGGACATGATGGCCGAGGCCACCGCCATGGCCCGCGCCAACGGCGCGGGAACGCTGTGGCTGACCGCCTGGGAGAAGAACCCGCGCGCACAGGCGTTCTACGCCAAGGCGGGCTTTGAGGACGTCGGCACGGATACTTTCCTGCTCGGCCGCTCACTTCAGGTCGACCGACTGCTGGTGCGCGCACTAGACTAGCGCTCCCCGCCAAAGGATTGGACGGGGTCTATGCCCCGTTTTCACCCCGAGGCCCCCATGCGCAAACTGCTTCCCACGCTCGCCGCCCTGATTCTGGGTGCTCTGGCACTCGTACCGGCCATCGCCGCACCGCCGCCCGACAAGGATCTGGTCGCCGCGATCGCAAACCCCGCCCGCACGGCGTCGTTCGCCAGCCGCGATACCGCCCGCCATCCAGCTGAAGAGCTGACGTTCTTTGGTCTGCAGCCGACGATGTCGGTCGTGGAGATCTGGCCGGGCGGCGGCTACTGGACCGAAATCCTCGGCCCGTACCTGAAGGCGCGCGGTCACTACACCGTTGCGCTGAGCGTGCCGGGCGACGCCGAAGAGGATGCCATCACGGCCAAGTGGCACGAACGGATCGCAGCGCAGGCGGGACGGCTTGGCACAGTGCACGAAACCTTCGCAGGCCCAGGCCACTTCGACCTCGCGCCGCCCGCCTCCGCCGACCTGGTGCTGACCTTCCGCAACCTGCATAACTGGATGGATGGCGGTTACGCCGAGCAGATGCTCCAAGCCGCGTTCCGTGCCCTCAAGCCGGGCGGCGTGCTTGGGATCGAGGCCCACCGCGGCCGTACCGACCAGCCGCAGGACCCGAAGGCGCAAAGCGGCTACGTGCGCGAGGACTACGCGATCGCGCTGGCGAAGAAGGCGGGCTTCGAACTGGTCGACAAGAGCGAGATCAACGCCAACCCGAAGGACACCAAGGACTGGCCGGACGGCGTCTGGACGCTGCCACCGACACTGGCGCAGCAGGACAAGGATCGTGCGCGCTATCTTGCGATCGGCGAGGCGGACAACTTCGTGTTGAAGTTCCGCAAGCCCAAGCACTAGAGGCCGCGACTAGCTCGTGCCGCGGGTTGCCCGCGGCACGCTCGCGCACTAGCCGGCCGAGCTGCTCGCGTTCACAGGCAGCTCGAGCAGCACCCGCAAGCCGCCACCGACGGCATTTTCAGCCCAGGCACGCCCGCCATGCGCAGCCAGGACCCGTGCGGTGATCGCAAGGCCGATGCCATCACCGCCGCTGTCCCGGGCACGCGACTCCGCCACCCGATGGAACGGCTCGAAGATGCGGCCGAGCTCCGCCGCCGGCACGCCGGGACCGTGATCGCGCACCTCGATGCATACGCCCGCGGCCTGCGCTTGCAGGCGCACTTCAACGTCACTGCCCTGGGCGGTGTAGCGCAACGCGTTGCGGACGACGTTCTCCAGCGCGCTCGCCAGCCACGCGGCGTTGCCGCGCACGACGAGCGGCGCCGCCGGCGGCAGCCACTGGATCCCTATCTGCGATGCCTGCGCTTCGAAGGTGGCATCGCGCGCGATGCCGTCGAGCAGCTCGACGAGGTCGACGTCCTCTGCCAGCGCCTCGGCGGAGGTGGCATCGAGCCGCGTCAGATGCAGCATCTGACCGATCAATCGGTCGAGCCGCTCCACTTCCGTCTCAAGCCGATCCAGCTCACGCGCCGGCTCGCCGCCGGGCTGGCGTGCGAGTCCGAGCGCGACGCGCATGCGCGCCAGCGGTGAGCGAAGTTCGTGCGAGACATCGCGCAGCAGTTGCTCACGACCTAGCAGCAGCGCGCGCAGGCGGCCGGCCATCAAATCAAAGTCGCGCGCGAGCGTGCCGAACTCGTCCCGGCGCGCGCTCACCTTGGCGGCGACGCGCGCCGTCAGATCGCCACCCGCAAGCACACGCGTCGCGGCGCCCAGGGCGCGCACAGGCCGGGTGATCGAACGGGTCAGCCACCAGCTGGCGACGCCAGTGACAGCCAGCGCCAGCAGCAACACCGCAAAGCGCGCCTCCATCAGTACGCCAAGCGATCCGGGCACGTGCCGTCGCGGCTGGATCAGTACGCCGTAGTGATGGCCATCCGCCGCCACCAGCTGCGGCAACGGCCGCGCCGGTACGATGCCAACCCCGGGGAACACCCCGAGCCCGCCATCGGGCGACTGCAGCAGACGCTCGACGCCATGCGGCAACGGCCGGTCAAGCAGCTCGCGGCCGGCGTCGTTGACGATCAGCACGCGCAGGTCCGGCACGGTCGCAAGTCCGCGCTGCAGCCAGTCGCGCAACGCCGGTTCGCCACCACGGGCGAGCGCCCCTGCAGCGCCGCGCATAAGTTCGGTCGAGAATCGCGGCACCTCATCGGCGCGCTCTTCCAGCACAAGCCAGGTAAGCCCAATGCTGCCGGCAACGACGACGATCATCACCGCCCAGAACGACAGAAAAATCTTGCCATACAGACTCCTCACGGCGCGGCCTCATTCGGCGGCGTGAGCAGGTAGCCGGCGCCCCGGATGCCGCGAATCTCCAGCTCCGCTGAAGGGTCCGAGCCCAGCTTGCGGCGCAGGTTGCTGACGTGCGTGTCGATGCTGCGGTCGTAGAGTTCGAGTCGGCGGCCGAGCGCCTGCTCGGTGAGCTGCTCACGGCTAACGATCCGACCGGCCGCACGGATCAGCACTTCCAGCACGCGAAACTCCGCGCCAGTCAGGTCGACGGCCGCGCCGCGATAGGTCGCGCGGTGACGGGCAGGATCGAGCCTGAGTGTGCCCAGCACGAGCGGCTCGTGCGGCAAGCTGCGCTCACTGATGCGACGCAGCACCGCGCGCATGCGGGCAACCAACTCACGCGGGTTGAACGGCTTGGGCAGGTAGTCATCTGCGCCAAGCTCAAGGCCGACGATGCGATCCACGTCGTCGCCGCGCGCGGTCAGCATCAGCACCGGCGGTGGTGCCTCGCGCGTACGCAGCACGCGCAGCACATCCAGGCCACTGCGCCCGGGGAGCATCACGTCGAGGATCACCAGGTCAGGCGCCACTTCGCCCGGCGCGCCGAGTCTCGCGAGGGCCGCGTCACCGTCATGGGCAACCTCGACCTCGAAGGACTCCCGCGTCAGGTACTCCGACAACATCGAGGTCAGCTCCCGATCGTCGTCGACCAACAGGACCCGAGGCAGTACAGCGTGGGTGGACATGACCCAATGGTGCAGCCCGGCCCCCGCCCTGTCACGTCGCGAGGCGCCACTTAACGAAACTTTGCCCAGTCTTT
>SESE01000794.1_pt1 | contig 13019 bp, 13 predicted proteins | sample 3171371 | NCBI WGS metagenome assembly SESE01 (sample SAMN06051881, study PRJNA518727) | freshwater metagenome | biome: subpolar coniferous forest; feature: holomictic lake; material: water; isolation source: holomictic Lake 442, 13 m depth | place: Canada: near Kenora, Ontario | collected... | reverse complement strand
CCGATGGGGGGGTAGCCTTCATGGCAGAGGTGCTTTCATGGCGGAACCGATCAAGCTGGCCTACTTCATCGCGGTCAAGGAAGGCGCGAGCTATCTCGGGGGGCTCCTGATCACGGACACCTCAGGGATACCCCTGGATTTCCGCTACACCGAGCCGATCACGCCCACCCGCCTGCAGAGCATCCTCTATGGCAAGTCCCTGGAGCCGCACATCAAGGAAGAGGTGATCCAGAAGACTCTGCTCAAGGAGCTGAAGACGCCGCCGGACTTGTTCATCCTCAACGCCGCGGAGTTGTCCGGTGGCTGGTCGGGGGAGCAGAAGTACCCGGTGCTGGCGGTGCAGAAGAGCCAGGAAGCGCCCCTGGCCAAGGTGGGGGACTCCTTCCGCGCTGGGCCTAGGGACCTGCTGATCCAGTTGGCAGAAGGGGCGGCCCCGCTCCGCGTGATGTTTGCGGCCTCGGTGGATGCGGTGGGCCAGGAACAGGCCATGGTGAAGCTCCTGGAAGCGGGTTACCACATGGACCTGACCGAACCCCTGGAGCGCGTGACCGCAGCTCTGCAGAGTCTCGTGGTGAAAGACGCCTGATGTTCGGCCGGGTGAAGGATGCGGTGGCCGACGCCGCAGAAACCCTGCGGCGAGCCTACGCCGGGGTGGCCGTGGTGGAGCTGATTCCCGAGCCCTTCCGGGTCCGGCACCATGCGTTTGCGGCCCTCGCGGCCGCATGCCACCCGGGCCTGGAACCACCCACTGCCAGCTGTCAGGAGCCACACCTACTACGGCAGCCCCTAGAGGCCAAGGCCCTGCCCTCCTTCCATGCCCAGCTCCACGAGGAGCCCGGTTGGGCCACTTGGGGCGCGGAGGCCGAGGTGATCCGGATGGCACCTCTGGAAGTGGGCCGGGCTGCGCAGGTCGCGGTGCCCCCGCTGCCGCGCCAGCCCCGGGTGCAGGGTCGGTTGGAGCCCTTGGCGCGACCCGCCGCGCGCCGATTCTCAGAGCCCATTCCCAATCCGGGCCTACGGCGGTTGGAGGTCGGTCTTGGGGCCGTGATGGCACAGCCCGGCCTGGAAGTGATGCTCACCCTGGGGGTGCCCATCCAGGGCGAGAACATCCAGCGCCTACCGAAGGGGCTGTGGATGCGTTACAGTCTGCAACTGGTTCGGGGCACAGGGGAGAATGTGCGGAATTTAGAGGTGCTCGGGCTCTTCAACATCCCTCGCAAGGGGGTGGCCGATCTGCGCCACGATCCCCGCCAAGGCCGGCTGCTGCTGCGCCTGGAAGCAGCGGCCCTGCGGGCGGCGCGGGTGCCCTTCATTCTGGCCCGCCGCAAGGATGACGGTGCGCTGCTGAGCTGCTTCGTGGAGGACCCGTGAGCCACAAGCCTTCCGCCAAGCGCAAGTCCGTGCGGGTGGAAACCAATCCCGGCTACCCCGAGATGCAGACGGAGGTCCGTGCGCGGGGTGCGTTGGAGGTGCTGCCACCACCGGCTCAGTGGGCCCTGGTGGCCTATGCCGGGGCGGCCCTGGGACGGGTGTTCCCCATTGGCCAGCAGGAAGTGCTGGTGGGCCGTGCACCGGAATCGGGCTTGGCCCTCCTTGATGGCGAGGTGAGCCGCCTCCATGCACGGATCCGGATCGCGGGGGGCCAGGTCCTTGTGGAGGACCTGGGCTCCACCAACGGCACCCGCATCAATGGCGAAGGCATCCGCGGCCCCGAGACCCTGCAGGCCGGTGATCGCCTGGAGATCGGCGGCCATGTGTTCAAGCTGGTCTTCCTCGATCCACTGGAGCGGGCCTTCCATGAAACCCTGCTGGATCTCAGCACCAAGGATCCTCTCACGGGTCTGGCCAATCGGGGGAGCGTCCTCGCCGAGTTTCAGAACCGGTTTGGCCTGAGTCTCCGCTACGACCGCCCGATCGCCGTGGTGATCTGCGACCTGGATCATTTCAAGCGGGTGAACGACACCCACGGCCACGGTGCCGGGGATTTCGTGCTGCGCACCCTCGGCGAGCGCATGCGCGCCGCCCAGAGGGAGGCGGATCTGGCGGGACGGATCGGCGGCGAGGAGTTCCTCATGGTGCTGCCCGAGACGGATCTGACCGGCGCCCGCCCCTTTGCGGAGCGCCTGCGGAAGGCCATCGCAGCCTGTGTAGTGGCGCTACCCGCCGGGAACCTCAGCATGACCTGCAGCCTGGGCCTTGCCGAGCGCACCCCGGGGGATCTGGAACCGGGACAGCTCCTGGCGCGGGCGGATGCCGCCCTCTACCAGGCCAAGGCCGCTGGGCGCAACCAGGTCTGCGAAGGCTAGCAAGCGGTTCTCCGCTAGACTGCCCCTGATGCCCCTCGATCCGACACCACCAAAGCTGCCTCCTTGGGATCCGTCAGCCGAGCCGGAGGATGTGGGTTTCCGCGCGAATATGAACACCCGCGAGTGGGTGCTGATCCGCTATGTGGGCCAGCCCCTGGGCGAGTGCATTCCACTGCCCCCGGGGGGCTTGGCCATTGGGCGGGCGCCTGAAAACAGCCTGTGCCTGCCGGAACCCGAGGTGAGTCGCAGCCACGCCCGCCTGCAGGTGTCCGAGGACGTTGACCGGGTGGACCTGTGGGACCTGCATTCGACCAATGGCGTCTTCGTCAACGGACGGCGGGCGGATGCGTATCCGGGCCCCCTGCAGTTGGCGGCGGAGGACGTCCTCCGGGTAGGCAGCCACGCTTTCAAGCTCAAGCACATGGATGGCCTGGAGCGCCGCTATCACCTGGATATGGTGACCCGCACCACCACAGATCCACTCACCGGGGTGAACAATCGGGCCACGGTCCTCCAGGTGATGGAAGCGCATGTCGAATTGGCCCGCCGCCACCAGCGGCCCCTGTCGGTGCTCCTTGCGGACCTGGACTGGTTCAAGCAGGTCAACGATACCCATGGTCACCAGGCTGGCGATCGTGTTCTGGAGGCCTTCGGAGCCCTGCTCCTGCGCCGCCTGCGGAGCACCGATCCCGCGGGGCGCCTGGGCGGTGATGAATTCCTCGCGGTGCTGCCGGAAACAACCTCGGACCTGGCCCTGGTGGTGGCCTCCGACCTCTGTCGGGCCCTGGCGGAAAGTCCCGTCGATCTGGGCAATGGTCAGCTCCTGCCACTCACCTGCAGCATCGGCGTGGCCGAGTTCCGGAGCGGCGATCTGGATGGCGGGGCTCTGCTGGCCCGGGCTGATGCCGCGCTTTATGGAGCCAAAGCCGGGGGGCGCAACCGCGCCGTTCCAGCCCCATGAATGGGCTCCGGCCCCCGACTCAGATCGGCAGCATTCAGCTGCTGGAGCCCCTTGGAGAAGGGGGGATGGCCATTGTCTTCCGGGGGGAGGATCGCTTCCGTATGGGGCCTTCCGTGGCGGTGAAGCTGCTGCGCCCGGAGGTCCACCGGGACGCAGAACTGGTCCGCCGCTTCCTGCGCGAAGGGGAAGTACTCACCCGCCTCTCGCACCCCAACCTGGTGGAGGTCTTCGCCTACGGCCACAGCGGTCCCTGGCCCTACCTGATCATGGAGCTGTTGCCCGGCGGCAGCCTGAAGGCCTGCTGGGGGGAGGCCCCTGCGCTCCTGGTGCGCCGCCTGATCCCAGTGTGCGCGGCCCTTGAGGTGGCCCATGGCGCGGGGGTGACCCACCGGGATATCAAGCCGTCGAACCTGCTCTTCGCTGCCGACGGGCACCTGAAGGTCACGGATTTCGGAGTGTGCTTCTGGGAGGGCGAGGAGGGGCGAACCCGGGCCACCAAGAGCCAGATGGTGGTGGGCACCCTCGGCTACATGGCCCCCGAACAGCATGGGGACCCGCGCCGCGTGGACCGTCGCTGCGACGTCTATGCCCTCGGCGCCATCCTCTACGAGTTCACCACGGGCCAGCCCTACGCCCAGGTCCAGCTGCCCCCAGCGGCCACTCGCAACGGTTTTCCGCCCAGGCTGGCCGGTCTGGTGATGCGGGCCCTCCAGCCGGATCCCCGGAAGCGCCTGCCCCACATGGAGGCCTTCGGCGAGGAACTGCTGACCTGGCTCGACAGCGCTGAGGCCGCCGGTTGGGGTGCGGAGCCCCTGCCCGGGTCCACCGCCGTCGAATGGGAAGCGGCCACCCAGGTGGAGCCCAAGCGCGAGGAGGGTCCTGACCAGCGGCTCGGACCCTACCTGGATGCCTTGGCCACCGCCCAGGTAGGCATCCGCCGGTCCGCTGCAGAGGGACTGGTCACCGCCGCCCGCCCAGGGGATGGCACCTGGCTGCTGGAGGCCCTAACCAGCGCTCCTGCAGGGGCCCGTTTCGCCCTCGCCCGGGCCCTGGGGAAGGTCGGTGGCGGGGAAGCCCTGCCCGCCCTCCTGGCCCTGCTGACCGATCTCTTTGCCCGGCGCGAAGCTGCGGAGGGCGCTGCTGAGCTGGCCCTTCGGACCGGCCAGGCCGAAGCCGCCAGACAGGCCCTGCGGGAACCTGGACTGGGCGACGCCTGGCGCTGGTCAGCTCGCGCCGCCCTGGAGGATCCGGACTGGCTCCGCGCCCTGGCCGCCGCCTGGCCCTCCTTGACCGCCACCCTCCGCCTCCAGGCCCTGGAGGCGGCCCGTCAATTGCCCCCGGAACAACGGTCTGCGGTCAAGGCCTTCGCCGCTGATGCTGCGGGCAAGGCACGCTCGGTGTGGGACCTGCTGTAGGCCTAGACCCAGCGCCACCAGAGCCAGTAGAGGAACGGCAGGGCGGCGCCACCGCCCACCAGCCAGAGGCCGCGCCCGGACAGACCCTTGGGTCCCCTGAGGATGAACAGCCCCGATAGGGCCAGCAGGATGAGGCCCAAGGCATAGGCATCCGCGATCAGGGTCCAGAGCTTTTTAGGTGCATTCAGGTGCAGCTGATTCATGGCGTAGAGCACCGGCCGGGGGCGGGTGGCGTCCACCAGGACCTTCCCCGTGGGCAGGTCCACGGCGTAGGTGGTGCGGTCATAGAAGAGCTGCAGTGTGTCGTCATCGGGCTGGAAGGAGCTCTTGAAGCGCCCTTCCGGCCGTAGCTGTTCCTGGATACGACGGAGGAGGACTTCGGGGGGAGCATTCGGGTCCAGGGCGGTGATCTGCCGGATTTCACTGGTCTTTGAATAGTTGGGATTCCAGCTGGCGATGTGGTTCACCGCCAGGCCCGAGATGGCATAGACCAGCGTGAGGGCCACGGTCAGGTAGCCCACATCCCGGTGGAGGGCGAGGTTCCAGCGACGCCAGGGCCGGGACCGTGGGGTTGGGGCTGGGGTCATCACGTCCTACTGGATTTCGGCACCAACACCTTCAATGCGCACGATGGTCTTGGGGCCCGTGATCTTGCCGTAATCAGCCTTCTTGCTCAGGGCCTTGGCTTCCTTGTCACACATGGCCTTCTGCTGCTCGACGGTGAGCACACGCTTGGATACGGTGCCCTCGGCCACCACCGGACTGCCCTTGGCGGCCATGGGGAAGGCCATCACGCCGTCCTCCACCTTGAACATGATCTCCTGCTTATCGGCGCCGATCTTGATCCAGCAGCCACGCTCCTCGCAGACATCGGTGACCAGGCCCTTAACACGCACCTTCTTGCCGGCATATTTGTCGGGATTGGCCAGGATCTCTGTGACCTTGACTGCGTCCTTCAGGCCCAGGGGCTGACCATACTTCCGAGCCTCGGCGGCCTGGAGACAGGCGGGAATGAGAAGGAGAAGGGCAAGGGCTGAACTCAATCGCATATGAGCTCCTGTAGGTAGATTCCGATGATAACCCAGAGATCATCAACCCTGGAATCAGGGGCAGCTGAACGGCCCCTTGCGGCTCCGCTCCGCCACCCGGTCGAGCATGTCCCAGATCTGATGGCACTCATCGCAAGAGGAGCGGGGCTCGCCGCAGGGGAAGCCCTCCACGCCCATGCCCTGACATTTGGGATTCCGGAAGAAGTAGAGCAGCTCGTTCAGGGAGGCATGCACCCGGCTCCGCAGGGCCTCGTCGGGCAGGGCCCGCAGCTCCTGGATGAGCTTCCACTCGGTGTCGCTGAGTTCGGGTCGGTGAATGGACTGGGACATGGGGGCTCCGGGCAGGGCCAGTATAGGGTGTTCCTCTGCGGGTTTCTGCTGGCTACCGGTAGCGCCCAGCCATGGTCTTGATGATGCCCGCCAGATGGGTGCGCAGGAGCTTGGGCTCCAGGGCCTCGGCATCGGCGCCCAGCTGCAGGATGTAACGCGAAGGCCCGTGGAGATCTGTGGCCATGAAGCTGAGCAGAACGGTGCCGCCCTTCTCCTTGCGGACGGCCACCGAGGGCAGGGCGGGCGGCGCGTCCAGGAGGGCCTGGGGCCAGTTGGTGCCGCCCACCCGCACCTGGACCCGGAAGGGCTCCGTGGGGCTGAACCAGCCGCCGATCTGGAGGTCCCGGGCCTGCTCCAGGGGGCCCTTGTCGGGGATGAGGCCCCGCCGGGCCGTGGCCTTGGCTTCCACAATGCGGGCCAGGCGGAAGTGTCGCGGCTCCTGCTTCGCGGGATCCCAGGCCAAGAGGAAGGCGCCGCCGGAAAAGACATCGTGGGTGAGGGTGAAGGGCACCACGGTGCGCGTGCTGGTGCGGCCCGTGGAGGCGGCCTGGTAGGTCAGCTCCAGCTCTCGGGGGCCTTCGGGGTTGCCCAGGGCCAGCAGCACGTGGGTGAGCATCTTGGTGTCCAGGGCCTGCTGGTCATCGGCGCCGCCGCGGACGCAGACATGCTGCTGGAGGGCCTGGAACAGATCCCGGTCCCGGGTGCTGAGGTGGCTGTCCGCCAGGGTCCGCAGGCCCTCCAGTTGATCGAACCAGAGCTCCGTCGCGGTGCCCTCCAGGGCCATGAGGGCCACCTCCAGAGCCATGCGGGCGTGGGGGGTGATGCGGCTGTCCCAGTCGGGCCCCTTCTCCAGGGTGAAGTGGATGACGGCAGGGCGGCCCTCCCGGGCCTTGCCGAAGCGGGCGCCCTGTTCCTCCAACAGTTGCACGGCCCGATCCACGGTGCGCATGGCGACCCCACCCAGCTTCCGGGCCAGGCCCACCTTGCTGATGCCACGCTCCCCCGCATCGCGGATGGCCTCCAGGACCGCCTGGAGCCGCTCGGGCTTCACCAGGTGACCGCCATCCGGGCGCGGGCTTTCGAGGGGCTTGCGGGATGCGGGACGGACCATGGCGACCTCCGGGATCCATGATTGGTCAGTTACTGTCTAATGGCAAGGGTTGGTGATCGTCTATCAGCTATCAGCAGGCGGCTGAGGACAGGGGGGATCGAGCCAGAGATCGGCGAAGGGCGCGGGCTCCCACGACGGACTGGGCCGCAGGACGGAGTGGCCCCCGGCATACAGCAGGCTCCACAGGGCGGCGCGGGTGGCGGCCTCGCCGAGGCGGGTCAGGGGCAGCTCAAGCTCCGTGGTGTGGTCCCAGCCGAGGCGGACATTGAGGCGGCGAAGGCGGACCAGGAACTCGCCCTGCGCCAGTCCCGGAGCAAAGGGCGTGGTGGCTCCCACCACCTGCTCCCGGGCATGGTAGGGACCCCGCCCGGCCTCATCGTTGAAACCGGGGCCGCCCAGGACCTCCATCGGCAGAGGCTGCCCAGCCGAATCCCAGAGCACCCCCGAGGCCGCCGCCGCCACCTCGGCGATCCAGTCCCAGGGGGTGCCCGTGGCCGAGCAGACGGCCGAGGGGGGCATCGCCTGCCCCAGGAGGCCCAGCGCCACACCCTCCACCCGGTTGCGGAGCTGGGCGTAACTCAAGCAGCCCCAGGCGGGCGTCGTCAGGGCTGGGCGTTCCTGCAGTCGCGCGGCGCGCTGGATGAGCAGATCCCGGAGGGTGGTGACCATGGCTCGAGTGTCCTCCGGCTAGGGGTGCCGATGCCAACGGAAAAATCCCATCAACCCTTTCCCGAAGAGGTGGGTCTGTGGAAGTGTCCCTTGCCCTGCCCTATTCTGGAGCTCCGGCTCCGCTACAAGGAGAACCCCATGCGCCTTTCCCTCCGCATCCTTTCCCTGCTGGGAACTTCCGCCTTGGCCCTGGCCCTGGCCTGTGGTGGCAGTTCTGCCGACCCTATTCAGCCAGCGCCAACCCCCACCGGCGCGACCTCCATCATCCTGACGGACGCTCCCTCGGATCAGTGGTCAGCCATCGAGGTGGTGGTCACCAAGGTCGCCCTCCTCAACAAGGCCGACCACACCAGGGAGGTGGTGGCCTTTGAGGGTGCCACCGCCAAGATCAACCTGGTGGATCTGGATAGCGTGGGCGAGTTGCTCGCCACGGCCCAGCTTCCCGTGGGGACCTACGACGCCCTGCGCATCTCCATTGATCCCGCCAGCGTGAACCTTGTCGACCAGAACGGCACCAGCGTGCCCGCCAGTCAGGTGCATGTGCAGGGGGCCAGCGTGTTGGTCGCATTGAGCTCCGACCTGGTGGTGACTGCTGCCGGTAGCAATGTGGTGCAGATCGATTTTGATCTGGGCCACCCGCTGTTCCTGGTGCAGCTACCCAACGGCCACTGGGCCCTGAACCTGCAAGTCAAGCACCGCCCCAACGCCAACGGCATGCTGGGTATGGCCCAGCTGGCCCTCCGGCACCGTCACGGCACCATCACCTCCGTGGGCGCCTCCAGCTTTGTGCTCCATACCGATAGCGGCAATGACCTCACCGTGAATGTGGCTACCGGGGCTTGGTTCTTCAATGCCGATACCAAGGCTATCGGCAGTCTCGCGGGTCTGACTGCGGGCAAGCACGCCCTGGTCTCCCTGCGGATGCAGCCGGACGGCAGCCTCTGGGCCGTGCGGGTGTGGTACAGCTCCAGCGCTCTGCAGGGCTGGACCCCCGAGGGCCATGTCATCAATGCGGACCCGACCCTGGGCCGGATGGTGGTCGGTGCCAGCAACGGCGGCTCTCGGACCATCATCATCGATGCCGATACGGCCTTCACCTTCCAGGCCGCGCAGGCCCTCGGCAGCGGCAAGGCTGTCCTCGCCAATGTGTGGGCCGGCTTCAAGGTCCAGGTGGAAGTGAAGGATCCGCTCCAAGCGCCCATGCACGCCCTGTCCGTGAACATCCAGCGGGCTGTCGATGGCGGCGCAATCCAGACAGCCACCGCCAGTTCTTTCGTCTATCAGCATCCACGAGCCACCGATCGCACCCATGCCTATGCCAGCCCCTTTACCTGGTGGTATCTGGGCTTCCCTGCCGTGACCTCCAGCAGCAGCGCCAGCTTCGCCGCCGCCTGCGCGGGCTCGGGTGACGTGCGGGTGCAGGGTGTGAGCGACCTGGTGTGGAACACGGGCACCAGCGCCTGGGATGCGCGCACGGCGATCTTCCTGCCCGTGGCCCTGCCGCAGGGAACCATCAGCAGCTCCTACAACGCAGGGTCGCTGGGCTTCACCTTCACCAACTCTGCCGCCGCCAGCCAAACGATCACAGTGAGCCTCAACACCACGGCAGGCCTGCAGCCCGTCGTCATGGAAGCGGTGAACCAGGCTGGCGTGGTGACGGCAACGGCCATCCCAGTCGCTGACTGGGCTACGAAGCTGGTGGCCCCCGCCAAGATCCGAGTGGCCGTGGTGCCCAAGCCCGACAACACCTACGCGGCCTATGCGGTGGTGGTGTTCACGGGCTTCTGAACTGTTCCAGCTGCTTGAGGCGGCACCCCTCGGGGTGCCGCCTGCTGTTTCAGGGCCCCCCAAGTGGTTTTGCGGGCTCCAACCTCACTTCCGCCCGACACTCCAGCGCAGGCCCAGGCTGACGGTGCGACCGGGCATGGGGACGCCACTGATTTCCTCGTAGTGCCGATCCAGCAGGTTCTCGCCCCGCAGGAAGACCTCCCAGCTCCGCCAGGTCCGCCCCAGGCGGAAGGAGAGCAGCGCCGGGTCGGGACCTGGCAGGGTGCGCTGCTTGTAGCTGAAGGCCGTGGCCAGGTGCAGGCCTTGGCCCAGGTCCGCGTCGGTGGTGAGGGAGACCTGGTTCCGCACGCAGTCGGGGGCGTAGCGGGAGCTGTAGTCCGTGGGGGGAATCGCCTGGTGGGTGTAGGCCCAGCCAGCGGTGCACACCAGGTTGGGCAGGGGCCGGAACCGGGCGCTGGCCGAAAGGCCATTCACCGTCACCGTGCCGATGTTGGCCGCGGTCCAAGGCTCCGTGGGCAGGTGCCGGATCCAGTCGATCTGATCCCGATCCTGGCGGTGGAAGACCGTGAAGGACAGGATGCTGCCTGCCGGACCGTACCAGTCGGCCCCGCCTTCGAGGGAATTAGCCCGCTCGGGCTGGAGGCTGGCGTTGCCCACCTGAGCCGGCGACAGGTAGTAGAGCTCAGTGAAGGACGGCGCCCGGAAGGCTTTGCCCCAGGCGGCCCGCAGCTTCAGACGGGGGGCCACAATCCAGGTGAGCCCAGCGCCGGGCGTGAGGACATTCCCCCAGGCCGAGAGGTGGTCGTTGCGCAGGCTGGCCTGGAGGGTCAGGCCCGGAGCCAACACCTGCAGCACTTCCAGGGAGCCCGCCAGGCGCTCCTGGCGACGGTTCCCCAGGCGGGCGCTGGTGAGGGTGTCCTGGGACGCTTCGGCGGCGCCCGTGAAGGTGGTGCCGGTGCCCCGATACAGCTCGGAAACGATCTTCAGGAGGCCGGTCTCGTTGCTGTGGAGGTTTTGGTAGAGAACGGGACGGTCCTTGTAGAGGATGAAGTCGTCATCGTGCCGCCGCCAGGTGGCATCCACTCGGGTGGGATGCCCAGTGAAGGCCTCCTGATCGAGGGTGGCTGAAAGCAGCAGGCCGTGCGTGATGGTGGCTTCCGTGGAGGGGTAGTTCCCGTAGAAGCCCTGGGCTCCAAAGTGGTTGTCCAGGAAGGTGTAGAGGGCCCGGACATGGCCCTGGGGCAAGTCCCTGCCCACTTCCGCCACGGCCTGGGTGACGCCAAAGTCCCGATTTGAGGTGAAGCCATCCGAGCGGGCATAGCCAGCGAAGGCCCGGCCCTGCCAGGGACCCTGGGTGCCTTCGACCAGTCCTGCGGCAGAACCCGCGCCATAGGAACCGGCCTCGGTCCGGGCTTCCATCCGCTGGGCGGGACGCCGCGTGATGACGTTGATGACGCCGCCCACGGCTTCAGAACCGAAGAAGGCACACTGGCTACCGGTGAGCACCTCGATGCGGTCCACCAGGTCCAGGGGAATGGGAATCTCCAGGTTGAAGTGCCCGGTCTGGGGATCGCTCCAGCGCACCCCATCGATGCAGACCAGGACGCCAGCGTAGTGGGTGCCCCGCATGCGGATATCGCCGAAGAGCCCGCCGGGCACCCGGGACTGGAGATCCACAGTGGCGGCCAAGGCCAGGGCTTCGCCCAGGGTCTGCACCGGCAGGGCCCGCAGGGTGTCGGCATCCAGGAGTAGCACTTCCCGGTTGGCCTGGGCCAGCGTGCCGGGGGCCTGGGTGGCCGTTACCACCACCATGGCGGAGGGTGGCACGGGGGCCTGCTCAGCCTCGGCGGGCTGGGCCACTGTGGCGCCCAGGAGGCACAGCGCCACGACCGTAGGATGCGGAGCCTGCAAGCTGCTCATGGCGTAGGGAACCCTGCCCACTTTGCGCTCCTAGGCCCAGGCCGTGATGCCAGAGGCATTAAAGATGGCGCAGGCGTCCAACAGGGGCCGTGGGGGCGGGATGAAGCCCACCCTGGAGAAGCCCGCATGGAGCAGGGCCCGCTCCCAGGACTCCGGATCCAGGAAACCATGTTGCGGGCGCCACACAGGATCCAGGTCCACGTCCGTGAAGCTCCGGAGGAAGGTGAAGAGAAACTCCAGGTAGAGGGGAGTCGCCAGGTCGCCCTTCACACATTCACCGATGATGAGCCGACCATCGGCCTTGAGGGCCCGCCGCAGTTCACGAAGGGAGGCCTCGAGGTTCTGGGCCACGTGCAGGACATTGACCCCCACGATCACATCGAGGCTGGCGGGTTCGATGCCCTGGTCACCGAGGGGGCGATTCAGGTCCAACCCTTGAATGCTGAGGGGCAGGCCCGGTGTGAGGGCCTTCAGCTCCCGCTGGGCCCGGCGCAGGAACGCAGGCGCCACATCCGTGAACTGGTAGTCAGCCACCTTGGGCAGCCAACCTTCCAGGCCGCCCTGCTTGGCCACCAATTGGGCGAAGGACCCGGCCCCGCCACCCAGTTCCAGCACCCGCGAGCCCGGGGACAGGCCATCCTGCAGGGCCAGCAGCGCCACCAGGTTGTTGGGCAGGTAGCACAGGTTCTCGTTGCGGAAATAGGCCAGCCACAGCGGAAAGACGGTGAGGCCAAAGAGCAGGTCCTCCCCGGCCTTGCCCTGGGTGAAGAAGGGCGGAATCCGGGCGCGCACGCCATCGAGCAGGTTGAAGTTGGCGCTGTGGCCAGGGGCTTCTTCCTCGACCGCGACCCGGATGCTCAGGAGCGCCAGCTCGGGTTCTCCGGTCAGGAGGTAGCGGTCGCCGCTGCAAGAGAGCAGGCCTTCGGAAGCCAGGAAGGGCAGCATCCAGGCGAAGGGTTTGCGGACCTGGGTGGGCGCAGCCACACAGAGTTCGTCCAGGGTGACCCCCTGGCGCAGGCGAGCCTCCCAGCCCAGATCGAACAGCAGCAGCAGGCAGGTGCGGGCGGTGTAGATCGCCGAGGCCCGGTGGAGCACCAGGCAGGGGCGGGTGACCAGCGACAGCAGCTGGGCGCTGTGGGGGCCGAGCAGATCGGGATCGAGGGGCGCTTCGAGGGGGCCGAGCCGCAGGGGCATCAGTCCATCATTTCGCTGATGCTACGGCCCCCGTGGATGCGCAGAATGGCGTCCCCGAAGAGGGCGGCGGTGGAGAGCACCTTGAGGTTCGGCAGGGCCTTGGCTTGCGCCGCCGACACGGGGATGCTGTCCGTGACCACCAGCTCGTCCAGCCCCGCGGAGCTGAGGGTCTCCAGGGCTTTGCCGGAGAACACCGGGTGGGTCACCCCCACGCGCACGGTGCGGGCCCCGAGTTCCCGCAGGATGCGCGCCGCCTCCTTGATGGAACCGCCGGTG
>SESE01000793.1_pt1 | contig 13038 bp, 9 predicted proteins | sample 3171371 | NCBI WGS metagenome assembly SESE01 (sample SAMN06051881, study PRJNA518727) | freshwater metagenome | biome: subpolar coniferous forest; feature: holomictic lake; material: water; isolation source: holomictic Lake 442, 13 m depth | place: Canada: near Kenora, Ontario | collected... | reverse complement strand
GCCGGGCTTGGCGGCACGGTCACCACGCCGTATGCACAGCCTGGCCTGCGCCACATCTACAACCAGTACGTGATCCGCGTTCCCGAGCGTGACAAGCTGAAGGCCTTCCTCGGCGAGCAGGGCGTGGGCTGCGAGATCTATTACCCCGTGCCGCTGCACCTGCAGGGTTGCTTCAGCTATCTGGGTGGCACGCAGGGGGACTTCCCCGAGTCCGAGCGGGCTGCCGCGCAGACGCTGGCCTTGCCGATCTTCCCTGAGCTCAAGCACGAGCAGCTGGCCTACGTCGTCGACGCGATCCGTCGCTTCTACGGCTGAGCGCGGATTGATGCGCGTCCCCTGGTCGCGCCTGGCGGGGCTGTCGGTCGGTGTGCTGGTCGGGGCGCTGTTCCTCACGCTCGCCTTTCGCGGCACGCCGGTGGACGCGGTGCTGCATATTCTCGCCACCGGCCACTGGGGTGGACCGGCGCTCGCGGTCGTTGCGGGTACCGCCGCCTTCGTCTACACCAAGAGCGCCCGCTGGCGGCTGCTGCTGGGCGCTGAGCGGGCGCCCTCGACGCTGGCGTTGCTGCGGCCGGTCACGGCCGGGTTGGCCCTGAATGCGCTCGTGCCGCATTCGGGGGAGTTCGTGCGCGCCTTTGCCTTGCAGCGGCGTCACGGCTACGCCGCTTCCGCCGTGCTGTCATCAATCGTCGCCGAACGCGTCTTTGACCTGTTTGGCGTGCTGCTGCTGGCAGCGGCGGCGCTGCTGGGGGTACCGGTGTCGCCTGGCATGGTCGCTGCGGTGCGGCTGCTGGCGTTCGTCGCTGCGGGTCTCGCCGCGTGCGTACTGCTAGCGCTTGCCCTGCCGGGGTTCGTGCGCCAGCTCGCGGCGCTGGCGCTGCGTTGGCTGCCGGCGTCGCTGCAGCGGCGGATACTTGAGCAGGTAGACGCGGCGCTCGCGGGGCTTGCGCCGGTCCGCTCGCTACGCACCGCGCTTGCGGTGTTTGGCTGGTCGCTTGCGCAGTGGCTCGCGGTGGCGGTGTGCACTGCAGGGTCTGCGGCAGTTGTCGGTCAGACGATCGGCGCGGGAGCGGCGATCCTGGTGGTCGTCGGAATCGTGATGGCGTTCCTGCTGCCGAACGCGCCTGGCTACGCAGGCTCGGTGCAGGTGGCGTTCCGGCTCATGCTCGAGCCGCAGGGCGTACCGGCCGATGCAGCCCTTGCCGCGTCGTTCGTCTACCAGCTACTGATGATCCTGCCGCTGATCGTGGTCGGACTCGCCTGGCTGCGCGCGAGTCTCGACCGCGGCACGGTCACGGACCCTTGAAGTCGTCCGGCGACAGTTGGTGGCGTGAGAGCAGCTTGTAGAAGTCGGTGCGGTTGCGCTTCGCCAGCCGTGCGGCCTGACTGACGTTGCCGCCGGTAATCTGCAGGATCTGCACCAGGTAGTTGCGCGTGAACTCGTCACGCGCGTCGTCGAACGAGGGCAGGCCGGCGGCGCCGGCACCGACGGCGAGCTCGGCGATCTCTGCGCTGATGACCAGCGTCTGGCTGATCGTCGCGTTCTGGCGGACCACCGACTGCAGCTGGCGGACGTTGCCAGGCCATTCGGCGGTGGCCAGGAACTCCACCGCCTCCGGCGCGTAGGCCTTGCGCAGTCCGCTTTCCTGGGCGATCTGCTCGAGGAAATGGGCGACCAGCAGCGGGATGTCCTCGCGCCTGCGGGACAGTGCGGGCACGTCGATGTGCACGACGTTCAGGCGGTAGTAGAGATCCTCACGAAAGCGCCCTTGCGCCATCAGGGCGGCGAGGTCGCGCTTGGTGGTTGCCATCAGCCGAGCGTTGAACGGTGCGGTGTGGTCACTGCCTGCCGGACGCACCAGGTTCTCCTGCAGCGCGCGCGCAAGCTTCGCCTGCAGCGGCAGCGTCAGGTCGGAGATTTCCTCCAGCAGGACGGTGCCGCCGGCGGCTGCCTGCAGCAGTCCTCGCTGGGGCTCGCTGCCGTCGCGCGCCGCGCCGAACAGATCGGCCTCCAGGTCGCTATCGGCACCCTCGACGCAGCTGAGCACGATGAACGGGCCTGCGGCGCGAGTGCTGGCGCGGTGAATCGCACGCGCCAGCAGTTTCTTGCCGACGCCGGCGTCGCCGGTGAGCAGGATTCGCGCGTCGGTGCTCGCCGCCATGTTGGCCTGCGAGAGCTTCTGCTCCATCAGCGGTGAGCGGGTGACGATCTCGTCGCGCCATTCCTCGTCGACGCCGGGGAAGCCGGAGATCTTCAGCGCCTTGTGCACCTGCTCGAGTAGTTCCTGCTTCTCGACCGGCTTGGTCATGAAGCTGAACGCGCCGCTCTGTGTTGCGCGGACGGCATCCGGGATCGTGCCATGGGCGGTCAGCAGGATGACCTTCAGGCCGGGGTAGCGGACCTGTAGCTCCTTGAGCAGGCCGATGCCGTCCATCTGGTCCATGCGCAGGTCGGTGATGACGAGGTCGGGGCGGAAACGCCCGACCGCTGCGAGCGCGTCGGCGGCGCTCTGCACGGCTTCTACCTCGTAGTTCTCCGACCGCAGGCGGATGGTCAGCAGGCGGAGCAGTCCCGGGTCGTCATCTACCGCCAGGATCTTGGCGCGTCGTTTCTGGGAGTCTTTGCGTAGGGCCTGCATTCGTTAGCCTCGATGTCTCTAGGGTTTCGGCGGGTTCCCCCTGCCGCTAATCGATCGTTCCAGCTGCGTGATCGCGTTGAGCTTCTTCTGCGCATCCTCGAGCGCGCGCCGCAGGCGCGCGCTCTCTTCCTGTTCGGTCTGCAGACGGCGCGTCACCGCGGCCATCCGCTCCTTGTCGTGACTGGACGCCTCTTCCTGCAGACGCCGGCTCTCCGCAATCAGCACGAGCCGCTCGCTGACGTCCGCGAGCAGTACCGAGGCGAGCGAGCGCTCCGTCGGCAGCAGCAATTCTGGCCTTGCCAGCAAATCTGACAACTGTCTGCGAGCTGCGACAGGGTCGGACCCCGGGTGTCCCGGCAGTCCGAGCATCAACGCATAGCGCAGCCGGTTCAGGGTGGTGGGGGTGGTTTCCGCCGCGCCCTTGGCCGCCTGCAGGTCCTCGGCCTGCCGCGAGGGCGGCCCTGCCTGCATCGTCGCGAGGTCCGCCAGATAGCTGCGCGCCGCTTCGGCATCTGCGGCGGGACGGTTCAGGGTGCTGTTGTCGGCGCGCGCGCGCAGGCCGCCGAACGGCGCGGGCATCGTACCGCAGGACGCCACTGCGCCGGCTGCGATGAGCAGTGCGAGCCGCCAAATTGCCTGGGTCCTGCTCATGCTTCCGCTTCGTCCTTGCTGCCGTCGATGACCGTCGCCGGGCGTGCCGGTAGCCAGATTCTAAAATGGGCCCCCGTGTGAGGACCGTCCACCAGCTCAATTGTACCGCCGTGAGCCTGCACAAACTCCATTACGACCGACAGACCGATGCCGGTGCCCTTGAGCTTGCCAGACTGTCCGCCGGTGCCGGTATAAAAGGCTTCGAAGATGTGCTTGCGGTCTTCGGCGGGTATGCCGGAGCCGCTGTCGATCAGGTCAATCACCAACTGCTCCTGGCTGGCGTGGCCGTGGATGGAGATCTTGCCCTCGCGCGGTGTGAACTTGACCGCATTGGAGAGCAGGTTGTCCAGGATCAGGCGCAGCTTGCCGCGGTCGGCGGTCACCTGGATGTCGTCCACCTCCAGATCGACGTGGATGCGATTCGCCACCAGCGTCAGTTGCTGCGCGCTGATGACGGCGCTGACCAGGCTGCGTAGCGAGAACTGGCTGAGGTCCAGTCCCACGGATTTCGACTGCCAGGCGCTGTAGGACAGCAGGTTCTCGATCAGCCGCTGCAGCTTGATGCCGTTCTCACGCAGAATGCTCGCTACTTCCCGCTGGTTTGCGTCGAGGTCGCCGACGGCGCCTTCGATCAGCAGTTCCGTGCCTTCACGGATGTTAGCCAGTGGCGTCTTCAGTTCGTGAGACATGTGTCGCAGGAACCGGTTCTTCTCTTGTGCCAGGTCGAGCAGACGGGAGCGCAGCCACTCGAGCTGGCGGCCGAGTCGCTCGAGGTCGCTCGGTCCGTGCACCGCTATGGGCCGTGAAAACGTGCCACGTCCGAGCTCGCTGATGGCCTGATCGATCTGGCGAATCGGCCGCGCGAGCAGGTTAACGAACACCAGCACGATGACCAGGGTTACCGGTGCGAGCGCAGCCGCCTGCCAGTACAGCCGTAGCTGCGTGCGTTCGGCGGTGACCTGCAAATCGGTCAGGCGTGCATCGACGCTCGCGTGCACCGTGCGGCCCAGGGCATCGATCGGCGCGTAGACCGCGACGAACCGGTCGATCTGGCTCGCAAGCGCCGGCGACGCGCCGTTGCTGGCCGTGACCGCTTCGAGCAACTGTCGTTCCGTGTTGCGGATCAGCTCGCTCAGTCGATGCGTCGCCGCGTCGCTCTGGATGCGGTCGAGGTCGGTGATGGTGGTCAGGAACTTAGCGTGGTCGGTGCTGAAGTCCGCCTTGAGGTTCTCGTCGGCCATCAGCTGGTAGAGGCCGGCGGTGCGCTGCAGCGCGTTGGCTTGCTGGTACAACTCCTGCGAGTGGCGGGTTGCCGCGACGCTATAGCGGACCAGATCCTCGCTCTGCCGGGTCAGCTGGCGCATCTGGATCGTGGCATGCACCACCGCCAGCAGCAACGGGATCGAGACCAGCGCGAAGCCGATCAACAGCAGGCCGCTCAGTGACTTAGGACGCCTGAATTGCATCGGGATGATGATATCAGCAGTGCGCTGGCGGCAGCCTGCGGTTGCGCTCAGCCACGGCGCGGGCCGCCGCCGGCGGCCAGGGTGCGCTCCCAGCGCAGTGCGTCGCCGACCAGCTGCTCGAGGCTGTCGTAGCGCGGTTGCCAGTCGAGGGTCTGGCGGATCAGCTCGGCCCTGGCAATGAGCACCGGCGGGTCGCCGGCCCGGCGTGGCTCCTCGCGGATCACCAGCGGCACGCCGGCCGCGCGTTCAACCGCGGCGAGCACCTCGCGCACGCTGTGGCCGTGGCCGTAGCCGCAGTTGAGCGTGACCGAGGTGCCACCGCCGCGCAGGTAGCGCAGCGCCGACAGGTGAGCGGCAGCGAGGTCCTCGACGTGGATGTAGTCGCGCACGCCGGTGCCGTCCGGTGTCGGATAGTCGGTGCCGTAAATCGCCACGTGCGAGCGTTTGCCGACGACGTGTTCGGCGGCCACCTTGGTCAGCAGCGTCGCCAGCGGCGTCGATTGTCCGATGCGGCCGCCGGGGTCGGAGCCGCCGACATTGAAGTAGCGCAGTGCAACATGCCGCAGCGGCGCGACTGCCGACAGATCGCGCAGCATCCACTCACACATCAGCTTCGAGGTGCCGTAGGGGTTGATCGGCGCGGTGGGGGAGTCTTCGGAAGCGATGCCACCCGGCGGCGTCCCGTACACCGCGGCGCTAGAGGAAAACACAAAGCCCTCGACGCCTGCCTCGACGCAGCACTCCAGCAGCGTGCGGGTCGCGGCGACGTTGTTACGGTAGTAGCGCAGCGGCTGGGCGACGGACTCGGGGACGATGGTGAAGGCCGCGAAGTGCATCACGGTGCCTATGTCGTGGTCGGCGAGTACGCGCCGCAGCAACGACTCGTCGTCGGTGTCGCCGACCACCAGCTCGCCATAGGTGACCGCGTCCGCGTAGCCGCGCGACAGGTTGTCGAGCGTCACGACCCGCTCACCCGCCACACCGAGCTGGCGCACGACGTGACTGCCGATGTAGCCGGCGCCACCGGTGACGAGGATGCCCTTGGAGTTCACGTCGAGTGCCCTTGTGTCTGGAAAACCACGGCCGAGGATACCAAGTGGGTGTGAATTACGGTGATCGCCGCGGATAGGCCGGGGGCGAGGGGCGCGCTTCGGCATAATCGCGCCATGCCTCCGACTCTGCCTGCCGACGCTGCCGAAACCCCCTACGCCCGCCTGACGCCGGACCTGGTGATCGAGGCGGTCGAGCGCGGCGGGCGGCTCTCGGATGGGCGGGTGCTGGCGCTGAACAGTTACGAGAACCGCGTCTATCAGGTGGGTATCGAGGACGCCGAGCCGGTGGTGGTGAAGTTCTATCGCCCGGGGCGCTGGACCCGTGCCGCGGTGCTGGAGGAGCACGCCTTTGCGCTGGAACTGGTGGCGGCGGAGATCCCGGTGGTCGCGCCGCTGGTGCAGGCGGGCGAGACGCTCTTTGAGGTCGAGGGCTACCCCTATGCCGTGTACCCGCGGCGCGGCGGGCGCTGGCCGGACCTCGATACCGCGGCGGACCGCGAGCTGATGGGGCGCTTTCTCGGGCGCATGCACCGCGTCGGCGGGGTCCGTGCGTTCGAGCACCGACCGGCGCTGGATATCGCCCGGCTGGGGGTGGGATCGGCCGATTTCATCCTCGGCGGCGACTGGCTGCCCGACTATCAGGTCGAGCGCTACGCCGAGCTCAGCGACGCCCTGATCGACCGGATCGAGCTGGCCTTCGAAGCGGCCGGCCCCTGCCGGCAGCTGCGAATTCACGGTGATTGCCATCGTGGCAACGTGCTGTGGACGGAGCAGGGGCCGCATTTCGTCGACCTCGACGATTGCATGGGCGGGCCGGCGGTGCAGGATATCTGGATGCTGGTGGCGGGCGGGCGCGAGGAAGCTCGCTCGCAATGGCGCGACCTGCTGGAAGGCTACGAGCAGTTTCTCGAGTTCGATCGCGTCCAGCTCGGCCTGATCGAAGCGCTGCGTGCCCTGCGGATGATGCATTACGCCGCCTGGCTTGCGCGGCGCTGGCATGATCCGGCCTTTCCGAAGGCGTTTCCGTGGTTCGGTGGCCCGCGTTACTGGGATAATCACGTGAACGAGTTGCAGGAGCAGTTGGAGGCGCTGGACGGGGCGCCGCTGCGGTTATAGTTGTCGTCACGGAGGATCGACATGTACGTCTACCCCAGCAGGCTTAGCTCCTCCGGCGGCCGTTCCGCTCGCGGCGGGCTGTTGGCCCTGGCGGCGCTAGCATTGCTGCTGGCAGGCTGCCATCGCGGCGCTGGGCAGGGCGTCGTGGCGCCCGTCGTGAGCTCCCAGCCGGCGGTTCCCCGTGATGCCCCCGCGGATGCTGCGGTGCAGCGCGCCAATCACACGATGGCCGCCGGTGTCCCCATCGGGGTCAGTGCGGCGCCGGTCGAGGCCCGTTTTGATCTTGCCGCCGTGCCGACGCCCGGCGTGCCTTTCGTGGTCGGCGTCGCCCTGCTGCCGGGCGCGCCGGTGCCGCTGCTGCGGGTTGAGGTCTCTGCCAGCGACGGCCTGACAGTGCTGGAGCCGGAGGCGCAGGCCAGCCATGAGAAGGTCGCTGCCGGAACGGTTATTCCACTGCAGCTGCGCCTGCAGTCGGCCGAGGTGGGCACCCGGGTGCTGATGGTCAAGGTCACGCTGGAGCTGCCGGAGGGCCCGCAGGCCAGGACTTTCGCCTTCCCGCTGCTGGTCAGCGCCCCGGCCCCGCCGGCGACGGCTCCTGTGGCCCCCCCCAAGCCCCGTTGAGCGACAGTCGCCGCTGAGGGGAAAAACCTCGTATAATGGGCGGCTTAGCTTAGGGTCCCCATGTCCGGACCCGGACGAGACCCAACCGTGATTTCGAAACTCCGTAATATCGCCATCATCGCGCACGTCGACCACGGTAAGACGACGCTCGTCGACCAGCTGCTGAAGCAGTCGAACACCCTCGACGCGCGCAAGGTCATGCCAGATCGCGTCATGGACTCGAACGACCTCGAGCGTGAGCGCGGCATCACGATTCTCGCCAAGAACACGGCGATCCGCTGGAACGAGTACCGCATCAACATCGTCGATACCCCCGGCCACGCCGACTTCGGCGGTGAGGTTGAGCGTGTGCTGTCGATGGTCGACTCGGTGCTGCTGCTGGTCGATGCGGTTGACGGCCCGATGCCGCAGACCCGTTTCGTGACCCAGAAGGCGTTCCAGCACGGCCTGCGCCCGATCGTCGTGATCAACAAGATCGACCGCGAAGAGGCCCGTCCGGGCTGGGTGCTCGATCAGACCTTCGACCTGTTCGACCGCCTCGGCGCGACGCATGAGCAGCTCGATTTTCCGGTGGTCTACACCTCGGCCGTGAAGGGCTACTCGTCGCTGGACCCGGAACACCGCGGCGGCGACATGCAGATTCTTTACGGCGAAATCATCAAGCATTGCCCGCCGCCAGACGTCGACCCGGACGGTCCGCTGCAGCTGCAGGTCAGCCAGCTCGACTATTCGGCCTACGTCGGCACGATCGGCATCGGCCGCATCTCGCGCGGCAAGCTGCGCCGTGCGCAAACCGTCTCGGTCGTGGATCGCGACGGGGCGGTGCGGCAGGAGAAAATCGGCCAGGTGCTTGGTTTTCTGGGTCTCGACCGGGTCGAGGTCGAGGAGGCGACTGCGGGTGACATCGTCGCTTTCGCCGGCATCGCTGCGCCGAAAATCTCCGATACGATCTGCGATCCGGAAAACGTCGAGCCGCTGCCGCGTCTGGTCGTGGACGAGCCGACCATCAGCATGACGTTCGAGACCAATACCTCGCCGTTCTTCGGCAAGGAAGGCAAGTTCGTCACTTCGCGCCAGCTGCGCGAGCGACTCGCGCGCGAGATGCTGCACAACGTCGCACTGCGTGTCGAGGACACGGACGACCCGGACAAGTTCAAGGTCTACGGCCGCGGCGAGCTGCACCTGGGCGTGCTGATCGAGAACATGCGTCGCGAGGGCTATGAGCTGGCCGTCTCGCGCCCGCAGGTCGTGGTGCGTGTCGTTGACGGCGAGCGCCAGGAGCCGTGGGAGCAGGTCACGGTCGACATCGAAGAGCGCTCGCAGGGCAACATCATGCAGGCGCTGGGCGAGCGTGGTGCGCAGATGAGCAACATGACGCATGACGGCCGTGGCCGTGTGCGTCTGGAATACATGATGCCGTCGCGTGGCCTGATCGGCTTCCAGACCGACTTCCGCACGATGACCTCGGGCACCGGCCTGATGTACCACGTGTTTGATCACTACGGCGCGGTGGTCGACAAGGCCCTCGCGCAGCGCGCGCTGGGCGTGCTGATCTCGAACGGCGAGGGTGAGGCGCTCGCGTACTCGCTGTTCACCTTGCAGGAGCGCGGTCGGCTGTTCATCGGCCACGGCGATTCCATCTACGAAGGTCAGGTCATCGGCATCCATACCCGTGACAATGATCTGGTGGTCAACCCGCTCAAGGGCAAGAAGCTGACCAATATGCGCGCCTCGGGCAAGGACGAGAACGTCGTGCTCAGTCCGCCGATCCGCTTCACGCTGGAGCAGGCGATGGAGTTCATCGACGACGACGAGCTCGTCGAGGTCACGCCGAGCAACATCCGTCTGCGCAAGCGGCACCTGAAGGAAACGGATCGCCGCCGTTCGGAGCGATCGGGCCCCGGCTGAGGCCAGGCTCGCTGGCGCCCCGGCAACCCCTGTACTGCAGGGGCTGCGGGGGGGGGGGCGATGCCGGTGCCCCTATCGGGGCGCAGCAGTTATAGGCGAGCCCGCCGCGGCGACGACCCTGCCGCCGGCAAAACGGTGGTGGCTCGCCAGGATCACCGCAGCCGCGATACGCAACTTTCGTTCGCGGGCACTCCCCGGTGATCGCGCTGCAGTCAGTCAGCCCGCGTGCGTGCGCACAGGTCTGCGTCGACCAAGATGCAGTTATTGCACCCAGAGGGGCGGTTGCCCTGTGCGCTGACCCTTACCCCACGGCGCCTGCCCCCTTGTCAGGGAGTGTCAGGAAACTATTTTGCGACTTGCTATAAACGCAGCTAACGGCCCTCGCGGCCCCACCTGAGAGCACCATGAACGAAACTCCGAAGACCGAGCAGGCCCCAGTCGCTGAGACCGAAGTGCCCGTGGACGAGACCGCATTGAGCGATGACCAGTTGGAAGGCGTGGCGGGGGGGTGCGGCGGAGCAAACTGGAACGATCCCACGAAGCCGGGCACGGTGCAGTAGCACTGCGCCCCCAAGGCTGCTACGCCGACCTTAGCTGCAGACCCCGGCCCCACGCCGGGGTTTTTCGTTGCGGTGCGGCGGCGCTATGAATTCGCTAAAGCAGCGGCACGACGGCTGCCTTTAAGTGAAAACTCCCGTTTCAGGCGGCCCCGGGGCAGCCTGGGCGGCAATTGCCGCCGACTGCGTGGAATCGCGATCCGGTTCACACTGCCCGTTAGGTTATTTACCTAATATCCCGCCATGTTTTGTTCACTTGGCTGGCAGGAGCGCTGGGCCGCATAAATGGCGTCGCAAGGAAACTCGCCGCGAGTCGTCCCGCTGCCCCGGCCCGGAGCCGCGCCGCCTGTTGACGCCAACCCTGCTGGCGACGACTTCAATCCAAGCCACTCGACCACGCTGCCATCCGGCTATTCCGGGCGTTATCCCGGCATCAACCGTACGCTTGCCAGGCAGTTGCGTGACGCCGGCGGTAACGGCGAGCTAGACCTCGACATACTGCTTCGCTGCGCGTCCTCCTATTACGATCAGGTGGACGCCGAGCGTCGCGGCGTCGTTCGCTCGATGCAGATGATGTCGGATGAGGCGCAAGAGCTGACGCGCGAAATCCGCGAGCAGACGGCAAGTCAGCTGCAGGCCATCCTGGACCACGTCAAGGACGTGATCCTGACCGTCGACGACGGTGGCTACATCGAGTCATTCAATGCGACCGGCGAGCGGGTGTTTGGCTTCGCGCAGGCCGAGGTGATCGGCCGGCCACTGGCCTTCCTGCTGCCGGATCTGCTGCCGGCCAGCGGTCGCATGGCTGAATGCCTCGAAAAGCTGGCGGTGTGCAGCGACGACACGCATCTGGATCTGGCGGCCCACGAGACGACCGGGCGCGGCAAGCAGGGTGAGTCGTTCCCCGCCGAGCTTGCCGTTTCCAAGGCGCGTATCGGTCGCAAGCAGACCTATGTGTTGTGTCTGCGTGATGCCACTGAACGCAAGCTGGCGGAGGCGGCGACCCGCGAGAGCGAAGCGCGCTACCGACTGCTGGTGGAGAACGCGCCGGAGGCCATCGTCGTGCTGGACGTCGACCGCGGTCGCTTCGTCGACTGCAACGAGCTGGCGCTGCGCTTCTTCAAGATGGACAGAAAGACGCTGCTGTCGGCCGGTGCGGAGCAGATCAGTCCCCGGCTGCAGCCCGACGGGTCGCCGTCGTTTGGCGTCGAGCGCGGCTACATCGCGCGCGCGCTGGCCGGCGAGACGCTGGTGTTTGAGTGGGTTCATCTCGATGCCAGTGGCAGCGAGCTGCCCTGCGAGGTTCGCCTCGTGGGGCTGCCGAGCGCGGGAAGACGGCTTGTCCGCGGCTCGATCACCGACATCGTCGAGCGAAAGCGGGCGGAAGCCTATGCCGCCGGCGAGCGTCGTGTGCTGGAGCGACTCGCGTCGAACACGCCGCTGGAGTCCGCGCTGGAGGCCATCAGCGACGTCGTCGAGAAGATGCATGCAGGCGCTCGCTGCGCGATCCGGCTGCTGGACGACGACGGCATGCTGCGCCACGTGGTTGCTGGTCGTCTGCCACGGGAGTTCTGCTCGGCGCTGGATGCCGTGCCGTCCGGGCTGCGTTTCGGGTCGTGTGCCGCCGCGCTGTATTTGGCGCGGCAGATCATCGTCGCCGACGTCGCCACTGACCCCTTCTGGGAGTACCGACGCGAGGCGGTGCTGCGGGCCGGTTTCAAGGCCAGCTGGTCGACCCCCATCCTCGCTTCCGGCGGCCGCATCATCGGCACGTTGGCGGTGTACCTTGCCCAGAACGGTGCGCCGAGCGGGCGGGATTCTGAGCTGCTGTCCCGCATGAGTCAGCTTGCCGGGATTGCGATCGAACGGCGTCGTGCCGAGTCTGCGCTGCGCCTGAGCGAGGCGCGCTTCCGCGGCCTGTTTGAGCACGTCGTCGAGGGCGTCTACCAAAGTGGCGCGGATGGCCGCCTGCAGGCGGTCAACCCGGCGCTGGTGGGGATGCTCGGCTACGACGACGCCAGCCAACTGACAGTGCTGGAGACGACGCGCGACTTGTACGTCGATCCGTCGATGCATGAATTCATACAGTCGACGCTGCTGGCCGAGGGCGAGCTGCGCAATGCGGAATACGAGTTGCGGCGCCGCGATGGCGAGATCCTGACGGTGGTCGAGAACGCACGTCTGCTGCGGGATCCCGCTGGAAACGTGCTCGGCTGCGAGGGCACGCTGTGGGATATCACCGAGCGGCGCCGGGCGGAACTGGCGGTGCAGGCCGAGAAGGAGCGCGCCGAGGTCACGCTGCAGTCGATTGGTGATGCGGTCATCACCACCGATGCCAGCGGCCACATCGATTACCTCAATCCGGTCGCCGAGACGTTGACCGGCTGGACGATCGCGGCCGCGCGCGGGCAGCCGGTCGACGCTGTGCTGCGGGTGATCGACGAGGCCAGTCGCGACGGCCAGGATAGCGTCGTGATGCGCTGCCTCCAGGAAGGCCGCGTCATCGTTGGTAACGACCAGGCGGCCATGCTCGACCGCTCCGGTCGGGAGATCGCCATCCAGAATTCCGCGGCGCCGATTCGCGACCGCGCCGGTGGCTTGCTGGGTACGGTGGTGGTATTCCGCGACGTCAGTCGCGAGCGGCGTCTGCGCCGTGCACTTTCCTATCAGGCGACTCACGATGTGTTGACGGGGCTGCTCAACAGGCGTGAGTTCGAGCACCGACTGCATGCCGCGGTGGCCGACACCCGCACCGACCGTCCGGTGGAGCACGCGCTGGTTTACGTGGATCTGGACCAGTTCAAGATCGTCAACGACACCTGCGGCCACCCGGCTGGGGACCGCCTGCTCAAGCAGATCACCACGCTGCTGCAGACGCGGGTGCGCGGCAGCGACACGCTGGCCCGCCTGGGCGGCGATGAATTCGGCATCCTGCTCCAAGATTGTGCGCAGGATCAGGCGATGAAGATTGCCGAGGGGCTGCGGCAGGCGATCCACGAGTTCCGTTACGAGTGGGACGGACAGCAGA